>Ga0118677_10002369_pt1 | contig 38055 bp, 26 predicted proteins | sample AliMusrvi5mmetaG_FD_86154 | JGI IMG/M metagenome (GOLD analysis project Ga0118677, IMG submission 86154) | reverse complement strand
GGTTAGCGGCGAAGACCCGTTAGCACGGTGGTTTTCAAGTCCACAACTGCCGGTCCAGCGAACGAAATTGAATCGCCTCGCTGATATGTTCAACGGTGATTTTTTCGGAAGCCGGGATATCAGCGGACTTGAACAGAAAATAACAGGAACCCCGCATGAGCGCCAAGCTTTGCTTGCTGCACTTGAGGGGTTCGAACTGCAAAAATATATCGCAAATATTACCGCCGCGGAGTTTTCGGAACTGTTTTTCAGTTAATCATGTTGAGCTGGCGCTCTGTTTCATCTTTTTCCCGTTCAATGAGTTTCCATGTGGCGTCGATTAAATGCGCAAACTGCGGCTGCGCCAACTGTTCGCAGATAAATTTCTGGCGGGGTGAATTGATATCCTCGCCGGAAATTTCCGTTATGCCCCTCGCTCTGCACATTTTCTGAATTCGTTTAAGCTGTTCCGGTGTATTGCGGGACGGCATATAGGTCACGGCGTTTATTTTCTGCTCCGTAATCACATCAAAAAGCAGGTCAAGAAAACTGTCCTCAAACTTTTGTGCCTTTTTATCCCCCGTAACGGAGTCGCTGACATCCCCGAGATAAGAATAGCATAAAAGTGAGCCGGTATCCTGCGCCAAACGCGACAGTTCGGAAATGTGCATGCATTCATCGGTCGCCGGAACATATATCCGCTCGACAAGATTTGACTTAAGTATACCCAGAAGGTCGTAGAGAAAATACAGGTTATCTTTGTCCGTCATCTGCTCTTTCTGTTTTTGAGATAGCGGTATGCTCATTTCGTTTTCCAGGAAATCTGCCGTTTTCGGCTGACCAATAATATTTAAAATCTTCTTTCCGAGCGCATAGAGCAAATGCCGTTCTGTCACACAACCGCCCACGGCATAATTCGAAATCGGTAATACATCACTGTAAAAATCAATGGCAATACCGTACGGCGACATAAGCGTGTTGATATTATCAACCATTTTACGGTTGCGGACATTTCTTTTTTCCCTAAGCGGCTTGAAAACTTCCTGCATATAATTAATTTGTGTGTGAGGAACACCGTGCAAAGCCATATACGCGTTGCTCAGCTGATCCGGATTGTTTATACGCAGACCTTCAAGCGGAGTTCCCTCTACGCTTACCCTGCATTCAAGCCCGATGGTTGTCGCGATGCCGGTTATTTTGCCGGCTTCAATAAATTCCTCTGCGCCGCCGATGGAGTCATGGTCCATGATGCCCGCTGTCTGCAGGCCTGCCGCGCGGGCGAAATACACCGCCGCTACCGGAGAATAAGGCGAGAAGGAATAGGTTGTATGAATATGATTGTTCGCGTATTGCGGCATAACCGCAGGCGGTTCTTTTTCGTCCAAGATGATTTTTTTAAGCGCTGCGAGCCTTTCGGCGGCATTACCGGTATTCAGTCGTTGTAAAATGTCCTGCATATTTGTACCGCTTTCTGTTTCTTGGTCGCCATATATGGCATCCCTACAAAATTTCTTACCTTAAGACAAAACCAAACCCAAAGATGTCATTCTGAGCGAAGCGAAGAATCTTTCATATAGATCTTTCGTCGTGCGCTCCTCAGGATGACATGCTAACCACTAACCACTTACCACTATCCAAGCATTACCTGCCCGCCGGCGACGGGGATCGCCTGACCTGTTTCAAAGCATTGCTCAACACAGTAAAATATTGCTTTGGCAACATCCTCCGGCAAACATCCGCGCTTGATGGGTGACAAGGAAAGATAATAGTTTTTGACATCTGCAATTGTTTTTGCGCCGGGTACCTTGCCAACCTTGAGATACTGCGCGAACAAGCCATTCTCCGGGTCGGCCCACAGCGGACCTTCATAATAATTACCCGGACAAACCGCGTTGACTTTTATTTGATACTGGGCCAGTTCCAGCGCAAAGCTTTGTGTCAACCCTATTCCGCCGAATTTTCCGCCGGAATAGGCAAAATTATTTTTCGAGCCGACAAGCCCTGATTTTGAATTGACCTGAATGATATCGCTCCATTTTGAACTGTCCGCCTCAAACTGAGCCTTCATAATTTCCGCAGCATATTTAGCGCATAAAAAATAGCCGGCGTAGTTGACTTTCGTCACAAATTCAAAACTTTTGTAATCCATTTCCGCCAGCGAACCCGCTTTTAACACACCGGCATTTGAAACCATAATGTCAAGTCCGCCGAAAAGCTCAACCGTCCTGCAAATCAAGCCTTGTACAGACGCTTCATCGGTAACATCGACCGGGCAATAAACAGACTGTCCCCCGAACTGCTCGACTATAGCTTCTGCCGCGTCATGCTGGACAGGCAGGTCCGCAATTACAACCGCCGCGCCCTGCCTGTGCATCTCTTTCGCAATGCCAAGCCCGAATCCCTGCGCGCTGCCTGTTACAACCGCTATTTTGCCCGCAAGCCTGCCCTGCGTCTTCTCCGGACGGTTATTCACATTGGCTTTTGCGTGTTCTTTTGCTTGCTGCAAATTCATATTATTTGACTCCTTCTAACAACAATGCAGCGACGGTCTGGGCATAAATTCTCGCCATAAAATCGTTCGGATGATTCACATTGTTGCCCGTCATATCATAATATCGCTTGTGTTCCAGTATGGCCGAATGCATGCTCCACACCGGCGCTACGGCCACTCCGCTTCTGAAACCCGCTATCTTGTTCAGCACACGCTCAAATTGTTTCTGGTTGCCGTAAAATCCGTTTGCCTCTTTGTTGGGGTGCATCGGGGAAACAAGAATGAATTCCGCGTTTTTATTCGCTTTGCGGACTTCCCTGATAATTTTGCCTATTTCATAGCCGTATTTAAATTTGCAGGTTTTTGCGTCATTCATCCCGAAGGCGATAACGACCAAATCCGGGTTGTAAGCGATAACCCGGTCTTTGACATTATCGGCTCCCCATGCGGCGTTGGTTCCGCCCACGGCAGTATTTATCTCGGTAATATTCGGGTCGTTGAATTTTGCGGCAAGTGTTTGGGTTACAAGCTGTGTCCAAATCGGTGCGTACGGCGCATTTAGATTGCTTGAATTCGCACCTGTCGTAATGCTGTCGCCGTAATAAACGATTGTCAGTTTTTCGCCGTTTTCAAGTTTGGCCACAGTGTTTTTCAGCACATCGCCTTTGTATCTTGGAATGATGCCTTTCCAAGTATCCGCATGGCGGTAAGTCACTGCAACCTGGGTTTTATAATACGTGTCGCCCTCGCCGAACGAGAGAAAACCGCCTCCGGTTTTGTCGAAAGTTCTCCCCGGTATCGCAGCGGCCGGGTAGTAGTCAAGATAGCTCCACTTATAGATGCGGGAGTTTTCCGTCAGCATAATACAGCCGTTTTCAACCGTATAATCAACGCCGGGGGTATACTCTGTTTTAAGGTCAAACGAGCGCACCGAAAGCACTTCTGTCGGCGTGTAAAGCAGCGGCGCGGGCGGAACATTTCCGTTTTTATCCGCAACAAACATCAGCGTCTCATTGTAGACTGTGTCGCCTTCCCAAACAGGTGTCATGTATGCTTCGCGGGTATATTTGTCGTATTCCAAAACAGCTTTCCCTCCCGAATTAACAATGTTGCTGCCGGATAACAAGAACGCCATCAATGCGGACAATACTTTTGCCAAAACAGACACAGCAATTCCCCCTTAAGTTTGTTTAATTTTGCTTTTGGCGGTAGCTTTCGACTTCCCAGTTGACGATGAAATCAACAAGTTCCTCTGTCATATGCAGCGGGCCGCCGAAGCTTTCTGAATAAACGGCAACTTTAATGGCATCGTTAAAAAGCAGCTGCGCTGTTTTCGCGTCCTTTTCGTTTTGGCCGGCGGCGAAAAATCCAAGCCCTTTCGCTATTACAATTTTGGGTGCATAGCCGTTTGCTTTCTTATATTCCGCGAATTCCTGCTTGAGGTCACCTGCGCCTTCAATCAGCAGCGGAAAAGCTTTGCAGTAAACAATATGGTCGGGGGTAAACGGAAGCATCAGGGGCGCTGCCGCCTTTTCGCTCTGCGCAAAACGGCGTGCTTCGGTGTTTCCGTCATAAATAACGCATGAATTCTCGCTGTAAAGCTCTCCGACTTTACAGGCTATTTTTTCGGCTTCTACAGGGGTTTCACATGATACCGATAAATCCGGCTGCCTTTTAACCCTTTGCTCCAATGCAGACATTACCTTGCAAAGAATCGCATTCAGTTCTTCAACGGTATCCGCTGCCATAAAGATACCGTGGTTCTGCAAAATAACAGTTGAAACCGCTTTACCGGTGCGGCGTGAATACTTTTCTATTTCCTCATAACACAGTTTTGCCAAAATATAACCCGGCCGGCAAATGTCTATCCAGAGAAAATCATCGCCGAACAGTTCGCGGGCGATTGCCTCGCCGTCTTTGCCGCAGGTAAGCCCGTTAACAAGCGCCGGGTGCAAATGCAAAACAAAGGTCTGCGGAAAAAGGCTGTGCAGCGTTGTTTCAACGCTCGGGCGCTTGTTTTCCTCCCCTGGCAGCCTTGCCGCCATCAGGTCAGCAAGTGCTTCCGCCTCGCGCGCGTCGTCTTCTTCCGGGTATTTTTTCGTAAACATCTTCGCCAACAGGGTTCTGTCCATTTTCACAAAGCCTTCCGCCGTTATGGTCGCGAGCGCCGTGCCCGAAGCTTTAATATAAAGCTCGCTTCCCTGCTTTGCGGATGTATTGCCGCCGCCCGCCAAAACAAGCTCCGGCTGGCTGCCGTAATAGTTTGAAAACTTAACCAATTCGTCTAAAATCATTTTTAAACTCCGTTCTGCTGTATTTTTAAACCGCAGTTTCGTTATATTGCTAATACTTTACCACATTTTGCTTCAAAATTAAACTAAAAAACCTTACTTTATAAAAATATTACAAATGTTGACTAACCAAAGCAAAACGAGTATAATTAATCTGCTAAATTTCGGCAACTGCAGGGAGGTTTTATATGACCTACAGCACGGTTCTGTTTAAAGGCAAACCCAATTGGGAAGCCGTTCCTACCGCTAAAATCAACAGTTTCCATTGGGAAGGGAACGAGCCCTTCCGCCCCGAATCATTCGCGCAGCTTTGCGGGGTCCGCGGCAAGGGTATTTATGCCAGGTTATGGTCTTTCGAAGAAAATCCCCGCTGCGTCAGCACAAAACGGGATGAACCGGTTTATGAGGACAGCTGTCTGGAATTGTTTCTGCAGCCCGTGCCGGAAAACCCGGCTTATATTAACTTTGAAATGAACTGCAAGGGTGTTTATCTTTCTCAATACGGCGAGCAGCGCGAAAAAAGATTATTCTTAAAAGATTTTTGCAGCTATAAGCCACGGATTTCCTGCTTTGAATTGACCGAAAACGGGAAAACTGCATGGGGTGTTGAAATTTTCATTTCGGAAGACTTTACCGGTGAAATTTACGGCGTTGATTTTACGCTTTCGCCCTGTGAAATGAAGGGCAACTTTTATAAATGCGGCGATAAAACTCCGGTACCTCACTACGCCGCGTTTTTTCCTGCCGGGCCGGCGGCGCTCGGTTTCCACAACCCCTCATGCTTTGGTAAAATTATCTTGAATTAATGAATTGAAAGGTGTGTCTCTGTGCAACAATCATCCTTTAATATTGATGAAATACTGGCGAACTTTACTTTTGAAGGCGAATACGCAGGCTTTTATGTTTTAACCAACGGCCATATCAACAACACTTTTGTTTTGGAGTTCAGGAATGAATTTGAGCAAATCAACTCTTACCTGCTTCAGCAAATCAATACCAATGTTTTTAAAAATCCAGACCAGCTGATGGAAAACATTGTGGGCGTAACCGCTTACCTGCGCGCAATGATCATTGAAAACGGCGGCGACCCGAAAAGAGAGAACCTCAATGTTATTTTCACCAATGGCGGCAAGTCCTATTTTCACGACGATGAGGACAGGTATTGGCGCTGTTACGACTTTATCACGGAATCTTATACCTGTCAGAGAATAGAAGATCCCCTGGTTTTTTACAACGCGGCAAAGGCTTTCGGCAAATTCCAGTGTATGCTTGCAGATTACCCGATTGATGAACTGTATGAAACCATCCCAAATTTTCACAATACTGTTTCGCGTTTTGCCGATTTAAAAATTGCCATCGAAACAAATGCTTCCGGCAGAGCGGAAACGGCCCGGCCCGAAATTGATTTTGCCCTGGCGCGTGAAGCCGACACCGGCGTGCTGCTTGGTTTACTTGCAGAAGAAAAAATCCCGCTGCGTGTAACTCACAACGACACGAAGCTGAACAATGTTATGTTTGACGAAAAAAGCAACGAAGGCATCTGCGTCATTGACCTGGACACGGTTATGCCGGGGCTTTCGCTTTATGACTTTGGCGACAGCATCCGTTTCGGCGCGAGCACCGCGGATGAGGATGAAAAAGATGTCAGCAAGGTCGAGCTTGACCTTGAGCTTTATGAGCAGTACACACGGGGATATTTAAGCGCGGCAGGCAAAAGTTTAACACCGTATGAAGTGGAATATCTGCCCTTTGCCTCCAAGCTTATCACCTTTGAATGCGGCATACGCTTTTTGGGCGATTACCTGAACGGAGACACCTATTTCCGTACCGCTTATGACGACCATAACCTTGTCCGCTGCCGCACACAGTTCGCCCTTGTTGCGGATATGGAAAGAAAAATGGAACAAATGAATGAAATAACAAAGAAGATATACGGGAGGCTTTAATGTTGATGAAAAGCCGCGTAAAAGCTGCGTCTGCCATAGTCCTTTCGGTTGCGGTATTTGCGGCATTGATTTTTTTGATTGTTTTTGCTTTTCAAAAAATTCAAGACAAGCAGCTGATCAATCAAGTGAGCGGGCAAACGCTCAAGCTTTCAGCATCCTTCAAAGTCACCGCTGAAACCGGCTGCATGGGCACTGTCAGGAATTCTTACATTTCCGCGAAAACCGGAGTGAACAGCGGAGCGCAGGCGATTTCGGCCGATATTTCCTTCCGGAAAGACGGAGCGCCGGTTTTAGCCGCGCAGCTTCCGCAGGCTGATAATAACGCGGTGACACTTGAACGGGTCTTTAATTATTTAGCCGGCAAAAAAGATGTCTCGATGGTTCTAAACCTTAAGCAGGTTACAAACCTCCCCGAAATTGAGCGGCTGGCTTCGGAAAACGGACTTATCAACAGGCTTACTTATACCGGCATTGACGAGGACCAGGTGCCTTACCTGCAATACGCCAGCCCGAATATCCATTTTTATATCGACTCTACCCCTCAAAAAAGCAAGCTGAACGATGCCGCATACTGCGCGGGGCTGGCGGAAAACGCTTTGAGCTGCAGCGCTTTGGGCATCAACTGCGATATCCGGTTTGCGACCAAAACCTTTATAGATACCGTTCATGCTTACGGGCTGCTTTTTTCGGTGAACCACGTAGAAAAAGAGGCAGATATGTACCGGATGCTAAGCCTCGGTGTTGACAATATTTCCACCAAAAGCCCCGATTTGCTGCTGCAAATTATATCCGGCCTGCAGGCAAAAGCCGCGCAGCACTAAGGGGAGTTCATATGGCTTTTGAAACCGTATCATTTGAGCATCTGCGGCAATGTTTGGCCCAATGGACACTCCGCAACAAAAGAGGCGCTCCCCTGCCCGATGATACAGGCGTGGAGGAATATATACAAGGGTTCAAAATACCGGAAACAGAGTTTGAGTTTACCCAAAGTTATATTGACCAAGACGGCGAGATCATAGTGCTGTTTAAAACCACGATACACCTGAGCGCGTGGCAGACAAGAACCGGAAAAGAGGCAACGGAATTTTCATATTACAAGGTTACAAAAGCCATCCTCGATAATGACGGAAATATTTCGGATTACGAGATTACCGGGTATGTTTTGACATCAATTTGAAACAAAGTTCACCTATGATTAAGCGGTGCAGTCATTCATTTGACTGCACCGCTTTTGATGGATTATACAGACGGAGAGGTTGAACCTCATTGACCTCCCTTGTTAAAGGTTATTCCTCTGATAGAGGAAATGTCGTGAAACGACAAAAGAGTGCCTGTTTTCGGAGAAAAAGGGGGACGGTGGTGGGATTGCGTTCCCGAGTAGGGTCATGGCGTGCCGTGACCGGGGTATAATCGTAGAAACATTCCCCGATTTCATCTAGCGCTTAATTGTGCAGTCAGAGACTGCACAATCTCAAAATCAGAAAATTCCTCGTAAATTCTCATCATATTGAAAGGATAACAAATTGTATTACCCTTCAGGGGTACCGTTTTTCAGTTTTTCCCGTTTTTTTCTTTCGACTAAAAACTCATAGTTTTCTTTAACAGAAACCGGTTTTCCTGTTTGTATTTCAAGTTCTTTCCTTGCGTCCCCCGCAATTTTACCGCCCTTTTTTGCAGCTCTTTTATTCTCATGAAAACCTTGTGCATCATCAGTTTTTGCAATTTCCGTTGTTGAGGCTTCACCAAGCATGGTAAATATTAGTTCTAAATCTGTCATGTGATCCCGCAAATTAGTTTTTGGGTTTTCAAGGCTCTTGAAATTTTTATATTCTGATGGTGTCATTCCGAATGTTGCTTTACTTATTTCTGCTGTGAGAATACTGTAGTCTGACTGTTCTTTAATCCCTCTGTTTTTCCATTCATCCGTAAGAGAGTCTCTTGTTGCTATTCCGCGCATACGCAAGGCAATCCATTCATCGGAATAACCTTTGAGTCTGTATGTTTCAACAATCCTTTGGGATGCAAGCTCAGGGTTTTCAATTTCTTCAAGGCGTTGATAACCTACGCTTGCAAGCCACCGTTTAAAAGGCTCAGCTTTTGGTGAAGGGATAGATTGAATTATTCTCAACAGCCCTTCGGCGTTTGCGCAATCGGTATCGTAATATTTACCGTCACTTGCCTGCATTTTCAGTTGACTACAAAATGTAGTCAACTCACTGCCTTCTTTTCTTAATCGGCTTTTTAAAACGCTCCAATATTTTCTTGGTTCCGGGCTTTCAGTCAATACTCCGCAAACATCAACAATAGAAAAATACCATTTTTCATCTTGCTCATTCCACGCTCTTCGAATTTGCTTTTCTTCAAACAGCACTAAATCTTTCATACAATTTAACCTCGCTTAATTTTCCGTCAATATTGACATGATTTCCGAGTACACCGTGCTTTTAGATTGGCATCCTTGACAAACCGTGTTTTTGGCATTTCTATCGTTTTGCTGACGTCAGCAAAGCGGTTCATTTGCGGTGGGGGGATTGCGTAATCCTATGCCCCAACCTTCACGGCATTCTCCATCACCTGATTCACAATTGCGATAATCTGCGTCTGCGCTGTTTTGTCAAACAGTTTCACAAAACTCACCGGTTTGTCAAACGGCGGTTTCATCAGCTCCGTCATGTTTTCGACATAACCGTTCTGCGCGATGTAATCGATGATTTTTTTGATAAACACAATCTGCCCCTGGCTGAGGGATTCGCTGTTGATAAACTGCGAAAACGCTGCCATCGCGGCTTCATAATCGAGCTTGGCGATTTTGCGCACAAGCAGGCCGAAAGGCGTATCCGGATACTCCCGCTCGTAGTCCTCTTTGGTGCCGAGTTCCCCGGTGAATATCCGCTCCAGCATTTCGTAATCTTCAATGCTCAGCGGGATGTTTTTGCGGAGCTTGGCAATGGCGATATTATCCCTGTTCTTCTCGATATAGCGGTTTACCTTTAACTTGTAATCCTCAAATTCATAGCCGGTGCCGATTTCCGCGCCTTCTGTTTCTTTCAGAACCATGTCGGTCAGCGCGGTTTCGATATATACGCCCTCCCGGTTATCGTCAATTAAGAAGCCTATCAAATCACGCAGTTCGGCGCGCACTTTTTCAAAGGTCAGTACATCCGTATTGTCCCAAAATTCGTCCGTCTGCACTGTTTTGATTAACTCGATTTTTGCCTTTATCTGCGGGATAGTGATTTTTTTCGACAGGCTTTCGGCAATGCCGACAAGTTCCCGGCTGCACTTTTTAAAATAAGTTGATGTTTCGATTTGCGCCAGTATCAGCCCGTACATAAAATTATCGAACCGGAGGGCATATACATCCTTTTCTGTGCTGAACACAAGCGGCGCGATATAGCTGCAAAGCTCGCCCTTATCCGTTTCAGAAAGGCAGGTGAACGCCTTTTCTTCCTTGAATTTTTCGACATAGCGCAGCTGCAAATGCACGGAAATAAGTTCCGGGTTCAGCGCGTTTATCTGCGCGAGGCATTCTTTTACCAGTTCGCTCCGCCAGTCCTGATATTTATCCTCAATAAACGCCGCGTCCTGCAGATGCTGAATCAACCGTATTTTCTTTGCGTAAACGGCTTGGACAAGGCTGACGGCGTCGGCCGCCTCGATGCCCTGCGCATTGGTGCGGAAAAACTCGAAGTTTGTGCAGTAGTCAAAAATGTAGAAACATTGTTTATCTTTGCCGGGGCCGAAAATATCTTTGCAAAGGCGTGTGCCGCGCCCGAGCATCTGCCAAAACTTGGTTTTGGAGCGCACTTTTTTGAAATAAACCAAATTCAGCACTTCCGGCACATCGATGCCCGTGTCCATCATATCCACCGAAACGGCGATAAACGGCATTCCTTCGGGCTTCTTAAAATCAATAATCAAACTTTGAGCATAGTTGTCGTCACACACGATGCGCCGCGCGAATTCGCCGTTGTACTGCGGATACAGGATGTTGAAACGCTTAACGATATATTCGGCGTGGCGCTTGTTCGCGGCGAAAATGATTGTTTTGCCGAGCTTATCCCCGCCCTCGATTTTAAGCCCTGCCGTCATTAAACGCTCTAAAACATAATCCACCGTGCCTTGGTTGAAAATAAAATGATTCATTGCCGGCGGAGGAATAAAGTCCGGCATTTCGCCAGCTTCATCCGTGAAATCCTCCTCGAATCTTATTTTATCCTCTTCCGAAAGTTCATCGTAGTCAATGCCCGCTTCAATAAACTTCAGCTGGACTTCAATGTTATGGTAAGGCACCAGCACATGGTCAACATCCGTGGCGGTTTCATAGTCGTAGGCGTAAGTCGGCACGCCGCTTTCCATTTCAAAAAAGCTGTAGGTGTTGCGGTCCACATCGGTTTTGGGCGTTGCCGTCAACCCGACAAGCAGTGCGTCGAAATATTCAAAAATCGCCCGGTATTTTTTAAAGATGCTCCGGTGCGCCTCGTCAATAATAATCAAATCAAAATGCGCGGGCGTAAACAGCCGCGTGCCGTCCTCGCTCGTGGCGGAATCAATGGCGTTGAGCATCGTCGGGTAGGTGGAAAAGACAATGCGCGCGTTTTTATCGTCTTTGCTTGTCTGCAAATTGCACAGCGACATATCCGGCAGGTAGTTTTTAAAATCGTCTTTCGCCTGGCTGACAAGCGCGGTTCTGTCCGCCAAAAACAGCACATTGGTGATGTACCCCCCGCGGGAGAGCACATCCGTCAAACTGCTTGAGGTTCTTGTTTTGCCGGTACCGGTCGCCATAACCAAAAGGGATTTTCGGTGCCCGCTCTCGATATTGGCGCAGACGGCGCGGATGGCTTCTTTTTGGTAGTACCGGTCTGTAATAGCATCCTGTATTTCAATTTCCGCTAACTTTTTGCGCTGTGTCCGGCGGTTCATCAGCTTTTCCAAATCTTCTCTTGCGAAAATGCCGCTCACCGGACGCTGCGGGGCGGTCTTATCGTCCCAGATAAAGGTTTCAAAACCGTTGGTGTTGAACATAATAGGCCGTCTGCCCGTCATGTGCTCCAGACAGTCGGCATAGAGTTTCGCCTGCTGCTGCCCTATCTTCGGGTCTTTGGAAGTACGCTTGGCTTCAATCAAACCGAGCGGCAAACCGTCCTTGCCGTAAAGCACATAGTCCACAAAGCCGATTCCCTGATTGTTGGGCATACCGCTGACTTCGATTTCTTCCCGCACATCGTCGCCGAAGGTCCAGCCGAGCAGCTTTAAGTCCACATCAATATACTTTTTGCGTGTTTCAAACTCGGTGTGTTCGTCCGGGTTGAAAACCCGCTGCTGCGTATTCTGCGCTTTGCTTGCAGTGAGTTCTTTGCTGATGTGCTCAATCTGCTCGGTCAGGTTTGTTATTTCGGTTTCTTTCTGCACCAGCAACGCTTCGTTTTCTTTAATAGCTTTTATATCCAGCTTCACCGTTGCCTGCGGTATCAGCTCTTCGTCAAATGCCCGCGCCGCATAAGTTTTGCCGTAGCAATAGTCCAGCCACTGAATAAAATCAAAAAGCGACGCCACGGCAAGCACCGCGTCACTTTGCGTAATCTTTTTATCCGTATGCACCGCCAAATTGCCGAGCTTGATGATATACGGCAGTTTGCCCCAGGTGGTTGAATCCACGGCCGATTTGAAAGACGGCTCGTAAATCAGCGCCTGCAGGTTATCTTTATAGGGTGTTTCTATCGTTTCATCCGCGGCGTAAACCCATTTGATTGCCAGCTCCAATGCTTTTCTCGCGCCGACGGCCGCCATCGCCGGGGATGACGAAAGAACCTGTTCGGTTTCGATAGCCGCAGGGGCGAAAAGGGCATATTCGGGGAGATGGGTCAGGTAGCTGAAATTTGTCGGCATGGGGTCACCTCCAATAATTCCCCTCCGTTGGAGGGGTGGCTGGAAGCCGGGGTGGTTAACTGCCGTATTTAGCCTCCTTACTTAAGGAGGGGGACCGCCGTGGCGGTGGAGAATTCTTAAAAGCTGCATTTTGGAACGAGACCACCCCGCCTGCGGCACCCCTCCGACGGAGGGGAATTCGGGACCGAGCCGCAGGGGCGAAAAGGGCGTATTCAGGGAGTTGGGTCAGGTAGCTGAAATTTGTCGGCATGGGGTCACCTCACAGTTTTATCGGGGTTCTATGTTCGCGACATTGATATCGGGAACATCATTTACTTTGTTATTATTAGTTTCATTGATCCAATTTTAGTAGCTTTCTGATTAGGTTTTCTTCTTCTTTAACAGACTTATAATAACTCACATCAGGATTTGGGTTTATCATACTGTTAGATAACCCTATCATATATGATTTTGCCGACATTAAGTTTATTTTCCTTGGAAGAAAAAACGATATTAATGGCTTTTCGATTGAAAACGCTTCTAATTCAGCGGCTGTTTTTCGTAACTCGGTTGATGCTTCATCCCACCATTCCTGTTTATATCCTGAAAACGTATTATTGATTGGATTAGTATAAGTATTACCATAATAAGTCAAACAGTAGGCTACTTTTGCTCTTAAAGCTTTGCCTTTTTGAATAGGTTTAATGACATACTCAATAAACAATTGACTTAAAACAAACACAATTACTCCACTTACTACTGTGCCGAAAATAGTACTCTTTAACAAATTTATGAGCCAATCAGACATATAATTCACCTTTCTCAAAATATTTATTAGAACTACCTCTCAGTCACCTTCGGTGCCAGCTCTCCTATCATAGGAGAGCCAAGAACGAAAACGCAGGAGCCAAGAACGGGAGCCCCGTGCTTGCCTCGCCTTGGTAAGGAGAGGTGGCAGGCGTTAGCCTGACGGAGAGGTCGTCGTCACTCAAAATACTCATTCATCAAGCTGTCAAACAAAGCTTGTGTTTCGTCGATGGCTTTTTGAACTTTAACTTTTGTCAAGTCAACCTTTTTAACAAAGGCATCGAACTCTAATTGTAAATCAATACTGTCTGGCAACAACATTTTCATTGTCTTAAGGTGTGTTGGACCAAAATGCATCTGAGCAATACCCTGCATTTTATTTACAACTTGATATTTGAAATAATTAGTCTTCAAAAACTCTCTAAAGTAACCTAGCGTAAGATATTCTAAATTGGGTTTAAATCTTATTATTCCTGTATTTAAACAATATTTTTGACCTTCCTTTATAACAGTAACTTTCTCATCGAATCTTTCTGGGTTAATTGCTGACGAAACGACAATAATGTCATCCTTATCACATATGAAATGACTATACTTTCCTCTCGCAAGCTCGTTTGATATGTAACGGTCACTTTTATAACCGAATGTTATTTCATTATCATTAATGTTTGAACCCGTCAAAAGTACAGTACCTTCAGATGTAAAGTCTATTGTTCTAACACCTGGTCCCTCTTGAAACCATACATAATCAACAAGATTAACCTCTTTGCCATTAGCTCCAAAAACCTCTTCAAATTGTGATTTTACAAGCTTGTCCAACTCGGCAAGCTGGTTTTTACGCATGGCAAGCAATTCGTTCGCGGCGTCAAGTGTTTCGGCAATTTTTCGTTGGACTTTAAGGGGCGGCAAGGGGATTTTGCAGTTTTTAACAGCACTATTGCTTACTGCCGGATAACTTGCTCCTTTTGCAACTTTTACAAGACTGCTGATAAATCCTTTAGATTTGCAAAAGTAAAAAACGTAGCGAAAATCATTTGCATCATTGCAACGCAACACACAATAACCGGTCGAACCTACAACCATATTTTTGCTAATTACATCATTCATTGCTATTGCGTTCAGATTAGGGCGAACTGTTGAAATAAGTATATCATTCTGCTGTAAAATCTGCTTTGCTCTACTAGGAGCTTCTTGTACATTAATTGTTTGAAAAGACACTATTTTCTTTTCTATATTATCAACTGATGAAATATCAATATATTCGATTATACCTTTGTCTTTTACTGTCAGGGTACTAATTTTTTTCTGACATATGCTATCAAGTGTAGCTTTTTCCCACTTACCCACTGATAAGCCCCCTCAATTCCTCCATTTTGGAAGCTATATCAATGCTCAGTTCATCAAGCCGCACCATAATTTCAAGCGGCGTATCATGATTCACCTGTTCATACACAACCTCTTTATACCGGTTAATCGAAAGGTCATAGTTATTCGCGACAATATCTGCTTTGTTTACAAAAAAGCTTTGGTCTGTCTTTTTTCTTTCGCCTTCGTTTTCAAGGTGCAAATATCTTTCTACAATATCCGGCACATCATTTTCGGCAATCGTTGCTCGCTTGTCGTCAAGTGAAAAGCCGTCCGCCTTCATGTCATAAAACCAAACATTATCGGTGCCGCCTGCACCCGTTTTGGTAAACACCAGCACGGCGGTGGAAACGCCTGCATAGGGTTTGAACACACCGCTCGGCATGGAAATAACCGCTTTGAGCTGATGATTTTCAACCAACTCTTTCCGCAAAGCCACATGCGCGTTGGAAGAACCGAACAGCACGCCGTCCGGTACGATGCAGGCGCAGCGCCCGCCCTTTTTGAGCATACGGATAAACAGCGCGACAAATAATAGCTCTGTCTTTTTGGTGGAGCAGATGGCTTTGAGGTTATCGTTAATGCTTTCCGCGTCTACGGTGCCGGTAAAGGGCGGATTGGCGAGGATGACATCATAAGCGGAGTTGATTTCGTTCTGCTTTGAAACGCTGTCTTTATATTCCATGGTGGGGTTGGTGATGGAATGAAGCATTAAGTTCATGGCAGAAATGCGAAGCATGGTTCTGTCCGTATCAAAACCGCAGAACATGGTGCTGGCAAAATGGTCCCATTCCTCCGAGGTCATATCCGCTTCGAATTTTGCCCGGATGTATTCGGCGGTTGAAACGAGGAAGCCGGCCGTGCCGCAGGCGGGGTCGCAGATTTTATCCTGCGGGGTGGGCGCAACCAAATTCACCATCATATCGCGGATATGCTTGGGTGTGCGGAACTGGCCGTTTTGTCCCGCGGTTGCCAGTTTGCCGAGCATGTATTCATACAAATCGCCCTGCATATCAAGCCCGGCAATGTCATGCTCATAGAGTTCGTCAAGGCCGGTGACAATCCGTTGCAGAACCTGCGGGGTCGGCACAAAAAACATGGCGTCCTGCATATAGCGGGAAAAAGCCGTGGAGTTTTCGCCGTTCATGCTTTTGATAAACGGGAAAACCTTTGTGTTCACGATTTCGTAAATCTCGCGGCTGTCCTTGTTTTTGAACACACTCCAGCGCATCGCCTGCCCGGCTTCATCCTGCGGGAATATTCTAGGCATCTTTTCGCCGCTGACGGCTTCAAAGCTTTCGTTTTCTAGTTCCTTTTCGTCAAGCGAGCGGATAAACATCAAATAGGTTAACTGTTCGATAACGGTCAGCGGGTTGGTGATTCCCCCCGCCCAGATATCGGTCCAGATTTTGTCGATTTTGTTTTTGACTTCGCCTGTTATCATTGACACTGCTCCTATGTTCAAATTGACTATAATACATCGATTAATATTTTATCACGATAAAGCGGGAATTACAATAAGTATATATTGATTGGGAATAAAATTTGTGTTCGACCTCTCCTGACGCAGGCGAGGCAAGTAAGGGGGTTCTTCGCGCTTGGTCCAGTCTTCGTTCTTGGCTCTCCTATGTTAGGAGAGCTGACGCCGCACGGCGGCTGAGGAGGTGGAGCTGGATCGTCTACACTTAGCTAGACAGAAAATATAAGGTCATGTTAAGATATTGAAAAAGGAGAAGAGAAAACATGACCAATAAAAGAGAAAAGCGAACTTACAGCGAGGAATTCAAGAATCAACTTGTCCAGCTTCTTAACGCTGGCAAACCCAGAGCAGAAATTATCCGGGAATATGAATTGACTCCATCAGCCTTCGACAGATGGGTTAAGCGAACGAATGCAACCGGGTCAACGAAAGAGCGGGATAACCGTACACCGGAAGAGCAGGAAATGATCCAGTTGCGAAAGGAAAATCAGCGTCTGAAAATGGAGAACGACATTTTAAAGCAAGCGACGCTGATATTCGCACAAAAGTAATTGTGATTCGGAGCAATGCTCACAAATACTCTATATCAGCGCTGTGCAAATGCCTTGGCATTGCCCGCAGCACATATTATTACGAAACCAAAGGAACACGGGAAGAAACAGAACTTGAAGATGAGATAGAGAAAATATTTAATCAGAACCGGAAAGTCTATGGCAGCAGGAAAATTAAGGCCGAGCTTCTGAAACGAGGCCAGCGCATCTCAAAACGCAGAATCTGCCGTCTTATGAAGAATCGGCATCTTGAATCCGCTTATTCGAAAAGCCGTTTCAAAGTGCATACCAGCAAATACAATGAGGCGCTCATCCCAAATGAGTTGGATAGACAATTTAATGGTAAAGACCAATATGCCGCGGTCGTCAGCGATCTAACCTACGTCAGGGTCAATTACAAGTGGAATTATGTATGCATTTTAGTAGACCTTTTTAACCGTGAAATCATCGGACACAGCGCGGGTCCCAATAAAGACGCAAAACTCGTTTACGACGCTTTCGCAACAGTTAAGGCTAACCTCGGCGAGATACAGATGTTCCATACGGATCGAGGAAGTGAATTTAACAATCAACTGATTGAGGACGTATTAAGCGCCTTTAATATCAAGCGTTCACTTAGCCTGAAAGGTTGCCCGTACGACAACGCCGTGGCTGAATCAACATTTAAAATCTTCAAAGCCGAATTTGTTTATGGACGTAGTTTCGAATGTATGGAGAGGCTTCGACTCGAGCTTGGCGATTATGTTCATTGGTTTAATAATCAGCGAATCCATAGCACTCTTGGCTACCTCAGCCCTAGAGATTTTAAAGCAAACACCTTATCTTTTTTGTCCGAATAACTGTTGACATACCAAAAGAACGCAATCCCTCCACCACCGCGGGTGGTTCCCCTACCTTTAACAAGGCAGGTAAAGAAAGAATTCTCCACCGCAAGCGGTCCCCCTCTTTTCGAAAAGAGGCAAATAACGTCGAAAGTCTACCTCTCCGTCACGCTGTCGCGCGCCACCTCGCCTACATAGGCGAGGCAAGGACGGGTTCTTCGCGCTTGGTTCAGTCTTCGTTCTTGGCTCTCCTATGTTAGGAGATTTCCCTGACAGGGAAAATGTCACGAAGTGACAAAAGGGTTAGGCGAAGCCTATTGACCGCTTGCGGTTTTACTTTTCGGAGAAAAAGCTGGCGCCGAAGGCGACTGAGAGGTAGATAAAGAATTCTCCACCGCTTCGGCGGTCCCCCTCTTTTCGAAAAGAGGCAAAGAAAAGGAAACCGGCGCAGGCATATCTTGCCTGCGCCGATTGATAAAGTTTGCTTAATTAGATGTTGATCTTGATAACAACGCCTGAACCGACTGTGCGTCCGCCTTCACGGATAGCAAAACGGAGGCCTTCTTCAATTGCGATCGGGGTGATGAGTTCAACATTCATTTCGATGTTGTCGCCGGGCATACACATCTCAACGCCTTCGTCGAGGGATATAACACCGGTAACGTCAGTTGTTCTGAAATAGAACTGCGGGCGGTAGTTGTTAAAGAAAGGAGTATGGCGTCCGCCCTCTTCCTTGCTCAGCACATAAACCTGGCCGCGGAACTTGGTGTGGGGATGAATGGAACCGGGTTTCGCGAGAACCTGGCCGCGCTCAATCTCGGACCTTTGCACGCCGCGAAGCAATGCGCCGATATTGTCGCCCGCCTCGGCGTAATCGAGGATTTTGCGGAACATTTCGATGCCGGTGCAGACAACTTTCCTTCTCTCTTCCGTGAGACCGACGATTTCGACTTCTTCACTTGTCTTAAGGCGTCCGCGCTCAACTCTGCCGGTGGCAACTGTGCCGCGGCCGGTGATGGTGAAAACGTCTTCAACAGGCATAAGGAAGGGAAGGTCGGCTTTACGGTCGGGCGTCGGGATGAAGCTGTCGACTGCGTCCATGAGTTCCCAGATGGATTTCAGTTCCGGCGCGTTGATGTCGCCGCCGTTATAGTTGAGGGCTTCCAGTGCGGAGCCTCTGATGATTGGTGTATCGTCGCCAGGGAATTCGTATTTGTCGAGTGTTTCGCGAATTTCCATTTCAACGAGGTCAAGGAGTTCTTCGTCGTCAACCTGGTCAACTTTGTTCATGTAAACAACGATTGAGGGAACACCAACCTGGCGGGCAAGAAGAAGATGCTCTTTGGTTTGAGCCATCGGGCCGTCGGTTGCCGCGATAACGATAATCGCGCCGTCCATCTGCGCCGCGCCTGTGATCATGTTCTTGATATAGTCGGCATGGCCGGGGCAGTCAACATGAGCGTAGTGGCGCTTGTCTGTTTCGTACTCAACATGGGCTGTGTTGATTGTGATACCGCGGGCTCTTTCTTCCGGAGCCTTATCGATATTAGCATAATCAACATAGGCTGCCTGACCCTTTAAAGCAAGAGCCTTGGTAATGGCAGCTGTGAGGGTAGTCTTACCATGGTCAACGTGACCGATTGTGCCGATGTTTACATGGGGTTTCGTTCTTTCGAATTTTGCTTTTGCCATTTGTTTTTCCTCCTTAATTATTAACTTCAATTAACAATTGTTTTGTCACATACGGACGCATGTTGACATTCTATCAATTTCCTATGTGAATTTCAAGTTTTTTTTGAAAAAAACTAACACTGTTTTTATTTGTCGTTCACGATTGTTTCGGCAATGGACTTGGGAACCTCCGTGTAGTGGCTCGGTTCCATCGCATACTGCCCTCTGCCCTGGGTTTTGGAGCGCAAAGTGGTTGAATAGCCGAACATGGTAGAAAGCGGAATTAATGCATTAATCTGGACAGCGCCCATTCTCGTTTCGGTGCTTTGGATAACACCTCTGCGGGCGTTGACATCACCGATAACATCGCCCATATGATCATCGGGGACAGTTATCGCGACTTTCATAATCGGTTCCATCAAAACGGGGGCGGCTTTTCGCGCTGCTTCCTTAAAAGCCATGGATGCGGCTATTTTAAATGCGAGTTCCGAGGAGTCCACCTCATGGTACGAGCCGTCAAAAAGCGTTACCTTAACATCAACAACATTGAAGCCCGCAAGCACACCCGAAAGCATCGCGCCTTTGATGCCGGCTTCGATGGGGTTGATGAATTCTTTGGGAATAACGCCGCCGACAACCGCGTTGACAAACTCAAAGCCTTTTTCGGGGTTCGGCTCAATGCGGATTTTAACATGTCCGTATTGGCCGTGGCCGCCTGTCTGGCGCGCGTACTTGGTATCCGCCGTGGCTTCTTTGGTGATGGTTTCGCGGTAAGCAACCTGCGGACGGCCAACGTTCGCTTCAACTTTAAATTCACGCAGCATTCTGTCCACGATAATTTCGAGGTGAAGCTCGCCCATGCCGGCAATGATCGTCTGCCCTGTTTCCTCATCGGTATAGCATCTGAAGGTGGGGTCCTCTTCGCCGAGCTTTTGCAGGGCGATACCCATTTTCTCCTGGCCGGCCTTGGTTTTCGGCTCGATTGCGACACGGATAACGGGGTCCGGGAATACCATTGATTCAAGAATAATGGGATGCCTGGCATCGCAAAGTGTGTCGCCCGTTGTGGTAACCTTGAGCCCGACTGTGGCGGCAATATCGCCGGCGTAGCAGCAGTCAAGGTCCTGCCGGTGGTTTGAGTGCATTTGAAGAATCCGCCCCAAACGCTCGTTTGAATCCTTCGTTGAGTTGTAGACGGTGCTGCCGGTGTTGACTGTGCCCGAATATACCCTGAAGAAACAAAGCCTGCCGACAAACGGGTCCGTCGCTATTTTGAAAGCAAGCGCTGAAAACGGCTCTTCGTCCGAAGAATGGCGCTGTTCCTCTTTGTCGGTCTTGGGGTTTATGCCCGTCATAGGGGGTACATCCGTGGGGGCGGGCATATAATCAACAACCGCGTCAAGCAGAGGCTGAACGCCCTTATTCCTGTAAGATGTGCCGCAGGTCACGGGCACCATCAGGTTGGCAAGGGTGGCTTTGCGGATGCAAACCTTGATTTCGCCGATTTCAAGACTTTCGCCCTCAAGATATTTCGCAAGCAAGGCATCATCCTGTTCGGCAACGGATTCAATGAGCTCACCGCGGTATTTTACCGCGATTTCCATGTAATCCGCGGGGATTTCCTCAATTCGGGTTTCCAGCCCTTTTTCGTCGTCATAGTAGATGGCGTTCATCTCGACAAGGTCGATAATCCCCTTAAAGTCCGCTTCGGCGCCGATTGGCAGCTGAATCGGGACTGCGTTGCATTTTAAGCGGTCTTTCATCATCGCAACTACATTGTAAAAGTCCGCTCCGGTAATATCCATTTTGTTTACATAAGCCATACGGGGAACCTGGTATCTGTCCGCCTGTCTCCATACGGTTTCCGACTGGGGTTCTACGCCGCCTTTGGCGCAAAGTACCGTAACGGCGCCGTCAAGCACACGCAGGGAGCGCTCTACCTCAACGGTAAAATCGACATGCCCCGGGGTGTCAATGATGTTGATGCGGTAACCTTTCCAAAAGCAAGTTGTGGCAGCGGAGGTAATGGTGATTCCCCTCTCCTGCTCCTGCTCCATCCAGTCCATTGTGGCAGCGCCGTCGTGCACTTCGCCAAGCTTATGCGTTTTTCCGGTATAGAAGAGTATACGCTCGGTCGTAGTTGTTTTTCCGGCGTCTATATGTGCCATTATTCCAATGTTTCTGGTGAGTTCCAGTGATACTTGCCTTGGCATATGAACCTCCGATTATCTTGCGATAAATATTGGTGTACGGTGATTTTTGGATGCGCTTACCACCTGAAATGTGCGAAAGCCTTGTTGGCTTCAGCCATTTTATGGGTGTCTTCACGCTTTTTGTAGGATGCGCCGGTTCCGTTGACGGCATCCATAATTTCGTTGGCAAGCCTTTCCTTCATCGTTCTTTCCGAACGGTTGCGGCTGTAGGTTGTCAACCATCGCAAACCGAGTGTCTGCCTTCTTTCGGGGCGGACATCGATTGGTACCTGATAGGTTGCGCCGCCTACACGGCGTGCCTTCACTTCAAGTACGGGCATAACGTTTTCCATAGAAGCTTCAAAAAGCTCAAGAGGATCTTTACCTGTTTTTTCTCTGATAATGTCAAAAGCATCGTAAACAATTTTTTGGGCTACGCCCTTTTTGCCGTCTAACATAATGCTGTTAATCAGGCGTGTTACGAGTTTTGAGTTGTAAAGCGGGTCCGGCAAAACATCACGTTTTGCTATTTGGCCTCTTCTTGGCACTTCGCTTCCCTCCTTCATAATAATGATATCATAGGTACTCGAGTGACAAAATTCCCGTGGCGCCAATGGAGAGGCGTATCTATCATACACTCTCACATTGTGTAAAAAAGCGTTGCTTTTTCAGCCTGCAAGAAGATTCTGTCGATTGATTCCAAACCTGTTTGGACTTACTTTTTCGCAGCCTTGGGGCGTTTCGCGCCGTACTTTGACCGCGACTGCATTCTGCCGCTGACACCCTGGGTATCAAGCGTACCGCGGATAATGTGGTAGCGGACACCGGGGAGGTCCTTAATACGGCCGCCGCGAATCATCACAACGGAGTGCTCTTGAAGGTTATGGCCGACACCCGGTATATAAGAAGTAACTTCTATGCCGTTTGTCAGGCGCACTCTGGCGATTTTTCGCAAAGCCGAATTCGGTTTCTTGGGGGTTGCTGTTTTCACCGCTGTGCAAACACCGCGTTTTTGGGGCGAATTCTTATCTGTAAGAACATTCTTTTTCGAATTCAAGCCCTTTAACAATGCGGGTGCCTTCGGTTTCTTTTCGATTTTTTCCCTTCCGCTGCGGACGAGCTGATTAAAGGTTGGCAAATAATACATCTCCTTTCTTCAAAAATGTTTATCAGTTAACGCTTGGTCGCCGCTATTGCGGCAAATTCGCAGTTGCTGAGCTTGAAAATGTGTGACGGATTTCTCGGCGTCACGAATTGGTATTTTATCACGAATAAAAACAATTTGTCAACACATTCCACAAAAATCAAGCAGGATTTCCGTCATATTCAACAGCAGCTTTGTTGGATTTGTATATAATAACATCGCTGTAGCACTTCATGCCTGTGCCGGACGGCAGCAGTTTGCCGATAATAACATTTTCTTTCAGGCCAAGCAGCGGGTCGCTTTTGCCCTTGATGGCGGCATCGGTCAGGACGCGGGTAGTCTCCTGGAAAGATGCGGCGGAAAGGAACGAATCCGTAGCGAGCGAAGCTTTTGTGATACCCATCAGAACAGGTTCCGCCATCGCTTCATTGGGCTCTCTGCCCTCTGCCTCGGCAAACGCGCGGACTGCCTTGTTTTCCTCAATGAGTTCGCTCTTTTCAATCACCATACCGGGCAGCAGCAAAGTATCGCCCGATTCGGTTATTTTAACCTTTTTCATCATCTGCCGGACGATAACCTCAATGTGCTTATCGTTGATAGCAACGCCCTGCATACGGTAGGTTCTCTGCACTTCGCGGATGAGGTAGTCATGCACATGGTCAACGCCTAAAATCGCGAGAATGTCATGCGGGTTGCGGGCGCCGTCCGTAATATTGTCGCCTTTTTCAATAACCTGGCCTTCTTCGACTCTTGTTCTGAACCCGTAGGGAATCAGATAGGTCTTTTCTTCCATATTCTTGCGGTCGGTAACAACGGCATGCTTGCCGTTCTTGATTTGCCTGAAGGAAACTTCACCGTCGATTTCACTCATGATGGCAAGCGTCTTGGGCTTTCTTGCCTCAAACAGCTCTTCAATTCTGGGAAGACCTTCGGTGATATCCGACTGGTCCTTTGTGCCGCCCGTTTGGAAGGTTCTCATCGTAAGCTGCGTGCCCGGTTCGCCGATTGACTGGGCGGCTATAATGCCGACCGCCTCGCCGACCGTTACAGGGTCGCCTGTGGCAAGGTTTGAGCCGTAGCACTTAATGCAAACGCCGTGTTTGGCATTGCAGGTAAGCAGGGAGCGGATGGCTATCCTTGCCAAATGGGTTTTGGAAACCTCGCCTTTTTCTTTTGCCTTGTCGTTTTCGGCATTCACATAATCCGAAACTATTTTGGCTTCGGTATCCGTCATCATGGTATCCTTGCTTATAATAAGCTCGCCGGTTTCGGCGTTTACCAAATCATTGAGCAGGTAGCGGCCGGTCAAGCGCTCTGTCAGCCCGACGATGCGCCTGTTGCCGTCATAAATGTCGTAAATGTCAATGCCGTCCGTGCATTTGCAGTCTTCCTGGCGGATAATAACATCCTGCGAAACATCCACCAAACGGCGGGTTAAGTAACCTGAGTCCGCAGTACGCAGCGCCGTATCGGCAAGGCCTTTGCGGGCGCCGCGGGATGAGATGAAATACTCGAGAACATTCAGACCTTCGCGGTAATTGGCGCGGATGGGCACCTCGATTGTTTTACCGGCTGTATTCGCGATAAGTCCGCGCATACCGGCAAGCTGCCTTAACTGGCTTTCATTGCCGCGGGCGCCGGAGTCAAGCATCATGTTGATGGGATTGAAGCGGTCAAAGTTCAGCTTCAGTTCAGCGGCTACCTGCTTTGTGCATTCTTCCCATGTTTTTATAACAGTTTCACCGCGCTCCACGTTTGAAATCAGGCCGCGCTCATAGTTTCTGTTGACGATGTCAATTTTCTTTTCGGCAGCCGCAAGGAGTTCGGGCTTTTTCGCGGGGATGGTGGCGTCGGAAACAGCGGCGGTGATACCGCTGCGGGTTGAATATTTGAAGCCCTGGTTTTTGATTTTATCAAGCACGTCGGCGGTAACGGCCGTGCCGTGCGCCTTGATGCATTTCGCGACGATTTCGCCGAGCTTTTTCTTGTCGACAAGGCAATTCACTTCCAGTTCAAACGCGTTGTCGGGGTTTGAACGGTCAACAAAGCCTATATCCTGCGGAATAGGATCGTTGAAAATAACCTTGCCCAAAGTTGTGTCGATAATCTTGGAAACCAGTTCGCCGTCAATTACTTTGGTCATGCGGATTTTTATGATGGAATGAAGACCGATATCGTGCTCTTCATAAGCCATTGTCGCTTCGTTAACATCCCTGAAAACCTTGCCTTCGCCCGGCTCGCCGGGTTTATCAAGCGTGAGGTAGTAGGAACCGAGCACCATATCCTGCGTGGGCACGGTGACGGGACGCCCGTCGGAAGGTTTGAGCAGGTTGTTGGCAGCAAGCATTAAGAAGCGGGCCTCCGCCTGCGCTTCCGCGGAAAGCGGCACATGGACGGCCATTTGGTCGCCGTCGAAGTCAGCGTTGAAAGCGGTGCATACCAGCGGATGAAGCTTTATCGCTCTGCCTTCGATAAGAACCGGTTCAAAAGCCTGGATGCCGAGCCTGTGCAGGGTCGGCGCGCGGTTGAGCATAACCGGATGGTCTTTAATAACGATTTCCAAAGCATCCCAAACCTGCGGCTTTGAGCGTTCCACCATTTTACGGGCTGATTTCACATTGCCCGCTACCTCGGTTTCAACAAGCCGTTTCATCACGAAGGGCTTGAAAAGCTCCAGCGCCATTTCTTTGGGAAGGCCGCATTGGTAGAGTTTAAGTTCGGGGCCGACGACGATAACCGAACGGCCGGAATAGTCAACACGCTTGCCCAAAAGGTTCTGCCTGAAACGGCCCTGTTTGCCCTTGAGCATATCCGAAAGTGATTTTAAAGCCCTGTTGTTGGGGCCTGTAACCGGGCGGCCTCTGCGGCCGTTGTCGATAAGGGCGTCAACAGCCTCCTGCAGCATCCTTTTTTCGTTTCTGACGATAATTTCGGGTGCGCCGAGCTCAAGCAGCTTTTTCAGGCGGTTGTTTCTGTTGATAACCCTGCGGTATAAGTCGTTCAAATCCGAAGTCGCGAAACGGCCGCCGTCGAGCTGAACCATCGGGCGGATTTCGGGCGGAATAACCGGGATAACATCGAGGATCATCCATTCCGGCCTGTTGCCGGACTGGCGGAATGCTTCCGCAACCTCAAGGCGCTTTAAAAGCTTGACCTTTTTTTGGCCGGAGGCGTCTTTCATCTCTTCCCTGAGGTCGGCTGAAAGCTTGTCCAAGTCAATTTCGGCGAGCAGTTCTTTAATGGCTTCCGCGCCCATACCGGCTTTGAAGGCGTCTTCATAATACTCGCGGTATTTTTCATAATCTTTCTCGTCGAGCGGGTCATATTTCTTTAAAGGTGTGTCGCCGGGATCAATAACGATATGCATCGCGAAATAGAGGACTTTTTCCAGAATGCGCGGTGAAATATCGAGAATCAAGCCCATGCGTGAAGGGATTCCCTTGAAATACCAGATATGGGAAACCGGCGCGGCAAGTTCTATGTGCCCCATGCGTTCGCGGCGCACTTTTGACCTTGTGATTTCAACGCCGCAGCGCTCGCAGATTTTGCCCTTGTAGCGGATACGCTTATACTTGCCGCAATGGCACTCCCAGTCCTTCGTCGGCCCGAAAATCTTTTCGCAGAAAAGGCCTTCTTTTTCGGGCTTAAGGGTACGGTAGTTTATTGTTTCAGGCTTTTTTACTTCGCCGCAGGACCATTCTCTGATTTGCGCGGGCGAAGCAAGGCCTATCCTTATAGATTCAAAGGTATTATTTTCCATTAATATTATTGCCCCTTTTCGATATATTTTGCCGGGTATCCATCAATCAAATTGGTGCTTTACTCATCCTCGGCCGGTTCGGCTTCATCATCCGGCGCGTCGAACCCGTCTTCTTCTTCGTCGTCTTCTTCGATTCCCAAAATATCCTCGACATCGATTCCGTCGTCGATGGTGTCGTCTTCATCGTCTTCCTCGTCGTCCTCGGCAAGCAAATCTATTTCCTCGCCTTCAATGCCAAAGCCCGCGGCGCCTTCCGCGTCGTTATAGTTAACAAAAGCGCGGTCATCAACGGGGTTCAGCCCAAGGTCATCGTTTTCAAAGTTCTGCTTCATGTCGATTTCGTTATCATTCGCGTCCATTACTCTTACATCAAGCCCCAGTGACTGCAGCTCTTTGATAAGAACCTTGAAGGATTCGGGAATGCCCGGTTTCGGAACATTTTTACCCTTGACAATCGCTTCATAGGTTTTTACCCTGCCCACAACATCGTCGGACTTGACGGTGAGTATTTCCTGAAGGGTGTAAGCCGCGCCGTAGGCCTCAAGCGCCCAAACTTCCATCTCTCCGAAGCGCTGGCCGCCGAACTGTGCCTTGCCGCCGAGCGGCTGCTGGGTTACAAGGGAATACGGGCCGGTTGAACGCGCATGGATTTTATCATCGACCAAATGTAAAAGTTTTAAGAAGTACATAACGCCGACAGTAATCGTATTGTCAAAAGCCTGCCCTGTCCGCCCGTCAATTAATACCGATTTGCCGTCTTCGCTGAGCCCGGCTTCTCTGAGGGCGTCTCTTATATCCACTTCGTGCGCGCCGTCAAATACCGGTGTCATCACGCGGATGCCCAAATGCCTCGCGGCAAAGCCAAGGTTCACCTCGAGCACCTGCCCGATGTTCATACGCGAAGGCACGCCGAGGGGGTTGAGCACGATATCAAGCGGTGTGCCGTCCGGCAGGAAAGGCATATCCTCCTGGGGCAGTATTCTGGAAACAACGCCCTTGTTGCCGTGGCGTCCCGCCATCTTGTCGCCAACGGAAAGCTTGCGCTTTTGAGCGACATAGCAGCGGACAACCTTATTGACACCGGGCGATAATTCCTCACTGTTCTCACGGGTAAATACCTCGACATTTACCACAATGCCGTATTCGCCGTGCGGGACTCTGAGGGAAGTATCTCTGACTTCTTTGGCTTTCTCGCCGAATATCGCGCGGAGCAAGCGCTCCTCTGCGGTCAGTTCGGTTTCGCCCTTGGGTGTGACCTTGCCCACAAGAATATCGCCCGAGTGGACTTCCGCGCCGATGCGGATGATGCCTCTATCGTCCAAATCACTCAAAGCGTCATCGCCGACATTCGGAATATCCCTCGTGATTTCTTCGGGGCCTAACTTGGTATCGCGCGCTTCGACCTCATGCTCCTCAATATGGATGGAGGTGTAGACATCGTCGCGTACTATTTTTTCATTGATAAGAACGGCGTCCTCATAGTTGTAGCCTTCCCATGTCATAAAGCCGATAAGAGCGTTTTTGCCGAGGCTTATTTCGCCGTTATCCGTCGCGGGGCCGTCAGCGATTACTTCAAGCTCTTTAACACGGTCGCCGACTTTAACAATCGGGCACTGGTTGATGCAGGTGCCCTGGTTGGAGCGCATAAACTTAATGACTTCGTAGGTATCAATTGTGCCGCCGTCCGTCATGATTTCAATCTTATCCGCGCTGACATGAATAACATTGCCGGCGTTCTTCGCGATAACGGCAACGCCGGAATCGATGGCCGCCTTATATTCCATGCCTGTGCCAACGATAGGAGCCTCTGTTTTAAGCAGCGGCACCGCCTGCCTTTGCATGTTTGAGCCCATCAAGGCTCTGTTCGCGTCATCATTTTCAAGGAACGGTATCATTGCCGTTGCGACTGAAACAACCATTTTGGGTGAAACATCCATGTAATCCGCTTTGGATGCTTCAACCTCAAGGAATTCGTCACGGTAACGGGCGTTGACTTTTGTATTCTTAAAGTGTCCTTTTTCGTCCAGCGGCTCGTTCGCCTGGGCGACGATATAATCGTCCTCAACATCGGCGGTCATATACTCATGTTTGTCCAGCACAATTCCGGTTTCTTTATCCACCGGGCGGAACGGGGCTTCAATAAAGCCGTATTCGTTAATGCGGGCAAAGGTCGCAAGGTAGGAGATAAGGCCGATGTTCGGGCCTTCCGGCGTTTCAATCGGGCACATGCGGCCGTAATGGCTGTAGTGAACGTCGCGGACTTCAAACCCTGCTCTGTCTCTTGAAAGACCGCCCGGCCCGAGCGCCGAAAGACGGCGCTTGTGCGTAAGCTCGGCAAGCGGATTGGTTTGGTCCATAAACTGTGAAAGCGGTGATGAACCAAAGAACTCTTTTATCGCCATTAGGACGGGGCGGATATTGATAAGGGACTGCGGGGTAATTTTATCCTCATCCTCCTGCGCCTGCAGGGTCATTCTCTCGCGGACTACCCGCTCCATACGGGCAAGGCCGATACGGAACTGGTTTTGAAGAAGCTCGCCGACCGAGCGGATACGGCGGTTGCCCAAATGGTCAATGTCGTCCGTGGTGCCGACATGGTGCGCGATGCAGTTGACATAGTTGATAGACGCCAAAATATCGTCCACAATAATGTGCTTCGGAATCAGGTCGTCGCAGCGGGCGGCCAGTTCGGCAAGCAGGGTTTCCTTGCTGTCGCATTTTTCGATTATCTCGTTGAGAATGGAAAAGCGGACCTTTTCGTTGATGCCGATATTCAGGAGCTCTTCCTTCGTGATTTCGGGAACAAATTCGGCGATATCCACCATCTGGTTGGATACTATATTAATATTGCGGTTATCGACGCTCACAACCGCCTTCATGACGCCTGCCTGTTCGATTTCGTACGCTTTTGTTTTGGTAATAATCTCTCCGGCTTCCGCAAGGACTTCGCCGGTCAGCGGGCTCGCAACCGGCTCCGCAAGGGTGCAGCCGGCAAGGCGGGCGGAAATGGCAAGCTTTTTATTGTATTTGTAACGGCCGACCCTTGAAATATCATAACGATGGGGGTCGAAAAACAGGTTATCCAAATGAGTCTGCGCGGCTTCGAGCGTAACGGGCTCACCCTGGCGAAGCTTCTTAAACACTTCCATCAGCGCTTCTTCGGCGTTGCGGGTTTCGTCCTTTTCGAGGGTCGCATTGATTCTGTCGTCATCGCCGAAAAGGGCGGTGATTTCATCGTTTGTGCCGAGCCCCAAAGCCCGGATAAAGGTGGTGATGGAAATTTTGCGGTTTTTGTCTATTCTAACATAGAAAATGCCGTTCGGGTCGGTTTCGTATTCAAGCCAGGCGCCTCTGTTTGGGTTGATGGTGCTCGAATAGAGCTCGATGCCGGTCTTGTCATGGGTCATGTCAAAATACACGCCCGGGGAACGAACCAGCTGGGAAACGATGACGCGCTCCGCCCCGTTGATAACAAAAGTTCCGCTTTCGGTCATAATGGGGAAATCGCCCATAAAGACCTCGGATTCTTTGATGACACCGGTCAGCTTGTTTTGCAGGCGGACTGTTACGCGCATCGGAGCGGCGAAAGTCGCATCCCTCTCCTTGCATTCGCGCACGGTATACTTCGGTCTCTCATCAATTCTGTAATCCACAAAACTTAACAGCCAGTTGCCCGTGTAATCCTTGATTTCGGCAATTTCTCTGAAAACTTCCTTTAATCCGATTTCCAAAAACCATTTGTATGAATCTTTTTGGACTTCAATAAGGTTCGGCATATCCATAACCTCATTAATTTTTCCAAAACTCATACGCGTGCGGTTGCCACGCTCAACGGGAATAACTTTCAGCATTCGTTTATCACTCCGTTCTTTATTTTCCACTTAGTGTGGTAAGGTGCCGGGCGAAATCAAGAAATAACAGGCTATTTAACATAGAAAAATATTAATGCTTGATTTTTGCGCGGCATATGATATACTGTTTTTAGGGAGTTATATATATCAGTGCGCATAACTCGCCATTATAATAGTGCAGTGTAACAGTATATACGAGAAGGGTCTGTTTGTCAATAGATTTTTTCGTATATTTTAGATTTTTTGCCGCAAAATTAGCCTTTGCCTTAAAAATAAGGCAAACAGGTTCTTTTGATTTGATTTTGAACTGTTATGGTTTCATATTTTCAGCCTCTGCAAAATATGCAGAGGCTGAAATTTTTATTCTTTTGCTTTAGCCGGCATTAATAATAAATGATTTATTCATCAACTTTTACTGCTGAAGCTCTTTATTCAGAATCAGTGATTATTCCCATTGTCTTCCCAAAACCATTCCGATAAACACTCTTGCAATTTCAGGGTCAAACTGCGCGCCGGCGCAGCTTTTAATTTCCGCTATGGCCGCTTCTTCGCTTAATTTTTTCTTATACGGCAGGTCGGATGTCATTGCGTCATAGGCATCCGCAATGGAAACAATCCTCGCCTGTATTGAAATACTTCCGTTTTTAATCCCTCTCGGGTACCCTGTCCCGTCCGGTCTTTCATGATGCTCATAAACCCAGTCGGCTATATCCGAAAACTCATTTGATGAATTTAATATCCGGTAACCCATTTCCGGATGCCGCTGAATTTCTTTGCGTTCTTCTTCCGTAAGAGCCCCCGGGTTATTCAGAATATCCTGGTCAATGCCTATTTCCCCGATATCATGCATCAGCCCGGCCAACCGGATTTGAACTGTTTCATTTTTGCTGAAGCCCATCTTTATTGCAATAGTCTCGCAAATATTGCCCACCCTCACAGAATGAATCTTCTCGTTTTTATTTTTTTCATACAATTTGTTCATCATTGCATCGATTGTCTTGTGCTTTAAAGCAGTGCTGTCGGCAAATTTATGCCTGTACATTTCATCTTCCGCTTTGACAAAGATGTCATTCATATTTTCCGCAAGGCTGGTTTTTACGGCATATCCCATTGAAAGCGACATGACAACATTTTTGATTGTTTCGCTTTTAAGCGCTTTTTTTATACGGTCGATAATCATATCGGCATTATTCGCATCCGTATCCGGTAAAAATATAACAAACTCATCGCCGCCGATTCTCGCGACAATATCTCTCGCGCGGCATTCGTTTTTTATGACTTTTGCTATATTTTCCAACAGCAAATCTCCTGTATTATGGCCAAAGACATCATTGGTCAGTTTTAAACCGTTCACATCGGCCATAATCAGCGTGAGCGGAAAATATTTTTCATTATCAAAGCTTTTCATCGCATTGTCAAAATACCGCCTGTTATAAAGGCCGGTTAACTGGTCATGAAAACTTAAATATTCAATTTCTTTTTCCGCTTCTTTTCTGCTGTCTATGTTGCGGCTTGCGCCGACAATTTCCAGATTTTTATCTAAACCGTACCTGAACTTCGCGGATATCTCAACCCACACCAGGCTGCCGTCTTTGCACGGCTGCTGAACTTCAATTCTAAAAGAATAATTCTCATTTGGGTCGTTAAATGTCTTTTTTGCAAACCCCGATACAGCGTTCATAAAAATTTTATACGATTCGGGCGTTAATGACTCTTTGAAATTTTCCTGCATTGCTTCTTCAGAGGTAAGCCCTCTCATTTGAAAGACAGAAGAACTGACATAGGTGAATTTCTCTTCTTCCATGCTGAATATCCAAATAACATCGGAAACATTCTCTGTAAGCAGCCGGTATTTTTCCTCACTCTCTCTAATGGCGTCCTCCATTTGTATGCGGTTGGAAATATCGCGGATGTTGCTGGAAACATGGGTAACCCCGTTCAGTATGAAAATTCTTGACGAAAACAAACCGGTGAATTCACTGCCGTCTTTCCGTCTGAAAATCGTTGCGTCCGTATTAAAATATCCCCTTTTTTTAAGTTCATTCACAAGTGTCTGTCTCTCTTCGGGATATTTGTATAAATTTAATTCAAGCGTGCTTTTGCCGATAGCTTCCTCCGGCGCATAGCCCGCCAAGGCCGTAAATCCTTCGTTTACATTCACTATCAGCCCGTCGCTTATGCGCGTAATGATTGACGCGTCCGGCGTGGTATTAAACATTGACCTGAAGTTCTCTTTCGCTTCAATTATTTCCGCCTGAGTTCTTGTGCGTTCAATCACCAAGCCCAGCTGCCGTGTATACAGCGTCGCCACGTTATCCCGGTCGAACAAATCGCCCGCAGCCATAATCAACGTGAAATCGCCGAGCATAACATAGTTCTTTGTGATTTTGACCAGAACAACCTGCCCGACCTTAAATGTTTTTTCAAGCAGTGTAAGAATCGGTTTTGGGACAACCCCTGCCGATATTCCGTTCATGGAAGGAAAACGGGTAATCGTATGCTCCTTAATTTTTTCGGCGCGCACCGGGTCTTTCTCCCACTTTTTCCCTTCGAGTTTGAAGCCGAGCATATCGGTGGCTTTTTTGATGATTCCTTTGTCGCCGGATATGGCCTTTGTTGTAAAACTTTCTCCGTCTTCATCGAATAAATTGAACACGGCATATTTAGCGCCGGATATTTTCAAAAAGTCGTCGGTTACCTTTTGATAATTGAGTTCCTGTTCATTCATCTGCAGGAACTCCTCGGAAAGCAAGGTCATATCTTTCAGCGCGGACAGTTGAAGCCTTTCTTTGGTTATATCAATAAAGAGCGTAATAAAGTAAAACTTTGCCGGGGAATACACCGTCACATGATACCATTTTTTTAAATCTTCGGAATACTGTTCAAATTCCTTTTCTCCGCCGTTTAACGCCACATCTCCGTAATAAGCGATCCAGTTAAACTCATCGTTTGCAATTCCCTGCAAAACCTGTGTAACCCTTTTCCCGATTATTTTTGAGCTTTTCAGCCCAGTCAGATTTTCAAAGGCTGCGTTTACTTCTATAAACTCGTAATCGCAGGGCAATCCGGCAGCGTCACAAATTATTTTATGATAGGAAAACCCCATCGGAGATTTTTCAATAAGCTGTTTGTAAAAATTTTCCGCCATAATAACTACCCCTTGTTCTATGATGCTTCCCGGCGGGAGCAAGCCCCGCCCAACATTTATTTACAACTTTCCCAAAACCTTATCGATAAATACTTCTGCAACTTCCGGGTCAAACTGGGTGCCTGCGTGTTTTCTTATTTCAATTATCGCTTCTTCTTTTGTTAATCTATCCTTATAAGACCTTTCGGAAATCATATCGTCATAGGCATCCGCAACGGCAATTATCCTTGCCTTTGATGAGATCTCTTTGCCCTTTAAGCCTCTCGGGTAACCTTTGCCGTCCCATCTTTCATGGTGTTCCAAAACAAATTTGGCAATTTCCGAAAACTCATTGGAAGAGCTTAGTATCCGGTAACCTATTTCGGCATGCCGCTGCATCTCATTCCAGCCGTCACCCGTCAATTTGCCTTGCGTTTTCAGCACACTTTCATCTATCCCTATTTTCCCGATATCATGCACAAGCCCGGCTAACTTGATTTGTTTAACCTCATATTCGCTGAATTTCATTTTGTTCGCGATGGCTTCGCTGATTGAACTGACCCTTTTTGAATGCAGCTTTTCTTTGATATTCTTTTCAAAAAGCGTGTTCATAATCGCATAAATTATTTTGCTCATAATGCTCAGGCTTTCGGAAAGTTTTTGCCTGTACATTTCGTCCTCAGCCATCTTCATTACATCGTCTATATCGTCATAAGCATCGTTTTTGACCGCGAAACCGATGGACAGCGAAAAAACAATATGTTCAAAGCTTTCTTTCGCAATGGCTTTATTTATCCGGGAAATGATAATGTCCGCGTGTTTCGCATCGCAGCATGGCAGAAGAACAATAAATTTATCCCCGCCGATTCTCGCGACAATATCGTCCGCACGGCATTCTTTTTTTAAAACTTCGGCAACTTTTTTCAGCAATAAATCACCGTGTTTTTGCCCGTAAGCGCTGTTTAACAGTTTCAGTCCGTTCACATCAATCATTATCAGCGTTAACGGAAAATATTTATCTTCATCGAACCTTTTAATTTCGCTTTCAAAACGCCTGAGGCTGTAAAGCCCTGTCAGCTGGTCAAAGTCTTTTAACAGCTCATTTTGCGCAAGCAGCTCGGTCTTAAACTTTTCCCGCTCTTCCTGCAGAATAAGCTTTTGTCTGCCGGCTTCGTCCTGCAGGTTTTTGCTGCATAGTTCAAGTTCCCGGCGCAATAAATAAACTTCGAGCTGGCTGTTCACCCGCGCGAAAACTTCCTCCGGCTGATAAGGCTTCGTAATAAAGTCAACCCCGCCGGCTTCAAACACCAGCACCTTGTGCTTCTCTTCCTCCGATGTGGCAAGGAAAATTACCGGTATATCCTGCGTATCGGGTTCAGCCTTTAACCTTCTGCAAACTTCAAAGCCGTCAAGCTCGGGCATATGCATATCCAGCAAAATCAAATCCGGTATTTTTGTTTTTATTAAAGCAAAAGCTGCCTCGCCTGAATTTGCCTGCCTGACCTGAAACCCTTTGTCTCCCAAAATCCGTGCCAGCATCTGAAGGCCGACGGCCGAATCGTCAATTACAATAATTTCGGCATCCTTTACCTTGTTATTTATTTCGTCCTGCATAAATTTCATGCCCCTTCCGGAATTTTATATTTTTCCTATAACATTTTCGACGAATACCCTGGCAACCTCCGGGTCAAACTGCGTCCCGGAGCACTTCTTGATTTCATCCACAGCTTCAGCTTTGCTTAAAGATTTTCTGTAAGTCCTGTAACCTGTCATCGCATCATAGGAATCCGCAATGGCTATAATTCTGGCCTGCAGCGATATTTCTTCGCCTTTGAGGCCGTTCGGGTAACCTTTGCCGTCCCATCTTTCATGATGTTCAAGCACATATTCCGCAACCTGTGAAAACTCCTTCACCGAACTCAAAATCCTGAACCCTGTTTCCGAATGTTTTTTTATTTCAATCCATTCTTCATCCGTCAGTCTTCCAGGCGAGTTGAGAATTCTTTCGTCAACCCCTATTTTGCCAATGTCATGCAGAAGCCCCGTTAATTTGATTTGCCTGATGAATTCAGGATTTAAACTCATTTTCGTTGAAATAGCCTCACAAAATTCGCCGACCCTTTTCGAATGAAGCATTTCCCTGTTGCTTTTTTCGTAAAGCGTGTTCATGATAATATCTATTGTTTTACTCCGCATGCTTGTGCTCTCATAAAGTTTATGCCTGAACATTTCGTCTTCCGCTTTGACAAGCGAATCATAAATATTAACGGTATCATCGTATTTAACCGAATAACCGATTGAAACCGAAGGTACAATACCTTCAATTATCACATCCGCTATGGCGTTATTTAAACGTAATATAACAGCATCGGCATTTCTCGCGTCCGTCAGCGGCAAAAGCAGAACAAACTCGCCGCCGCCCATTCTTGCGACAATATCCTTTGCGCGGCATTCCCTTTTTATGGTTTTTGCCACTTCCTGTAAAATTTTATCTCCGACTTCATGGCCAAAGGCATCGTTGGTCAGTTTTAACCCGTTTATATCGGCAATCATGACTGTTATCGGGAAATATTCTTCATTGCTCATGCCGGAGAGCGAATCCTCAAAGTATCTGCGGTTATTCAGGCCTGTCAGCTGGTCATGATAACTCAGGTAAAGAATATCTTCCTGCGCCTTTTTCCGCTCGGTTATGTCCTGTATGGTTCCGAAAAGATATACCGGCTTCCCAGTGTTATCTTTTGCAAGGTTGCCGCGGTCCACCAGCCAGCGGAACTGACCGTTATTATCCAAAAAACGAAATTCGGTTTCGAACGCAGTGTTGCCGCTTGCAACTCCGTTTTTTATAACATCCAGCAGCGCGGGCAAATCGTCCGGATACACTCTGCCCATCATGCTTTCGTAGGGCATTGCCATCATCTCTTTATCCGTATATCCCGCAACATCCAATATGCCCGGACTCATATAATCATATTGTCCGGTTTCAACGCTTCTGCGGTAGAACGCGTCGCGGGAATTTTCGACAACGCTTTTCAGCAGTTCTTCGCTTTCTTTCAGCCTTTTGTTAACCAGCAGCAGTTCATTTTCAGCTTTACGCCGTATATTGAGCTCCTGCTTTATTTCTATTGTCTGCTCTTCAACGAGCGCTTTCAAGCGTTCTTTCTCATCTTCCTGCAGCAAGTTTGCTCTTTTAATTTTCGCCATTGTCTGAATCTGCGCGAGCAGATCAGTTTCATCAAACGGTTTGCACAAAAATGCTTCTGCGCCTGCTTCCAAAGCCTTGGCGCGCGTTTCTTTGCTGTTGGACAACGCGGTTAAAAATATCACCGGCACCACAGATGTCGCCGCATCCGCCTTTAATATTCTGCAGACTTCATAACCGTCCATATCGGGCATGACAATGTCCAGAATGATAACATCCGGGTTCTCGCTTTTTGCGAGTTCAATGCATTTGGGGCCGTTTAACGCTGTAAAAATTATGGCGTCCGGAAATACTTCTTTGATGACAGCTTTCAAGGCTGTCAGATTATCGGCATTGTCGTCAACAGCCAGAAGCTTTAGCTGTTTATTTTCCATTCAGGCACCTCCAAACAATTTCTTCCATTTCATTCATGTCAATCGGCTTTGAAATATAACCGTCGAAGCCGTACGCGAGAATTTCTTCCTTATTGCCGGCCATTGCGCTTGCCGTCATGGCCACAATCGGTATGTGCTTAAGTTCCGGCGTTGCTTTTATTTTTGAAAACGCTTCAAATCCGTTCATGCCCGGCAGGGAAATATCCATTAAAACAAGCGAAGGTTTTACTTTGCCGGCCTGTTCGACACCTGTTTTGCCGTCGGTCGCTTTGGCAACAATAAAGTCTTCTTTCAGGAGCGCTTCAACCGTTATCATGTTGTCGGGATTATCCTCAACAACCAGAATAACCGGTTTTTCTCCTTCGGCCCTGATATGCTTTTTCTGTGCCTCTGCCGTCTTTACGCTTTCACCGCTTACGAGGCCTTCAATGGCGGCTAGCAGCTCTTTTTTATCAACCGCTCCCTTTTGAATCAGCTGGTAAACATGGTTGCTTTTTAAAAAGCTGAGTTCATCCCTGGTAATGTGTTTCGCGGAAAGGATTAGAACAGGAACATGCGCGAATTTTTCCATATCGCGGATTGCTTTCAGCACCTGAAAACCGTCCATTTCCGGCATTGTCAAATCAAGAATGATTCCGTCCGGAAGAACTTTATCAATCAGGTTCAAAGCCTCTTTTCCGCTTCTTGCCGCCGTTATCAGATAGCCTTTGTCAAGAAGGATATCGGTCGTTTGTATAATCGCCGGCTCACTGTCCTCTATAAGAAGAATTCGTTTCCCGCGCTTTTCAGCTGAAGATGATTTATCGGTGCTGTTTGGATTTTTATAAATTTCAAATGAGCTTTCATTTTTCTGCAATTCATTCTGCAATTCAATTGGTTGGATTTTCAGCGGCAGGATAACGGTAAAAACAGAACCTTTGCCAAGCGTACTTTCGGCTCTGATGTTTCCGCCTAACCATAGTGTAAAATATTAGTAGGCAAAAAAATAAAGGGAAATGGCGAAAAGCCAAATCCCTGCATACAAAACTTGGTAAAATGAGTTTGAGCGAAACATTTTATGAGAGGTGTATGCAGAATGAGTGTAGATGAACTGAGAGCAAAAATCAAGAGAATTGAGGAAGAAATTTACAAAGAA
>Ga0118677_10002099_pt2 | contig 38059 bp, 37 predicted proteins | sample AliMusrvi5mmetaG_FD_86154 | JGI IMG/M metagenome (GOLD analysis project Ga0118677, IMG submission 86154) | reverse complement strand
CCTGTAGGCCTCTCCAAACCACGAGCTGCGCCGAGCGCTTGAGCCGAGCCCAGCCCTATCAGGTTCAGGGGCAGAATTGCTGACCTCGCTCGGGCGCTTGACAGGCCCCGGACCGCGTGGTTACTAAATAGTCAAACAAACGCGGCTGATCTCTCTCCCGCTGATCGTTGAACGTAACATCAACAAACCTATGAGAAACAGGCAAACAACCTCGCTCCTTCGGACCCTTCGCAGTTTGACATTGGTGCTGGCAGCCACCGCCCTTTCCAGTCAAATCGCCCGAGCCGTCCCCTACGCCTCTGGCGTCACCCGGAACGGCAATACGGTCACGTTTGTTCTCAACCAGGACGCTCAAGGCCTGGTCGTGCTCCGTAACGGGGCCAATCCCGTCTATCCGGGAATCACGGCCGGGACGCTCAGCTTCGACATGACCGGCTATACTTCGTACCAGATTATCGTGACAGGCAACACGGCCAAGGCCTGGAGCCAGTATATACCCGACGGAACCGACCGGAACTTCGAATACGCGTTTGGCGTGGCCATCAATAAAAACCCGGCGAGCACGAACTTTGGAAGAGTGTACGTGTCCCAATCCAGGGACGGCACGACCGGGGCTGGCCGCTTTACCAAAAGCGGCGTTTACATGGTGCGGGCGGATGGAGTAGCCCTGGGGTTTGTGACCGGCGGCGTGGACTGGACGGCTGCGGGCAATTCCTCCCCGTTCAAGAGCACGATTGGTCCGGACAACCACCTCTACGTCTCGGACTTCTCGAATGATCGGGCTTACGAGTTCAATGACGATATGAGCGTGGCGACTCGGGTAATTGACGATTCCAACAAGACAGACGTTGGCCTTACGAGCTCCCAGTACGTTGAAAGCCTCTGGGTGGAAGGTACGCAGGCGGGCGGGGACCGAGTGATCTACGCCGTGGATAGCAACTTCAACGATAATGCCCGTAAGGGCCTTATCCGCTATGACCTTGGCGCCAATGCCGCGGCCACCCCGGGTGACACCGGCTCACAGGTCATCGGGCCGAACTACTACTCGTTTTATCCGCGCGACGTGGCCCGCGACAGTAGCGGCAACTGGTACCTTAACCAGTACCGGGCCACCGCGGGCCAGGCTCCGGCGATCAGCAAGTTCGACGGGTCCCTTCCGCCACCGATCAATACGGCGGTATGGGAGACCGCCAACACCTACACTTATACCTACGGCCTGGGCCTCAACGAGGCGGGGGGCACGCTGGCGGTGGGTAGCGCCAACGACGGCACCGTTTGGTTCTTTGACATGGCCACGGGCGCCTTCGTCGAGAGCTTCGACGCAGGCGGTGCCATCCGCGATCAAGCCTTTGACGCGGCCGGCAATATGATTACGGTGGACAACTCTACGGAGTACGCGCGTTTCTGGTCGCCGGGCGGATACACCATCTCGACCACGCGCTCGGACGGCACGTTCTCCCTTACCAGGCTGTCACTCGTCAACGTGAGCGTGACGGCAACCACGGACACTACCTCCATGGACCTCAGCCAGCCCCCGGGCGTCTTTACCCTCACTCGCACGGGTGATACCGGCGTGGCCTTGCCGGTCGGCTACACGTTAAGTGGCACGGCAACGAATGGCGTTCAATACCAGCTCCTCTCCGGCACGGCCACCTTCCCGGCCGGCAGCGGCTCTGCTACCGTGCAGCTCACGGCCAAACCCTACTCGCCTGCCGGCCCAACCCGAAGCGTGATTCTCAGCATCAACGGCAGCAATTCTTACTCACCGGCCGCACCCCTCAGCGCCTCGGTTTGGATCGTTGATACCAATAAACCCGCGATTCACATTGCGGTCCGAGACACCCAATTCTACGAGCGCACAAATGACCTCGCCCGGTTCACCCTCACGCGCTGGGGCGACACCAATGTTTACCTGTCGCAGGTTAACGTGACTTATGCCGGCACGGCTATCGAGAGCACGCATTTCTACGGTGACGCTTCCGCCACCATGAGTTACGGCGACCAAACCAAGGATGTCCTTGTTCACGCGATCCAGGACGGCATCCTCACGGGTCCCTTGACCGTGACCGCGACAGTCGCAGCCGCCGGCGACGGTGCCTACGTGCTCGGTACTCCCGCCACCAGCGCTGCGGTGACCCGCGTGGACGCGGAAGATCCTCCGGAAACGGTGCTTTGGTCCGACAACCTCCACGCGGATACCTCGGCGAGCTGGACCCAGTTCTTCGCCACAACTAACGGTGCTCCTTATGATGCCATCGTGACTTGGGCTTACGACTACTCCCAACTGCTTATTCCGCCGGCCCCGCATTCAGGCGTTGACACGCATGGGCTTTCCCTGACGGTGAATAAGAATGATGCCCAATTGGCGGCAGCCGCCCTTAACTTGTATCCCAACGGCCGGAGCTTCAGCGGTAACTACGCCTTCCGTTTCGACATGTTCCTTATCCAGAATGACACGGCCGGCACAACCGAATATGCCCTCTTCGGCATCAATCACTCCGGTACGAAGACCAACTGGTTCCGCAACAGCACTGCCGGCTACGCCGGCGTGGACCTGATCGGTTGGAACTTCGATGGCATATTCTATGATGTCGAGTCGGACGGATCCGCCCTGGGTGACTATGTCGGCTACAGCTCGCCCACCACTGCGAACCATAATCCAACCCCGATCACCCCTGGCCGCAGCGCCTCGACCCTGGCTGGGATATTCAAAACGCCGCCCTGGACGCCGGGGGCCGGGACCGGCGGCGCAGCCGCCAACGTCAGCGGCACTACCACTCCGATCTGGGCCGACGTCGAGATCGCCCAGATCAATGGCGTCATCTACTGGTCCATCAACCACACCTTGATCTTCGCCTACACCAATACGACTGGCTACGCCAGCGGCAACGTCATGCTCGGTTACGAGGATGGTTATGACTCGATTGGTTACGCCGGCGGCTCGGTCATCTACGCCAACGCCCGCGTCATCAGCCTTGAAGGCCCGCGTATTACTCAGATTGTCCTCAACTCGGGCAACGCCGAGATTACGTTCGTAGCCAATGCCAGCGACGTGCCGGGCCAGTTTGTGCTCCAGTCGGCCAACGCCGTCACTGGCGCCTATACCGATACCAACTCCACGATCACCTCGCTCGGCGGTGGTGCCTTCAAAGCGGTCAAGACTGCCGGCACCGGCCCGACGTTCTATCGGATCCGAAGAACCTACTAAGAACTGATAGGCTATTTGACCTCGTCGCGAGGCCTCCGCCCAAAGCGGCGGCCTCTTTTTCTTGCTTCGGATCAGTCTGGTGCTCCAGGCACCTGCTGACCTGGAACCTCGCGTCAGGATCTCTGGCCGGAGGCTTACAACAGCCCCTGGTAGGCCAGCCAAAGCGCCCGGTAATATCTCATCACCCGCACCGGGTCGGCGCTGGCCGGAATCTCCGCCAGGCAGAAACCCGTGAACTTGATCTCGTTGAGACGCGTGAGCAGCTTGCGAAACGGGTAGTCCTCCAGGAACAAGTCCCGCATGTGGACGGAGAAGATCTTGTCCTTGAGGAGGTTGAAATTGTAGTCCCACCCCTCGCCGTCTAAATCGGACGCGTTGCTGTTCCAGCAGGCCCCGACGTTGGGATGGTTCGCGGTATCGAGGATGGTCCTAATCCGTGGAGGAAAGGCCGTGCCGGTACCGTGGACTTCCAGCCGGATGACCTGGCCGTGATCACGCGCGAAGTCCCCTAATTCCCGCAAGGCGAGCCCGATTTGGTCCAGTGTCTTTTCAGGCGGCACTTCTTTCGGCAGCGCGTTGGGCCGCACCTTGATTCCGCTGGCCCCCACGTCCTGCGCCAGAAGGATATATTGCTGGGTTGCCTCAATCTCTTGGCGCAGCTTGGCTTGGTCGGGGGTATGGTATTCGAACGTGCTGCCGAGGCCCATTAACTGGACTTTCGAGTCCTGGAACTGTTTCTTCACTTCCCTGCGCTGCTCGGGCGAGAGGTTCACTTCCACCTTGTGGCCATGGCCGGTACGCAGCTCCACTCCCTCGAACTGCGCCGCCTCGCAGTTCTTGATGATGGTCGGGATGTCCCAAGCCTCGGCCAGGTTGTAGGTGACCAGGCCCATATGCATGGTCGGGGGCCGGGTCACGAAGCTTGGCTGCACAGCCGCCGCCGCGCGTGCGGAAACCTCCGCCAGGCTCAGTGCGCCCATGCTCAGACTAGTGGCTTTCAGGAACTGCCGACGATTTATCTTCATGCCTCCAGCTTTTAGCATATTCGGTTTGGCAATCAATTCCCTTTCCAGCAGGAAGCAGGAAATGAGACGCGTCAACGCTTCTAGCAGCCTGTCGGACTTAGGCGTAGAAATCTCCATAAGCCATTGCAGTTACAATATTATTAGCACCACTGTTCAAGTCATTATTAATACTGCTACTTATTGACAATGCGTGAGATACGAAGATCGGGCATGGCTAAGTCCGACAGGCTGCTAGGACGCGTCCGTCCTGCTCTCCAACTACTTAGGAAGTGAAGGGTTAGCACTTTGTGCGGAACAACCCGCCCCCAGTTTCTTACCCTGCGGGGGAATGCAAAAGAGCAAAGTTCGTTTTCGTCGGCCCAGCGCCGACGAACAGACCGTCTTGTTGGGCCTGAGCGTGAAGTTGCGCGTTCGGCCCAAGGACATCCAGAAATGTGATCGGATGCTCATCGAGCACCATTACCTGCACAGCGCGCAACTGGTGGGGGAGCGGTTACGCTACGCGGTCACCTGGAAAGGCCAATGGTTTGCGGTCGCCACCTGGAGCGCCGCCGCCCTTCACCTCAAAGCGCGGGATCAGTTTATTGGTTGGACGGAGGAGCAACGGCGCCAACGGCTGCCTCTGGTGGTCAACAATTCGCGTTTGTATGTCCTGCCCGAGTGCCATTATCCCAACTTGGTCAGTCGGTTCATGAAGCTGATGTTGGCGCGGTTGAGTTCGGATTGGGAAAGCACTTGGGGTCATCCGGTAGCGCTGGCCGAGAGCTTTGTGGACCCGGAGCAGTATCGCGGCACCGCCTACAAAGTCAGTGGCTGGAGCCAGTTGGGGTTCACCCGCGGCTGGAAGCGCAGCGCGGTGGATTTCTATGAGAAGCACGGCCACCCCAAGCAGGTGTGGGTGTGCGAACTGGTCAAAAAGGCCTGTGTCAAACTCCGCGCCGCGCAGTTGCCGCTTCCGTGGGCGGAGGTGCTGCCCAAGGTCCCACCTCGCTGCACCGCCAAAGCCGGCGAGATTAGCAGTTTGATGGAACGTTTGGGCCGAGACCTCCCGGAGTTCCGGCGCAAGCAGTCGCTGGCTTATCCGATCGCCGGCATGCTGGCGCTCATCGCCATGGCGGTCTTCAGCGGCGTCACCAAAGGCTATGAAGACCTGGCCGACTACGCCGCCACGCTTTCGCAGGGCCAGTTGCGGGCGCTGAAGTTTCGCCTCCACGGGCGCACCGGGCACGTGCGTTGTCCGCAGCGCACCAGTTTTCAACGCGTGCTGACGGGGGTCAACGCCGAGATGCTGGAGCAGGTCCTGCTGTTGTGGCAGGAACAAGTCCTGGGACCGGTGCAAGACCAACTGGTAATCCTGGACGGCAAGGAAATCCGCCATGCCGATGTGGCGTCGGTCAACGCGGTCAGCGGTACGGGCCGCTGGCTGGGATCAACGAAAGTCAAGGCAGGCAGCAATGAAATCCCCGCCGCGCGCGAGCAGTTGGCCAAGCTGGACGTGGTCGATAAAATCGTGCTGGCCGATGCGGCGCATACGCAGGTAGCGACGGTAAAGCAGATTCTTTATGAGCAGGGCGGCGATTACCTGCTGACGGTCAAAAAGAACCAAAAGGGTCTCTTTGAAACGCTCTCGACGCTGTTCACCGAACAGCGTTTTTCCCCCTCCGCCCACGCCGCACACCCACGCCATGACCCGGGAGAACAACCGGGGGCGACACGAAATCCGGGTGATCGATTGCCAGGAGGCCAGCCCACAACAGGTGGGTTTTCCGGGAGTTCAGACCATCGCCCGGCTGCGGCGCCGGGTCCGGCGCAAGGGTAAAAAGACCACCGAAATCGTTTATCTCATCAGCAGCCTCACCCTGGAAGAGTTGGACGCCGTCGGCTTTCTAAAACTCAAGCGGGGCTACTGGGTCATCGAGAGCCGCCTGCATCACGCCTTGGACGTGACCCTGGGTGAAGATCAGAGCCGCGTCCGCAACTCCAAGGCGGCCTTTGCGTTGAGCCTCTTCCGCCGGGTCGTGGTCAGTTTCGCCCAGGTCTGGCTGGAGGAATGTCGTAAGATCAACCCCCGCAGCCGGGCCACCACTCGCAAGTTCCAAAAGCGCTTCCTCCACCGCAACGGCGGCCCTGCTCGCTTGCAGGCGATCATCTTCTCCAAATCTCCCGATGCTTGGCGTTTACCTAAATGAAAAGGTGCGTCCTACCCGGTCGCTGCCTCCCAAATTCGCGCTTTGTGATCCGAGCCGGCTGTCGCTAGCGTCTGTCCGTCCGGGCTGAAAGCGGCATACAGCACCCACTTCGGATGCACGAGCGGAGTTAATAAAGAGTGCCCGTCGGTCGCATCCCACAGTCGGGCTGTGCCATCCTCGCTCGTGCTCACGATTCGGGTTCCATCCGGACTGAAGGCCGCGTATCTAATGTGGTTGGTGTGCCCCGACAGCTCCAATTGGAGCTTGCCGGCGGGGATCGCCCAGACCCTTACGACGTTATCGATGCAGCCCGTGACGAGCCGAGAACCGTCCGGGCTAAAACTGGCGCTCAGCACCTTATTGGGATGCTTCAGGCAAAGACGATTGCCTCCGTCGCTTACGTTCCAGATGCAGGCGGTTTTATCTTCGCTCGCTGTGGCAACAAGTTTCCCGTCAGGGCTAAAGCTGCCACGCCAGAGAGTGCCGCTTTGTCCGAATCGTGGGGAGATTGGCTTCCCCGTTTCGATATCAAAAACTTGGGCTTTGCCATGCCGTTCGATGGCCAGAACGCGACTCCCGTCAGGGCTAAATCCAACCGAGCCCACTTCGCCCGGCGCAAACCACATCTGCACAATTTTCGCGCACTGAGCGTGCGTCGCTCCGAACCTCAACCGGTCTTCTCTTTGATGATTCGCATTTCCCTGCTCCAATTGCAGTGCAGCCGCGAAGTAAGGCAAACTGCCTAAAAGGTCGCCGGATTCCATGGCCCGGTTGCCAAACCCCAAATTGGAGCTCACCTGGCGCTGATGCAATTCGACCGCGCTCCGGTGGTGTCGATATGCACCGTAGCCGTATCCCCCCAGTACGACCAAGGCCAAAGCCAAGGAGCCCGCTGCTCGTTTCATGCTGGTCCACCGCCGCTCCAATACCTTTAGTCGTTTAACTGATTTCCCATTGGCCAAGACGAGCAGGTCGGCGTGCATGTCCCAGGCACAAGGATAACGGCTGCTTGCATTGGTTTCGCACGCTTGAAGCAGGATTTCGTTGAGTTCCAGGAAAAGTCCGTGATCCTCGGCTGTTCTGTTCAATTCAATCGGCAATTGCGGAAATTCTTGGCGGTCGTTACCTGTAGCGGCTTCGTACAAAACCTTGCCCAAACCGTATACGTCAGCCTGCGGCGTGCCTGGGCCTTCGGGCGGAATGAACCCTTCAGTTCCAACGTAGGACTGCGCTTCATCGAGTCCGGCGACCAAACCAATATCGGCCAGCTTAGGCACGCCGTTCACGAAAATGATATTGGAGGGCTTAATGTCCCGATGTACCAGGCCATTCTTATGCAGTTCGGCCAGAGCCAGACTCAACGCCAGGCCCAGTTTCAGAGAGTCCCTCACCGAGAGCCTTCCCTGCGCTGCAATGGTTTTGGCCAAGGTCTTAGGCGAATAATGTTCAGGATCGATTCTCTGACCTGAGGCTTCGTCATCGCCCACCTCCATGACGTAGTAGAAATACCCTGATTGCTCGTTGGAACCGATCTGAAGTACGTCCACGAACCCGTCATGGCAGCGGGAAATTGGCTCGAATCGGCGGATGCCGGACAATTCGCGCTCGAAGGGCCGCTCATCCTCAAATGAGCTCCGGTAAACGACCTTCACCGCCCGGTAGGTGCTCATCATGTTTCTGGCAAGCCATACCGCGCCGTAGCTGCCTTTGCCGATAAGTCGCAATACTTCATGGTCGGGCACCAGCACGGGGGACGAAGTGCTGGCAATCCACTCGCTCGTGGTCAACCCAGCCGACAGCATTGGCTCGCGAGCGCCTGAGTCCATTTCATTGCCAACCGAACATTTGTGCCCGATTTAACTCCCTTAGCCTACGGGCTGCAATCTGATTTTTCCGACGGGATTACCTTTTCCAAGAAGGTGTGCTCCAGCTCACCTTGGCAGTCCGCGATGCGTTCCTTCTCCGCCGTTCCAGAGGTGTCGAAATTGGTTAATGTAATCACGACATTGTTCTTCGTACCAAAACCCTTCGACGCGCTGGTTGTACAGGTGCAAATCCCACTTGGCGGCTTTCCGATGCTGAAAAATCCGGCGGCCCTGGAAATCGTGCTGGCACATGATTCCTTTGAGTGATTGGACGGGCGTTCCCACTAGAGCGTAGCTCTTTTTTAGCTTCCGAAAAGCCAGGTGAAACGTCTCCTTGTCGCTGTGGATGTACCGATAGTAGAAGTCGGAATGCTCGTTGAACCACATCGTTAAGCAAAGCGCCTCCCAACATCGCTCTTTGTCCACCAGTACTTGACCGGTTTCGAATTCCCTTTCGTGGGGTCGCCGAACACCACAACTGCGCCAAATGATCTTGGTCTTCTTACTGCCCCGATAACCGTAATCGGGCCAGAAAACAGCCCCGCTCGCCCGATATTGGGGCGTCTCAAACAAGAATTCGGGATTAACCACAGGCACGTTATCGGCGTCCAGCAGCAGGACTTCCCTAAAATCCGAGCGCAGAATCGCATAGGGTTTGAGTTGCCACCCACGCAGAATGCGACAGGGGAAAAGCCTGCGCACCTTGTAGGCATCCACGCACCTAACACCTAGTGGCAAGAGCAGCGCCTTTATCCGCTCGTCCAACTCACGCTTGCCCAAATGCCATAATTGGACAGGCAAATCGCAACCCGAGCGCCGCAACATGTTGATGCAGACCCATGCGCAAGTCAGGTAGCGCTGGCCACCGGCGCAAATAACAATGCCTCGGCCGGCTTGGCCGCCAGGATACTGTGATATGCGGCGGACGAATTGCTCGCAAGCGAACCCTGCACTGTGCAGGTTTAACGCCTCTTGATCGAAGGAGCTTTTCGCAGTCGCAGCACTGCCAAGTTCGGCCCTAATCTGTTGGCGCGGCGATAGGAACTTGAGTGCGCCACCCTGGAAATACAGGTCGATGCGGCGAATGACCTCAGCCGGTGGAATCATCTCCATGCAGCGGGGCAGGTTCTTGACCACATCCACGCACAACTTCTCGCGCTGGTCTCGACTATCGCCGTCTCTGAGGCGAAAGGCCCTGTCCCTCCAACATCCTCCCACGGCACAACATATTAGCGTCCCATTGGTATGGATAAACTGGTGTCCGGGATAAGCTTCCCAGTGGGCCGGTTCGCGTCCGCCTGCTACGACCACGCACGGGCGGGTGGCTGGTTGGCCGGGTTTGGCTTCCACCGCGGCCGCCAGGTGCATCAGGGCTGTGACCGAACAGAGCACCCCCTGGGCATGATAGACCAGCCGGACTAGTTCGCGTAGCGTGGTCTGGCCACGCAAATCTAATGTCCCTTTCAGCCTCGGATGGTGGTGTCCGGCCCTTCCAACTTGCACGAAGAGAATTCTCCCTGCGAAGTAATCGACCACTTCCTGGTACCTCTCGGAGTCCCACCATTTGATGGTGACATCGTACTTTCCGCCAGCAGCAACGATCCAGAAAGGCGTATCCCGTCCCGTAGCTTCTCTAACTTGCGAATACCAAGCCTTCTCCTGGGCAGAAAGGTGGATGTCGCCCTTGTAGAGGGTGGGCCGTATCGCCAGGTCGAGGCGTTTGTTCAGGAACTCAGTAAAACCGTGTAGGCAATGGTAGGGTGCCTCGTTGCACCGGTTAATCAAAGGGTAAGAGCAGTCGATCAGCACTGCCTCCTTATCGTCCTCGGTCAAGGGAGTAATATACGGGTTATGCTCCCAAAGATCGGGGCAGGCCGTCCGAACATCCGTGACGAACCGCCCCGGGTACGAGCGGTGCAAATCCCGCACCGCCCCCGTCAACATAACGATGTCGCCCGGCGATAGGCCGCACTTGAGAATCAACTTCACGGGCGCTTCAGCTCGCGCTTTGGCCCACGTCGCCAACGTGCCACTGAGGAATCGCGATTACTTCCTTTTTGGTCTGCGCGAGCGTTTCTTCGGCACTACTATATCCGGGCTAGGGGTCTCTGGCTCATCACTTGGGCTTGGGCTTGGGCTTGGTGGCGGACCATCCGCGGACTCCTTCAGCTTGCGGCTGCGAGACGGTTTCGGACTGGGTCCTGCTACTATTTTGCTCTTACGGCTGGCACCTTTTGGTTTTGGCATATAATCGGTCTTCTTTGGTTGCTGAGGTTGCTTTGATCCTGCAACGCCACCACCGCAGGATCGGGTTGCCCCTAACAATCCCCTTGGCGGGGGCGAGATTTTGCACTCCACTTCACGAGGAGAAACACTCCTCGTTCTCCATACGGATAGCTAGTTTTCTAAAAATGCTACACTTCACCGCCCAGGAGACCGGGCGGGTCACCTTTCCCAAGCTCGAACGCGGAGCCTTGAACTGGGATACCCTCGCTAAAACATTCTTGGTCTCTCTTGGAGTTTTCATAACTCGTTTTCTCGTTCATGTAATCTCAGATTGCTTCCGCCTTAGGTTATCCATTTCCTCTTTCATCAGGCGACCGACCCGGTGCCTGGCCATATAAACCCGGGCGGGGTTGACTCGCATGGTCGCAGCCACCTTGGAAACTGGCCAGCTTCTGACGACGTAAAGGTCGAATAGCTGAAATTCCTTGCCGGAAACCTTCCGCTTGGTTCGTTCGATGGCGACCTCTCTCAGGTTGTTCTCCCATTCCTCGTCCCAAATTGCCTCCAACTCCGAGCCAGCAGGGTCCGCGAGCCGTTCGACCGTCGCCGTTCCGGTTGAGGTCGCGGACTGCCGCCGCAAATGCATAATGTCACGCTGTCGCCTCCGAAACTGATCCTTAACACGCCAGCTCGTCATCTGTAGCAGCCAGCCTTTGAAGGACCCCTTGGCCTGGTCATATTCGAAATCCGGCAGCTTCTTCTTCACTTCGATCACCGTTTCCTGGACCGCGTCTTGGGCCTCGGCGTCGCTCAGGCCGGCCTTAATGGCTACGTTGTAAAGCAGCCGCCAGTAGGTATCAAAAAAGTCCTGCCAGCTCTTCCCGTCATCGTAGTAGCGCAGCCGGACGATCAGCGATCGCCGCGTGGGAGCCAAGTCGTCGAACTCGTTTGTGCGCGCACTTTCCATACCGACTATAATACGCCGCGAGACAACCATATCTTTCAAAAAAATTGCAAACCAGCCGCTCTCGCGGAGCCGATGTTGGCAGTCTGTGCTTTTATCACAAGTCTAATCCTCGGAAAATGCATCAGGAGGTGGCAGGTTGCCATTATGGTTCTACCTCTTTGATGGAAGCTCTATCCCCCACACACGAGCGTCACATACCCCGATTGCCGTGGCCTGGCTATTGAGGATCTGGACCACGGTTATGCTCCTGGACCTTAGCTTTCTGTGATTATGGTGGAGGATTTGGTGACAGAAGATGAACCGAACATCAGGACGGTACTGGAGGCGATGCTGAGCCTTGCCTGCCACGAGGTTGTCTAGGCTGCGGACGGCAGAGAGGGCGTGAACCAATATCGGGCCAAGCCGGCAGACCTAGTGACAACCAGCAAGACCTCGAGACCATCAGCGAACTTCGTATCCGTTTTGCACGTGAGAACCATCACCATGACTGGACGCCACCCAGCGGTCACGATGCTGTCCGTCGTAAAGAAACAGGAAGCAGTGGGAGATCTTCAAAAACCCTTTGCTGCTGAGGAACTGATGGCGGCAATCAAAAAGCCCTCAGTACTAGGTACCTCTTCCGCGCAATAGTCTGGGCCATGTTCGACTCGCTGGCAAACACGCCGCGTGAGGCACGAAGATTTTTGAATGTTTTTGAAAGAAATGAGTTGTTCGTCACGTATTAGGGGCATGAGGCGCAAAGCGTCTACCGTACAGGAATTCGGATGGATCCTCACGAGTATGGCAACGGAACAGATGGGAAGCTGTCTTGCCAAGAACCGGCGATTTCACGCCCGGCAACGATGCTCGCTGATTCCATCTTGCCTGCACGTCATGAACGCGCCTGGACTTGCCCTCGAAGGAGAATCTCATGATGCGCAAAGATGTGCTTGAAAGGACCCCTGCTTTACCGCCAACTGCGCAACCCGAGCAAACGCGCAGCCTCAGTAGCGATCTTCCAACGACATCGCGAACCTCGTGCGAACGAGTGGTGACCAACCACGCACCCGTTAACCTCATGGGGCAGCCGCCAAACGGCGCATTGACGTCGGCACCCGGTGTTGCGCTTCTGTTCCAGCCGAAATCTCTGCCCAAGACCTTGGCCGGCGACGAAGCACGCGAGCGCAACGAATGCGAGAAAGTCATCAGCCGGGGTTGGGATACATTTCTGGAGGTCGGAAGCGCTCTGGCAACCATTCGGGATAAGCGCCTATATCGAGATGCGTACGAGACCTTCGAAGAGTATTGCCGCACAAGGTGGGAGTTTAGCAAAACCCACGCCAACCGCCTGATCGAAGCAGCAGCCGTGGCCGCCGTGCTGACACCAATTGGTGTCAAAATCAAAAGCGAGTCTCAGTTGCGCCCGTTGGTCTGTCTAGCGCCTCAGAAGATCCCAGCGGCTTGGCGGAAGGCTGAGGAGCTTGCCGGTGATGGAAAAGTGACAGCCAAGCTCGTACGGCTAGCGGTCGCGGAGTTCAAGACACCGTTGATGCGGGATTTCAAATCGACGCCGACTCCGAAGCCAGCCTCAACCCGTAAGCTTCTAACCATTGCCTTGGAGCTAATTAGAGAAGCCGAGAAAGCCGCCAATAATAAGGACATCCGAGCAGTGTTGAAGGCCCTTAAACGCCTTCGCCGATGCCTCCAAGACCAAAACGCTTGCTAAAGGAACGTTCCAGAGATCGCTGCTGTGAAGCCGTTGAAAACTCTGCCGACGGTTTGGGTGCCATTTATGTTTTTGTGGATAACGCCGTTTCTTTCACGAGGTCTAAAAGGCGTTTCTTGAAAAACACAAAACGAGTCGCCTGGTCGCGCCAAGGTCATTTGGGCGGATGGGGGCGGTGGCGGTGGGGTGCCGGGAAAATGCTGGGGCACCCCGCCGCCTGTTCCCGACGACCTGCAGCAGGAAATTGCGTTATGAGAATGGGGCTATCCAATTCATCTCGCTGTAGGGTTCCACGCACGGAGGCCAGGCCTACGTGTGCTTCGGCATTATACCCCGGCCATCGCGCTGCGACGCGACACCGAGGTCTACAGAGTTTGCCTCCAAACCTATCAAGTTATCATTGAATACCTTCCATTACGATAAAGGAACTACCGAGAATGACCGCGGAAGGTAATTATGTGGAACAGAGCATTCTTTAAGGCCTTTGGCCACGGTAACATTGTCGCCCAGTTGTTCACAACGAACCCGTTAGTGCAGGAGAGTCACAGGAATGGCACATAACGCGAACATGTGCATCTGCTCCGCACTTAACCAGCAGGGGCAGTCACCCGCTGCAAGGAGTTTTGCATGCGGCAGGCCGGCACTCTCAGCTCGGTCAATAAGACGCATCACCAAATCCCCAAATGAAACCAAAAGGGAAGAAAAATCGGAGCCCTACGGCCAAAACTAGCGCACTTGTCAAGCCGCCGTTACGGACCACCCCGACGTCCTCGTTCGCGAGCAGGCCAGAGCCAGACCCCATGAACGAGCACGCCTGGACGGAAATCGCACGTGCTCGGAAGCTTTCGCCCCGCAAGTTGCAGGTCTGCCGAGGCATTTTCGAGGATTTAACGCAGTCCGCAATCGCAAGTAACTTGGGCATTTCCAGAGATACCGTTCATTCCTATTGCCGGCAGATCTTTGAGCAACTTGCAGCGCGATCACGTGGGCGCCTGATGATGCGCATCATCGAGGAATTCTTCGCCCTCATCCTCTCAGGTATCTTGCCGCCGATCTGCCCTCATCACGCCAAAGGAAGCTGTTCCTTGCATCCAATTCGACCAGCAAAGCCGTAGCATTTTCTAACCGCGCGGAGCGCCCAGTCTGGTCTCCAACTTGTTTGTACCCCGCATCACCCATGTGGGTGATCCCTCGTCAGGTGACGCCTGATGTGGCGTCTTTTCAGCCCTCGTCACGGTCTGGCATCATGGCCGTCATGCTGGAACTGAATGCGGAAAAAATAGGTTCATGCCTTCGAGCCTCAGAAGAGGTGAGTGCCCGCACCACCTCCATGTCCGAGAGGGCCTCGTCTCAGTCAGCGTTAAAGGCGAGAAAGCCACGCTCGGTGCAGCGAATCTCTGTGTCCTTCATGAACAAGACTTTCTTGAAACATTTGGCTATCTCAATTTGGATTGCCGTTGCCGCTTGTAGTCCTTCCTGGGCACAGTCGGATCTGAGTCCGGCGGCCGATGTCTCGAATTGGCAGGCTAGGAATATCGGAATCCCCGGCATGCGTGGACACCACGAAGTGAATGGTACTTTTGTAGATGTCTTCGGGTCAGGCGCCGACATCTGGGGGATCGCTGACGTCTGCGAGTTTGTCGGTATTCCATACCAGGGCGATGTCGAATTCTCAGTAGAAGTGTTCTCGGTTGATAACACCGCCCCCTGGGCCAAGGCCGGATTGATGTTGCGTGATAGTCTCGACGATGTCTCTCCTCACGTCATGTTGGCCGAAACTCCCGGGATGGGCGTTACCCTGCTACGCCGGAACCAGAGGGGATCCCCCTGCGAAGACGATAGCCACCAAGCAATGCGGGTAATTGGACCTCAAGGCCGAGAGACTTTTCAACAACGCGGTTCGGGAGGCAGTGGGGCCAGCGCGGGTTCCTTTTCTGCGGTGAATTTGCCGCACTGGCTGAAGCTGGTCAAACGGGGGTCCCTTATCACGGCATACGAGTCCGCCGACGGACTACAGTGGTCGTGGGTTGGCACAGTTGAACACGAGTGCAATGGTCAGTTTTTCCTGGGCTTGGCTGTCACCAGCCACGATGACACACAGATCTGCCATGCCAGGTTCCTCGGCCCGTGGGTCTCCCCCGGCTCCACGCTTCCCGCCCCGGCGCCGGTAATTGGAACTGGGGACGGTCTCATGGGCAGTTATTTCGCCACTATAGACGAAACTGGGCCTGCCAGCACACGGCGCGACCCAGTCGTGCTCTTTGACTGGAGTCAGAAACAGCCAATCGCTGGGGTCGGCCCCTACAGATACAGCGTTCGCTGGGATGGCGAGTTGGAAGCGAAGTATTCCGAGCCGTACGCCCTGCAAGTCGCAAGCGATGATCGAGCAAGAGTCTGGTTAAACGGGCAATTGCTGATAGACGAATGGTATGAACACGCCGAGGCGAAGTCCACCGCGATTGTAAACCTGGAGGCAGGCAAGCGTTATCCGTTGCGCGTGGACTATTTCCAGAACCGTGGCCGAGCAAGCCTGCGACTGCTTTGGAGCAGTCCCTCTACTCCATCTCAGCTTATTCCGCAAAGTCAGCTTTATTCGACGTTCAACACGGTAACAGCCCAAGATCTGGAAGAAACCTACGAAACCCAATTACTTCCTGCTGTAACCAAGGCTGTGACAACGGGCTGTCCGCCAGGTTGGGCAACCGCCGACGTCGGCTGGGTCTCTACAGCGGGAAGTGTCGCGGTATCCAATGGAGTCTGGACGATCAACGGTTCAGGGGCAGATGTGTGGGCCAACAGCGATGGTCTCCGTTTCGTATTCAGGCCCTGGAGCGGCGACGGGCAGTTCACGGCGCACGTGATCAGCCAGACGCGCACCGATCCGTGGGCAAAAGCCGGTTTCATGATTCGTGAAGGGCTCAGATCCGACGCTCGCCACGCGATGGTTGCCCTCACGCCCGGGAATGGTGTGAGCTTCATACACCGCTCCGCACCTGGTCTCGAGACCGTCGCCGACGATGGTGACCCCGGGGCCAGCGGGGTCTGGCTCCGTCTTGTTCGATCAGGGGATCAAATTCGGGCCTTCCGGTCGGACGACGGGACCACTTGGACGTGGGTAGGCACCGAGAAACTCGATTTCCCTTCCGAGGTGTTGGTCGGTCTGGCAGTGAGCAGTCACGATAACTCGACTCTTGGCACTGCACTCTTCGATGAGGTAGAACTCCAGCAAAAGGTCGGCAGTCCTTCCACGCCGCCTCTCGTCGGCAGCGGCACAGGTCTCAATGCAAGTTACTTTGATGGTGCCACGGGTAACGTGATCACGCGTATCGATCCACACGTAGACTTCGATTGGGATCTCGGCTCTCCCTCAAATGGAATTGGCCCGGAGAATTTCAGCGCGCGCTGGACAGGGTGGGTGCAAGCCCAATATAGCGAGCCTTACTCCCTTCACGTCATCAGCGATGACGGGGCTAGGCTCTGGTTGGACGACCAACTTCTGGTGGATGCGTGGTATGACCACGCTTCCGTGCAAACCACTGCCAGAGTCAACCTCCAGGCCGGCGCAGTGCACACTTTGCGGCTGGAATACTACCAACAATCGCGTGAGGCTCTTGTCAGACTGCTCTGGAGCAGCCCTTCCACTCCCAAGCAGCCCATCCCTCAAAACCAGTTCTATACTGATATTACGGGGCTCGCAATCTCAACCGGCAGTCCAAGTACCCCTGCAGGCAGTGCACCTGACTCGCGAACAGCGGCCACTACGGCGACCGGGGCGAACACGAACAGTGCTAGTGCCAGGCTGACCAACGGTGCACTCAACAGCGGCTCCGCAACCTCATTAGTGACGATCGTTGATATGCCGGCATCAGAAGCCGTTGCCAAACTGGGACGTTGGGAGCCAGAGGCCGGAGGCCTCTATGCTGTTGACCGGCGAGGCTGCGTCGAATACGCGCTCGTGTTCCCAACAGCCGGTATTTATACCGTGGAAGTCGAGGGCGCCTCGCACAATCAATACGACACTGATCCCGGCTTTAATCTATCCCTGTCCCTCGACGGAGAAACCTTGGGCAGTGCGCTGCTGGATGCCCCACAGACGCTAACGGGCAAGCTCCACCTGCGCACTCCATTTGTGAAAGCGGGTCTTCATCTCCTTCGAGTGTTCTGGGACAACTCGCGCAAGGACCGATCGCTCAAGCTTCTGGCAGTAAGACTTCAGGCCCCAGGGGCCAACGCATCAAGCATTGCCGAGGCGGCGACCGAGGAAGTTCAATCAAGAAGCGGCATTGTAAACTTCCAAATGGCCTCCAACACCCTCTCGAGCACCACCTCACCCATGTGCGTGGAGGGTCGAGGTCGGTTCCTCAGCATGATGAAAATCCAAGCTGCTCAGAGCGTGATCGCTCCGCAGCCCGGGATCGAAGGACGGTGGTACGCCGACGTGCCCATTTCGCCTGGCGAGTCCATTCCTCTGAAGATCAGCTATGAGAACGGGGGCTTCTGCGAACATCGCGTCCTGCGATGGCAGCCGACGGATCTTTTGGGCACTACGAATCTGACAGTGCGCCGCGGCGATTCCTTGCTCATGACCTTGGGGCCTGACCGCCAATTGGGAAGCATCCGAATCGAAGGTGTAACCAACTATACATTAGCTCGCGGTTCGAGCGCCCGACACCGATTCGAGAAACCAGGCATATTCTCCATTCAGGCAGCTTCTCCCGATCGGCAGATTGGCTTGGCCCCGCATTCCCTCAAGGTGGAGGTCCTAGGATGCGACATTGGCGGGCCTGTCGCAGCCTGGGTCGGCAAGCCCCGGATTTGGTGCTGTCCGGCCCAAGCCGGCGAGGTTGCGCTCGAACCGGATCCCTCAATAAGTCTTCGGAGAGTGGATGCCTCGCACAATAGTCTGTCAATCAGCGTTCCCGAGCAGCGTCAGATCCTCGTTCGAGTGGCTCCTGGCGGACCGATCCTCAGCCGTGTGGCGGTCGACGGCTTCCGGGTTTTCTCCGCAAACGAAACCAACTTCGAAGTGCGGAAGACGTACCCGGACGGAACGCAACTCATCGAGATGGGGATAGTCGCCGATCCAGTGCTGCCCTCAGTGCGGTTCCAAATCGCGCTTGTCGTCGGAGGCGTGGTCTTCGATGACGGCACGGTCGTAAAGAAACTCACCGCCACGAGCTTCGATCCACTGGGCCAGTACACCGTGCTGTTTCTGCGACCTGGGGACGCGAATACGTCAGCCTGCCATACCCTCAAGGCCTATCAATCGGGTTCGTTCCTTGGCCAACACTGACATAGCAGGCCCCCGCGAATCCCGAGTCCATCATGAGAACCAAAACGACCATATGTATCACTCTGGCCACAGTCCTCGCGGGTTGTGCGCTTTGGGCATTACGATCGGTCCATCACGGAAAGCAACGGATCGTCGCATTGGGAGAGCCCGCCAAGCTGAAGCCAGCGGTGGGGGCGGGCAGGAACCATGGAACAGCCGCTCGCGCGCCTTCGCCTGCGCGCTTCTCCACAGAGGACTTAAGAACGGACCGTGTGTTTGAAGAAATCGAAAGGCTTAGAGTGCTCGGCGATTCAATTCCCGCGGCCCAGTGCCAGGCCTTCCTGGATGTTCTCAAGAATCCTTATCCTGAAATAGCAGCTCCGCGTCTGGCCTGGATCCGCAATGACATCCTGCACCTCCTGCGCGGGCAGAGTAACCTGCCAAAGCCATGGGACCAAGTACTGGCGGACCTGTTCTACGACGCAGGCTCTCCCGGAGTGCTCAGGGACTATGCCCTCCAGCACCTGTTTAGATGGTATGACGAACTCTCAGTGGAGGCAGTGCCTTCCACGACGAACATGCCAACCCTTCACCGCATAGAGCAAGTGTTCTGGCAAGCCACCAAAGCGGTGGATTCCGAGATCGCCGGAACAGCATTGCTGGGCCTGGCCGCGCTTCAGGAAGCTGGAAAGATGTCGAATCATGAACCTTCTGAACTCCAAGCCGTCGCCCTGAACGTGCTTGAAAGTTCTGAAGCCAATCCTCTGAGCCGGCTCACCGCCCTTCAGGTTTGCTCCTGCCTGCGAGTTACCAACGCCTTGCCGGTAGCCGCTGAGCTCGCAAGAGACCCCGGGCAGTTGGCACTGCGGTGCTCGGCGATTGCAGCGATGGGCGAGTTGGGGGGGGCCCAGGAGCTGGCTGGCTTAAGCGCCATGACCGAAGTGCCTGGTAGCAGCCCTCTGGCAATCGCTCTCACCAATGCCATCCGCCGCCTTAATGCCCGAATAAATAGCTCGCATCTATGACACATCTCAGATTATTATCCTGGGCGACGATTACATTGAGTGTACTGATGTATTTCCCGCCTTTTGCTGGCGCGCAAAACAACAGTTGCCCGACGGACTGGCGGCGGGCATGGGCCTGGTTTCCCAATGGCTCCATTACACCGCCAGCCACTCCGCCGCCACACAAAGTAGGCGATCCGATAACGCTCACCGCGACCAGCCTCTGGCTGCCGGGCGCGCAATGCCTTCATGATTTCAATGGTTGCATTCTAACAAACAGGGAGTACACTTCTGTTTCGGCCAGCCCTGTCGAGTGGTGGACGACACGGTACGGGACTGAGCCTGTGACTTCGCATTCGGGCTCCGGCTTGACGGCCTCCTTTACAGGGCTGCATGGTTGTACTGTCCAGGTGAATTTTTACACGAGCAACTACGATAATTCTCTTCCTCCACCTGCCGTGTCCGACTACGCGACTAGCGCGTCGGTCACGATCTACGAACTTGTCCATGAATGCGTTGCTGACTGCCCGGGCGATCCACTCACGCGCACGACCTTGGGAGTTGGAGAGCATGTTTCCCTCCGGATTGTGCCAGGCCCGCCTGCTGTCACCTGGAACCTCGATGGAGTGGGCTCACTCAGTAATCCAACAGCCAATCCAACTGACTATTTCGCTGGACCTTCATCCGGGAGCGCAACAATTAAAGCCACCACTTCCGATGGGATCCAGGTCTCAATTGGGTTCAGCGTTGCAAGCCCGAGCAGCCTAGTTTTCCAGAACAAACTGGATTCACTCTCGGGTGATTGTACCGACGGTTGGAACAGGCTCAGCTTTTGGCTTCATTATTGGGCCTATGTCTATACCCTCCCTGACAATGTCAACTTCAACAACATTGAGCTTTGGGAGGGTGACGCATCCCCTTGGTGGAGTGGGTGGTCCAATCCAACCGCTTGGTTAAACCATCCTGCGAACGGCCCTAAGTCCATGCTCTCGTGCCCAGAGGGGTCGGGACTCGGAAACCGAATGGAACCTCCTGATGAGATTTCAATTCCCTGTGGCACAGCACCCCAACCATCCAACCAATATACCCCCGATTGGGGTACAGTCAAGTGGCTTATCCCATGGTTCTATACGACTGAAGGATCTTCTGATCAGTTTATTGCTTATATTACTCAAGAAGGGGATCTAAGCGGAGGCGATCTCTGGAGCGTCACGAAAGCACAATCTGGAGCTTACATTTACACGCCGGACTGCGTTCCGCATTGGCAATAACTCGATCAAGCGATATGAAAAACCCGATTAGCGTAATCATGCTGGCCCTCATCGGTCTTGGCACAGGCGACATCCGAGCCCAGGACACTAATAGTTTAAGCGAATACCTGGCCTTGGGAGTTCGCGGCCGTCAGATCGCGGACAAGGTTCAGACTTTTGCTAGAAGTGCAGATTACTTCACGCTCAGGGAAGCCGCAGGAATTCTTCACAGCACGACTTTTACGAACAGGGAAATGGAGCGAGCGGGTCTAATGCTGAATCTCGAATTCTTGAATCAAGGTCTGCAGGGCATTGATCCCAACTGGAACATCAACAAGGCGAAAAGACCGGTCAAAAATGTCATACCTGTACTTCCCGACGGTACGAGGCTTTATCCGGGTGTTGATCCGTCTGCTATCACTGACCCAGAAGCACGCAAGAGGTACGAGGTTGCAGTCACTGAAAATGAAAAGATCCGCAAGGCTTTCAATCAGCAGATCTATTCGAGAAAAGTGGCCGAGGGAAGTTTATATGCCGTGACAATAATGCTGAATGGGCTTGTGAATGCCCGAGACACTCAAGCGCTCACGCTGGCTACAAATTCCATCCTTGCGATCATTAAGGATCAGAAAACCCAAATGCAATTGTTCGAGGTCATCAAGAAGGCAACAGAGCAAGCCGACCTATGGCGGAATGAGCGTGTCGCGCCTCGCTGACGACCAAACGGCGACTGACTTAACCAGCCCTTGTCGGGCAAGAACGCAACTGAAGATGTGGCTACCCGCGAGGCTACTGCCGAATCCTCTGAAGGCCTGGAACTGCCTTTGAGCCCGCCCGTGTCCTGCCGGCGCCAGGCGCCAGCGGAGAGCCTTCTACGAAGGAGGCTGTCGCTTACCATTGTTACCCTGCTATCTGCCGGTCTCGTGTGGCTTGCGCTGAATCCGATCTTGGCTGGTGTCCATCCGGGCCCTCTTCAAGTGGTCGGTGGTCTTTTGTATCTTCTGCTGCTGTTGATGGGTCTATTCAACCTTATGCTGTACCTTATAGGCAGCGGTCTTCCAGAGAACGGGCCTAGCTCTTCTGCGGTGGTCCGCAACGGCGGCATAGAAAGTCGTGTTGCGATCGCAATGCCCATTTACCATGAAGACACAAATAGGGTCTATGAGGTTGCGCGGCAAACCTGGTTGAGTGCCAGGCGGGTGGGATTGGATGAACACTGTGACTTTTACATGTTGTGTGACAGCACCGATCCCATCTATCGCCAACGGGAGGAGGAAATGTATCACTCGTTGCTCGGCATCTTCAACAGCGGCGACGCCAGCTCTGGGCGGTTGTTCGTCGTGCGCCGGTCGGATCGAATCAATTTCAAAGCCGGGAACATAATGAACTTTATCGAAAAGGTCGGAGATAATTACGATTTCATGCTCGTGCTGGACGCCGACAGCGTTATGCTCGGAGAGACCATCCAGCGTCTGATTTCCGAGATGCACGCGCGCCCGAGAACTGCCATTATTCAGAGCGTGATTGTCCCGATCGGCTCGATCACGCCGTTTTCGCGGGCTATGCAGTATTCGATCGCGCGGTGCCTGCCGCTTTACGCGAGGGGGATGCTGTGGTTCTGGGGACCGGAATCCGTGTACTGGGGGCACAATGCGTTAGTCCGCATTGCGCCATTCAAGGCTCATTGCCAATTACCCACCCTTCCTGGGAAGCCCCCGTTTGGGGGGCCAATCTTGAGCCAGGACATTGTTGAGGCCGCTTTTCTCGGGCGAGCGGGCTGGGAGGTTTCCTGGGATGTTGAATGCGGCGGCTCTTTCGATGAATTGCCTTCGAATATTCTTGCTTACGCCCGTCGAGACCGGCGCTGGTGCCAGGGGAATTTTCAACACTCGCGGTTTATTCTCTCGAAGGGGATGAAGCTCGGCCACCGATTATACTTCGCTAATGGGATCTTCGCCTACTTAAGTGGGCCTTTGCTGCTGCTCCTGATTGTTCTGAGCACGTGGGAGGTCTGGCGGGAAGGGGGCTCAAAACCTGAACCGGAGCTTTTGTGGGGATCCCTCGGCTTATTATGCACCCAGTTGATGGTGCCACGCCTCTTAGGCCTGCTCAGAGCGAGCAGTCGACTCGATTCTAGGCGTAATCATCCTGAAGCAAATCGATACATGCGTCGAGAAATTGTCTCAACCTTGAGTGAGTTTTTCCTCAATCTCCTTCTTGGTCCACTCATATTCTACCTGCACACCCGGTTTGTATTGGAGATCCTAACTGGCGGGCATGTCACCTGGAAGAATCAACGACGCGACCCACGAGAGGGCGTCACTTGGAGAGACGCATGCCGAGTCTTCTGGATTCCCACCTTATTGGGGATTCTCGCCATGCTCGTAGCGCTAGAGTTGGGATTTCCCGTAACCCTGTTTCTTCTGCCTGTAGCCGCCGCGTGGTTCTTATCGATACCTTTGGCGGTTTGGAGCGCTAACCCGTTGCTGGGAGAAAAACTGGCCAGCGTTGGACTATTCCCAGACCTTCTTAGTGACTCCGAGGCCACCGAACTTCGAACGTACAGCTCTCCAGCAGGCCCATCGGCTAAAATCTGACTCGTGTCCTTGGCAATAAATCCATCCGGCCATTAAATCCTCGGCTTCCGTCAGATCCGCTTCAGAGTTCCGGGGCATCTTCTGCTGGTTGCATTGGCTTCGCTTGGCTGTCGCCTAGCTGAAGGCGCGGCGTCGTTTGCTGATCGAGAACCCGGCCCTACAGCGCCAACTCCTGGTCCTGAGCCGGAAGACTAAGAGACTTCGACTCACCCCAGTCGATCGCATTCTTTGGGTCACGTTTTCACTGGTTTGGAGTCAGTGCCGCCAGGCGATTCGACCGGTAAAGCCGGACACGGTGATCCACTGGCATCGACAGGGCTTTCGCCTGTTCTGGCGACCTGCATCGGGACATACCTCGAACTTGGGAACGTCTGTTCAGCACCATATACGCCCACTTCAAAAAAGAGTTTAGCTCCCCTGCAATGCGCTGACCAATCGAGCACGCAGTTGTCCGCATCTACCTCCTACGTTTCGTAAGATGCCAGGTGTTGCAGTGTGGACATGTGTATATCCGCAACGTTCGCGCATTCCCTATCTTCAACTGAAAGTTTCTGGAGGTTAGGGCATCTCGCTTACCATACATAATCTTGCCACTTTTCTGGCATCGCTCTCTACCTCCGGTTTGTCCATTGAACTTGTTCATGGTAATTGTTCAACCCTTGACCCGGTCGCCAGCATCACCAGCGCCACGCCATAGAACATGTTGACGAACCATTCCCTCCACTTCCGTTCCTTGAACGGGTACGCCTTAAGTTCCCGGCGAAGGCCGACAACCTCATTTCACCTGCTTTGCTCGTCTCGCCATCTCGCGTGCGATGATCTCGATGCAATCATTGATGATCATGTAGTTTAGCTAAGATTCTTCGACCTAACTTCCGCCCCACTGCCGCCTGGCGGTCGATTCGCCTCGCCAGCGGCAAGACCACGAGTTGTTTCAATTGCCGCTCCCGAAAGCCCCCGGACACGTTCCCTCTCCTTTTGTGTGTGTTTTTCATATCCGACCAGAATAGCCGACCGGTTAAATTGGCCTAGACACCGGCCTTTGCCGGATTCGGCAAAGGTCTCCGGAAATCACTTCTTCGCTACCACGTTGGGAAACTATTTCCCCCGCCCCCACTTCACGGGCTACATACATGGTATGTAGGGGCTAGCGCCCGTCACTATACTACTTCCACGGCTTAACCGCCGCACTACTAGCTCCCCCAACGTGTCGTCGGCTACCGCCCGACTTATTTCTCTTTCCTTCGGCTATCGGGTTGCAGTCCTCCTAACCGGTGTCCTTTAACCAAAGAGAAATAAGTCGGGCGCACAGTCCTATCGTCCTTTAGCGCCGACACGTTGGGGGGACTAGTTTTGAATGAGGCGCTATCGCACCGACGACAAGCTCGCCATCGCGACCGGTTCACGCTGAAGCGTGGAGATGACTGCGGGCGTTACTACCGGCACGACTTCGCAATTACGATACAACTAGCCAGCACGACGGGTCGGAAAGAGCGCCACGCGGCGAGCGGCACAAAAGGACAGCCACGCTGTAAGCGTGTCCTTTATCCTTTTTCACCCGAATACGGCAAGTTTCGACGTCTGTATCCCTCTTCGCTCCCCAGGTATCCTTGAATTGCTCACCAGTTCGGATTCCGAGACCAGTCGCCATTACCTCGCCGGCGTGTTCCAAAGCACTTTGCCGGTGATCAGGAACTGAAGTCACTACGGGGAGTCGATACACGGGGACTTCTCTGTGGCCGGAGTGGCGGCTGGTTTTGGAACCATGAATGACCAGCCATACATCGTGATTGGAGAACGCGACGGCTGGGGGGAGCCGCAGCCTTTTGGCATATCTGCTACCGATCAGCGCCAGCACATTTACATCATCGGAAAAACCGGTTCCGGCAAGACGACGCTCTTGCGGAACTTGATCACCCAACACATCGCCCTTGGTCACGGCGTCGGTGTCATCGACCCCCATGGCGACCTGGCCGAGGAGCTGTTACAGCACGTTCCACCCAGGCGGGCCGATCATCTGGTGTATTTCAATCCTGGTGATCTCGAATTCCCGATCGGCTTGAATGTGCTGGCAAACGTCGCCACTGACGCCCGCCACCTTGTGGCCTCCGGCATCGTCGCCGCTTTCAAGGGCATCTGGCGCGATTCCTGGGGGCCGCGCTTGGAATACATTCTTTACAACGCCGTATCGGCGCTCCTCGATTGCAGGAACGAAACCCTTTTGGGCGTCAATCGACTACTCACGGATTCGAACTTCCGCGCGGCAGTGATCCGTCAGATCAATGACCCCTTTATCCGGGCGTTCTGGGCCGAGGAGTATGAGGGCTATGACGAGCGCTTTCAGCGCGAGGCCATCGCCCCGATTCAAAACAAGCTCGGCCAATTTCTGTTGAATCCGGTGGTTCGCAACATCCTGGGCCAGGTCATAACCAAGGTGAGCATTCCCTTCATCATGGACAACGAACGGCTCTTCATCGCAAACCTCTCCAAAGGACGTCTTGGACACGACAAAGCAAATTTGCTCGGTTCCCTGCTCACCACTCAATTTCAGCTCGGCGCAATGGCGCGGGCAAATCGCCCCGAGGAGCTGCGCCCCGACTTCTATCTCTTCATTGACGAGTTCCAGAATTTCTCGACCGATGCCTTTGCCTCCATTCTGGCGGAAGCCCGGAAATACCGGTTATGCCTTGTCCTTTCTCACCAATACATCGACCAGCTTTCACTAACAGTGCGCCAGGCTGTCTTCGGTAACGTAGGAACGCTCATCTCCTTTCGTGTCGGATACCCCGATGCCGAGGTAATGGAAAAGGAATTCGGCAACACCTTTCCGCCGACCGTCATTGCCGACCTTAACCGTTACGAGGCGGTCGTGAAACTGTTGGAGGATGGCACCAATAAAGAGCCGTTCCGCGCCAGGATGCTGCCACCGTTGGAGAGTCGGATTGGCCGCAGGGGAAAACTCATCGCCCGATCCCGTGAACGATTTGCGACTCGCCGCGCCGTTATCGAAGACAAGCTCAATCGTTGGATGGCCTCCGTAGTTGCCGTTTCCAAACCGATTCGCCACGAACGAGTACATAAAAGACACACGTAAAGTTGCCGCGGAGAGCAAATTTCGACGTCTTTTTTCCCTGCTTAGCATCCCGTATCCTGGCCGAGGAGTCGCAGACCCCCCGCCGTCTGGTTGGAGCACGGCGGAGTGGTCTCTCGACAGTACCTTGAAAACTCGCCGATTCCCCACCTGCCGTAGTTGATACTCACTCTTAGCTGAATCCAGCACACGGCAACGAGACCCCGCTAATATGAACGGGACGCCGTTAATGCAGGGCGCGCAACGTTTCCCTGTGTTGGATTCAGCCAATGTCGCGATTCCCTGTCCGCGCCCCTGTTCACAGGATCTGCGACCTCGGTCTCACACCATGATTCATCCGCCAAGGGACCATCCTGCCGCTGGCCAGCGCCGGTTGGATCCCGCGTCCCAAACAGCTTCCTTCATCACCACTAAAACCAATAACACAAAAATATTATGAAAAATCAAACGCCGGTTAATATATCGAAAAATCAACCCGTCCATCAAATCCGCCATGGCGCCGTCAGCGCGAGCATCTGGTGCCAGGAGACCGAGAAAGGCCCAATGTTCAACGTAACCTTCCAGCGGGCTTACAAGGACGGAGACAACTGGAAGAATTCCACTAGCTTCGGCCGGAACAACCTTTTGGTTATCAGCCTGATCGCAGCACGAGCCTTCGAGTGGATTGGCAGCCAGCCCAGAAGGCCGAAGCCTTAACGTCAACGGCTGTCTGTTACACCTACATGAAAGGAACTAAACCATGAATGACAAAAACGAAACCGCGGCCGACATTTTCGGTCCGGTTATCTACGCTTATTCCCGCTCGCAAGCCGTTGCAGACGGTTTGCAAGTCGAAGTTTCAAAGGTTGCCGAGGAAGCCGGAATCCGCTTCCCGGTTTTCCTCACCCGCGCTGTCTATGACAGCTTCGTCTTAGTCCCGCCCGGTGTTACCGGTCAGGACGAAGCCGGTCGGCTTTGGGATGTTATTTGGATGCTTCGCTTTGCCATCCGCAAAGCGCAGCCTGGCCAAGCGCGCTTGCCGTTCGCCCTCTACGTCCGAAACGACAACAAAACCCCTCGGCTCATCAAACTGGTTGCAATGTGTGGCCCTCTGGACATTCACGACCCGCAACCAGCGATCACCATCATGCTGCCGGACCAAGATTGAACCCGCATGCGGTGTAGCAGGCCATCCCAAGCCTGCCACCCCCCAACCCTCAAATGACAATACATGCCGCGAAGTATGTCCCCATCGCTTATCGCACGCCGAGTCCCGAGGAGATCGTTGCACGCTGCACCGCCCGGGAACTGAAAATCCCGAATGCGGCGGCGATCCAAGTCGCTGCGCCTCTAATGGCAGCGCTAATTGACGGCCCGTGTTGGCTGGTGCCCGTCCCCGCTAGCAACGGGAGCGTCAGCGCCAATCTTGCACTCGCCCGCGCCATCGCCGAGCTGGTTCTCGGTGCTCGTGTCAAATGTGCAATCGGCCGCTCCCACCCCGTGGAATCTTCATCCTCCCGCCGAATGCATGGTCTCCTTGGCCTCACGGTAGAGCAGCACGCCATCATTCGCACGAGCGGCCCAATGCAGCCCATGCCTGTGTATTTCGTGGACAACATAATCACCACCGGCACGACCATGGCCGCCTGTCGCCGCGCTCTCGGTTGGGGCATCGGTCTCGCCTACGCTGACGCCAGTAGATGCCCAATTCTACCGCGCTACAAAATCGCGTTTGACGCCTGCCGTGCTTTGGCCAGTTGACGTTGGTCGCCACTAGCCCCTCTGCTTCCAGAGGGGCGTTTTCGCAACTACAGAACGCAGATTCCTTTTACCACCTTGGGCACTGTATATAGAGGCGAGGCTCTATCGCGTCTCCGCGTTCTTCACCAGCGCTTAGGGTGGACAGCCGTCCCGGGAGGGAGCCTCAAGCTTCAATTTCGATGGTTCAATTCAAAACCTTCGCCTCCATCAGTAAGTGCGTATGGCAGAAGCAGTTAAGTAGGGCGAAATGGCCACTATCGGTGTAACTGTCAGTAAACCGGCGAGCGCAATTACAATTCGCCAGAACGTGACAGAACTCCGCTGAAACACGCCCAAACTCGCGCTCACAAACGCGGATGAAAGAGGACCGATTTCTCGATTCAGAGAAATCAGTTATGAAATCGAGATTCATCCTGCTCCACCGAGCGTGCGTTTATTACACCGAGGACACCCTGACGCGCAAGCAGCATAGCCTGCGCACCAAGGACGACGCCGAAGCCCTCACGCTCCTGCATTCCAAGAACGAAGCCCACCGGCAGCCGGTGCTTACCCCGAAAGATTCGCCCAGGAGGCTCTGGGACACAACAGTAGGGCCGTGCATACCGCTTACGCGAGGAAAGCCCAGGTCGTGTTTCCGACTCTGGAGGATTATGAGAGAAAGCTGGTAGCCGCCGAGAATGTCATTGTGCCGATGCCTATGGCAAAGGCAAGTTGACGCTGTGCCACTGGACAACCCAGGTTTCCAGGTTCAATATCCGTGGGAATGAATCCGCTCTACGCAACGACGAAGAAAGGCACAATCGGAGAGCTTATTGTCCAGCTTCGCCTCTTGGAACACGACGTCCAAGCTGCCGCGCCCATCAAAGATTCAGGCAACGATTTGATTGCGATTCGAGGGACCACATTCCGGGCAATCCAAGTCCGTTCTACGACCGTCGAAGCGATTGACAAGCCCAATGTCGAAGTCCTTTACAATATTCTTGCAATCGTTCAGCTACCCGTGAAGGACGGGCATTTCGTAACGCGCGACGCCGAGATTTACTTGTTCTCAAAGGATGAGGTTGAGAACATCTCGGGCAAGGTGTCGAAATATCGTGACCACCTTTTCAGCCAAGCATTGATCGAAAGGTTCTTTCCGGAGGTCTAAAATCACGCAGCAGCTAATTCATGCCGGGATAAATGAACATTCCCTGAACTATCCACAGAACGGGATTTTTTGGCGTTTTGTTTTTGCCAATGCTGCTTGATGGCCGTTGTCATCTTGACCAGCCAAGCGCAATCTTTGGCAATTTCCTAGAGGTCCGCCGTGGCAAAATACTTGATGCCATTCGGTGCGGGATTGCCAAGGGGCTTGAACAGGCGGGCATGGACCAGCGCCGGAATGTCGTGCGCTTGGCAGTTCAGCAACCAGCCGGCTTGCTTCGCCGTGAGGCGGACTGGCAACTTGCCCAGGAGGGACAAAAACCGGTGCTAATCTTCTTTCATACGCAACACCGGTCGCGTATTGCGCCCGAAAGCGAACAGATTCTTTTGTCGGGCCTGGATGTTCCGCAATTCAACCAGGCTGCTGTTTTTCCGTTGCCACATTGACATCTCGGCATACGATGGACTGAATTGTTTTTGCCCAAAAAGGCACCAAAAGCGAATGATAAAAAACCATTATGTGGTCTGACCGTGAAACTTACCAGGATTGCCTCGGCTACAACACCTACGTGACGGTGCTGGCGAACGTATGCACGCACAAGGATTTGGCGCCGCTCACATTGGGAATATTCGGCCCCTGGGGCAGCGGTAAAACGAGCCTCATGCAGATGCTCATGAAACACATTGACGCGACCAAAGGTGAAAAGAAGCGTAGCACGCTTTGGTTCAATGCGTGGATGTACGAGGGCCGTGAAGAGGCTCAAAGCGCTCTTGTTCATGCAATCCTGGCGAACCTTCAAAAGGACGTTACGCTCGCAGGCGAGGCCAAGCAACTTGTAGAAAAGCTTATGAAGGGAACTAGCGTCCTCAAGCTGGGAACTTTCATTATGAAAAGCGCCATCACCATGACGCCAAATCTCGAGGAGTTCGCAAAATGCTTCAAGGATGAATCCGAAAAAGTGGCCCACACAATGGAGTCGTTTGAAAGCGATTTCAAAAAGCTGCTCGAACTCGTTGGAATCGACAGGATTGTGGTTTTCATCGATGACCTCGATCGCTGCTCCAGCTCGAAGGTCATTGAAACCTTCGAGACAATTAAACTTTTTCTCAACACCCCCGCCTGCACGTTCGTCATCGGCGCGGACGCGGACAAAATTCAATACGCTGTCGGTGAGGTTTACAAAGTCGGCAATGACCTCAAACGCCAAAAGGACTACCTTGAGAAAATCGTGCAGATTCCGTTCAGCATCCCAGCCCAGGACATTCGCGATATTGGCTGCTATGTGGGCATGCTGATCGTTGGCAGACATTTAAACGAACACGCCTGGCCGAAACTCAGCGAGGCCCGTCCCGGGTTTTACAACCATGCAGGCAATCTCGCGGAGGTGTTTTCCAAATGGGTTGCGGATAACAAAATGGTTCTGACGGCGACCCAGGAGTCCATTGACAGGGAACTGCTCGGAGTTCTCCCCCACGTCGATACTCTCGCCCGTGGCCTGCGCGGCAACCCCCGGCAAATAAAGCGTTTCCTGAATATTCTTTCACTCCGTCAGCAACTGGTCGAAGCCAACAAGCTCGCAGATGTGAAGGCTGAGCTTTTGGTAAAGTTTGCAGTTCTGGAATATGTATGGGGCGAGTTTTTTAATATTATCGCCGAAACCGTTGACCCGGCGAGCGGTACCAGTGAATTGCTCGCCCAAGTTGCTCTGAGTCGCGATGGCAAACCCGTGGCGGAACAGTCCCCCACGCTCACGTCATTTTTGGGGGAGCCTGGCCTTTCCGATTTCCTTCTGTCCGACCCCGGTCTCGATGGCGGCACTAATCTAGGGCCATACCTCTTTCTGGCTCAAACATCTCTCAGTCGCGGACAGCCAATTGGCATGGTCTCCGTGGACGAGAAAACCAAACAACTCGTCCGCACTATCGAAGGAAGCGATTCGCTCATGGCGCGTTCCGCAGCCAAGCGGGCCGCAGCGCAGGAACCGGCTCTGGCCTCAGCCGTCGTTCGACAATTGCTGGTAGATTTGCCATCGGCAGTGGATGCGACCTCAATTGCGAACATGCTTGGCGGTTTGTCCCAAATCGGTGCTTCGCATAATGAGCTATTCAAAACTATGGTGAAGCCGGTTGCCGACATCGACGGGACTAAAAATGCGGTTGCTTTGGCTGCCCTCACCCTTCTTCAAAAGGCAAAGGAAGCGGGAGCCGACGTGCCTGAAACGGTAACTGCAAAATTCACCAAGGCGTCGTCGATAGCTGCCGCTTTGGGCAAACCACGCTCAAGTTCTCGCAAAGGAGGCGGCCAGTAATGGGGACATCGAAGGGAAAACCCACGCCGAGCGGTGGCGAATGGACGCCGCTCAAGAACGACATTACCGACCACTTGGGCGGAGACAATGGAGTCACGCCTGGGCGCATAGTTGGCGGGACGGTTCGTGCTCTCGGTGGCCTTGGGCTTCCATCTTCTGCCGCTGACCCCTCTTCAACCGGTGGCGCTGGCGGAGCCGGTGGCGGCGGTGGACGCACATCGGTCGGCAGGGCCACTTCGCGTTTGGGCGGATTTGGCGGAGCCTTTCAGAGTGGTGGGCTCGACGAGGCCTTGGGAGCACTCGGCTTAGGCGATCTCAAGGGCAGACCAGCTTCCGAAGTCATTGCCCGCATCGCAGAGCACCTTGCAGAAGGAGATGATCCCTTACAACGCGACATATTAAGTGACGCGCTCAAGGACACCCTAATCGAGGTCGCGGCCCTCGAAGAAGGCGGAGAATACAAGGACCTTGAAGCCGCCCTTCAGGCTTTCTTTGACAAGAATGGTGTGGAGGGCCTCGTGCAGTCGTTCCTCACAAACTACGTGTTCGACCGCGTGTGGAATGCGGTTGAGAACCATGCTGAGTTCAAGGCCGAGGGAGCCGGTGCTGAAGCTCTCGGCATCGCTGTCGGCCAAGCCTGCCGTTCTCATGTCGAATCGTTGATTCAGGAGGTTAAAGCGGCAGGACGATTCGACAAAACGGACTGGTTTGGACCGGGCGGACTCAAACTTGGCAACGAACTGGTCGCCGAACTGGAAGAAAGGCTCAAAGCATTGTGATACGGGATTCCAAATGAAGGCTGTGCGCTATGTCGGCAAGGCACCCAATCTGCCTGAGGCTTACCTCGCGAGCCTGACGGCGGGGTCGGGCTATACAGTCGTGGACTCGCTTCCGCGTGGAGCCAACGTCACGTTAAGACTGACCATCGACGCAAGGCCACTGGAGGTAACCCACAATGCCCTCACGCGAGATTTTCTGGATCTCGCGACCCTGGTTTATATCGTAGACGAGATTGAACCTCGCGCGGACGATTGGACACGGCAGTTCGAGGTTTTCTTTCCTGTCAAGAACCACCAGCATTGGGCTGCGAATCAGCCGGGACTTACCCGAACGCTTGCCACATTGGCGGGTGACAAATATCAATTTCAATGGTGCGAAAGGCCAGCTTTGACTGGATTCGGGGCGCACCGCCAGAGTTTGCCCACCGGCTACGATGCTGTGTGTTTGTTTTCTGGCGGTATTGACTCCTTCCTTGGAGCCCACAGGTTACTTTCTCGGGGGAAAAAGCTGTTGCTTTGTGGACACCAGGCTGACGGCACTGCCGCCTCGGCCCAAACGGACCTCGCAGACATCCTGCGCGTCATGTTTCCCGGTCAGCTAAAACTCATCCAATGCCGCGTCGCGAGATCGTTTGGAAAGACTCACCGTTTCCCGCTTCCTCAAAAGTCCGAAGAGACTCATCGCCCGAGATCGCTTTTATTCCTTGGCCTCGCAATAGCCTTAGCCAATGCCGCAAAGATTGACACGGTTTACATGGCGGAAAACGGTCTCATCGCTTTGAATCCGCCGCTCGGAAAGAGCCGAATCGGCACGCTGAGTACCCGGACCGCGCACCCGAAGTATTTGTTAGAACTTACCGATTTCATGAAAGCGACCGGCATTTTCACGGGGAGGATAGAGAATCCTTTCCTTTTCGATAGCAAGACGGACATGTTGCGGGGTCTAGATCCAAAACTTGCACCAGCTATGCTTCGCTCCGTTTCCTGTGCCAGGCCCAGCCGCTTCAAAAACCTGGGCGTCCGTCATTGCGGATACTGCGTTCCGTGCCTTTACCGAAGAGTGGCCATGGCGGAAGCGGGTCTCGATTCGCCGAGTGATTATGGATTTAAGCTTTTCGAGAAAATCGATTCTGTTGATTCGGCCAAACAAATGGACTTCCGAGCTCTCGTCTCATTTGCTCGCCGCGTGGTTACGTCCACGCCATTGAACCGAGACCTCATCGTACTTTCGCATGGCTTTTTCCCAGTGGATGCCGCCGAACGGTTTGGCGACAAACAAATCGCTTCCCACTCCGTTTGGGGGGATATGTTTCTCCGGTGGGCAGATGACTTCCTAAAGAAGCTGAACGTCATAGCATCCGCCGAAACCAAACGTTTGCTTGGAATCCAGACGATGTGACAGCATGAAGGCGCTTTCGATAAAACAACCTTGGGCCAACCTGATCGCGTCAGGTCAAAAAACCATTGAAACACGAGAATGGGCCACTCCTTACCGTGGCCAAATCCTGTTGGTGTCGTCCAAAACACCAAAGATTGAGCCTGCGGGATATGCTGTGGCCGTGGCCGAGCTTATCGATTGTCGGCTGATGACTAGAGCTGACGAAGGTGCAGCCAAGTGCCCAATCTACCCCAAAGCCGTCGCTTGGGTTCTCCGGAATGTTCGAGCAATCGAGCCTTTCCCAGTAAAAGGTCAACTCGGACTTTATGAAGTGGATGTAGCACCTGAGTTACTCTCTCCGAAGAGACCGTCAAGCCAACCTTCGCTGTTCGATTCTCCACATAATGGATGATATCACCTACCGCCTGACGGTGGGCCTTGCCGAGCGACTTCGACTGGCGGAAGACATTTTCCGCCTCATCGAGCCGGATTACGGCTTATTCCATGGAGCTACGAAAACTCTACCGCGGGCGCGTATCCGGGGAATTGTAATTAAGAACTGGCGAAGAGCTAAAAGAATGGTCCAACAAAACAACGACAACTCTTTGAAAGGTCCCCGGCGCCCACAGACTAACACCCTCGTCACGGGCCGTGAGCGTTCGAGGAAGCGGCGAATCCTGGTGGATCTTATCTATCTGTTCTCGTCAGGCGTTTATCAGGACATCTAAACTGAACAGTAGACGCCAGGGCGAACCGGCGGCGTTTGAACTCTTCAAACTCGATCGCCCAGACGCGCAGGACCCAAGCCCACGTAAAGTTGACAATAATGGCAAACATTGACGTCTTCCTCGTTAGCACGCCGCTGTTATTATCGGCCAATGGGTACTTCCCGTCTTCCCCGCTTCAAACGCGCCGCCACAATTTCCGCCATCCAGCTTACCGAGCGCGACCGCGAAATCGTCCGGCTGGTGCAGCGGTTTCGTTTTGTCCGTTCTTCCCAAATCTATTCGCTCATTTCCGGCAGTCAGCAGCAGCTCTTGCGTCGATTGAAACTGCTCTACCATCACGGTTTTTTGGAACGTCCGCGCGCCCAGCTCGACTATTATCACTCCGGCGGTTCCCGCCACATGGTCTATGGCCTGGGCAGCAAAGGCGCCGCATCACTCCGGCGCGACCTTGACGCTGGCGCGGCTCGGGTCCGTTGGGGCGAGAAGAACCGGGCTGCTGGCCGGGTATTTCTTGAACATGCGCTCTTGGTCGCAGACGTCATGGTGGCGCTTGAACTTGCCTGCCGGCGAACCGGAATCCGACTTTTGACCGGCCGCGAGCTTGCACTTCCGGACAAAATCACCAGACAGCACCCCCCTTTCCGGTGGCAGGTGAAAATATCGAAGAGCCTGAAGCTGGGCGTCATCCCTGATTTTGTCTTTGCACTGGAATTCAAAGCTAACAGTGGCGCCGAAAACCGCGTTTTTTTCTTCCTTGAAGCTGACCGGGCGACAATGCCAGTCATACGGAAGAATCTCTCACAGACTTCTTTCTACCGGAAGCTCCGTGCCTACGAAGCGACTTGGTCGCAATCGATCCACCAGACCAAGTTTGGCTTTCACCGCTTCCGGGTGCTCACGGTCACAACTAGCGCCGAACGGTTGAATTCACTCGTTCAGGCGTGCTCCAAATTGGAACGCGGCCAGGGATTATTTCTGTTTGCCGACCAGGCAATTTTGGAAAAGCCCGGGGATATGTTCTTGGCTGTATGGCAATCCGGCAAGGACGGTCAGACCGTGAGCCTACTGGATTAAGAGGCCGCGATGCAGTCATTTTGATCCTTTCGGCCTTGACCGCCTCTCCCAGAATTAACCCGGCCGAAATATGTCAGCAACCGGCCGGGAGCCGTTTTCTAAACCGCCCGACATGGTTTCGGGCATCGAGCCTAAAACTCATAGAATGGGAAAGCGCGAGCAATTCACAGAACTGACCGTCCACTTCGTAATCAAAATTGCCCAAAGTCACCTCGATCCCCTCTTGGAGGTTTCTCTTAAGGAGGGACTTCCAATTCGCGTCGGAACAATCAATGGTCAATGGTCTCATTTCTTGCCCAGCAATGTTCCGATCCACCCAAACGGTTTCAAGGATAAAGTTTCACTGCCTTTACATTCATTGACCGAACCGGCAAGTTTTCCCTTCTAGTGTGTCATCTCAGCAGCGCTACGATATCCCGAGAGACGGTTCAATTCTTGAGCTGTCAATTGTTCCTCACAACCAAAAATAGGAGTATCACATGAACACACCACAAACCGAACGCATCACCTTGTACTATCGCGAGGGTTCAAGCGACAAGGTGTATCAGGCCAGCATCGAACCCCAAGGCGAGTTGTTCGTCGTCAACTTCGCCTATGGCCGCAGAGGCTCGACGATGAACACCGGCACCAAAACCCAAACACCGGTGGATTACGACTCGGCCAAGAACGTATACGACAAGCTGGTCCAGGAGAAGAAGGCTAAGGGTTACACCGAAGGCCCGGATGGCACCCCATATCAGCATACCGAAAAGGAGAAGCGCGTCACCGGCCTCCTGCCTCAATTGCACAACCCGATTGACGAAAAGGAGGTCCAACGGTTGCTCAAAGACCCGGCTTGGGCCATGCAGGAGAAGTTTGATGGCCGGCGTGTTTTGGTCCGTAAGAATGGAGCCGAGATCCACGGCATCAATCGCAAGGGCCTTGTGATTGGGCTGTCCTCACTGATTGTGGTTGGCGCCCACAAAATCACCGGCGACTTCATCATGGACGGCGAGTGCGTAGGCGACATCCTGTATGCCTTCGACCTCTTGGAATGGGATGGTGAGGATTATCGAGCCCAGCCCTATCAGGCCCGGTTCGCCAAGCTCTCCAATCTCCTCACCAAGCCAGACATCAAGCATATCGAATTCGTGGAAACAGCAACCGACCCCGCCGGCAAAGAGCGTCTGTTTCGTCAGTTGCAGGCCGGAAAAAAGGAAGGCGTGGTGTTCAAGCGATTGGATGCCTCATATACCCCAGGCCGACCCAACAGCGGCGGCACCCAACTAAAGCACAAGTTCTACGCCACCTGCTCTGCTTTTGTCTCCAAAATCAACGACAAACGAAGCGTCGAACTGCGGCTGCTCAAGAGGAAGAGCTGGATTCCTGTGGGCAACGTCACCATTCCGGCCAACTTCAACGTGCCGGCAGTGGCTGAGGTGGTCGAAGTCCGCTACCTCTATGCCTTCCGGGAGAGCAATGCCTTGTATCAAGCAGTGTATATCGGGCCGAGGAAAGACGTGGAGCAGCATGAATGCGTCCTCTCCCAGCTCAAATACAAGAGCACTGGAGAGGAGGACTTGTGCTGATCAACCGCAAGAAGGCAAAGGAGTTCGCTCTCGAAATGGCAAAACACCGAGCGCACAAGTTCACCCGGGTTGGCAGTGAGTTCTTCATGAAGTGCGAAGGGAACCTCAAGGAGTTCATTCGCAATTACGTTCACCGCCTGCCCTCCAAAGGCAAGACCATCACGTAAATCATTTGGGATCGCCAATTGGCGATCTTCGCAGCCAGCCATGCCAAAACCGGCGTGACTGGCTTTTTTCATTTTATGGCAGTCCCATCCACATTGACCAAAGCGGCAACTCTTCCCCTCTACCGGACTGCTTTCCTTTGGCGATATGATAGCGACGGAGGCGGTTCAATTGCTTTAGCCGCCATTGCTTTCAACCGATAGCCGCCCAGCATGTTCCAGGCTTCCACCGGACTTTGACAATTAGAGTTTCGCGCGGGTGTAAGCAGTTTAGCGCGCTCTCACTGATCCACCAGATTTCCTCGGGCATCGCTTTCGCCAGAAAGCAACCCAAGGCAGCCTGAAGCCGGGAGAACAAGCCGCCCCACGCCCAGCTTCAGGAATACAACACGATGGAGCCGGTTCACCCCGGCAGAGCGGCAGAGAAGGGATAGTATATGGTTCCAACAACCTCGAACTTCAAAGCCGAGGCCCTGACCAACGATGTCTTGCGGCTTCAAGCCCCCAGCATCTTCGCCGAGCGGCCGATGAACGGCCTGAGTTCCCGATACACGTTCGTCCCCACCACGGAGATCATTGCCGGCCTTCGCGAGAAGGCATGGCTGCCGGTTGACGTGGAGCAGCAACGCGCTCGTTCCCAGTTGCGTTTCGGCTTCCAGAAGCACCTCATCCGGTTCCGCCGGGCCGAGCAGATGCAGACGCTCGACGAATGGAATGCCGAGCTCGTGCTGACTAATTCGCACGACGCCGGTTGCGCCTACATCCTGCAAGTCGGCA
>Ga0118677_10002091_pt1 | contig 38073 bp, 31 predicted proteins | sample AliMusrvi5mmetaG_FD_86154 | JGI IMG/M metagenome (GOLD analysis project Ga0118677, IMG submission 86154) | reverse complement strand
GCGGCGGCGGCACGTTCGACATCTCGGTGCTGGAGCTCGGCGAAGGCGTGTTTCAGGTGAAAGCTACCAACGGGGATACTCACCTCGGCGGCGACGACTGGGACAATTGCCTGATGGATTGGATGCTGAACGAGTTCAAACGGGCCCAGGGGATGGACCTGCGCAAGCAGCCGGATGCCTTGCAGCGCATCAAGGAAGAGGCGGAAAAGGCCAAGATCGCTCTCTCCAGCGAACAACAATACGATATCAACCTGCCGTTCATCACCGCGGACGCCAGTGGCCCCAAGCATCTCAGCCTGAAACTCACGCGGGCCAAAATGGAGCAACTCTGTGATGCGTTGTTCGAACGCACGATCGCACCGGTGAAGGCTTGTTTGAAAGACGCCGACCTCGCGGCCACGAAGATCGATGAATTGGTGCTGGTCGGTGGCATGACCCGGATGCCGCGCGTGGTAGAAACAGCCCGCACGCTGGTCAACAAACCCCCGCACCAGGGCGTCAATCCGGATGAAGTGGTAGCGGTAGGCGCCGCCATCCAGGCAGGCGTGCTCAAAGGCGAGGTCAGGGACGTGGTGTTACTCGATGTGACGCCGCTCTCGCTCGGCATTGAGACTCTCGGCGGGATATTCACGAAGTTGATTGAGCGCAATACCACCATTCCGTGCCGCAAGGCGGAAACCTTCTCTACGGCGGCGGACAACCAACCCGGTGTGGAAATCCACGTCTTGCAGGGCGAACGCCAGTTTTCCCGCGACAGCAAGACCATCGGCAAGTTCAAGCTCGAGGATATTCCGCCCGCCCCACGGGGGGTGCCGCAAATCGAGGTCGGTTTTGACATCGACGCCAATGGGATTCTGCATGTCAGCGCCAAGGACCTTGGCACCGGCAAAGAACAGAAAATCACGATCACGGCCAGCAGCGGCCTCTCCAAGGACGAGATTGAGAAGATGCGCCAGGATGGTGAACTCCATGCCGAAGAGGACCGGAAACACAAGGAAGAGCTTGAAACGCGTAACGAGGCCGACAACGCAGTGTATCGCACGGAGAAATTGTTGAAGGACAACCGGGAGAGAATATCTGACGCTAACCGCAGCAAAATCGAATCCGTCCTTAGCGAGGTGAAGGAAGCACTCAAGGGCAGCGACGCTTCGGCCATCAAGGTGGTCAGCGACAAGCTCAACGAAGCCTGGCAGGCGGTTTCGGCGGAACTTTATAAGGCCGCTTCAGAGAAGGCCCGCGCAGGCCAAAGCCCCGCTGGTAGCCAGTCCAGAACGCAACCTGAAGCAGGTGGCGCTCCGGAAGGCAGCAAGGAAGACGAAAGCCCAATCATCGACGCTGAAGTTGTGGAAGAAAAGAAAGCTGCGTAGCGGAATGCGATTCCGGACACCATTTGGCTCCGGTCGGTGGTTAAACTAACCGCGCCGAACACGCTAATCACTGTGGAAACAATGGAACAACTACAATTATAACCCGCAACCATTCGGCGCACACGTTAACTAATTGCCTATGAAAACAAACCCATTGAAGGAAGGCGCCTTAATCGAAAACTCCGCTGGCCTCGGCACAGTGACCCCGAAGATGGTGCGGCAGCGCGCGGCCGAGTTGGCTGTCATCGACGGTCATCCTGACCAGGGCGTGTCGAGATCGGAATGTGAAGAAGCCAGACAGGAGCTGACGGGTGAACCGGACGCGGACCCCAGAGAGGCTGCGCTTGAGTCAGCGCCCGAATCTGAACGCTGGGACCCGGTACCCGGCTCAACTGGACACAAGGTGCCAGTCCCTCCCGGCGACGATGAAGATGACGAGGGGCGGAGCGATAATGAACGGCTCGTCGAGGAAGGCGTGGCCGAAGCGGAGCACGATCACATGGTGCAGGCCGCCCGAGCAGCCGAGAAGAAGGACGGCGGCTAACCGTTTAAGGAAACCTATGCTAATTAAATTATCTACTAAGAAAACCGTGAGCGAAGCTGCGGCTGCCCTGCAGGCCGCCGTCCAGGCCAATCACTTTGGCGTCATGCAGGTTCACAACCTCAAAGAGACCATGGCGAAGAAGGGCGTGGAGTTCGCCCGCGAATGCCTGATCTTCGAGGTGTGCCAGCCTCAACAAGCGAAGAAGGTTCTTGATGAGAACATGAGCGTGTCTACCGCACTGCCGTGCCGGATATCCATTTACGAAGAGGACGGCAAGACCATTCTGGCTAGTTTGAAGCCAACCGCTTTGCTGGCGATGTTCAACACGCCCCAACTGAAGGGAGTGGCGCAGGAGGTGGAGGACACGATTGTTAAAATAATGAACGAATCGGCGTCAGGCTGATCGGCTGGCTCTATTGCTCAGTCCGATCACTGTCGACGCCGCAATGAGCCTGAGTTCCGGATCGGGCTTCCGCAACGCCTTGCTCGGCGGAAGCTGACACCGTGGTTTGGTGGCAAAACATGCAAACAAAAACAAAGACCCTCACTTCAGAGATGCTGCGCCAGACGGACGCTTACTGGCGCGCGGCGAACTACCTCTCGGTCGGGCAGATCTACCTCTACGACAATCCGTTGCTGAAGCGCCCGCTGACCCTCGCGGACGTGAAGCACATGCTGCTGGGACACTGGGGCACGACCCCCGGGCAGAACTTCATCTACGTGCATTTGAATCGGGTCATCAAGAAATACGACCTCGACATGATTTACGTCTCCGGCCCCGGCCATGGCGGCCCGGCTGTGGTGGGCAACACTTACCTCGAAGGAACCTATAGCGAAATCTATCCCAACATCAGCCAGGATGAGGCCGGGCTGCGGAAGCTCTTCATTCAGTTCTCGTTTCCCGGAGGAATCCCCAGCCACGCCTCGCCCGAGACGCCCGGCTCGATCCACGAGGGCGGCGAGCTGGGCTACTCGCTCAGCCATTCATTCGGGGCGGTGTTCGATAATCCCAATCTCGTCGTCGCCTGCGTTGTCGGCGATGGCGAGGCGGAAACCGGACCGCTGGCCACGGCGTGGCATTCCAACAAGTTTCTTAATCCAGCGACCGACGGCGCGGTGCTGCCGATCCTGCATCTCAACGGCTACAAGATCTCCAACCCGACGCTCCTTGCCCGCATCACCCGCGAGGAATTGGAGCAGTTGCTCCGCGGTTACGGGTGGACGCCCTACTTCGTCGAGGGCCACGAACCGGGGCTAATGCATGAGGCCATGGCCACGACACTCGACACGGCAGTGGAGCAAATCAAAGCAATCCAGCAGGACGCCCGCGTCCACGGCAACCTCGTGCGACCGCGCTGGCCGATGATCGTCCTCAATTCACCCAAGGGCTGGACGGGGCCAAAGATAGTCGATGGTTTGCAAGTGGAAGGCACCTTCCGTTCGCACCAGGTGCCGCTCTCGGACCCGGCCGCCCATCCCGAACACCTCAAGCTGTTGGAAGACTGGCTCAGGAGCTACCGTCCGGAGGAACTCTTCGATGAGCAGGGCCGCCTGAATCCGGAACTGGCCGAGCTTGCGCCCAAGGGCGAACGGCGCATGGGCGCCAATCCCCATGCCAACGGCGGCACTCTGCTTCGCGACCTGCGCATGCCTGATTTCCGCGATTACGCGGTGGACGTGCCTTCACCTGGGGTGCGCGGTATCGGCGACACGCATGTGCTCGGGCCGTTCTTGCGCGACGTGGCAAAGCTGAACAGCGCACAGCGCAATTTCCGGGTCTTTGGCCCGGACGAGACGCTCTCCAACGGCTTGGAAGCCCTCTTTGAAGTGACCAAACGCCAATGGGACGCCGCGACCCTGCCGAATGACGAATTCCTGGCGCCCGCTGGGCGCGTGATGGAAATGCTCAGCGAGCACCAATGCGAGGGCTGGATCGAGGGCTACCTGCTCACCGGGCGGCATGGACTCTTCAATTGCTACGAGGCGTTCATTCACATCGTCGATTCCATGTTCAATCAGCATGCTAAGTGGCTGAAGGTCACGTCGCGCCTGCCTTGGCGGCGGAAGATCGCCTCGTTAAACTACCTGCTGACCTCCCATGTCTGGCGTCAGGATCACAACGGTTTCACTCACCAAGATCCCGGATTCATTGACCACGTCGTGAATAAAAAGGCCGAGGTCGTGCGGGTTTACCTTCCACCGGACGCGAACTGCCTGCTTTCGGTGATGGACCATTGCCTGCGCAGCCGCCATTACGTCAACGTCGTGATCGCCGGCAAACACCCGGCGCCGCAGTGGCTGACGATGGACGCCGCCGTCAAGCACTGCACCGAGGGCATTGGCATCTGGCAATGGGCCAGCAACGACCAGGGTGTTGCCCCGGACGTGGTCATGGCCTGCTGTGGCGATGTGCCCACGCTGGAAACCCTTGCCGCCGTTTCCATCCTGCGGGAACATCTGCCCGATCTGAAGATCCGGGTGGTCAACGTCGTAGATTTGATGAGGCTGCAGCCGCAGACCGAGCACCCACACGGGTTGAGCGACCTGGATTTCGACGAGCTCTTCACCAGGGACAAGCCTGTCATCTTCGCGTTTCATGCCTACCCGTGGTTGATCCACCGGCTGACCTACCGCCGCACCAACCACGGCAATATCCACGTCCGCGGATACAAGGAAGAAGGCACCATCACTACCTCTTTCGACATGACGGTGCTGAACGATCTGGACCGCTTTCACCTCGTGATGGACGCCATCGACCGACTGCCGCAGACCGGCGACAAGGGGATCTACCTGAAGCAACAGCTCAAGGACAAACTGATCGAGCACAAGGAATACATCGACAAGAACGGCGAGGATCTGCCGGAGATTCGGAATTGGAAGTGGAACGTCACCGCAGTGAAAGCCATCAACCCTTGAAACCTACTATTGCTGCGGCCCAAGTGGAAATGCACCGAAGCGGACGCGTGGGCTGGTTGCGCGCCGCGGTGCTTGGGTCGGACGATGCCATCGTATCCACCGCAAGCCTCATGATTGGCGTCGCGGCGGCCTCCGCATCGAAGGGGGCTATCCTGGTTGCCGGCGTGGCAGGCCTTGTTGCGGGGGCGATGTCGATGGCCGTCGGCGAATATGTTTCGGTGAGCTCGCAACGCGACGCGGAGCAGGCGGACGTCGGGCGTGAAACGCGAGAGCTTGCGGCGGAGCCGCAAGCCGAATTGGAGGAGTTGGCGACGATCTACGTAAAGCGAGGCCTTGAAAAGGATCTCGCGATGAAAGTCGCGGAGCAACTTAGCGCGCATGATCGGCTCGGCGCGCACATGCGCGATGAGCTTGGGATCGACCAATCGGCGCTCGCACGACCACTGCAAGCGGCATGGATATCCGCCGCAAGCTTTGCGTTCTTCGCCGTGGTCCCGATTGTAGCTCTTCTCGTCGCGCCGTCGCCACTGCGTATCCCCTTGATCGCAGCGCTCTGCCTGCTAAGTCTCGCGGCTCTCGGCGCCTTTGGCGGTTATCTCGGCGGCGCCCCGTTGGGCCGGGCCTCGTTGCGCGTTACTGTCGGCGGCGCCCTGGCAATGGCGGTGACCGCCCTCATCGGTCGAATTCTCGGCGTTGCTGTGGGGTGAGAAGCGATGAACGTGCAGACTGCGTTACTCGATGTCAGGCGGATGGGCGAAGCGGATCGTATCACCGTCGCCGCTGGCACTACAACCACCGAACTGATGGAGAATGCTGGCAAGGCCGTCGCGCAGGCGATTGAGCAGCGCTGGTCTGCGCGTCCGGTAATAGTGCTTTGTGGGCCAGGGAATAATGGTGGCGACGGTTTCGTTGCGGCCCGGCATCTCTCTGAAACTGGTTGGCCCGTTCGCATTGCGCTGCTCGGACCACGCGACCATCTGGTGGGGGCCGCGCGTCATCACGCTGAATTGTGGCGCGGGACCGTCGAGCCGCTGACGCCCGGCGTGCTCGAAGGAGCGGAACTGGTGGTGGATGCGATCTTCGGTGCCGGACTCAGTCGAGCACTCGACGGATCATCCTTGGAAACTTTGGCTGCCGCTGCCAGCCGAAAACTACCAATCGTTGCCATAGATGTTCCAAGTGGTCTGATGGGCGATACCGGCGAAGCATTGGGCGCTGTCGCGGTGGCTCTGACCGTCACTTTCTTTCGCAAGAAACCCGGCCACCTCTTATTGCCAGGCCGACTGCTATGCGGCGAGGTGATCGTCGCCGACATCGGTATTCCGAATTCGGTGCTTGATCAGATTTCCCCAGACACTTTCGAGAATGATCCGCGCCTGTGGCTTGCGGTGCTGCCACAGCTTCATAACGACGGCAACAAATATACCCGTGGCCACGCGCTCATCTCGGGGGGCTACCCGATGACCGGTGCCGCCCGAATGGCGGCACGCGCTGCGGCTCGTGCCGGTGCTGGGCTGACGACCATCGCGGTGGCCCCGATTGCTCTGCCCGTTTATGCGGCGGCGTTGACCAGCATTATGGTTCAACCGCTGGCGATGCCGGAAGATTTTGGCTGCCTGCTCGAGGATAACCGTTACACCGCGTTCCTGATCGGGCCGGGTGCCGGAACCGGCGAGGAGACCCGCTCCCGCGCGCTCGCCATGCTGGGGACCGGTCGCCCCACGTTGCTCGACGCCGATGCGCTCACGGCCTTCGCCGACGATCCTCTTACACTTGACCAAGCGATCACCGGGCCGTGTGTTCTTACGCCGCATGACGGTGAATTCCATCGCCTGTTCGACCCGAACGGCGACAAGCTTACCCGCACGCGCGTTGCTGCCCGCCGCAGTGGCGCCATTATCGTCCTTAAAGGCAGCGACACGGTGATCACGTCCCCAGATGGTCGTTCGGTTATCAACAGCAATGCGCCGCCGACATTGGCTACCGCAGGGTCAGGTGATGTGTTGAGCGGAATCGTGCTGGGACTCCTGGCGCAAAGCACGGAGCCGTTCCTTGCCGCCGCCGCTGCGGTATGGCTGCATGGTGCTGCGGCCACCGAGTTCGGGCCTGGCCTTATTGCAGAAGATTTGCCAGATCTGCTGCCAAGAGTTTTCCGCCGCCTCTATGGCCAGAAATGAAATCATCGGCCTCGGACTGCCGCTCGCTCGTTTCACACTGGCCGAGGGGCCCCCGCAGAACCGGAGAACACTATGCATGCAATGGTGCTAAAGAAGCTTGGTACCGCTCTTGAATGGATGGAGCTCGCCGATCGGAAACCCGGGCCGGGCGAAGTTCGATTAAAGGTGGCCGCCTGCGGCGTGTGCCGCACCGACCTGCATGTCGTCGATGGCGAGTTACCGGACCCGAAGCTGCCGATCATCCCAGGCCACGAGATCGTTGGACGGATCGACGAGATCGGGGCTGGCGTCGAGGGCCTACGGGTTGGTGAACGCATCGGGGTTCCGTGGCTCGGCCATACCTGCGGTATCTGCCCCTATTGCGCGGGCGGCCAGGAAAATCTCTGCGATCACCCGCTCTTCACCGGGTTTTCGCGCGATGGCGGCTTCGCGACGGCGACGATCGCCGATGCGCGCTTTGCGTTCCCGCTTGGCGAGGCCGGCAGCGATGTGGCGCTCGCCCCTTTGCTCTGCGCCGGCCTGATCGGCTGGCGTTCGCTGGTGATCGCTGGCGAAGGCAAACAGATTGGGCTCTATGGCTTTGGTGCCGCCGCCCATATCGTCGCGCAGGCTGCCAGGTGGCAGGGGCGATCCGTGTTCGCCTTCACTCGGCCGGGAGATGTGGCCACGCAAGCGTTCGCGCGGAGCCTCGGCGCGGCATGGGCGGGCGGATCAAACGAGATGCCGCCCCGGCCACTCGATGCGGCGATCATCTTTGCGACCGTTGGCGAGCTCGTGCCGCTGGCGCTGAAGGCGGTCTGCAAAGGCGGTCGCGTCGTTTGCGCCGGCATCCACATGAGCGACATCCCGAGCTTCCCCTATCGGCTGCTATGGGAAGAACGGCAGCTTGTATCGGTTGCTAATCTCACCCGAAAGGATGGAATCGATTTCCTGCGCCTGGCGCCGAAAATGGGCATCGTCACCAGGACCACGCGCTATCCGCTGGGCCAGGCCAATCAAGCCCTCGCCGATCTCCGCGCCGGCCGATTCGAAGGTGCGGCAGTTCTGGTGCCATGAGGCCGCTCAATGAACAGGGAGTAAGACCGAAAGCGGGTATCATGTATCAAGCACCTCCGTATCCACTGCGATTCGAACCGATCTTTCAGTATCGGCTTGCCGACCGCACGCCGGCGTTAGTTTGTTGGAAATCTTCCTCCCGGAAGAAACTTAACCCATGAAAAAGCTCATTGTTTTCGACCTGGATGGCACGCTTGCCAAAAGCAAATCATCAAACGCCACCCAATGACCGCGGCACCGGCCATCGCTGCAAAACCGAAAAGCAAAGCGTGGCACAGCCAGTCGGCGGAGGAGGTGCTAGCCCAGCTTGCTTGCACAGCGGATGGACTCTTTTCGAAGGAATCGGCGCAACGGCTGTCGATCAACGGCACGAATGAGCTGAAAGGGGGCAGGCGCATTAGCCCGCTCCAGGTTTTCCTCGCCCAGTTTAAGAGCCTCATCATCTGGATTCTCATCGCGGCCGGTGTCATCTCCGGTGTGCTTGGGGAAAGGCTGGATGCTCTCGCCATCCTCGCTATCGTCGTCCTCAACGCGGTCATCGGCTTCTACCAGGAATTCAAGGCCGAGAAGTCCATCGCGGCGCTCAAGAAGATGACCGCGCCGCAAGCGAAGGTCTGGCGTGACGGGAGCATCACTTCGATCGCTGCCTCGGGAATCGTCGTCGGTGACATCCTCGCCCTGGAAGCCGGCGACCTGGTTGCGGCCGATGCACGGCTCCTGGAGGCGGCTTCGCTCAGATGCATCGAGTCGGCGCTCACCGGAGAGTCGGATGCGGTAACGAAGAATTCCGTAGTTTTGGAGTTGCCTGATGTCCCGCTCGGCGACCGTGAGAACATGGTTTTTATGGGCACAAGCGTCGTGGCGGGCAAAGGCCGGGCCGTCGTTGTGGCCACGGCGATGAACACGGAATTGGGCCGCATCGCCGGTTTGATTGAAGAGGCGGGTGCAGAGGAAGAGACCCCTCTACAGCAGAAACTCGACTCGTTCGGGCGTCTCCTCGTTTGGGCCACGCTAGGCATCGTCGTGTTGCTGTTTGGGCTCGGGCTGCTGCGCGGTTCGAGACCTTTCGAATTGTTCATGACCTCAGTCAGTCTCGCGGTGGCCGCCGTGCCGGAAGGGCTACCGGCGGTTGTCACGGTGGCGCTCGCGCTCGGCGTATTACGGATGTCGCGCCGCCGTGCGCTCGTGCGCAAACTGCCGGCGGTCGAGACGCTCGGTTCGACAACGGTCATCTGCACGGACAAAACCGGGACCCTGACCGTCGGCGAAATGACTGTGCGCGCGCTTTATGTCGCGGGCAAAACCTATGAGGTCACTGGTGAAGGCTACGGGCCCGACGGTGAGGTGCGCTATAAAGCCAAGACAGCGGATGCGTCGCATGCCGCGCCGTTGCTGGAACTGGCAACCATCCTGCTCGGCTGCAACAATGCCCATCTCGTCCAGGAAGAGGGGACTTGGAAGGTCATCGGCGATCCCACCGAAGGCGCCTTGCTCGTCGCCGGCCGCAAAGCCGGCGGTAAGCAGGAGAGCCTCGAGAGAGACTTGCCCAAGCTGCAGGAAATCCCGTTCGACTCTGACCGTAAACGGAGCACGGTCATTCGCAGGCTGCCGGACGGAAAACCCCGCGCCTTCACCAACGGCGCACCCGGTGTCGTTCTGCAGCGCTGCACGAGTTTCTACACCACGAGCGGGATCCTTCCCCTGACCGTTCTAGATCGCCAGCGGATCCTGGCGCAAACCAGCGCCATGGCGCGGCAAGCCCTCCGCGTGCTCGCCTCGGCGTACCGCGATTTGGACACCACTTCTTCCGCAGCGGTAAGCGCCGACGCGGTCGAACACGACCTGGTGTTCGTCGGCTTAACGGGCATGTATGACCCGCCAAGGCCCGAGGCTAAGAACGCCGTGGCCAAATGCCGCGCCGCCGGCATCCGTGTCGTCATGATCACCGGGGATCATCCGGACACCGCGGCGGCCATCGCCCGGGAAATCGGGATCGCTTCAGCCGACGAGGTGGCCGTGGCGGGCGCGGAGTTGGATAAGATGTCCGACGACCAACTCCGCAAGCGCGTCTCCAGGATCGCTGTTTACGCTCGCGTGACGGCGGAGCACAAATTACGGATTATTCGCGCTTGGAAAGCCAACGATGCGGTGGTGGCGATGACAGGCGACGGCGTCAACGACGCCCCTGCCATCAAAGGCGCTGACATCGGCATCGCCATGGGAAAATCCGGCACGGAAGTCACCAAGCAGGCGTCGGACATGATCATCACCGATGACAACTTCGCCTCGATCGTCGCCGCCGTGGAAGAGGGCCGGGGCATCTACGACAATATTCGCAAGACCTTGCAATACCTGCTGGCGGGCAATACCGGCGAACTGCTGCTGATGACCCTGTGCGTAGTCGTTGGTTTCCCGTCGCCGTTGCTGCCGATTCACCTGCTCTGGATTAACCTCGTCACGGACGGCCTGCCCGCGCTCTGCCTGGCCATCGATCCCATTGACCCCGACGTGATGAAACGCCCGCCACGCCGCCGGACTGAGCGCATCACGGACCGCAGCTTCCTCCGAACGATGTGCCTCACTGGCTTCCTTACTGCGGGTGTGGCCTTCGCGGTCTACCTATATGTCCTGAAGAAAGGAGACGTTGAAATGGCCCGCACTAGCGCTTTCGCCGTCCTTGTTTTCGCAGAACTCCTTCGCTCTTTCGGCGGCCGGAGTGAAACCAAGCCCGTCTGGCGCATCCCATTTTTCACGAACATCAACCTCGCCATCGTGGTTTCCATTTCATTCGGCCTTCAAGTGTGGAGTCAACACAACGCGACTCTGGGCCGCTTCCTGAAATCGTCATTCATGCCGATCACGGATTGCCTTTGGCTCCTCGCGCTGGGAACTATCCCGTTGCTGGTTCTGGAGATGGTGAAGCTAGTGCTGAGCAAGAAACGCGGCGCCGAGTCTGCTCACCAACCATTCAACCCGACCATACAACTTTAGAAAATCGAGACATCGGCGCAGATTCAGGCACCGACACAAAATCAAAGTGACCGGCCCGGAGAGAACACTATGTCAATCATCCACGCTCAGTCTTCGAGACCGGCCTCAATCCCAGTTTCACTTGAGTCGATGCCAGATGCCCGGACACCTCGAGCCAGGTTCTCTCAGGAACTGCGCGATTTGGCGCAGCAGTTCGCCGACCGCCCGGCCAGGGTCTCCGCAATCCTGGAGGCCACGCATGGCAGAGGATATAATCTCTTGCTGCTGCTCATCGGGCTGCCGTTTCTTACGCCTGTTTCGCTGCCGGGCTTCTCGACACCGTTCGGGTTTGTAGTCTTGCTCATTGGCGGACGGCTTGCGCTTGACCGCCAGCCCTGGCTGCCAAAATTGATCCTGGAACGTGAGCTCCCTGCACGATTCATTGCCAAAGTGCTGGCCGCTGCCAGCCATATGATGCGCTGGCTGGAAGTACTGCTTCGTCCGCGTCTGGATTTCCTGGAGGAGCAGTGGATCTATCGGCGCATCGCCGGCACCCTCATCATGCTGTCAGGGCTGCTGATGCTGCTGCCGCTGCCGATTCCGCTGACCAACACTTTGCCGGCGCTTACGGTGGTTTTGCTGGCTGCTGGAGCGATTGAGCGGGACGGCCTATTTTTTCTGGCCGGCTGCGCCACCTTCATATTGACGCTCACCTTCTTCGGCCTGGTGGCCTTTGGCGGTGCCCGGCTTCTCGACAACCTGCGGCACTCGGTATTCGGATAATGAAAGCGGATTTCTCAACTCAGCTTCGCGCTGTGAAGAAGAACGGACACAAAGCGGAATCAAGTGCGCCCGCCTGGTCGGCCCTGGAATTGGCCGGCTGAGCGCTGCCAAATTCATTGCATAGACCGCCCCGGTGGCCGGGGGACGCTATGTCGGACTCTTCCAATACAGCAGCATCCGTACGCTGTTTCATTGATTCCCAGGCTAGCTAGCTAGTGCAAAGTGCAATGTTCCAGGAGCCTGCACATGGCAAATTGCATGATGCGGAAGCCCGCGCAAATCCGGAAAGCCCAAAACCCTTCGGATAGTCGGATTTCGAACTGCAGGAAGCGAGCGGCACGTGTTTAGCTGGCGAAAGGCATGACAAAAAATCCTCTCGTTATGACAATCTCGATAACCTATACGCTCGCGCTGATTGCTGCTGGTGCTGTGTTGGCCACCGCCGCCCCTCTGCGCGCTTCCGAAACGGACGATCGTATAGAGTCGTCATTCAACCAGTCATATGCATATAAAAGCTACCTTAAGGATGACGCAATCAAGACCGAGTCTAGGCATGGGGTGGTCACGTTGACCGGGGAAGTCAAGGAAGCAAGCCACAAGTACCTGGCCCAGGAGGCCGCGGCAGGCATTCCGGGGGTCCAACGAGTGGACAATCGGCTAAAAGTAAACCTCGAGGGAACAGAGGAATCAGATACCTGGATCAGAGCGAAAGTCCGCAGCGTCCTGGCGTTGCATCGGAACGTTAGCGGCAGCCGGACGGAGGTCGATATCAGAGATGGTGTAATCACCTTGCGCGGCGCAGCCACGAGCGACGCCCAAAAGGATTTGGCCACCGAATATGCCGAAGACGTCAAAGGGGTCTTGCGGGTAACGAACGTAATGACGGTGATTGTGACTTCAGCCAAAGCGAACGAATCCGCGCTTGCAACGGTTGATGACGCCTCCATCACCGCCCAGGTCAAGGTGGCCCTGCAATCGCATCGTTCAACCAGTTCCGTCAACACCAAGATCGGAACGGCGGATGGCGTCGTTACCGTCAACGGTATTGCTAAGAATTTGGCGGAAAAGACCCTGGTCACCAAACTCGCCACCGATATCATCGGGGTGAAGAGCGTGGTCAACAACATGACCGTTGCGCCAACGGCGTAGGAAAGCAGTGTCGCTCCTGCCAGGTCGTAGGAAGTGAGAATCGGAAACGTAAGCAGCCATGAACGCCACAATTGAACATTCGACAACATCTCACGACGAGCCGGAGCCTTCCAAGGGGTCGCTGGACGCGGAATTGGAGTTTCTTTGGAAAGATGGTGATCAAACCGGCAAAGCCTATGATTTGTATTTGGGCCGCATCAGCAGGAATCCGGTAGTCCGCAGCCACGCCACAGGAAAGTATTTCATGCTCCCATGGTCGCAGATCATTGAACTGGCAGTGAAGAACGGTCTCGACGAAGAATGAACACCTTTCAAAACGGAAAAGGCGATAGACCGAGGAACAACTGCGGACGGAGGTGGTATTCCGGTTATGCCGTCATTGATTGGCGGGGGCGCCGGTGTACTCCGGGCTGGGAATCGCCTCAACCACCCAATCTCAGTCGGGCCGCACGGACGTCGATGAATTCTCGGAATCCGGATTGCGGCTTCCGCGGATCGACACTGGCTTGCCTCGACGACGGCCAGCGGGGGCGGGTGACCAGAACCCGAACCCAGACCGTGAGGGTGCTGGAACTTGACCAAACCAACTAATCCACTATGAAAACAAGCTCATTCCACAGCTCGACAGCGATCCTCGCGGGATCGTCCGCCACTGGATCTGCAGGGTCCCTTCCGTTAAACCCCAGCTTAAGAGGCGACCGGGCCACTTTGGCTGCAATCGCGCGCCAGGCAATGATCGCGCGCGGCCTGGAGCCGGACTTTCCGCCGGCTGCGCTGCAAGAGTTGGCGGCCATCGACCGACCGGCCGATGCGACCAGCGACCTGCGTGATCTGCGAGAGCGGCTCTGGGCGTCTATCGACAATGACGACTCCCGCGACCTCGACCAAATCACGGTTGCTGAGTCGCTCGCCGGCGGGCGGGTCAGAATTCTCGTTGCGGTCGCGGATGTGGACGCGCTCGTGCGGAAGGACTCGGCGATCGACGGTCATGCTGAGCGCAACACGACCTCGGTCAATACGCCTGCCGCGATCTTCTCCATGCTGCCCGAGGCGTTGTCCACTGAGCTGACATCGTTAAACCAGGACCAGGACCGGATCGCCGTGGTGGCCGACATGGTGTTCGAGGCAGCCGGTTCGCTCGCCACCTCGGATTTATATCGGGCGCGCGTCCGAAATCACGGGAAACTGGCTTACCGCAGCGTCGCCGCATGGCTGGATGGCAAAGGCGGAGCTGCCCCGCGGATCGTGGAAATCCCGGACCTCGGCGAGAACCTCCGCCTCCAGGACAGCGTCGCACGGCGGCTCGTGGACCTGCGCCACTGCCACGGCGCGCTCAGCCTCGAAACGATCGAACCGAAGGCGGTCTTCTCCGGCGACGCAATTTCCAATCTCGATTTGGATCCGAAGAACCGGGCGACGCAGTTGATCGAGGAATTCATGATTGCGGCGAACGGAGTGACCGCGGCCTACCTCGCAGCGAAGAAATTTCCTTCCCTCCGCCGGATTCTGCGGTCCCCGGAACGTTGGAGCCGCATCGCGCAGCTCGCGTCCGGTTTCGGAGACCGGCTCCCCAACGAGCCGGACGCCGCGGCTCTGGAAGCCTTCCTGGCGCAACGACGCAAGGCCGATCCGGAGAACTTCCCCGACCTCTCCCTGGCCGTGGTCAAGCTCATCGGAAGAGGAGAGTATGCCCTCGATCTACCCGGCGGCGAACCGCCCGGACACTTCGGCCTGGCGGTGAAGGATTACACGCACTCCACGGCGCCGAACCGCCGCTTCCCCGATCTCATCACGCAACGGCTCCTGAAGGCGGCGATGGCAGGAGCGCCGCTTCCCTACACCATTCCGGAGCTGGCGGAGCTTGCCCGACATTGCACGGAACGAGAAGACGACGCCACCAAGGTCGAGCGGTGGGTCAGGAAGTCGGCAGCGGCTCTACTCCTGTCCGGAAGGATTGGAGAACAGTTCGACGGCCTCGTCACCGGTGCCTCTCAGAAGGGAACGTGGGTGCGGGTCTTCCAGCCTCCGGTCGAAGGCAGGCTGGAGCGCGGTTTCCAAGGTCTCGACGTGGGCGACCGCGTCCGCGTCAAGTTGGTCCACACTGACGTCGCGCTGGGCTTCATCGACTTCGCGCGCGACAAATGAGCGACCACCGGCAGAACCTGATTGAGCCAAAGCTGGAGCATCAGCCGCCGCGCGCTTGGTACTGGGAATCGGCGACTAATGTCTGGCGCCTCAGGACCTCGGTTATCGCTGTTTTCGCAGCCGCGGCGATCCTCGTGTATCTCCTAATGCGTTTCGGCGTCCGAACGAGCGCCGACGCGTCCCAGATTCCCCTTCTAGCCGCGCTCGTTCTCGGCGGTATCCCTCTCCTCTATGACCTGCTGCGGAAGCTCCTGAAGCGGGAATTTGGTTCTGACCTGCTCGGAGGGATTTCTATGGTTACCTCGGTCCTCCTGGGCGAATACCTGGCGGGCTCCGTTATCGTGTTGATGCTCGCAGGAGGTCAGGCCTTGGAACTTCACGCCTTGCGAAGCGCTTCTTCGGTGCTGGCTGCGCTGGCCAAACGCGTGCCTTCAATCGCCCACCGGAAACGGGGATCTGGGATTGTGGATGTCGCCTTGCATGAGGTTGACTTGGGCGACATGCTCGTAATCTATCCGCATGACATCTGCCCGGTGGATGGCGTGGTGACCGAGGGACATGGCGTCATGGACGAATCCTACCTGACCGGGGAGCCCTTCCAGATTACCAAGACCGCCGGCTCGCCGGTGCTCTCCGGCGCGATCAACGGAGAATCGGCTCTCACCATCCGCACGACCAAGCGGGCCGCCGATTCACGCTACGCAAAGATCATGGAAGTCATGCGCGAATCCGAGGCCAAGCGACCGCAGTTGCGGCGTCTAGGGGATCGCTTGGGTGCGATTTATACTCCGGTGGCGCTGACAGTAGCCATCCTGGCCTGGGCCATCAGTGGCGAATCCATTCGCTTCCTGGCGGTGCTGGTGATCGCTACGCCTTGCCCGCTGCTCATCGGGATACCCATCGCCATCATCGGCTCGATTTCCCTGTGCGCCCGCCGGGCGATTATCGTCAAGAGCCCGGTCGTGCTCGAGCAGATCGCCGAGTGCCGAACCGCGATTTTCGACAAGACCGGGACGCTGACTTACGGCGCCCCGAAGCTGACCGAACAACTCGTCGCACCGGGCTTCTCCCAAAAGGAAGTGCTGACCCTCGTGGCGGGTCTGGAGCGCTACTCGAAACACCCTCTGGCGCGCGCCATTCTGGCGGCGGCGGAGGCGGATGGGATTGCGCTCCCAAAGGCCACAGAGGTGAGCGAGCCGTCCGGCCAGGGGTTGCGCGGAACCGTTTCCAGCCATCAAGTACAAATCACCAGCCGCAGCCAGCTCGGCGCGCAAAAGGTTGCGGGTGCCGATCAGCTTCCGCCGGTCGCCGGCGGGCTCGAGTGCGTAGTGGCGGTTGACGGGCGCTACGCGGCGGCCTTGCGCTTTCGGGATGCGCCGCGCGCGGAGAGCCGCTCCTTCGTGAACCATTTGGGACCCAAACATCACTTCGCACACGTGATGATCGTGTCGGGAGATCGCGAGTCGGAGGTGCGCTACCTCGCCGATCAGGTGGGCATCACCGAAATCCACGCGCAGATGACTCCGGAAGAGAAGCTCGCCATCGTCCGCCAGGAAACCGCGAAAGCAAAAACCCTTTACGTGGGGGATGGCATCAACGACGCCCCGGCCATGATGGCCGCCACAGTTGGCATAGCAATAGGCCAGAACAGCGACGTGACTACGGAAGCGGCGGGCGTCGTGGTCATGGAGAACTCGCTCAAGAAAGTGGATGAGTTCACGCACATCAGCCGCCGGATGCGGATCATCGCGCTCCAGAGCGCGGTGGGTGGCATGGCGCTCAGCCTCATCGGCATGGTCGTCGCCGCCACGGGGCATTTGACTCCGGTAGCCGGCGCGATCAGCCAGGAGGTCATCGATGCTCTGGCAGTCCTGAATGCTCTGCGGGCAGCGCTTCCTCCAAAAGTCATTGATGATCTATGAAACCCGTCGAACAACATTTCTCCGGGCCTGACAAACTGGCCGCGAAGTGGTGATTAACCTGGCGAGTGGGCTGGCGGCCCCCGAAACACCCGCAACCACCTTGCCAGCGACAAACGCCGTTTGGCAATTCTGCAGGCACCCATCTCATAACGGCTAGCCGAACGATCTCCAGAGGGCCGATCCACGCAGCCAGTCCACCATGCAAAGTGCATCGTGCGCCACCAGTGGTCGTGCAAACTGCAATACACTAGATACTGTTCACCGCACACAAAAGGCAGCCTTACGCATCTTAAGTGGTCTGGACTGAATGGGTTAGAGCTCCGCGCGCAAAACTGGCCCCCCATTAGCTAGAGAGAAAAGGAGAACTTACCTGGAGCAGATTCGTTCCAGGGGGCGGCGGATTCTGATAATGGCAAGTCATGAGCATACCATGCCAGGGAGCCGTCGCTCCGTTCGGCGATGATTCGCGGGCCGAACACGAGTTTGCCGTTCACGAGTTGTGCAACGGGGAGAAGCACGACCGCACGTTCTGAAAAGCAATTGACCGATGAAACCTGGATTACCAAACCAACCATTGGCTGGACCGGAGACTGGCGCTCTCGCTGTCGAACCGGCCGCTACTGAATCGGACTCGATCCGCGAGCAACTCGCCGAACAAAAGGATGTGAACCTGCGCTTGGCCGCCGATTTCGAGAATTTCAAGCGGCGCAGCCGCCAGGAAAGCGACGCCCGTGCGGCCGCGCAAAAGGAATCGTTCATCCATGAGCTGCTGCCTGCAATCGACAACCTCGAACGCGCTCTGGCCGCCGGTGTAACCCCAGGCTCCGCGGAGCTCCATCAGGGCGTGGAAATGACGTTTCGGCAACTGCGCCTGTTGCTCCAACGGCATGGTATCGAGCCCGAGGAGAGCGTTGGCCGACCATTCGACCCGCACCGGCATGAAGCAGTTTCCCAGCGCCACGACTCAACCCATCCCGCCCATTCCATTATCGAGGTTCTCCAGCGCGGTTACCGGCGAGGCGAGAAGGTCTTTCGACCGGCCAAAGTGGTAGTTAATGACCCAACGCATACCAAGCACGCCTGCCATGGCCATTGATTTCAAAGACTATTACCGGGTCCTCGGTGTTCCGCCCAAAGCGACCGACGAAGAAATCAAGAAGGCCTTCCGCACGCTCGCGCGGAAGTATCATCCCGATGTCGCCAAGGACAAAAAGACGGCGGAGGAGAAGTTCAAGGAACTCAACGAGGCCCACGAAGTCTTGAGCAATCCGGAGAGCCGCAGGAAGTACGACCAATTAGGCGCCGATTGGAAAACGGGCGCGCGTCCACAGCCACCGCCGGGCCAAGGTGGACGCCGAACCTCTGGACGTGGGGCGGGTGGAGAAGCTTACGATTTCCAATTCGAGGGCACGGGTTTCAGTGATTTCTTCGAACAGTTCTTTGCCGGCCGTACTGGACAATCTCGCGGGGCTTCGCCGTTCGACCAGCACGGGGCTGGGGACGGTGCCGATGAATCTGAGGAGCAAGACGCACCAACGCTGCGAGGTCAGGATATTCAAGGGGACATCCTCATCACGCTCGATGAAGCACTCAAGGGGGCCATGCGAGCCATTTCCGTGCGGCGAACCAATGCCCGCACGGGTCAGGAGGAAACGCAAACCTACTCGGTGCGAATTCCGGCTGGCGTTCGGGCTGGCCAGTCTATTCGAGTGCCAGACAAAGGCGGCGAGGGGCTGGGCGGAGGTCGTGCGGGAGACATCTATCTTCGTGTGCGGTATGCCCAGCACCCGGATTGGCACGCGCGGGGGGCGGACCTGGTTGGCCATCTGGATTTGGCTCCATGGGAGGCCGTCTTGGGGGCAACGGTTCCGGTGCCGACCCTGGAAGGCACTGTTTCCTTGAAAGTCCCAGCCGGCACTCGACAGGGACATCAACTGCGCATTCGCGGCAAAGGGCTTCCCACCGGAGGGGCCAAGCGCGGCGATCTTTACGTCGGGGTCTCCATCCAGGTCCCGGCACGGGCCAGCAAAGAAGCAGAGCGTTTGTGGAAACAGTTGGCGACCGAATCCGCCTTCGATCCGAGGAGGAACTCCTGATGAATCGCTCCTTCCGGAATTGAATCCGAGGTGAGCTTCGACCTATGACAGCGTGTCGGCAACTGCCGGTGGTCAACACGGAACTCAAAGCCGCCACAACGAAACTGGAAGGTGGGCTAGCGGCCGGACTTGTCGATGGATACTAGAACTCCTGGCAAAACAACCTCGGAAACAACCAGGCGATGAAAATCAGGATTTTGACCCACCGATAGTTCGATTATGACCATCTTCGATAAAATCCTCCATGGGGGATTTGGCGATCGGTCCACCCTTCTGGGCGCCGCCATCTACGCCATTATTTTTGCGTTTCTTGCCTGGTTCGCCGGGAGAATATTGCGTTTGGCCGTCCAACGGGTGCTTGCGGGCGACAAGAAGGCACACCTTGATCTTATGGCAGTCAAGTTCCTCGCGAAATTGGTCCGATACTGTGTCTACATTTTCGCCTTCATTTCCTACGCGCACTTTGTCCCAGCCCTGTCCGGTTTAGGCACGGCGTCGCTGACGAGTATCAGCGTCATCACGGTGATTGTTGGCCTCGCGGCGCAAAACACGCTCGGCAACCTGGTTGCCGGAATCTCGCTGTTGCTCTATCGGCCATTCAAGCTTGGCGACCGGTTGCAGGTGACGGCGCCGACCGGACTGGAAACCGGCGTGGTAGAAAGCCTCACCCTCGGTTACACCCTGCTAAAGACAGATGACAATCGCCGAGTGGTCATTCCCAACAGCCTCATGGCCAGCCAGACCACAGTCAACCTGACCGCGAACGACCCGCGCATAATTTGCTCGGTGCCGATCGGCATCAGCTATGATTCGGACATCGACCAAGCTCGCGGCATTCTGCTCGAGTTGGCCGGCAAGCATCCGAAGGCTAAGGAGGTTTGCGGATGCCCGCTTACGCAGTTGGGCAGTTCAGGCGTCGTGCTCACCCTTGATGTGTGGTGTGCTGATGCCTTAAGCGCGATCGCGTGCAAATGCGATTTGCTCGAACAGGCCACGAAGCGTTTTGCCCTGGAAGGAATTGGGATCCCGCTTCCGCAAATGACTGTGGTCTTGAAGAACGACCGGCGTATTAACGGCAAGCAAGAAAAGGAAAGAACCGGATAAAAGAACTATGAAAAACCCATTGCAGTCTCTGCAAGACCAAGGCCAGTCCGTCTGGCTGGACTATCTTCGCCGCAGTCTGATCACCGGCGGCGAACTCAAGCGCTTGATCAAGGAGGATGGTTTGCGTGGCCTGACCTCCAACCCTTCCATCTTTGAAAAAGCCATTGCTGGCAGCACCGACTACCGGGACATGCTCGAAGCTCCAGAGTCGCAAGGGATCGATGCCAAGGCGCTCTACGAACGCATCGCGGTACGGGATATCCAGGACGCGGCCGATTTATTGCGGCCCGTTTACCTGGACTCGAAGCGGCGCGATGGCTACGTGAGCCTTGAAGTCTCCCCGCGGCTTGCCCGTCGGACGCAGAGCACACTTGAAGAAGCACGGCGCTTGTGGCAGACGGTGGCCCGGGAGAACCTGATGATCAAAGTTCCAGGCACGCCGGAGGGCATCCTCGCCGTCCAGCAGTTGATCAGCGAGGGCATCAACGTGAATGTCACGCTGCTTTTCGCGCAGGAGGCCTACGAGCAGGTGGCAGCGGCCTACCAGGGCGGACTGGAGAGTCTCGCTCGGCGGGGCGCCGACTTGGGCAAAGTGGCCAGTGTGGCCAGTTTTTTCATCAGCCGCATTGATACCGCCGTGGACAATTGGAGTGCCGATCTGCTGGGGGGTTCTCACAACCTCGGAGAGCAAGCCAGACTGCGCTCCCTTCTGGGCAGGGTCGCTATCGCCAGTGCTAAATGCACATACCAGAAGTATCTGGAAATTCTTCGCGGGGACCGTTGGCAGGAACTTAGCCGGCACGGCGCGCAATCCCAACGTCTGTTGTGGGCCAGCACCGGCACGAAAAACCCCAACTACTCCGACGTCCTTTACGTCGAAGAACTCATCGGCCCCGACACGGTGAACACCATGCCGCCGGCCACGCTCGATGCGTTTCGCGATCACGGCCGTGTTCGGCTCACTCTGACCCAGAATGTCGAGGAAGCGATCAGCATCATGGATTTGGTCGAACAAGTCGGCATTCCCTTCAAGAAACTCACCGATAAGCTGCTCGTCGACGGGGTGAAGCAGTTCGCGGAGGCTTTTGACAAATTGCTCAAGGCCACTGAACGCAGCGGAAAGGCATCAGACCATGATCCAGTTGAGTTTCTGAGAGTCGAATTGCTCAAGCAATTGTACCAGGAGCAACATCACTCGTGAGCGCAATCATCAACGCGCCGAAGGCATGAAACACATCGACCGACATTTATGGAAATGGTTAACACCAGCCCGGTAGCCAAATCCGCAGTGATAGCTAATGATAAGCCTGCAACGCCTCCGAGCGGCCGTCATTTGACATTTCGAGCCCTCCTGCGGAGACGCAGCCTATGGCTGGTTGGCATACTCCTCGTCATTGGTGCCGGCGCCTTCGGGTACCATCGGGCGTTCGGCAAAACCAAGGTCAGCTACGCCACCGCTGCCGTCACGCGCGGCGATATAGAAAGTACGGTCGTGGCGGCGGGCATCGTGCAGCCCATCAAGTACGTGGATGTCGGCGCTCAGACCTCCGGCAAGCTTAAATCGCTGAAGGTCAACCGCGGTGACCAAGTGAAAGAGAACCAGTTGCTCGCGGAGATTGATCCCTCTCTGGCGGACACCGCGCTCACGGGGGCCAACGCGGCGCTCGAAAGCATGACCGCCGAGCGCTCTTTGAAACAAGCGCAACTTGTGCTCGCCAAAGTGCAGGAGATCCGCAACGACGAACTCTTTGCGGACCAATTAGTTTCCACCAGCGACCGTGACATCACCAAGGCCGCTTACGATGTCGCCTTCGCCGACGCTGCTTCGCTCTCGGCGCAGATGAAGGAAGCGGTGGCAGCGATAGACACCGCCAAAGCAAATCTAGGCTATACCAAAATCACGGCGCCGATAGCCGGGGAAGTCGTTTCCATCAGCCTTCTGGAAGGGCAAACACTCAACGCTAATCAGTCGGCGCCGAATATCCTGCGGCTGGCCGACATCAGCACCGTGACAGTTTGGGCGCAAGTCTCGGAAGCGGACATCGTTCGCGTCAAGCCCGGCCAGGATGTCTATTTCACTATCCTTGGTGATTCCCGGCGTTGGAACGGCAAGGTCAGGCAAATTCTCCCCACCCCGGAACTCATCAACAACGTGGTGTTCTACGACGTGCTGTTTGATATTCCGAATCCGGAGCGTGAGCTGAAGATCCAGATGACGGCGCAGGTCTTCATCGTGTTGGCACAGGCGAAGGGCGTTTTGCTGATACCAGCCGCCGCCATCGGCAATACCGGCGAAGGCGCGGAAGTCAAGGCGCGGGTGCTGAAACCCGATGGCACCGTCGATCAGCGCACAATCAAGATCGGCATCAAGAGCGAAATCTCGGCCGAGGTCAAAGACGGTCTCAAGGAGAAGGAACTGGTCGTCATCGGACAAAACACCGCACAGGGCAGTAAAACAACCAGCGCGTTGAGCGCCCGAAAAGGCCCTTGATGTCGTCGCCACTGCTCGAATTGAAGGGGGTCAGCCGCACCTACACCTCGGGCGGGCAGCCGCTGACCGTGCTCAAAGAAGTGAGTCTGGCGATTCAGAGCGGCGAATTTGTCGCCATTATGGGCGCATCCGGCTCGGGCAAGTCCACGCTCATGAACATCATCGGCTGTCTCGACAGGCCGTCGAGCGGCAGCTATTCCATCCGCGGCGTCGCTGTCGCCAGTCTCAACGGCGATGCGCTGGCCGCGCTGCGGCGCGATACCTTCGGCTTCATCTTCCAGCGCTACAACCTGATGTCCGATCTGGATGCCGTCGGAAACGCGGAAGTTCCCGCCGTTTACCGCGGCATGGCGAAAACTCAGCGAGTGGCACACGCCGGTGACTTGTTGCGAGAACTCGGACTGGGCGACCGGCTGGAACATTATCCCGGCCAACTTTCCGGCGGCCAGCAACAGCGCGTCAGCATCGCCCGCGCGCTCATGAACGGTGGGCCGGTGATCCTGGCCGATGAACCTACTGGAGCGCTGGACAGCCAGGGTGGCAAGGAGGTAATGGCCATTTTGGTAAAGCTGCACGAACAAGGGCACACGATCATCTTGGTGACGCACGACAGCGACATCGCCGCTTATGCGCACCGCCTCGTGCGCATTGCCGATGGGCGCATCACCTCCGACGAACCGCAGCAGAAAGGAGAGACAGGTAATCAAGCGAAGACTGGCGAGACGGAAAAGGATGCCAAGGCGGGTGTGGCGGTCCTCGGTGAATCTCTGAAGATGGCGTTGCGTTCGCTGCTGCATAATCGAATGCGGACCGCGCTGACCATGCTGGGTATCATCATCGGCGTCGCCTCGGTGATCGCGCTGATGGCGATTGGCAACGGCGCGAAGCAGGTCGTCGTTGAGCGTATCCAGGCCATGGGCACTGACCTGTTGACGATCATGCGCGGACCGCCCGCCGTTCGAGCCTCCGCCGTCATCGTGACCACTTTCCTGCCTGAAGATCTGCCCTCCATTCGCAGTGTGCCGGGTGTCGCCATGGCGGTTCCGGAAACGTCGCTGTCCTCACTGCTGCGCTTTGGCGACCAAGACTTGACGGTCACGGTCGTTGGCACCGGCGAAGACTTTCCGCAGGTGCACGATTGGCCGCCGCAGTCAGGCGTGTTCTTCTCGGCGGAACATGTGAAACGCTATGCCCAGGTCGTCGTGCTCGGCCAGACCGCAGCGAAGAACCTGTTCCCCAATGACACGCAGTCGCTGGGCCAGTATGTGCTCATTGGCAACGCGCCCTTCCTGGTCATCGGCGTATTGAGCAGTAAAGGCCTGACTCCACGCGGAGACGATATGGATAACTCCGTCTGGTTGCCCTACACCACAGCCGGAGCGCGCGTCTTTGGACAACGCTATTTCAATGGCATGGTTGTGAGAGTCAAGCCGGGCGCGGACATGAGCGTGGCGCAAGCTGATCTGCATACGCTCCTGATTAAACGCCATCGCAAGGAAGACTTCAACATCCGGAACCAGGCCGACACAATCGCCACGGCCAACGAAACGCAAAACACACTCACCTATCTGCTAGCGGCGATTGCTGTGATCTCGCTCGTGGTCGGCGGCATTGGGGTGATGAACATCATGCTGGTCTCGGTCACCGAACGGACCCGCGAAATCGGGATCCGCATGGCGATTGGCGCGCGCAGCTTCGACGTGTTGTTTCATTTTCTTACCGAGGCGGTGATGGTTTGCTTCATCGGCGGCTTGGCGGGTGTCGTTGTCGGCTTCGGTGGCGGTTTGGCGACCTCCGCGATTGCAGGCTGGCGCGTGATTTTCACGGTGGCGCCGGTAATCATTGCGTTCACGTGTGCTTTTCTGACAGGCATCATATTTGGCTATCTTCCGGCCAGAAAAGCCGCGCAACTCGACCCCATCGAGGCACTGGCCCGGGATTAGAAACAGCCTCGGGCCGCAAAACGATCAACCGAACGATTTCCAGGGAGCCAATCCAAGCTTCTTGTCCACTTTGCAAAGTGCATGGTGGGGCGGCGGCGGTCGTGCAAGTTGCAATGCCTTTGCATTCTGTTCACTGCACACCAAAGATGACCTCAAACACCTTAATAGGGCGAAATGATGAGGTTTCACCGCCCGGGTCGGCTTGGCCCTCCATTAGCTAGAGGGGAAAGGGTATGACAACCAAACTCACCTTGCTTGTAATGAGCGGTTCACTGGTGCTGGCGACGCCGGCGTTGCTGGCGCAAAACACTAACACCAATAACCTCCCCCTCACCCAAACGGTGAAATACCAGGCCGCGTTGGAAAAGGACCGGTCTTTGGGCGAACGATGCCTCCTGCCGCCTGGTCTAACGGAGAAGTTGAGGCTCACCGCAGAGCAGAGAGCCGAGCTCAAGCCGATCGACAAAGACTTCGCCAAGACGAGTCAGGAATACCAGGCAGCCAACCAACCCCGGATCGACGCCGCCCACGAGTCGAATCGGCAAGCCCGCCTGTCGAAGGACACAGCGCAAATTCAGGCCGCGCGCAGCCAGTTGCAGCAGGTCTGGGCAGGTCTCCAGCCATATAGAGAGGCAGCCGTCAAACAAATCAGGCCTCTGCTGACGCCAGAGCAACTCGAGGTACTGGAGAATCCGAAGAACCAATGGCGCGAGAATCATGTCGCTGAAGCGAATGATCCGTCGGCGAATTGAATCATTACCGCTGAGCCGTTCCCCCGAAGGCTTCAACGAACCCAGCTACCCAAAACTCAATACCAGCATCATAGACGAAGCACAAAAAACCTGCCCCTACTCCAGAGCCTTGCGCAGCGACACTTCCGAAAAGCTGGTGGCAGACTAAAGGGCGGAGGCAGTACGAGGGCTGCGGGAACATTTTTGCCGTCACGTTGACGGCGATCCACCAACAAAAAACAAAACAAAGTATTTGGCTATCTTCCGGCCAGGAAAGCCGCCCAACTCGATCCCATCGAGGCGCTGGCTCGGGATTAGAACCGGCATGAGTCCTCTTGCTCAAACGACCCCAACTAAATCCGAAACCGAGCCTGCGCCCTCGAAGCCGATAACGGCCAAAGCGTGCACGATCGCTCCCGTGCCCGTCCCCAGCGGAAGCGGGGCGCAGTCCTCCGTTGAACTGCTGGAAAAGGCGCGGGCCGATACCGATTCCGTCCTCAAGGAGCTGAGATCGCAACTGGCCGGCCTGAGCCAGGGGGAAGCCGATGTTCGGTTGAAACAGGTCGGGATGAACGAGATTGCCCGAGAGAAACGCCAATCGGCCCTGATGCGCCTTTTGAGCAACGTCAAAAACCCATTAGTCCTTCTGCTCATTTCACTGGGCGTGCTTTCCTTTCTCACTGGTGACGTGCGGGCGACGGTGGTGATTTTCGTGATGGTGGTGCTGGGTGTGGTGTTGCGGTTCTTCCAGGAGATGCGGGCCGATAACGCGGCCGCCAAGCTCCAGGCGATGGTCAGCAATACCGCCACGTTGGTGCGCGACGGCAAGGATGCAGAAGTCTCGCTCAAGATGTTGGTGCCGGGCGATATCATCCGGCTGGCCGCCGGTGATATGGTGCCGGCTGATGCGCGGGTGCTTTCCGCCAAGGATCTGTTCCTGAATCAAGCGGCCCTCACCGGCGAAGCCTTGCCGGTGGAGAAGAAAGCCGCCCCGGCGCCGGTCACCGTTGAGAATCCGCTGGAACTTCCCAACATTTGCTTCCTCGGTTCCAACGTGGAGAGCGGCTCCGCCACCGCCGTGGTCATCCATACCGGCAACCGGACCTACTTTGGCTCGCTGGCCGCCAGCATCGTCGGGCAGCGCCAGTTGACCAGCTTCGACCTGGGCGTCAACAAGTTCACCTGGCTGATGATCCGCTTCATCGCCGTGATGGTCCCGGCGGTGTTCCTCATCAACGGGCTGAGCAAGCAAAACTGGCTGGAAGCATTCCTGTTTGCCATGGCCGTGGCTGTCGGGCTGACCCCCGAGATGCTGCCCATGATCGTGACCGTCAACCTGTCCAAGGGCGCCCTGGCCATGGCCCGCAAGAAGGTGATCGTCAAACGCCTCAACGCCATCCAGAACTTCGGGGCGATGGACGTGCTGTGCACCGACAAGACCGGCACCCTCACCCAGGGCAAGATCGTCCTCGAAAAACATCTGGACGTGCACGGCGAACCCAGCGATAAGGTGTTGCAGTATGGCTACCTCAACAGTTTCCACCATACCGGGTTGAAGAACCTGCTCGACGAAGCCATCCTCGACCATAAGGAGTTGAGAGAGCACCTGAAAGCGGACGAGAAGTACCACAAGATAGACGAGATCCCTTTCGACTTCGTCCGTCGGCGCATGTCGGTGGTGGTGGAGGATGACACCGGGTTGAACACGCTGATCTGCAAGGGCGCGGTGGAGGAAGTGCTGAGCCAGTGCACCCGGGTGGAAGTCAAAGGCGAGGTCATCCAGGTTCTCCCCGAGCGCGACGCCAAACGCCGGCAGTTGGCAGACGATCTGAACGGACAGGGCTTCCGGGTAATCGCGCTGGCTTACAAGCAAATGCCGGGCGCGTCCGATGAGCCGGTGTATTCGGTCAAGGATGAGTCGGACCTGATCCTGCTGGGCTTCCTGGCCTTCCTCGATCCGCCCAAGGACACCGCCGCAGCGGCCTTGAAGCAGCTTCACAGCCTGAGCGTGGACGTCAAGGTCCTCACCGGCGACAATGAGATCATCACCGCCTACATCTGCAAGCAGGTGGGCATGCCGGTAGAGCATATCTTGCTCGGCTCACAAATCGAGGCGATGAACGACACGGACCTGGCCGCCGCCGCCAACACCACCAGCGTCTTTGCCCGGCTGGCCCCCGCTCACAAAGAACGCATCATCCACGCGCTCCAGAGCAAGGGCCATGTGGTGGGCTTCATGGGCGACGGCATCAACGACGCGCCGGCCCTCAAGGCCGCCGATGTGGGCATCTCGGTGAACAGCGCGGTGGACATCGCCAAGGAATCCTCCGATATCATCCTCCTGGAAAACAGCCTGCTGGTGCTGGAGCAGGGCGTGCTGGAAGGCCGGCGCGTGTTCGGCAACATCGTGAAGTACATCAAGATGGCGGCCAGCTCGAACTTCGGCAACATGTTCAGCGTCGTGGGGGCCAGCGCATTCCTGCCTTTCCTGCCCATGCTGCCGATCCAGGTACTGACCAACAATCTTCTGTACGACTTCTCGCAGACCACCATTCCCACCGACCAGATGGACGCCGACTGGCTGACCAGACCGCGCAAGTGGGAGATTGGCAAGATCCTGCGCTTTATCCTATTTATCGGGCCAATCAGCTCGATCTTTGATTACGCGACGTTCTTCCTCATGCTCTACATCTTCAACTGCTGGCATAACCCAGCCCTGTTCCACACAGGTTGGTTCGTGGAGTCGCTCTTCACCCAGACGTTGATTATCCATGTCATTCGCACCAACAAGATCCCGTTCATCCAAAGCTGGGCCAGTTGGCCGCTCATCCTCACCTCGGTGATCATCGTCGCGGCCGGTGCGTGGCTGACGGTTTCGCCGTTGGCAAACACCCTCGGGTTTGTCCCGCTCCCGCCACGGTATTGGTTGTTTCTGGGCATCATGCTACTAGTTTACGCGATTCTGACACAGGTGGTGAAGACCTGGTTTATTCGACGGTTTGGCGAATGAGGGCGCTGACCAGGCGATTAGCGAGATTGGCACACGGTTTGCATGTTGTGCATGCAGTCAGTAAACGCGCGAGTGGCGCAAAACCGATGGTAGGGTTATACCCCACTGCTATGGATCATCATCTCGCGTACTCTAAAAACGAATTCACAAAAGGAGTTTGATTCTATGAAACAGCTCATCGCGATGGTATCGGTTGCGTTGCTAGTCGGTGCCTGGGCTGCTCAGGCGGATGATGAAATGAAGCCGGTCAAGCCGACCCCGGCAGCGGGCATTGCTGCAGAACAAACACCGCCGATGGCTTCAGCCCAAGACGCAAGCCACTGTTTGGCCATCAAAGATGGCATGGCGGTTTGCTGCGCCTGCAGCAATGACTGCAAGTGTACGCTCGCCGGAGACGGCAAGACCTGCACATGCGGCAAGGTCGTGAAGGAGTGCCCACTGGCCGGCAAGTTCTGTTGTAAGCACTGCCTTCAGATCTCGGACAACGCCTGCAAGTGTCCGAAGTGCGGAGCGGAAATGAAAGCCGTGCCAGCCAAAGCAACCGACGCGCCGAAGGCGGAGTAAGCGTAAACGCAAACACGTGAATGACAAACGGCCTCCTGCCCGCAAGGGAGGAGGCTTCGTTTGCCATTCGGGAACGTCTGCATGTGAACACGCTTGTGATCTACTGCCATCCAGATGACCATTCGCACAACCACCGTGTGTTGGAGGCGGTTGTGCGGGGGCTGACGGCAGTCGGGACGACGCATGAGGTTCTGGATCTGTACCGGTCGGGATTCGAACCCCGCCTGCAGGCCGGTGAATACCGGCGCATGTTCGTCACCGGCGCGCCGGGGGCGGATGACGACGTCCTGCGCCTGCAGGCGCAGGTGGCCCAGGCCGCCAATCTCGTGTTCGTCTACCCCGTGTGGTGGTATGCCATGCCGGCCTGTCTGAAGGGTTACATCGACCGGGTCTTCACGCCCGGTTTCGCCTACCGGTTCCGGCCGTACACCTGGTGGCGCGCAATCGGCGGCAGCGTCATCGCGCGCGTGCCCGGCGTGCGCTACCTCCTGCAGCCGTACGCCGCGCGCGGCCTGCTGCGCGACAAGCGGGCCTGCATCTTTCGCACCTACGGCGGTCCGCCGTCCGGCCGGCGCCTGTTCGGCAACACGACGACCGCGCTGGAGCATGTCGTGCTCCGGTTGTGCGGCATCACGGATGTGACCATCTGCGAACTGTACGGCGTGCATCTGCCGGGCGATGCCGCCGGACGCGAACGCCGTTTCCTGGCGCGCGTCGAGCGCGTCGCGCGGACGATCCGGAACCCGGACGCCGCGTTGAAGTGACGGAAAACGCGGATCGCGTGGTGCGATCCGCCATGACGAAAGGAATGAGCGATATGAACGCATCCCGATGCTGCTGCAGGAATCCAAGGCGGTTGGCGCCGGCCTTGATCCGCTGGGCGCTGGGCATCCTGTTTCTCGTTGGCGGCGTGGCCAAACTGACGGCCCTCGGCGGATTCGTCAACGGGTACATCGTGCCGGCCTTTGCCAAAACAATCCTGCCGTCCACACTGGTGGCGGCGTACGGCTATGCCCTGCCGTTCGTGGAAACCGCGCTGGGCATCCTCCTGTTGATCGGCGTCTGGCGCGTGCAGGCGTTGCTGCTGGCGGGTGTGACGTTGATCTCGCTCGCTTTCGGCCAGCTTCTTCTCCAGCAGCATGCCACGGTCGCCAACATCTTCCTTTACGTGTTGATGACCGCCATCGCAATCTATCTTGAGCCGACGTGCGTCGTAACCGATGCGACGACGGACGAGGATGTTGGAGCGCCGCCGGCATGAGCACGCGGGCGCAGGCGCTGCTTTACGAATTGCGCGCTGCGTTCCTGCCGGCCTCGTTGCTGGCGGTCTTCGTGGGCACGGCGCTGGCCTTCTACCGCACGGGGCGCTGGCACTGGCCGCTCTTTCTGGCCTGCATCGCGGGCGTGGCTGCGGTCCACGCCGGCGCCAACGTGCTCAACGATTATTTCGACCATATCGGAGGGTCGGACAAGGTCAATACGGACTTCGTGCGGCCGTTCACCGGCGGCAGCCGGCTGATCCAGCAGGGGCGGCTGACACCGCGCGAGGTGCGCACATTCGGTCTGGCGCTGCTCGGCATCGGTGTGGCCATCGGCCTGGGTTTGGCCTGGCGCTGCGGCTTGGGTGTGCTGGCATTCCTGGCGCCGGCCGTGGCCATTGCAGCGGCGTACAGCGTGCCGCGCGTGGGTCTGGCAACGCTTGGGATGGGCGAGATCGCCGTGGCGTTGGTCTTCGGCGTGTTGACCGTGATGGGTTCTTTTTACGTCCAGACGGGCACAGTATCCGGCGAGGCGTTCTTTGTCTCGCTGCCCCTGGCCGTCCTGATTGCGGCAGTCCTGTTCATCAACCAGTTCCAGGACTATGCCGCGGATCGCGCCGCCGGCAAGCGCAACTGGGTTGTGCGCCTCGGCCGACGGCGCGCCGCGCGCGTCTACGCCTGCATGCTGGCGCTGGGTGTGCTGCTGCCCGTCGTCGAGGCGGCTGCCGGTCTGGTGCCGGCGCAGTTGGCCTGGGCGACGCTGGCGGCCGTGCTGGCCTACCCGGCCATGGTGTGTGCGCGCCGGCACTGCGCGGAGCCTGTCCGGCTGACACCTGCGAACGCGCTGACCGTCATCATCCACGCGTTTGTCGCGGTCATCGCCGGGAGCGCATTGGTGATCGCGCGTGCGACGACTTGATGATACGGGCAGCTACGAACGAGGAGGATCGATTCATGGGAGGAACGACGGATCTGCTGATACGCATGGCCGGAGAGGCGGGGCAGGGGGTCGAAACAGCGGGCAACACGCTGCTCGGCGCCCTGTCCAATACGGGTGTACATGTGCTGTCTACGCAGAGTTACATGTCACGCATCCGCGGCGGCTTGAACTGGCATGATATTCGGATCAGCGAACGGGAATGCTTTGCCGGTCGCGAACAGGCTGACCTGCTGGTTTCGTTCACGGACACAGCCGGGGAGATTCTGTCCGGGAGCCTGGCTCCCGGCGGAGTTCATCTACACAACGGGAGCACGCCTGGGTCTGCGGAGATCGTCTCGCTGGACGCCGAAAAGCTGGCCACGGATCTGACCGGTTCAACCCTGGCTGCAAACAGCGTGATGGCTGGCGCCGTCTTTGCCCTGATTGGATGCCCGGCCGACGGCCTATGCGACTATCTTGACAAAACCTTCGGACCCAAAGGCCGTGAGATTGCCGATGCCAACATCAAATGCGCCCGCGCCGGCCATGCGTACATCTTGCAAGCCGGTTTGCAGGAACGTCTGCATGCCCCGGTTCCGTCGGCCGCCATCGTGGGCCAGATCTGGAGCGGGGCGGCAGCAGTGGGGCTGGGAGCGGCCACCGCCGGGGTGAAGTTCGTGGCGGCCTACCCGATGAGTCCCAGCACGGCGACGTTTGCCTGGCTGGCAGAACAGGCCGACCGTTATGGTATTTTGGTTGAGCAGGCTGAAGACGAAATCGCCGCCATCAACATGGTATGCGGAGCCACCTATGCGGGCGTGCCCGCGATCGCAACGACCAGCGGTGGCGGCTTTGCGCTGATGGCGGAGGGGGTGTCGCTGGCAGGAATGATGGAACTCCCTGCCGTCGTGGTGATCGCCCAGCGCCCCGGTCCGGCTACCGGCATGCCGACCCGGACGGCGCAACAGGACCTGCAATTCGCGCTCCGGGCCGGACATGGCGAGTTTCCCCGGGCGATCTATGCCCCAGGGACGGTGGCGCAGGGATATGCGTTGATGCGCACGGCATTGCAGACGGCGCATCGGTATCAGACACCCGTTCTACTGCTGACGGATCAGTTCCTGCAGGATATGCAGAAACTCGTGCCGGCGTTCGCAGCCACCGACGCGCCGATTGACCGCTGCCTCGCGCAGGATGCCGGCGCGGACTACCAACGGTATCGGATTCCCGCGAACGGTGGCGTCTCTCCGCGGGCCATTCCGGGCGGCAAGGCGCGGGTCGTCGTAGACTCTGACGAGCATGATGTCGCCGGTCATCTATCCGAGGATACCCGGGATCGCGTATCGCAGCAGGACAAACGCATGGCCAAGTTCTCGGCCATGCAGGCCGAAGCGATCCCCCCGGCTTACTATGGTCCTGCCGATGCGAAGCTATTGCTGATCTGCTGGGGCTCCAGCTACGGGCCGGTCCGCGAGGCGGTGGATGCCGTGAACGCCGCCGGGCGGTCGGCAGCCATGTTGCACGCCGCCCAGATATGGCCTCTGGCGCTCGATGCGTGGAAACCCTTGCTGTGCGGACGGAGCCGGATCTGTTGCGTGGAAGGCAATCAAACCGGCCAGTTTGCCGCCTTGTTGCGGGAAGCCGGGCTGCTGGCGCAGGCGGAAACCCTGCTTCGTTATGATGGCATGCCTTTTACGGGAGCGGAAATCGTGGAAAGGATCGGGCCATGATGAAGCCTCTTGATTTGCAAAAAGCAGATACAACGCCAGCTTGGTGTCCGGGCTGCGGCAACTTCCCGATTCTCAAAGCGTTCACCGGTGCGCTGGCGGAAAGCGGCCTGGATCCGGACAAAACCGTGCTGGTTTCGGGCATCGGACAGGCCGCTAAAATCCCGCATTACGTGACGCCGCCCTGCAATATCTTCAACGGCTTGCACGGCCGCGCATTGCCGGCCGCAACCGGAATCAAATGCGCCAACCATGAGCTTGAAGTCATCGTCACCAGCGGAGATGGCGACATGTACGGGGAAGGCGGCAACCACTTTATTCATGCCATCCGCCGCAATATCGGCATCAAGGTGTTTGTGCACAACAACCAGGTGTACGGCCTGACCAAAGGACAGGCGTCCCCCACTTCCGACGAAGGATATGTGACCCGGATTCAGACGCATGGCGTGGTGTCCATGCCTTTCAATCCGCTGGCACTGGCGATTGTGGAAGGCTGTTCGCTCGTGGCGCGAACCTTTGCCGGAGATCCGGCGCATCTCAAGGCCACCCTGCTGGAAGCGCTGCGGCACAAGGATGGATTCGCCCTCGTGGATATCCTCCAGCCGTGCGTGTCCTTCAACAAGGTCAACACCTATGCGTGGTACAAGGAGCGGGTCAGGCCGGTGACGCCGGAGCATGACCCGTACGACCGCATGCAGGCCTTGGCGCTGGCGTTCCAATGGGGTGACGCCATTCCGATCGGGATCATTTTTCGCAGCCGGCGCCCCTGCTTTGAATCCCGGCAACCGGTTCTAGGCCAGGGCACGTTGGTTGTGCGTCTGTCCGAAGGCGCGCCGCGCAAAGCGGCAACCGGCAATCGGAACTGAAGTCGCCGCCGGCCACGCGCCTCGCCTCGCGGGTAGGGTTACACCCCATTGAAAGGGGCAACCCTGCCGACTAAAGTAACCGTCAACCGCATCGCTATCGCCTTGCGTCTCAAACGAAGTTGTGGGCGTATGCCCACGCAAACATGGAGCAAAGAGAGTATGAAGACCTCGTTAGTGTTAGCTGGCGCGACATGTGCAGTACTATGCTCCATAGCCGCGGTTCATTCGCAGAGCGTCACCCTGGCAGCAGCGAACCCTTCACCGGCAGCGCCGGCTGCGCCAGCCAATCCCGTCACGCCCGTCAAACCCGTCGCACCAGTTGACCCAGTCGCGCCGGTCGCGCCGGTCGCGCCGGTCGCACCCGTCGCACCCGTCGCACCCGTCGTGCCAGTTGACCCAGTCGCACCCGTCGTGCCGGTCACACCCGTCGCACCCGTCGTGCCGGTCACACCCGTCGCACCCGTCGTGCCGGTCACACCCGTCGTGCCAGTCGTGCCGAATTGATAATTGATAAGAAATCATTTTTCGGCTGCCACCGGCCCGCACGGGCCGAGAGCATGCCAGACCCGTGTGTTTCAAGTGGCGCTCCTGCGGCGGGACATGTGGCATACGACATGGAATCGAGCTTTCCTTCGTGCGAGCAATCGGCAGTGATGGCGAGCAGCGGTTCTCTAAAGACAAAGGACAATTATGCACCTCCTGTTTACACCTCTGTTGGGCAACATCTACATCATTGGCGGTGGAGGGGCGGGTCTTCTACTCGTCATTATTATAGTCGTGTTGTTGCTTCGGCGCTAAGTCAGAGCGTCTGTCTGATCAAATGAAACTCTCACCCATCCATTTCAGACGGTACAGAGACATTGCCCTCCTCTTGTGGAAGTACGGCCGGTCCGATCTCGTGCAGCAAATGGGCCTGGACGAGGCGATTGATCCACAAACGCCGAAGCCGGCCGGTGCCGGAGCGACCACACCGGATCAATTGGCCGATGACCTCGAAGCGATGGGCCCCACTTACGTGAAGTTGGGGCAGGTGCTTTCAAGCCGGTCGGACCTGCTGCCGGAACCGTATTTGAAGGCGCTTGCGCGGCTTCAAGACAAGGTCAAGCCGTTTCCCTTTGCCGAGGTGGAGCAAATCATAACGGCTGAGTTAGGGGTCCGGATTTCGAAGGCCTTCGCGAGTTTCGATCCCCAACCGATCGCCGCCGCTTCTCTCGGCCAGGTTCATTCGGCGACATTGCGTGACGGCCGCCGGGTTGTGGTCAAGGTGCAACGGCCCAACATTCGCAAACAGATCGCCGACGATTTTGAGGTGCTCGACCAAATTGCGGAGTTCGTTGATGCCCATACCGAACTTGGCCGGCGTTACCGCTTTCTCAAGATGCTGGAAGAATTTCGTGTCTCCATTCAGCAGGAGTTGAACTATGACCGGGAAGCGCAAAACCTGATTACGCTGGGCGCGAACCTTCAGGAGTTTGAACTGATCCAGGTGCCTCAACCTGTGCCGGACTACAGCAGCCGTTGCGTGCTGACCATGGATTATGTACAGGGCCGGAAGATTACTTCGGTCGGTCCCCTGCGCCGTTTGGAAATGAACGGGGCACCGTTGGCCGAGGAACTGTTCCGGGCGTATTTGAAACAGGTGCTCGTAGACGGAATGTTTCATGCCGATCCGCACCCAGGGAACGTTTTTCTTACGGACGACGGGCACATCGCATTGCTTGACCTGGGCATGGTCGGTTATACGACGCCGGGCATGCAGGAGAACCTGTTGAAGTTGCTGCTGGCGATTAGCGAGGGAAATAGCGACGCCGCCGCCGATCTCGTGATCCATATCAGCGAGAAGACGGAGCACTTCAACCAGACCGAATTCCGCCACCGCAATGGACAACTCATGGTCTCGCGGCAGGATCAGGGGCTGCAACAGATCAACGCGGGGAAATTATTGTTGGAAGTGAGCAGGAACGCCGCAGAAAACGGTCTTTTCGTTCCCAGTGAACTGACGATGCTGGGCAAAACCCTGCTGCAACTGGATGAAGTCGGGAAGATTCTCGACCCGGCATTCGATCCGAATGCATCCATCCGCCGCAATGCGAGCGAATTGATGGCGCAACGCCTGCGGAAGAACGCCACGCAAGGTAGCATCTTCAGGGCGTTGTTGGAGATGAAAGATTTCGTCAACGATTTGCCTTCCCGGCTCAACCGGATCATGGATGCGATCACCAACCAGGAGTTGGAGGTCAAAATCAAATCCCTGGACGCGCAGATGGTGGTGGAAGGCATCCAGAAGATTGCCAATCGTATCACGGCGGGCATCCTCCTGGCCGCGTTGATCATGGGAGCCGCCCTGCTGATGCGGATCCAAACCAGTTTTTCAATATTGGGTTATCCCGGGCTGGCCATTCTCTGTTTTCTCGCCGCGGCGGCGGGCGGGTTCTGGCTGGTCGTGAGTATCTTTGTTCAAGACCACAAAGGCCGGAAGAAATGAAGCAGTTTCTCCCGGTGTCCAATCACAGGTTCGATGTTCACTGGTGCAGGAGTGCACCTGTCGGCAACAAGCCTTCCAATCCCAAAGGAGACCACACATGAAGCCCGACCAAGCAAAAAGAATGGAAACGGTAACAAAGGAGATTGTTACTGCGATCAAACAAACGGCTGACATCTTCCAGACGACGGTGGATGCCATGGCCAAGACGCTCGAAACAACGATCCAAGATACCCGCAAGGCGGGCACATCCGTGACCGATGCCATTACGGATGCTGCGAGCGGGGCCATCCGTGCCACTGTGCAGGGCGGCGCCGACCGCCTGAGACATGCCGCTAAAGGGATCATGATCGGAGTGCTGCGCGTCAGTAAGACGGCAGGTGCGGAGGTTATGGAGACGGTCAGACACACGGCTCATGCCACGATCCAAGGCGCAGCCGTGTTCGGCAGCGAACTTGCGGCCGTTGCCACCGGTCTTGTGGAAGGGGCGATTGCCGGCGCTAAGGAAGCAGGAGTCAGTATCGAGGATGCCGCGTCAGCGGCTGCCGATGGGGCGGTGAAAGCGGCGGGCAAGATCGGCACGACCGCCGTGGAGACGGTTCGCAAGGCAGTGACCGAGACCGCGCATCGTGCCAAGGTCGTACTGAAACAACCCAAGGCGACTCAGTCCAAGAAAAACTAGACAGCAATTCACAGCCGGCTGGTGCGAGATGCGCGAAACGTACCCGCCGGCAGTGGACCGTGATCGCGTGTGTCCGTAAGGCAGAGACGATTCTGATCTTTGGTTTGGGAGAGGCAAAGGGCGAGTTTCGGAAGCGGAGCAAGAAAGCTGGAATCTGCGGGCGCATCAAAGAAACCGAGACTTTCGCTCAATTGACCGATCGCCAGATTGCCGCTTATGTCAGGCGATATTTTCAGAGCATCCCCGACCAACTGCGTGCAAAAAAACGAAAACGGCCTCCTGCCCGCAAGGGAGGAGGCGTCGTTTCTTATTCGGGGCTGCGTGCATGTGAACGTGCATCAATAAACGAGGAGGACAGATCATGGGAACGAGAGGTAGAGAGATCATCGGAATGGACGTTGACAAACTGATTAAACTGCTGCGAGCAGCTTTCTCGGATGAGTGGTTGGCCTACTTCCAATATTGGGTTGGCGCCAAGGTCGTGAAAGGCCCCATGAAGGACGCCGTGATTGCCGAACTCATGCAGCATGCTGCTGACGAACTCAGGCATGCCGACATGGTGGCGCTTCGAATCGTGGCGCTGGGCGGGACGCCGGTGACAAAGCCGGCGGGTTGGTACAAATTCACCAACTGTGGCTATGAGGCGCCTGACGATCCGTACGTTGAGACGATTCTTGCGCAGAACATCAAGGGCGAACAGTGTGCCATCACCACCTATTCGGCCCTGCTCAAGAAGACGAAGGATAGCGACCCGGTAACATACAACATGGTGGTTCAGATCCTGCAGGACGAAGTGACTCACGAAGAGGATCTGCAGAACTTGGCGGAAGACATCCACCTGATGATCAAACACAGCCGGTGAGTGCGGAACGCAAAGACACATGCCACAATAAAGAAGATCATCCATAGCCTGGCTCCCGGCGGAGTTTATCTGCACAACGGGAGCACGGCTGGAACTGCGGAGATCGTCTCGCTGGACGCCGAAAAGCTGGCCACGGAACTGACCGGTTCAACATTGGCTGCAAACAGCGTGATGGCTGGCGCCGTCTTTGCCCTGATTGGATGCCCGGTCGACGGCCTATGCGCCTACCTGGACAAAACGTTCGGACCGAAAGGCCGTGAGATTGCCGATGCCAACATCAAATGCGCCCGCACCGGCCATGCGTACAT
>Ga0118677_10002368_pt1 | contig 38104 bp, 31 predicted proteins | sample AliMusrvi5mmetaG_FD_86154 | JGI IMG/M metagenome (GOLD analysis project Ga0118677, IMG submission 86154) | reverse complement strand
GCCCCAGGCGAGCAATCAATATCACTTCCACTGGCTGTGCGGCGACGATGTGCCGCAGACGCTGATCCATAATCTGGACCGCTCGAGTTGGGCGATGGGCAACCTGGCGCCGGCGCGGGCGTGGGGGATCGGCGGGCGGTCGACATTGAAGGGCGAGAAGTACGGCGATGTGATGGACCATCATTCGGTGGTGTACGAGTTCGCCAATGGCGTGCGGATCTATGCGTATTGCCGCACGATCGACGGCTGCTACAACGAAAACTCGAGCCTGATTCTAGGCAGCAAAGGCCGCTGCGATCTGTTGAAGCTGAAGATATCGGGCGAGACTGACTGGACGCATCCTGGGCCGGCTTCGAAGAACAACGCGTATGACCTGGAGCACGTGGCGCTGTTCGAAGCGATCCGCGCGGGAAAGCCGATCAACAACGGTGACTACATGGTGCGCAGTACACTGATCACGCTGATGGGGCAGTTCAGTTGCTACAGCGGCAAGCAGGTGACGTGGGAGCAGATTTCGAATTCGAAGTTCTGTCATCTGCCGCGTCCCGAGGATGTGCGCGCCGATATGACGCCGCCGGTGAAGCCAGATGCCGAGGGCAACTACGCGCTGCCGTACACTCCAGGGATTTCGGATCCACTGGCATGAGGCGGGCCCTGCTGTTGCTGTGCATGTCGCAGGCCTTCGCTGGGTCTCCGATCCGTGTGTTGATTCTGACGGGCGAGACCGATCTGCCGTATCACGACTGGCGGATATCGACTCCGTACCTGCGAGGAGTGTTCAACAACAGTGGACGTTTTGACGTGCGCGTGGAAGAGGAGCCGCGCGGGCTGTCAATGGCGACGCTGGCCTCCTACGATGTGCTGGTGCTGAACTATAACGGTCCGCGGTGGGGCGTGGAGACCGAACAGGCCGTGGAGCAGTTCCTGCGGTCCGGCAGGGGCATGATCGCATTTCACGGCGTGAGCTACGGGCCATTCTACGGGCAGCAGTTGAGCGCACCGCGGCGCATGGCCGGCGAACCGTGGTCGGCCTATGCGGCGATGATGGGGTCGACGTGGAAACTCGAGAATATCGGCCATTCGGCGCGGCATGTGTTCGCGGTGAAGTGGGTGGATCGCGAGCATCCGATCAGCCGCGGGCTGGCCGAAGTGTTCATGGCCGACGACGAACTCTATCACAAGATGGACCTGCGGCCGGAGGCGCACGTGCTGGCTACGGCGCTGAGCGATCCGAAGGTGCGAGGCACGGGCAGGGACGAACCGATGATCTGGACGGTGCCGTTCGGGCGCGGTCGCGTGGTGCACATGACGCTGGGTCATGACTTGAAGGCGATGTCGCAGCAGGGGTTCATTGACGCGTTAGTGCGAGGTACAGAGTGGGCTGCAACGGGCGAGGTACGGAAGTAGAATCAATGTATATGAAATTCGCACTTTTGGTATTGTTGGCTTCGCTAGGTTTCGCGGAGGTGGTGAAGGATCGCGTAGCAGAGAAGTTCGTACCGGCGGCGTATGAGACGCAACGCATGGAAGGACTGCTGGGCGAACGCATGCGCGTGAACCTGGAGGGGCGTCTGCTGCACGTGGATGAGCCGCGAATCTTGAAGGGCTTTCAGCAGCCGCCCGGCGAGCAGGCGTGGATCGGCGAGCATGTGGGCAAGTATCTCGATGCGGCATGCAATACCTGGCGCTACACGCATGATGCGCGACTGAAGACGCAGATGGACCGCATTGCGGCGGAGTTGATGAAGACGCAAAAGGCGGATGGCTACCTGGGCACCTACGTCGATGCAAAGCGATGGACGAGCTGGGATGTATGGATTCATAAGTACAACCTCATCGGGCTGTTGAACTATCACCAGACCACCGGCAACAAGGAAGCGCTCGATGTCTCGCGCAGGATGGGCGACCTTCTCGCCAAGACCTTTGGCACGGGGCCTGGTCAGCGCGACATCATCGCCGCAAGTACGCATGTGGGCATGGCGGCGAGCAGTGTGTTGGAGCCCATGGTCACGCTGTACAAGTTGACCGGCGAGAAGCGCTATCTGGATTTCTGCTGGTACGTCGTGCATTCGTGGGATCAGCCGAAGGGACCGCGGGTGCTGGCTTCGCTGCGCGAGACGGGGAATGTGTTCAAGACCGCGAATGCGAAGGCGTACGAGATGCTCTCGGATTTGGTGGGAGTAGTTGAACTGTACAAAGTGACGGGCGATGTGTCATTACTTCAACCGGTGGTAGCAGCTTGGCACGACGTGCGCGACAAGCGACTCTACATTACTGGAACCACCAGTTCCAAAGAGCATTTCCTGGACGACGGACTGTTTCCGGCAGAGAACAAAGACAACATCGGCGAAGGCTGCGTGACAGTCACTTGGATTCAACTCACCTTGCGGCTGTTTAAATTGACCGGCGGCGCTGAGTATGCTGAGGAGTTGGAACGGTCTGTCTACAATCAGTTGCTCGGCGCGCAGGATCCCCACAACGGCAACATCTGCTACTACACGCCGCTGAACGGCAAGAAGCAGCCGACGCCTGGGATCAATTGCTGTGTATCGAGCGAACCGCGCGGCATCTCGATGATTCCGACATTGGCGTGGGGAAGCCTGGAGAAGGGTCCGGCGGTGCTGCTGTATTCGGCGGGTTCGTTTGAAACGCCATTCGCGAAGGTGGCGGTGAGTACATCTTATCCGGAGCAGGGTGCGGTGAAACTGACGATTGCCAATGCCACAAAGACGCGGTTTGCTTTGCAGTTGAGGGTGCCGAAATGGACCACCAGCTATACGGCCAGCGTTGGGAAGCAGAAGTTCACCGGCAAGCCGGGCAGCATGCTGGTGATCGATCGCAAGTGGAAATCCGGCGACGTGGTGGACATCCAGATGGATATGACGGTGCAGGTTCTGCCTGGAGGCAAGAGCTATCCCGATGCAGTGGCGATCCAACGCGGTCCGCAGGTATTGGCGGCCGAGGAGAGCATGAATCCGCAGGGTGTGGCTTGGCGGCTGGCAGAATTGAAGCCCGCGCCGGCGCCAGCGGGATGGAGCGGCAAGCAGGTCTATTCGGCTGGCGCGTTGACGCTGGTGCCGTTCAGCGATGCGATGGTGATGAAGGTGTGGGTGCCGAAGCCGTAGCCGTAGCGCAGACTTCGAGGCCAATCGTGGGGCAGGTTGCCAACCTGCAGCCGATTGGAAATCGGCCGCTTGCCGCATTGCAAGCCGGAAGCGGCGAGTGGCAATCGCCGCGCAGGATTCCATCTTGCCCCACTTGAGTGCTGGCAGAAAGCGGACAATCGCGCTAGAGTATCTGGAATGAGCGAGGCAACGCGCAGTGCTACTGTCTGGGTCGGGAAATGGCTGCAGGCGCAACAGTGCACGTTGTCTCTGCATCTGGGCAAACTGCGCCTTGATAGCAATCAGGCTTGCCTCTTCGACTGCGAGATCGCTAAAGCGGACAAGATAACCTGGCACTGGTACAGTTTCAGCGGCGCATTTGAAATCCAGATTGGTGGCGCATACTACTTTGTCTCTTTCGTGCCACGGCATTCGGGTTTGGGAAGCTGGCAAACCGGTCTTGCCGAAGGGCACCGCTGGCTGGCACTCATGGAAGGCAGCGAGCCTCCGGCGAGGCCCGCGTTAGGCGCAAAGATCTTCACCAGCGTTGTCTCCCTGATCCAGGCGTTCTTCTATGGGGTCGGCGGGCTGATGGTCCTGATGCAGGTCGCCGACGAATCCAACCCAATGTGGATCCGGATTGGCGCCGGGCTCATGGTGCTCTGCATCGTGTATCTGATCATTTACCTGCTGTGGCAGGCCGTGACCGCTCCGTTCCGGCGCGACACATAACGTACAATTGCCAAATGGGCAGAATTCCTTCCGGCAGACACTTTCTTCAAATCCCAGGACCGTCGAATACGCCGGATCGCATTCTGCGCGCCATGGACCGGCCCGTGATCGATCATCGCAGCGCGGACTTCGCAGAGCTCGGCTCGGCCTGTCTTGCAGGCATGAAGCAGATCTTCCAGACCGCACAGCCAGTGATCATTTATCCGTCCTCCGGCACCGGCGCGTGGGAAGCCGCGCTGGTGAACACGTTGAGCCCCGGCGATCGCGTGCTGGCCTACAAAGCCGGTCAGTTCGCGACCCAGTGGGTGAAGGTGGCGGCGAGCCTTGGCTTGAAGCTCGACCTGATCGAGGGCGACTGGCGATACGGCGTCGACGCAGGTCTGGTGGGCGAGCACCTGTCTGAAGACCGCGGTCACGAGATCAAGGCCGTGCTGGCCGTGCACAACGAAACCTCGACCGGTGTGACGAGCGACATCGCGGCGCTGCGCCATGCCATGGACGAAGCGAAGCATCCCGCGCTGTTGATGGTCGACACAATTTCATCGATAGGTTCCATGGCGTACGGACATGACGCGGTTGGTGCGGACGTGACTGTCGGGGCGTCGCAGAAGGGGATGATGCTGCCGCCTGGACTGGGCTTCAACGCGGTTAGTGCGAAGGCGCTCGCAGCGAGCAAACAGGCCACGCTGCCCAGAAGCTACTGGCGCTGGGATGAGATGCTCGCCCACAATGAGCGCGGCTTCTTCCCGTACACGCCGGCGACCAATCTGCTGTTCGGCTTGCGCGAGGCAATTGCGATGCTGGCCGAAGAGGGCCTCGACAATGTGTTCCGCCGTCATGACCGCTTCGCCGAAGCGACGCGCCGCGCGGTGCGGGCATGGGACCTGGAAGTGTTCGCGCAGAATCCGGCCGAGTATAGCAGTGTGTTGACTGCTGTGAAGATGCCGGAGGGCTTCGATGAAGCTGCGTTGCGCGCTGTGATTCTGAAAAAGTTCAACATGTCGCTGGGAGCAGGCCTGGGGAAGGTCGCGGGCCGCGTCTTCCGCATCGGGCATCTGGGCGACTTCAATGAGCTGATGCTGGCCGGGACACTGGCAGGCGTGGAGATGGGATTGGCACTGGCAGGCGTGCCGCATACGAAGGGTGGCGTGGCGGCGGCACTGGAATACTTGACCGAACAAAACCGTGATTAGGAAAGAGGGAACGATGAGCGTAGAGATTCGCGGTCCATTGACGGACGCATACAAAGAGATCCTGACCGATGAAGCGGTGGCGTTTGTAGCATCGCTGGCGCGTAAGTTCGAGGCGCGCAGGCAGGAACTGCTTGCCCGCAGACAAGTGCGGCAACAGGCCATCGATGCCGGGCAGTTCCCGGACTTTCTCCCGGAGACAGCGGCCATCCGCGAGGGCGATTGGAAAGTCGCGCCGATTCCGGCCGACCTCCAGGACCGGCGCGTAGAGATCACCGGGCCGGTGGAGCGCAAGATGATCATCAACGCGCTGAACTCCGGCGCCAACGTGTTCATGGCCGATCTCGAAGATTCCAATTCGCCCACCTGGCGCAACACCATCGAGGGCCAGATCAATCTTCGCGACGCGATCCGTCGCACGATCAGCTTTGAGAATCCCGACGGCAAGAAATATCAATTGAAGGAGAAGGTCGCGGTGTTGCTGGTGCGCCCGCGCGGCTGGCACCTCAACGAAAAGCACGTGCTGGTCGACGGCACCGTGATCTCCGGCTCTCTGTTCGATTTCGGCCTGTACTTTTTTCACAACGCCAAGGAACTGCTGTCGCGCGGCTCGGGGCCGTACTTCTACCTTCCGAAGATGGAGAGCCACCTCGAAGCCAGGTTGTGGAACGATGTGTTCGTGTTCGCGCAGAGCGCCCTCGGCGTGCCGCAGGGCAGCGTGCGCGCGACGGTGTTGATCGAGACCATCCTCGGCTCATTTGAGATGGACGAGATCCTGTACGAACTGCGCGACCACTCGGCAGGCCTCAACTGCGGCCGCTGGGATTACATTTTCAGCTTCATCAAGAAATTCCGCAACCGCGCCGACTTCCTGCTCGCCGACCGCGCCGCGGTCACGATGGAGCGGCACTTCCTGGCATCGTATGTCCGGCTGCTGATCAAGACCTGCCATCGCCGCGGCGTGCACGCGATGGGCGGCATGGCCGCGCAGATCCCCATCAAGAACGATCCCGAGGCGAACGAAAAAGCGCTCGACAAAGTGCGTCAGGATAAGCTGCGCGAAGTGCGCGCCGGCCACGATGGAACCTGGGTGGCGCATCCCGGACTGGTGCCGATCGCCAAGGAGGTGTTCGATGCCCACATGCCCACGCCGAACCAGTTGAGCGCGGGACTCGATACGCCCGATGTGACCGCTGCGGATCTGCTGGCCGTAGCGTCAGGCGACATCACTGAAGCGGGGCTCCGGCTGAACATCAACGTCGGCATCCAGTACGTGGAGGCATGGCTCGGCGGCAACGGCTGCGTGCCGATCAACAACCTGATGGAAGACGCAGCAACGGCGGAGATCTCTCGCGCCCAGGTGTGGCAGTGCGTGAAGCACGGCGCCACGCTCACCGATGGACGCAAAGTGGATGCGGCGCTTGTGACGCATGTGATTGCCGAAGAGCTGGCCCGGCTGCGCGCGTCGCTAGGCGCAAACCGGTATGACAACGGCCACTTCACCAAGGCCGGCGACCTGTTCCGCGAGATGATTGTGGAGCAGGAGTTCGTGGAGTTCCTGACGCTGACGGCGGGCAACTATATTGACTAAGCTGAAGGTATGAGTCTGGTCCAACTGGAAGCGGCGTCCACGATCGACGTTACAGCGATGCAGCGTGAGCTGGAGTCACGCATCGAAGGCGAGGTGAACTTCGATGTGGTGCACCGCTCGCTGTATTCGACCGATGCCAGCGTGTACCAGATCCCGCCGGTGGGCGTGGTGGTGGTGAGGAGCAGGCAGGATATTCTGACGGCGCTCGAGATCTGCCGGCGCTACCGCTGCCCGATCACAATGCGCGGAGGCGGTACGTCGCAGGGCGGGCAATCAATCGGGCATGGGCTGCTGCTCGATACTTCGAAGTACTTCGCCCATGTCATCGAAGCCAATGTCTCCGAGCGCTGGGTGAAGGTGCAGCCGGGCATCGTGCTGGACGAACTGAACGCCCAGCTGTCTCCGTTCGGGCTGCGCTTTGCGCCGGATATCTCCACGGCCAGCCGCGCGACCATCGGCGGCATGATGGGCAACAACTCCAGCGGTGCACGCAGCGTGATCTATGGCAAGACCATCGATCATGTGCTGGAGATGACCGTCGCGCTGGCCGATGGCAGCATCGTGGAGTTTCGCGATGTGCCGCGCGATGAGATTCCACACGATGAAGGCACGCTGGAGGCGGCCTGCTACGAGACGGTGACGCGGCTCGGCGCGCAGCACGCAGCGGAGATTGAGCGGCGCTTTCCGAAGGTGATGCGCCGTGTGGGGGGCTACAACCTGAACGAGTTTACCGATCCATCGAAGCCTGTCAATCTGACGAAAATGATGATCGGCTCCGAGGGAACTTTGGGCATCGTCCTCGAAGCGAAACTGAAGCTGGTGCCGCTACCGAAGGCCAAAGCCGTGATGGTGGTGATGTTCGCCGACCTGCTGGAATCGCTCTCCGCGGTGCCGTTGATCCTGATGCACCGGCCGTCGGCGGTGGAGGTGATGGATAAGTCCATCCTCGATTTCACGCGGCAGAACGCGACGCTTGATCGCATCCGCACCAAGTACATCTACGGCGATCCGGCGTCCACACTGTGCATCGAGTTTTACGCCGACGACAAGGAGCATCTGCCGCCGCGCCTGGCCGCGCTCGAAGCCGACCTGCGGCGCAATCACCTTGGCTATGCCTACCGCCAGGAGACCGATCCGGCGGCTCAGGCACGTATCTGGAGTCTTCGCGAAGCCTCGCTGGGGCTTTCGATGGCGATGAAAGAGGACGCCAAGTCGGTGTCGTTTGTCGAGGACACGGCGGTGGCGCCGGAGAAGCTGCGCGACTACATCGAGCAGTTTCTGCGCATCGTGCACAAACACGACACCACGGCCGGCATCTACGCGCATGCCTCGGTGGGCTGCCTGCATGTGCGGCCCGTGATCAACCTGAAGACCGAAACCGGCGTGAAGAAGTTCGAAGCGATTGCGAACGATGTGGCCGACCTGGTTCTCTCGTTTGGCGGCGCGCTCTCCGGCGAGCATGGCGATGGGTACCTGCGCAGTCCGTTCATGAGCAAGATGTTCGGGCCGGAGTTGTACGAGGCGTTCCGAGAGATCAAGCGCACCTTCGATCCGCTGGGGATTTTGAATCCCGGCAAGATTACCGATTCGCCGCCGCTGACGAGCAATCTGCGGTTCGGCGCGGGCTACAAGACAGAGAACCCGCACACCATCTTCGATTTCAGCGAGTACGGCGGCTTCGCCGGCGCGGTGGAGATGTGCAGCGGCGTCGGCGCCTGCCGCAAGAAGCTAACCGGCAACATGTGCCCATCGTATATGGTGACTCGCGATGAGGCGCATACCACGCGCGGGCGGGCCAACGTGCTGCGCATGGCGATGTCGGGCCGGCTGGCCGAGGCCGGGCTGGATGATCGCGGCGTGATGCAGGTGCTGGACCTGTGCCTGGAGTGCCGCGCCTGCAAGTCCGAATGCCCCGTGGGCGTGGACATGGCGCGCTTCAAGAGCGAATATCTGGCCGGCTACTATGAGCGCCACGGCACGCCGCTGAAGGCCCGCGCTCTGGGCAACATCCACAAGATGTGCGCAGTGGGCAGCCTTCTCGCCCCGCTTTCAAATTGGTGGCAGACGACCGAAGCCGGCAAGTCCCTCAATGAACGGCTGTTTCATATCGATAAGCGCCGCACGTTGCCGAAGTGGAAGAACAAGACGTTTGAGCGCTGGCTGCACGGCCGCCCCAGCGCGCCCGGGCGCGGCCCCACCGTGCATCTGTTCAATGACACCTTCACCAATCACTACGATCCGGAGATTGGCATCGCGTCGATTGAGATCCTGGAACGGTGCGGCGTCAACGTCAAGGTGGTGAAGCCCGGATGCTGCGGGCGTCCGCTCATTTCGCAGGGACTGCTGCAGGCCGCGCAGGCACAGGCGTCGATTGTGGTGAACGGCTTGTATCCGATCGCCAGCGCAGGCGAGAAGATTCTGTTCTGCGAGCCGAGCTGTCTTTCCGCGGTGAAGGAAGATCATCCGGCGCTGCTGCGCGGAGACGATCAGCGCAAGGCGAAAGTGGTGGCCGGCGCGTGCATTCTGTTCGATGAGTTCGCGGCGAATCTGGATCTGCCGATTCAGGGCTTCTCGGGCAGAATCCTGATGCATGGGCACTGCCATCAGAAATCGATGGGTATGATGCAGGCGACGAATTCACTGCTGGCGCGAATCCCTGACGCTTCGGTGATTGATCTGGATGCAGGCTGCTGCGGCATGGCGGGCTCGTTCGGTTATGACAAGGATCACTACAGTGTGTCGGTCGCGATGGCGAACCGCAAGCTGCTGCCCGCGGTCCGCGAGAAGCAACCCGGTGACGTGGTGGTTGCCACTGGAACTTCATGCCGCCATCAGGTGGTGGAGTTGACCGGCGTGAACGCGGTGCACCCGTCGATTCTGATCCGAAGTCTGTTGTAGCGCGGACACTCGTGTCTGCCGTGTCCCGACTCATCGGGACACGTTCTACTGAACTTCCAAACGTCTCGACACGAGTATCGAGACGGCACGCAAGAGTGCGTGCGCCACAAAACCGACTACACAGTTGATTGCAGACTGGCCTGGAGGCCCGCGCTACTCCACTCGATAATTAGGCGCTTCCTTAGTGATGATCACGTCGTGGACGTGGCCTTCGCGCAGTCCAGCAGGGCTCACGCGCAGGAAGCGGGCGTGCTCCTGCAACTCCGGAATCGTGCCGCAGCCGCAGTAGCCCATACCCGATTTCACACCACCCACCAACTGGAACACCAGATCGGAGAGCATGCCCTTGTACGGCACGCGGCCTTCGATGCCTTCCGGAACCAGCTTGCCATTGGGATCCTGCGAGTAGCGGTCGCTCGAGCCCTGGGCCATGGCGCCCAGCGAGCCCATGCCGCGATAGCTCTTGAACGTGCGGCCCTGATAGAGAATGGTCTCGCCCGGGCTTTCGTCGGTGCCGGCCAGCAGGCTGCCGATCATGACGCAATCGGCGCCGGCGGCGAGCGCCTTGGTGACGTCGCCGGAGTACTTGATGCCGCCATCGGAGATGAGCGGGATGCCGGCCGCACGCGTTGCCTTGGCGCAGTCGGAGATGGCGGTGATCTGCGGCACGCCCGCGCCGGAGACGACGCGCGTGGTGCAGATGGAGCCCGGCCCGATCCCGACCTTAATGCCATCGGCACCGCGTTCAATGAGATCGCGCGAGGCTTCAAAGGTCGCGACATTCCCCGCAATGAGATCCACGTTGGGAAGCAATTTCTTGATAGCCTCCACCGCCGCCATCACGCGTTCGCTGTGGCCGTGCGCGGAATCTACGGCAAGTACGTCGACCTTCATCCGCACCAGCTCCTGCGCCCGTTCCAGGAAGTCGCCAGAGGAGCCGACCGCCGCGCCGCAGCGCAACCGGCCCTGCTCGTCCTTGGCCGCGAGCGGATACTTCAATTTCTTCTGAATGTCTTTGACCGTGATCAGGCCCTTGAGCACATACTGATCGTCGACGACGAGCAGCTTTTCCACGCGGTGGCGGTGGAGGATCTCCTCGGCGTCTTCAAGCGTGGTCCCCACCGGCACCGTGATGAGGTTTTCCTTGGTCATCACCTGCGAGATGGGCAGATCGAAGCGGGTTTCGAAACGAAGGTCGCGATTGGTCAGAATGCCGACCAGCTTGCCTTCCTTGGTGACCGGGACGCCGGAGATGCGATAGTGCTTCATCAGTTCCAGCGCGTCGGAGATCTTTTTATCGGGGCCGATCGTGACCGGATCGACAATCATGCCGCTTTCACTGCGCTTCACCTTGTCGACTTCTTCCGCCTGCCGCGCCACCGACATGTTGCGGTGGATGATGCCGATGCCGCCCTGCTGGGCGAGCGCGATGGCCAGATGCGACTCCGTGACCGTGTCCATTGCCGCACTGACGACCGGAATGTTCAGGGAGATGCGCTTGGTCAGAAACGTCTTGGTGTCTGCATTCGATGGGAGCACGGCGCTGCGGGCCGGCTGGAGTAAAACGTCATCGAAAGTAAGGCCTTCTCGGATGTTTTCAGGGACCATAGAGGGTATCTTCCATGATACGACATGTGGGCTGGGAGTGCTTCATATTTGGGTGGTGAGGAGCAGGGCGCCGCGCAAATGGTGCCTGATACTCATTTCCGGTGCCGTTTGCCGGAAATCAGCTGTCTGGCTCCATTTGCCCTTCACCGCAGAGCTGAAGGTTCGACAGCCCGCCGGAATAACGAGTGGTCTTGGGCCGCCTTTGAGAGGCGGCGGAAATGGAGTCCTCGAACCTGCGAGCATCCAGCCGACCCCAGCCGCGTTCTTCTGCAGTAGTGATCGCATGGCCTTGGAGATAGCGTGCCAAGCCGCAGGGAGCGCTCTTGTCAAATATTATGCGCATCTGCCTGTTTCGCCGCGTCAAATGACGCCGGAGGCGGTGCGGCACTTTGGGCTGCGAACGACAAGACTGCTTGAATCTGGTCGCGGGTCACTCCATAGTTTTCGATGATCTCCTCAATACTGGAACCATATTCAAGGTTTTCAAAGATGACGGAGACGGGCATGCGCGTATCGCGCAAAACCCAAGCGCCACTGACCCGGCCAGGAACACTCTCTACAGCCGGACAATGTGACCAATCAAGCATCGCTGATGCCATGTCGGGAGGCCTCCTTCCTTCTTTCACAATACCGGAATTCTATGGCTTCTGTCGCTGATTGCAGGCGGAGATTCATCCTTGGAGCCTGCCATTTCATTCTACTCAAGGATGGGCTATTGGACACGCTTCGCGAGATTGGCTTTGTATTGCTAACCGCCTGCATAATGCAAATCTTCGGCTAAGTCATCTTCGGAATAATGGCGAGGAGTATTTCGTTCCGCAATGAGATCGGCGAAAGCATAGCGTGAGAGATTCGCAAGTTCAGCCGCCTTGCCAAAGGAGAGAATGCCTTGTGCGTAGAGCGCCGTTGACAACTCAGCGAGCAGGCGCTTTTCAACTTCAGGAGTGGGGAGCCGGATACTTCCAGCCACCGCTTCCGGAATTTCCAAGTGAATCGCCATTAGGTCAGTCTCTAGCTTCAGGGTACATCATCTTTGCCTTACGGGAAGTGACTCGCCCTTGATCGCGCAACGTGCGCCGCGTTCGCCAGTCCACCCTCTCCTGGAACACGATGCTGCGCAAATGGTGCCTGATACTGATTTCCGGCGCCGTTTGCCGGAAATCAGCTGTCTGGCTCCATTTGCCCCCAACTGCGGGGCTGCAGGTTCGATAATCCGTCGGAATTACGAGTGGTCTGTGGTCACATTTGAGATGCAGCGGAAATGCACTCCTCGCACCCGCGGGTATCCATTCGGGCGGCGACCTCCGCCAATCCTTGGAATGTGCTGGCTGGCTCGCCTCATGAAACTTGGGGGTCGTTGGGCGCCGCTGGGGTTGTTCGTTTAGGTAGGGAACCGCCACAACGTCGAGCCACAGCGGCGTTCTTTCCGATAATGCGCATTTCATGGTGCCATGGCCTTTCGTACTTGCAAGATGAGCACCTTGAGACAGCACCTGAATTCCGACGCTGACTGTCTGCCACGCTCCCACCACAGGTTAAAGAACGTAAGCCGGAAAACTGGAAAGTTAACTCAGAAGGATGACCAAACGAGAGGGAACGATATCACGCAACCGAATTCAAGGAAACAGCGGATAAACGGTGATTGGTCATCGCTTGTAGAGACGGATGTAATTCTCCCAATAAGCCCGATCAGAGAGATTCCTAAACCCTATGTCCGGGAAACCGAGGGAAGATTCCCATGTGTTCTGGTCGATCCTTCGTAGAAACCATAGCCCTCTCTGCGTAAAGACTTTGGGATATTGCGGCGGCGGCCACCTCTGGCAAAGGCCTTCCCATTTGCACACGAAGCGCAAATTGATTCGAGTGGGTAACCGATCTCCGAACAGAATATCATCAACGGTAATCACCCCGTTCATGTGCCAACCATCAAACCACGGGATAGTCTGATTGGGGGTTAAGGTTCCCACCAATATCGTTTGTGCCTCGTGAGCTATCCAGTGCTTTTCCACTGCCTTTAGGCACAAGCCTCCGGCAAAAATATCAGCGAGGATTAAAGCCATAGCGATCCGATGGAATTTACTGTTTGCGCTGAGCATGATCTGAAAGTGTTGACACCAATATTCCTCGAGATGTTCCAACCCAGTGGCTCTCTGACTCTACTCTATCCTGCCGATCTCATGCTCGTCTTGTCTCATCTGATCTGTCCGCTCACCCTGCACCTATTAGCGAAACGCCGAACTGTTGTAGAAGTGGAATCCGAGCCACACGCGGCGACTGTGTTTTCCGATAACTCCCGCGAACCGGCGTTACCGGAAAGTGAGACCGATGCGCTAAAAACTCGAAGAAGTAGGGCCATCTCCAACAACAATCTCCCCCACCCCTAACCCAAGAACCTCAAAGCCGAAAACCCCGTAGGACGCACCACATCCACCTTAATCCGCCCGGCACCCTTCACCTGAAACACCTGCGTTGCCGTCGCGCCAGGCGCCAGCACCGGCAGCCCCACCTCCTGCTGCTCCATCGGCAACCCGCCAAACCCATACAGCGTGCACCGCAGCCTGTACCCGGTCAGCGTATACGCAGGAACGCGCTTGCGCGTCCGAAGCGTGACAGTCACCTGCGCCCCCTCGCGCCGCGCCTCAAGCGACTCCACCGGACTCGCCTCCCGCCGCAACTCCTCGAACGACGGCTTGCGGTTCCCATACACATCCACCACCCCATGCACCCGCTGCTTCATCGCCCCGAGGCCCTTATCGCCCATGTGCGTGCGGTAATCGTTGTAGCAGAAAAAGATCAGCCCGCCGACGTAATCGTAGTCGCGGAAGACCTCATCGTGCGTGCGCAGAATGCGGCCGCGTTCTGCGTCGCCCCCCTGCCGGGCAGGCGTGCACTCGCAATAGCCGTACTCGCTTACGACGATAGCCTTATCCGGAAACGCCTTGTGGATCGCCTCCAGGTTGCGCCGCGCGTCGTCCACCTTGCCCGGCTGCCAGCTCTCCCAATACTCGTTCCACGAGATGAAGTCCATCTCGCCGGAGATGTCGTTTTCCGGCGTGGTGCGCAGCGAATGCGAAGCATACGTCAGCGGGCGTAACGGGTCGAGCCGTTTCGCCTCCTTGTACATCTGGCGCACGAACTCCTTGGCCACCGGATTCTGGCCGCCCACCTCATTGCACAGGCCCCAGGCGAAGACGCTGGGGTGGTTGCGGTCGCGCTGGATCATTTCGCGAAGCTGCTCCAGTCCGTTGCGCATGATCTCCGGCGTGGGCTCGCCCTTCATCCCCTTGAAGGTGCCGTTGCCCCAGGTGGGGACCTCCAACTGGATGAGGATGCCGTGGCGGTCGCAGTAATCGAGCACGCGGCGGTCCTGCGCCCAGTGGACACGGGTGAAGATGCAGTTCAGCTCCTTCATGTCGTCGTGGTCGTGCTCAATCCACGACGCGGGTTCGGCCATGCCGTACTGCGGATGGCTGCCCGCCATGCGCTCGGTGCCCATCAGCCACACGCGCTCGCCGTTGAGATAGAAGCCGCCGTCCTTCACTGCAAAGGTGCGGAAGCCGAAGGTGGACGAGAGTTCGTGACTGGCGGTGCGGACGATCATGCGGTAGAGGTTCGGATGATCGAAGTGCCACAGGCGCGGTGCGGCCACCTGGATCGCTGGCAGCTTGAGATCGCGCGCTTCGCCGGCTTTCAGCGTCACCGTGGCCGCGTTGAGCCGCGTGGCGACGATGCGGCCGGTGGTTTCGTCGATCACTTCGCAGTGCAGCGTGAGCGTCGACCTCGCTGCCCCAAGGTTGCGGACGATGGCCGTCGTGGCGACCGATGAGGTGGCGGGTGCGGCCTCCACGTCGAGCCGTTCGATGAACGCCAGCGGCGTCACCAGGATGTTCACCGGGCGGATGATGCCGCCGTCGGGCGTCCAGTCGTAAGAGTTGTCGCGCGGCAGGATGTCCGTGCGGAAGCTGTTGTCCACCCGCACTTCGAGCGTGTTGGCCGCGCCGGGCTTGATGGCCTTGGTGGCGTCGGCACAGAACGCGGTATACCCTTTGCCCTCGTGCCGCCCGATTTCGACGCCGTTGAGCGTCACCACCGCCGAGTGGAAGACGGCCTCGAACTCGATGCGCACGGCCTGTCCTTTCCATGCCGCCGGCGCATCGATGACCTTGCGATACCACGCGACGCCGAGATAGCCGGCCGTGGACGCGGCGGTCTGCCAAGTGTGGGGAACCTGGACGTCGCTCCAGGCAGCGTCTTTATCGATCCGGAACTGCCAGTCGCCACTAATGGCGTTGGCCGGGGCAGGGAGGGCGGCGAGCATGGCCGCCGAGCGTAGGAAGTCGCGTCGGGTATTCACGGTGCGGTTGCTAATGCACGCCTGTTGCCAATTCGAGGCCTTTTGCCAATTGAGGAATGTTATACGATGGAAACGGGTAAAAATGTCTCGAATCCTACTTGCACTCCTCTCCTTCCTGCCAGCCATCTGTGCCATGCGCCCCCCGGCGGTGCCGCTCATCACGCACGATCCGTACTTCAGCATCTGGTCCACCTCGAACCATCTGAACGGCTCGCCCACGCGCCACTGGACCGGCACCAACATGGAGATCGACTCCATGATCCGCATCGATGGCGTCACCTACCGGCTGATGGGCGTGGATCCGGCCCGGACGCCCGCCGAAGAGCGCAACGAGGCGCTGCCCCAGACCGCGCTCGAAGTGCTGCCCACCCGGACGATCTACGATTTCGCCGGCGCCGGCGTGCAGGTCAAGCTGACGTTCCTGACTCCGGCGCTGCCTCGCAACCTCGACGTGCTCTCGCGGCCCGCCACCTATCTCACCTGGCGCGTGGTCTCGAACGATGGCAAGCAGCACGCCGTGTCCCTCTACTTTGACGCCACGGCTAATGTGGTGATCGATAATCCGCAGCAGTCGGTGAGTTGGGCGCGGCTGCAGCTGAACGGCGCGCCGGTCATGCGCATGGGCAACCAGGAGCAGCCGGTGCTGGGTAAATCGGGCGACAATCTGCGCATCGATTGGGGCTATCTGTACCTGGCGGCGCCCGCGGGGAGCGGTATTTCCACCGTCGCGGTTGAGCGGAAAGCCGCAGTGAGCGCATTCCGGCGCACGGGCGCGCTGCCCGCCACAGACGATTTCGAGATCCACAAGGCCCGGCGCAATGTGCTGCCGGCGCTGGCCTACTCGTTCGATCTGGGAAAGGTCGGCTCGGCCCCGGCGACCCGGCAGATGGTGGTGGCCTACGACGATCTCTATTCGATCGAATACTTTCAGCGCAAGCTGCGGCCGTACTGGCGGCGCAAAGGCGCCGATGCAACGGCTCTGCTTGAGAGCGCACTGCGCGACTACGAAACGCTGGCCCGCGAAGCGGAGAAGTTCGACACGGAGCTGATGCAGGATCTGCGCCGTGTGGGTGGGGAAGAGTACGCACGGCTCAGCGCGTTGGCCTACCGCCAGTCGATCGCCGCGCACAAGCTGGTGGCCGATCTGGATGGGTCGCCGCTCTTCTTTTCCAAGGAGAATTTCAGCAACGGCTGCATCGCCACCGTGGACGTGACCTATCCCAGTTCGCCGCTATTCATGCTGGTGAGCCCCACGCTGCTGAAGGCGATGTTGAAGCCGATCATGGACTACTCGTCGCTGGAACGCTGGCGGTTCCCCTTCGCGCCGCATGACTTGGGCACCTATCCAATGGCCAACGGCCAGGTCTACGGCGGCGGCGAGCGCACCGAAGAGAACCAGATGCCGGTGGAAGAGAGCGGCAACATGCTCATCATGACCGCGGCCCTGGCCGAGGCCGAGGGTAATGCGAACTTTGCCGCGAAATACTGGCCGCAACTGGAGCGGTGGGCCGCCTACCTGAAGGACAAGGGGCTGGACCCGGACAACCAGCTCTCGACGGACGACTTTGCGGGCCATCTGGCGCATAATTCGAACCTGTCGATCAAGGCGATCCTGGCGTTGGGCGCTTATGCGCAACTGGCCGACAAGCTGGGCAAGAAACAGGTCGCCGCGGAGTACCGCGCCGTCGCGCAGGACTTTGCCAAACGCTGGGAGGGCATGGCCGTCGACGGCAACCACTACAAACTGGCCTTCGATAAGAGCGGCACCTGGAGCCAGAAATACAACCTGGTCTGGGATAAGCTGTTGGGCCTGAATCTGTTCGCGCCTGCCATCGCCATCCGCGAGATCGCGTTCTATAAGACCGTGCAAGCCCCTTATGGACTTCCCTTGGACAATCGGGAAAAATATACCAAGCTCGATTGGATCATCTGGACCGCGACGCTGGCCGAATCGCGCAGCGATTTCGATGCAATCCTGGCTCCGGTGATGCGCTTCCTGAATGAAACGCCCGACCGCGTTCCGATGACAGACTGGTATTGGACCCACGATGGCAAATGGCGCGGCTTCCAGGCGCGCAGCGTAGTGGGCGGAGTGTTTATCAAGGCCCTGGCCGACGCTGAAACGTGGCGAAAGTGGCGTAAGTGAAAGTAATCAGACCGTTCGACTAAGATCAGAGATATACTGATGCGCAGGTGCTTATGAGTTCCAGATCGAAATTGGTGGCCGCGGCGGCGGTTGTAGTAACTGGGTTTCTGTCCGGTTGCGGCTCGTCGAAGCCTGCCGAGCAGGCGGCCTCGACGGTGGAACTGTCAAAATTTAGCGCGATTCAGGCCACGCCGCTGGTAGGCGATCAAAAAGTTGTGCGGCTGAAACGCAAGAAGTCCGATGACGAAACCAAGCCGCAAATTCTCGCGGTGGAACTGCTGCCAGGGCGGGGAATGAACGTCTTCCAGATCTCGGCCTTCGTGCCGGGGCTGGGCGTCGTCAATCTGCTGGAATCGCCGACTCTGGAAGTGGCGCACGACAAGATGAACGGCGGCGACAGCGATTTCAACGGCAATGAGTCGTTCAAGATGGGCGGCGCCATTCTGCTGCCCTTCGCAAACCGGATGCGCGGCAAACCGGTGCCGGGAGCCCGCGAGATTGAGACCACTGTCATGGGCAAGAAGGTGAAGCTTGCGGCCAACTGGGCAGGAACGCAGCCAAAAGCGGAGCCGCATGCTAACCATGGTTTCATCCTCGCCAGTGGCATGACCTCGTTCCGCACGGAGGCTGACGATCTGCATGCGGGCGCGATTGCGGTACTCCAGGCCGGCGATTTTTCCGAGCGGTGGCCCGGCAAGACGGAAGTCCTGATCAATGCCTCGTTGACCGAAAGTACGTTCGATCTGAAGGTGACCGCGAAGAATATCAGCGAAGAGGATCTCCCGATGGGCATCGGCTGGCATCCGTACTTTCGGATTCCGAGCGGTGAGCGCGCAAAGGCGCGCATTGTGATTCCCGCGCGCCAGCGGCTGCTGGTCGACAATTACGACAATGTTTTTCCCACCGGCAAGCTGGAGCGGGTGGAGGGGACTCCCTACGATGTCTCGTCATCCTCAGGCATGATGCTGGGCAAGCAGTATCTGGACGATGCCTTCGTCGATCTGAGCAAGGACGATCAGGGCCGGCTGGAGATGCAACTGATTGACCCGGCTGCGCGCTACGGCCTGCACATCCTGGGCATGTCGAAAGAGATCACTGCGGTGCAGGTGTTCTCTCCGGCGGATAAGGCCTTTGTCGCGATGGAACCGCAATTCAACTATGCCGACCCGTTCAATCCGGTGTGGAAAGAGCAGAACACCGGGATGGTGACGCTGAAGCCCGGGCAGTCGGTGACCTACTCGGTGCAGTTGAAGCTGTTCGTGCCCTAGTCGTTATCGACAGTCAGTTTGATTTCGCCGATTCCGCCGCGCACTTCCACGTTCATCCCCTGATTGTGTCTGGCGTAGGCGTCGTTTACGTAGTATTCGCCATCCTTGCGCAGGTTGGTTACCGAGATACCGCCGATGCCGCCCTTGGCGTCGACCCGCACCCCGATATTCTTCGGCAGCCGGATGTTGGCCTGCCCGACTCCCCCGTTCACCTTCACGTCGACCGAGTGTTTATAGTCACCGGAGACATCCAGGTCCACCTGGCCCACGCCCATCGAGACGTCCACGCGGCGCAGTGAGAGCTTCTTCAGATTGAGTCTGTTTTCGCCCGCTCCCATGGAGAGTTGCAGTTCGAGAGGTGTATCGTTGTCAAAGCGCAGAGTCCACTCGTTCTTCACGTTGCCGGTGTGGGACTCGCCCTTTTCGCTGACATTGAGAATGCCGCGAAAGCTGCTGACGTCGTAACGGACATCGGGCTTGAAGTTCTTGCGGTTGGTGAGGAATTGCGCTTCCAGCAGTTTGGCTCCGCCGCCATCAATGGTGAGCGAGCCGGCCCCCATGGCGACCTCGGCTCGAACCATCTCTGCTCCTTTGCGGTCGACGGATTCCCTGATTGTCGTGAGCGGCCCTGATTCCGAGTCGAAGTTGATTTCGCAGGCTGCCAGAAAGACAAGCATGGCAAGCAGGCCGATGAGTCGCATGACAGTACACCTCTTGATAACTAAGGGTACGCAGGTAACGTCAAAATTGTTCGCGGAAAGTTTACTTGTTCACTTCGCGGCCCATGTTCTGCAGCGAGGTCTTGAGGTTGTCGCTGTCGGTGCATTCGGTCGCCAGTTCGGCTGATCGCATTTCGACCATCGGCGCGCTGGAGCTGATGTTGACAAACAGGGCGACCAGGTCCGGGTCGCGCCAGCCTTTGGCTGCTTCGGCCATCAGGATCTGCACGGCCTGCTCATGCGGCATGGCGGGCTTGTAGGTCCTGGCGGTCGTGAGGGCGTCGTAGATATCCACGGTCTGCATGATGCGCGCCAGCAGCGGGATGTCCTCGCCGGCGAGCTTGTCCGGATAGCCTTTGCCGTCCCAGCGCTCGTGATGGCTGCGGATGATGGGCAACACCAGGGCCAGGCTCTTCATCCTCTTGCAGATGCGTTCGCCTTCGATGGTGTGGGTCCGCATGATGGCCCATTCCTCTTCGGTCAGGCTATTGATGCCGTGAAGAATGCGGTCCGGGACGCAGATCTTGCCGATATCGTGCAGGAAGCCGCCGCGGTAGAGCGCCAGCAGTTCGGTTCGCGACAGCCCAAGCGCCATGCCCATGGCGACACTGTAATTGGCGAGCCGTTCGCAATGGCCGGCTGTATATTCGTCGCGGGATTCCACGGCCTGCGCCAGGGCGAACAGAATGTTCTCGGCCTCTTCCAGCGAGTCGACCGCCGCTTTGTTCCGCAGCATTGCCCGGATACGAGAGCGGACCACCGCCGGGTGCAGCGGCTTGGTCAGGTATTCATCGGCTCCGGAATCGATACCCTGGATTTCGTTTTCCACCCCTTGGACGCTGGTCAGCATCAGGATGGGGACGAGCTTGGTCTTGCGGTTGTTCTTGACCTTGCGGCAGAACTCAGGTCCGCTCATCTCCGGGATCATCAGATCGAGTACGACCAGATCGACTTTGTCCGATTCCATGATTGCCAGCGCTTCGGTCGCGCGTTTGGCTTCGAGGAACCGGTAATTGCCCGACTTCAGCATGGCCTTCAGAAGCCGGCGGTTGATCTCGAGCGAATCAACTATCAGGATGGTGCAGGTTTTGTCCTGGCCGACCAGTTCGTCTTCCCAGTGGAAGCTGAGTCCGCCCGCGGTCTGGAACAGGTCACCGGCTTGCGGGCCGTCGGGATTCGACATTCCGTTTATTGCGCCACGCTGCGGGCCGATGAACGAAGAACTCACCAATGCGTTGTCGGCATTTTCGATCCCCTCGCCGAAGTCCGCATCTACCGATGCCGATTTGGTAAGGTTCGCCGCCAGGGACGCTGCGACATTCGCGATTTTGTGCGCTGCCATATGCTCGATTTGCAGATTACTGCCTGCAATGTGTTCTATCGGCGGACTAAGGGAAAGGAATTAGAGTGGAGGGTCAATTCTTTTGTTAACGGTGGAATTGCGCTAAGATCTCATGCATGACCATCGAGGAGAGGGGCCAGGTGTGTAGCCGTCTGGAGAGCTCGCTGCAAGCTCTCGCTGAGGAAACAAAAGGGCTTAGTGATCTGCAGTGGCGGTTTAAACCCGATCCGGATTCGTGGTCCGTAGCGCAGTGCGTGGAGCACCTGGCCGACGTCGAAGTGAGCGTCTACGGCCGCGTCCAGTCGATCATGCAGGAGGGCTTCAGCGATCCCGCGCTTTGCCAGGAGGCCTTAGGGAAAGAGGTGTTCCTTAGTAGGGCCGTCCCGAAGAGGGGCCGCAAGGTGCAGGCGCCGAAGCAACCAGGCGGCGCAGCCGGGTTTTCTTCGCTGGCCGGAGGCCTGGAGGCCTTCGCACAATTGCGGGGTGTTACGTTGTGGTTTGCGCAGACCACTGATGCGGAACTGGAGAAGTACGTCTATCCGCACTTTGTCTTTGGCCAGTTGAACCTGCAACAGTGGCTGCTGATGTTGGGCTTGCACTGCGAGCGCCACACGGCACAGATCGGCGAGATTAAGGCTAATCCTGAATTCCCGACGGCTTGAGACTGTCAAGGATCGTCGAGACGTAATCCAGGGTCTCCGGAATCAGCGGCACGCCTTTGGCCGCATCCACCCGTCCCGGGCCGGCGTTGTAAGCTCCTAGCGCCATTGAGAGGTCTCCGCCATAGCGCGTGAGCAACTGCTTCAGCAGTTTGCTGCCGGCTGCGACATTCTCTTTGGGGTCAAACGGATCTTCCACCTTGAACTGCTGAATGGTGGAGGGCATTAGCTGCATCAGTCCGCGCGCACCGGCACGGGAGACCGCGCAAGGGTTGAATGCCGATTCCTTGTGCATCACCGCTCGCAGCAGATCGGGCGTGAGCCCGTCGCGCGTTGCTGTCTCTTTGATCAACGCATTCAACTCAGGCGGCGACATCGACTTACAGCCGGGAGGCGGTTCTGGGATATCGTCGGAGGCGGGGCCATAGCCGGAGTCTTCAAACTGTGCGGGGTACTTGGCACGGACGGCCTTCAACTGCCTTTCGACGCTCGCGCGCTGTCTGGCGACAGAGGTTTCCATGCGTTCCCTGACTTTATCCTGGGGGGCTTGGAAGAGCAGAACCACTAGCATTACAGACCACACAAACAGCATATCGGCTCATCGGAAGGAAAGCATGAGAGCACTCCTTTCGATGAGCCGATTAGGTGTCGTTACTGTTATTGTTGTTCGGTCTTGATGGCCTGCGGCGCCTGCGGTGTTTTCGGTGTGGCCGGAGCCGTCGGCGTGGCCGGGGTTTCCACCCCCACGCCACCCTTCTTCAGCGTGATATTGCCTCGTTCGGTAGTGAGGTTAATCTGCGGACCCGGCCCTACCGAGCCCGTCAGCACGCTGTCGTGATTCTTGCCCCTGCCTTCGTTTTCGCTCTGCAACTGCGCGCCGGTTTCATTCTCCGTCTCGCCGTGCTTGGCAGATGCACGCATGGTGTACTTGGCTCCGGCAGGCATCGACAGCTCAATGTTGCCGCTCTTGGTATGGATGTCCATCTTCGTCAACGGCAGCTTCACCGGCTTGAGTTCGATGTCGCCACGGTCAATGTTGATGTCGGCCGGCTGCGTGAAATCGGTAATCTGTACGTCCTTGTTCTTGGCCGTGATCTGAATGGGGCCAACCAGGTTATTACCGGTCAGGTTGCCCAACGCCATGCGGATCTGGCCAGGAGCCTTTTCGACGCGCAATGTAGTCTGTGACGTCTCCATCCGGATGGGCTTTGATATATTGCGGAACTGTACATCGCCGGAGTAGTTGCCCCCGATAGTAACCGTCCCCTCAATGTTTTCAAGCTCCAGATCCTGAGCGCGGCCGCCCTTGATATCGACCGCACCCTTTACTCCGATGGCGCGGATGACGTCGCTTTTGCGCGTGTCCACCCGGAACCAGCCGGCGATGTTCTGGACCCGGACTCCCGTGTTCTCGCTGTTGATTTCGACATTGCCGTTCAGGTCGGAGATGTCGTAGTCGCCATAACGGTTGCGCGCTTCGACCGAGGCCCCTTTCGGCACCACCAGTTCGAGGTCGGCTTTGACTCGTGGCCAGCCGCCGATCCGGTCATGATTGGTGCGGACGATCAACTGGTCGCCCTGGCGCACCATCTCCAGCGGCGTGTCCGTATTGTACTTGTCGGCTTCCGTCTGCCCGAACGCTTTCACCGTTTTCGTGCCGTTGAGCTTGCACTCTTCGGTATCGGCGGTGGTGACGCGGACATTGCCGCGGGAGTTGTCGATGACGATCTTCGGAGCCTTGCCGCACGGGCTTCCCGAGGTCATCGGGAAGTCGTAGGATTCCCCGAACATCTCCAGGCCGCGGACCGTGATGCGGCCGTCGTTCCAGCGGTCCCGCACACGTGTGGTGAACACCGCGCTGGTGCCGAAGATGACTACCAGCACGACCACCGCCCATTCGCCTCCGGAGAGTCCGCGATCAGGCAGCGGCTTCTGTGTTGCCGACCAGACCAGTACTTCCACCAGTCGCAGCACGCCCCAGCCGATTAGCAGGAACGGCCAATACCTGCCCAGCAGTTCCATCAACGGCAGGTCAGGGCGCAGGTTGTTTACCAGAAACAGCGCACCCAACGCGATCAGGACCAAAGGTCCGACAAAAGAACGTTGCTTCATGATGCCACCCCCGTTCCGGACTGCGGCGGTTCGGCCGGATGATCGGCAGTCATGCGCTCAAAGAGTTTGAGGACGCCGAGCACGATGATGATCACCGGCCACGTGCGGGCAAAGCTATAGCCATCAAACGTGTCGAAGGCGATGAGCGAGCCGATCGTGATCAGCATAATCGGTCCGCGGATAGCGCATGCGAGCGAGGCTCTCCTATTCATGGCGAGGCTCCTTTTCGGCCGCCGGCGCACTCATTCTTGCGTAAATCATGTAGACGCCAAGGGCGATCAACAGCACCGGCCAGAATTTCATGAGCCGCCCGATGCGCAGGATCTCGAGATTATGGAGCAGGAAGATTACCCCTGCACCGATCAGCAGGACCGGGCCGGCAGGAACGCTGCCAGTGCCTCCGCCATGCAGCGGAAAGAGGCTCGAGAACTCATCCACTGGTTGGCCCTTCTCGCGGCGCGATGCGGTGTGATAGGCCTCAAAGGCCATGTAGAACGGGAAGACGAAGAGCAGCATTCCCAGCAGGAACTCCATGCCGCCTGTATCGTTGGAGGATGCGATGCTGGCCAGCATTCCCATGATGACCACATGAGTCAGGCCTTTGGCATACTGACCGTTATAGATGGCGCCGACGCCGGGGATCAGTCCGAGCAGGAAGGCGAGCCCTGGCGAGGCCGAACCGGGCTGCGGACGAGCCGATGGCGGCGCCGTCGGAGGAGCGGTCCATGGGGACGCGCCAAAGTCGTTGGGAGTGGCGTTGTTGGGAGCTGGCTTCTCCGCTGCCGGAGTTTCCGGAGCGGGTGTCTGCTGTGGAGCATGTTCGGCGCAATAGACCGTTCCTTGCGAGCGTACTTGCTGGTCTTCGGTGAGTGCTTTTCCGCAGGCCCTGCAATAAGCTACCGATGGTGTTGTTGTCTCTGTTCCGTTCATTTGCGTTTTCTCCCTTCGCCGTTAGCCGGGCTTGGCGGCGTGGATTGCGATGGCGTTAATTTCTGCTGTTCCAGGGGGGCGGAGGACGTCTTGCGATCCTCTTCATCCTGATCTGACCACTCTTTCAGGCGGGTCTGGACTTCGTAGACCAGCTTGAGGTTCTCGTAATACTTGACCGCTCTTTCCCAGGTCCGCTGGGTTTGCGAGTCGATCGTCGCCCACACATGCACCGGGTCAAGATCGGCGGCTTTGAACTGCTTCACCTGGATTCCGGCGAACTGCGCCAGCATGGAAAACGATAGGATCGTCATCGCCATGCCCATCGCAAACTTTGGCTGCAGTACGGGCTCAAACAGTCCGAGAACTTTGCTCCACACGCCCTTTGCCCGGTCTTTGGGTGCGACGCGAATGGCCCGCGGCATCTCAAACAGGATGCGGGTCACCATCTCGCGCGGCGGTTCGGGCGCCGAGGCGCGTTCCATAAAGGCCGTGGCTCCGGTCACGTCCTGCGCCAGTTCGGCACAGGCGGCGCAGCCAGCTGTATGCGCCTCCAGGGCGGACCTCTGCGCCGGTTGGAGTGTTTCATCCACGTAGTCAGCGAGAAGGATTTCAAATTCCGCGCAAGTCATGATCTTCTTACCACATCCGGTTCCAAACTTCTTTTTACATCAGCTCCAGGCTTACACAAGCTCCTGGCTGGTCATCATACCGCAACCTTGTGCTTGCGAAGCACCCGGGCCAACTCCGCCCGGCCTCGATTAAGCCGGCTCTTCACAGTGCCTTCCGGCACTCCCAGAACATCGGCAATTTCCTTGTATTCCAACTCTTCCAGATCTCTCAGGATGACGGTTTCGCGAAGTTCCGGCGAAAGCCGTTGCAGGCCCGCCTGCAGAATCTCGCTCGCCTCGCGGCCGGCCAGCATGCCATCGGCGCGGCCGGTGCCCGTGGATTTCTCCTCGAGCAGGGTCAACTGATCTTCGATGGAGTCGCTGGCCCGTTCCAGTTTCGAGCGGCGGTAATGATCGATCAGCAGGTTGCGGGTCAGGCGCGTCAGCCAGACCGTGAACGAACCTTCGCCCGACCGGAATGACTTCAATGTTTTGAAGATGCGCAGGAAAACATCCTGCGTCAGATCCTGCGCTTCGCCGTCGTTGTTCGTAAACCGGTAACAAATGCCGTAGACGCGGCGGGTATGCGTTTTGATGAGGCTCTCCCAGGCACCTTCATCCCCCGCTAGGCAGCGTTGTACAAGACTGGAATCCAGATCTAAGCTGTTTTCCACCAATTTAGCGCCGGCCGCACCGGCTCTCCCCCCAACCCATGTCGACGGCCACTCAGCGATACCCGCGCTGACTGCCATCGATAACTGTCCGAATCCCGTCATGTGTTCCCCAAATCCTTTGGAGCCGCTGGGAGCTCACCATGGGGAACTCACTTTTGGCTTCCACTTATGCTTACGAGGATTTATCATGGGAAGTTCGCTCGAATCTGGCAATGTAAGCCAAGAATTCATTATTATCCCTTTAGGGTCAGAATCCAAGTGGGGCATTTGCGGGTTTGTACCAGGAGCCGATGAAGAATCCAGTTTGGCGGAAGACTTTGTATGTCCTTCCGCTGTTAGCCCTGATCGCTGGGGCCATTGCTCTATCTCAATGGCGGGGTACGGAATTCCGTTGGGACCTCTTTGGCGCCACGCTCGTTCAGCTGGATGTTGGATGGCTGTGCGGGGCGCTGTTCCTGATCTACTTAACGTATGTCGGGCGTGCTCTTCGCTGGCGTGTCCTGTTGCTGCCGTTGCGCGACCGTCCCTCCATCCGGAACCTGCTGGTGGCGACTATCATCGGTTTCACGGCGATCGTGCTGTTCGGGCGTCCGGGCGAGCTGGTTCGTCCCTATCTGATTGCCAATAAAGAAAAAGTGCCCTTCTCCTCACAAATGGCGGCGTGGCTGCTGGAGCGGATCTACGATCTTCTGGTGGTGCTGCTGCTGTTCGGGTTTGCCCTGGCGAGATTCGACCAGACGACCCCTCCCTCGGGCCAGATGGGGCCGGCCATGACCTTTGTCTTCCACGTCGGAGGGCGTGTGGTCGCGGTCACCTGCCTGGCCTGTCTCGCGGTGCTGGTCCTTTCGAGCCTGTATCTTCCGTTTTTCATGAGGCTCGTGATGCGGGCGCTGGTATTCCTGCCGCAGGCCTGGCACCGTAGGATTCGTCAATTTCTGGACGCGTTTGTGACCGGGATGCAGTCTACCAGGCGCTTGTCATCGGTCCTGGCGATCGTTGCCTATACCGTGGTGGAATGGCTTATCATTGTAGCCAGCACGTATTTTCTATTGCTTAGCGTGCCGGCGACCAACGGCTTGCGGTGGATCGATGCGCTGGTGATTGTCGGGTTCATCGCTTTCGGCAGTGTGGTCCAAGTGCCCGGAGTTGGCGGTGGGGCACAAATTGCTACGACTGTAGTATTGACGGAGTTATACGGGTTGCCGCTGGAGGTCTCCACCGGGATCGCCGTGCTGCTGTGGATTGTGACATTTGTCTCGGTTGTTCCGCTTGGTCTTGGATTGGCGGCCCGTGAGGGGCTCAACTGGGGCAAGTTGCGGCACCTGGAAGAGAAAGAGCTGGAAGTGAAAGAGATAGCATGATTTGTCCATTTTGTCAGTTTAATCAGGATCGGGTAATCGACTCGCGCGAAAGCAAAGAGGGCGACGTGATTCGCCGCCGCCGTCAGTGCCTGCGTTGCGAGCGGCGATTTACTACATATGAAAGAATTGATGAGATCCCGTACATGGTGGTCAAGAAGGACGGGCGGCGCGAAAAGTTCGATCGTCAAAAAGTCCTGAACGGGCTGCTCAAGGCCTGCGAAAAGCGACCGATTGCCATGGCGAAGTTGGCGGCGCTGGTAGACGAAGTGGAGTCGCGATTGTCCGAGAGTTCCGAGCGCGAGATGTCGACTACGGATGTCGGAGAGGTGCTGATGGAGCGGCTGCGTGGGCTGGACAAGATCGCCTACGTGAGATTTGCGTCTGTCTATCGCGACTTTCAGGACGAGGAAGCGTTCATCAGCGAATTAAAGAGTCTGATCAGGCAGAAGAGGTCCGATAAGTAAAATCAGCGTCATTGGAGTGCCGTGGTAGGTCTGCGGACGCATTTCATAAGAAACAAAACGCCCGGTCTCAGCGTCTTAGCTTGTGACACCTCCGAGGTTGTAGCGGGCCAACCGGATTGCATGAATCGGAAACGAAATCGAAACATCTTAAAGATTGGGTATTAACATCCATTGGAATGGGTGTTATAATTGATCGGTAGCGTGTCCGTCCGGATGCCCGGGTGGATACTGTCAAAAATCAGCCCACAGGCAAACAGTTTTGTTTTCATGTGCCTAGATGGGAAGGCGAATAATAAGTGGATCATTTTGAAGATCAGTTCCTAACAGATGCGAATGAGCCGTTGGGTCTTCCATTTGACGAGGAAGCTAACTTTTTCCATCCGGAAGAAGTGCATGATGGTGATGACTTTCATGCAACTCAACACGTAGAAGAGTCGATTTACACCGACGATCCTGTGCGCGTTTACTTGCGCGAGATGGGTTCGGTGCCTCTTCTCACCCGCGAGGGTGAAGTGGATCTTGCACGCCGAATGGAGCGTGGCAAATTGCGTATGCAGAAGGCGTTGAGCCGTTCTGCTCTGGTTCAGATGATGGTCCTGGAATTCGCCGAACGGCTGAAGAAGGGCCAGGAGGAACTGGAAGGCTACGTAGATCTTGGCGATTTGGAAGAAGGCACCGCTGCCGATAACAAACGCCGCAACGAAATCAAGCAGCAGTTCGCCGACCTGGCGATCCTGCAGAAAAAACAGCAGCAGCTCTACGAAAAGCTGAACGCGATTGTGGTCAGCAAGGCGACCGTGAAGAATCCGGTTGCGCGCAAGGCCCGCCGCAAAGCGCTGATGAAGTACTATCGCGCACAGGTGGAAATCAGCAAGGCTATGCGCATGCTGCCGCTGTTGAGTATCCGCTGGAAGCAGTTCTCCAAAGAGATTGAACGGGCCGTTGACGAGATCGTCAATCTGGATGCCGAAGCACGCCGCCTGGAAGAGAAAAGCAACCAGACGGTTCAGGCCAAAGTCCGCGAACTGAAGCGTGAGATCAAGAAGCGGGAAGTCACCGCCGGCGCTCCCATTGCGGATCTGAAGCAGAGCCTGACGGTGATCCGCCATGGCGAGATCGAGGCCGAACGCGCCAAGAAAGACCTGGTGGAGGCCAACCTTCGCCTGGTGGTATCCGTGGCCAAGAAGTACGTCAACCGTGGTTTGCACCTGCTGGATCTAATCCAGGAAGGCAACATCGGTTTGATGCGCGCCGCCGACAAGTTCGAATACCGCCGCGGTTACAAGTTCTCCACTTACGCTACCTGGTGGATCCGGCAGGCGATCACACGCGCCATCGCCGATCAGTCGCGTACCATTCGTATTCCCGTTCACATGAACGAGAGCATGAACAAGTTCCTCCGCGCAACGCGCGAGCTGGAAAAGGAACTGGGCCGCGCTCCTACAAATGAAGAAATCAGCCGCCGCATGGACATTCCGGTCGAGAAGGTCCAGAAGCTGAAGACGATTTCCCGCGATCCCGTATCGCTCGAAACGCCCGTCGGCCGCGATGGTGAGTCCGCGCTTGGCGATCTGATCGAAGATCGCTGGGTCGGTTCGCCCGTGGATGCAGTCATCGAATCAAACGTCCGTGACGAAACCGCCAACATCCTGAAAACCCTCTCCCCGAAAGAGGAGAAGGTGATCCGGCTGCGGTTCGGTATCGGTTGCGAGCGCGAGCATACACTCGAAGAGATTGGCCAGGAGTTTGACGTGACGCGCGAGCGGATTCGTCAGATTGAGGCGAAAGCTCTGCGCCAGTTGCGCTCTCCGGAACGTGCCCGCCACCTGCGGGCCCTCCTGGCCGCCCGCTAGCGAGCAAATGGTAAATGGTGGGACAGGCGGTTTCGCCTGTCCTTTACATCAAAAGCTCCACGTTCACTTGGTTGGACATCTTCCCGTCCGCAGATATCGTTACAGCCAATTGCCCAATCACCCCGCCCGGCAACTCCACATTCACCTGATCCAGTCCGGCATATTGGTTCTGCGGACCAGCGTACAGCACCTTCACCGGACTCCCATTCACCTTAACCTCCACGGCTTTCGCATTGCGAAACCCTGTCCCATAAAGCGTCAGATAAGGCCGCTCTAACTGAGTACCCGCAAACAGCGAAGGTGCCGATTGTTCCAGCCAGAAAACCCCCGACGCACCACCCACCTCCACCACCAGCTTCCCTAACGCCGTCTCCGCCGGAATTGCATAATTGACCTGCCCCGCCGACTGGTAAAGCACCTTCGCCTGCCGCTTCGTCCCCGTGCTATCCGTGAGTTGCACCGTCGCATCCGCAGGCAGGTTCCGTCCAAAGCCCGACACCAGCGAGTCCGGTGCAAAGATCCATCCGTCAAATGTAGTAGCCGCAACCGTAGTAAACGCCGCAGGCCCAAGATGGCGCAGCAGCACCGGAAGTTGCGGCCTGTCAACGTTGAAAGTCCCCGCCGGCTGGATCGATAACGGATAGTTCCCCCACCACTCCCCGGCAGCCCAGTACAGCCCATCCATGCCCGAAGCATCCAGCGCAGTGAGGAAATTGTCGAGCACCGTCAACCAGCGAGGGTCGCTATTCGGCACGCCGAACTCCCCAAGAAAGCCGCGGACTTTGTTCGCCTGGCACCAGTCGGCAAAGTTCTTCAGCCGGGCCGGCCCGATCTGCGCCAGCGAAGGATTGCGGCCCAGTTCCTGATCATAACTAAGCTTATAGCTTCCGCTGTTGTCGCTATCAAAATAAGTGTGAGCTTCAAACGCGAAGTTATTGGCAGGGTCGTTGATCCAGGCGTTGGAGCCATTGGCGCGAGGCCAGGCCTCGGCGCTAGACCATGAGTCACCCGGGACCAGAATCAGTTTCCTGTCGCCGGTATTGCGGATGGCCGTCATCACGGTCTGCGAAATGACGCGCCAGTCGGCGAAGCCAAGGTCATGCGGTTCATTCATCAGCCCATAGGCGAAGACCCCATCATCATTCCGGAATTCAGCGGAGAGCTTCACCCACAAATCAGCCAGGTCATCGGCGGAGAGCCGGGAACTCCCGATCACCAGTTCCTGGCCGTTCGAGGTGTACCGGCCAAAATTCTGGACATCGATAATGATCTGCGCATTGCTCGCCCGCGCCCACGCCGAATTGGTCTTCAGCAGATTCAGGTAGGCCGTGTTGAGAGGCGCCCGCAGGGCCGGTTGCAACCGCTCCCAGCGCACCGGCACACGCAGCAGGTTCAGGCTCTTCGCCGCGAAATACCGGAAACTGGTTTCGCTATTGAATGTATATTCCTTGCCCAGCGTACCTGGAAAGACGGTCTCGCCGAACTCCGCGCCGGCAAGATTAACGCCGCGGCGTTGCGAAAACAGTGGCATCGTGACTCCCAGGAGTAGGATTGCAGCCCATTTCATGGCGGAAATTACATAGTATCAGTGAATCCTCCGCCGCTTGGAGCTTACAATTGTTTTATACTGAATTTCCCGCTATGGAAACCACAGGAACCAGACAACAGCCCAATTCGAAGTGGAAAACCTCCGCCTCGATGCTCCAGCGCGCAGCGCAATCTCTCACCGGAGGCGTGAGCAGCCCGTTTCGGGCAAAGGCCCCGGTACCGCTTTATTTCAAGGACGGCGTGGGTGCGCGGCTGCTGGACGTCGACGACAACTGGTTCATCGATTACACCCTCGGTTGGGGCCCAAACATTCTCGGCTACAAGCATCCGGAACTGATCGACGCGGTCCGTTGGGCGGCCGAAGGCGTCCACGACTACGGCGCGCAGCATGAGATGGAGTATCTGGTCTCCGAAAAGATCCAGTCCATGGTGCCCTGCGCCGAGCGAGTTGCCTACACTTCGAGCGGCAGCGAGGCGCTGCAGATCGTGATGCGCATCGCCCGTGCGGCCACCGGACGGAATCTTATCCTGAAATTCGAAGGCCACTATCACGGCTGGATGGATTCGGCACTGATCAGCTACAAGCCCTCGGCAAGCGACGTTGGTGCACCTGAGTCGCCGAATATGGTTTTGGGTTCGAAGGGACAGGTTGCGAACTCCAAGGACAATGTGGTGGTGGTCCGCTGGAACTCCGCCGAGGCGCTCGAAGAGGCGCTCCAGCGCTATCCGATCGCGGCGGTTGTGATGGAACCGGTACTCTGCAACAGCGGCTGCCTCCCCCCGCTCCCGGGCTACCTGGAAAAGGTGCGCGAATTGTGCGACGCAAAGGGCACATTGTTGATCTTCGACGAAGTGATCACCGGCTTCCGCATCGGCCTGGGTGGCGCGCAGGGCTTCTTCAAAGTCATGCCCGACCTGGCCACCTTTGGCAAAGCCCTGGCCGGCGGCATCACGTTGAGCGCCTTCGCGGGCCGCAAAGACCTGATGGAACTGATGCTGCACGGCGGCGTATCGTTTGGCGGAACCTTCAATGGAAACCCGATCGCCATGGCCGGCGCCTACGCTACCCTGAATGTGTTGGAGCGCGGCGCCTTGTGGGAAGCCGCCAAGATGGGCGCCATGCTGATGGACGGGATTCGCGACATCGCCGACCGCCATCAGATCCCCCTGCTGCTGACCGGCTTTCCTACTGCGTTCTCATTCCACTTCACCAAGCGCGCGGAGTTGAAGGACTACCGCGACACCTTCGATGACGACGCCAACGTACTGCGCCGTTTCGTAATGGCGATGATCAACGAGGGGATCAACGTGTTGCCCGACGGCCGCATCTATACTTCGGCGGTCCACACGGAGAACGATATTCAAGAGACGCTCTCAGCAGTGGAGAAGGCGCTGTTCCAGGCAACGATGTAGTTCCCGTGACTGGTAATAGAAGACTCATCGAACTCGCGCTGATGCTGGCAGCTACGGCGGCCGTCGCGTTCCTGGTGCTGGCGAGTCCTCCTGTAGGGTTGGCAGATAATGGCGACTCGCCGAAGATGATCGCCCGCTTTGCCCTCACCGCCGAACCTGCCGCGGCCAACGATGCTCCCGCCTACCTGGTTCTGAAATACGTCAGGGACCCCAAGGTATGGTGGGTCTCCGACAACTACTCCACCGAAATCCCTCTCGTCGCGACGGCCCTGGCCATCTCCGATCTGGCCGGGGCCCGCGAGTTCGATATCCGCATTCTCGGCGCGATCCACGGCACGCTGTTCCTGCTGGGCTTCGGCGGCCTGCTCCTGGTGCTGCGCGTGTTCCCGGTCCGGGCGATGGTACTCATCGCATGTGTCGCCTTCTTCCTCCTCGGTGACGCGTGCTACCTGGTCTACTGCAACACGTTCTACACCGATGCCTCCGCTCTGGCGTTTGTCTTTCCTTCGCTGGTGCTCGCCGTGGCAATCGCGCTGAGCGACAGGCCGGGTCCGCTGCTGCTTGCCGGATTTGCCGTCTGTTCGTGCCTGTTCATTTTTTCGAAGGGGCAGCACGCGCTGCCCGCCGTGCTGCTCGCCGGCTTCCTGGTCGTGGCAGGCCGAAGCCGCTGGCTGCTTTCCCTGGCATTATCAATCGCCATGCTGGCTGCATCCTATTTTTCTTTCGTGCTGGCCCCTCCGCAGGAGCGGCCGCAGTACTTGTTTACCTTGATATTTTACAAGTTGGCTCCCGATGCCAGCACGGCCCCCGCCGTACTCGCAGGGCTAGGACTGGGCCCGGAGTACGCAAAATACGCCGGACTCTTCACCTACGCGCCAAACAGTCCGATGAACGATCCGGCCTTTGCCGAAGAGTTCGGCCGCAAGGCCAGTACGCTCCGCGTGGCGCGGTATTACCTGCACCATCCGGGCGAGGCGCTGCGGTTGCTGCAGTATGACTTGCACTACTGGGCTCGAGAGATGCGGTCTGATTCGTTAGGGAACTACCCGAAGAGCGCAGGCAAGCCTCCGCTGGCGCGGAGCATGGCGCTGGGCTGGTGGAGTTGGCTTCGGTCGGGGCTGTTTGCAAACGCCGAATTCTACGCCGTCGCATGGTATCTGTTTGTCTTTGGGGCTGGTGCAACCACGATTTACCGCCGCGGCTCAATGCTCGCCGTACTATGGGTTGCCGTTGCGGGAATGGGTGTTGCGGAGTTTCTGATAACCAGTCTCGCCGATGCCGGAGAGACTGCACGGCATCTGCTCTTATTCCACTATTTGACTGATTTTACGGTGGTTTTGTTTGTGCTACTGCTTGAACGCCACTACAAGGAATGGCGTCCCCAAGGGGATTCGAACCCCTGTTATCGCCGTGAAAGGGCGGTGTCCTAGGCCGACTAGACGATGGGGACTTACAGAGTGACCTGATGGGGTTGGCGTCACCAACCCCACTTAAAATAGTTTACCACGGAGCGGGGCAGGATTACAGCGTTTTGAGGTACGCCATCAAATTTTCACGTTCTTCTTTGCTCAGCATATCCTCATACGCGGGCATGCCGTTGCCGCCGGCGTTGATCTTGGTGCGAATGTTGGCTTCAGTGGCAGGCTTGCCATCAGCCATCTTGGCCTTCTTAAAAAGACCCTTCAGGCCGGGGCCCATCTTCTTTTCGTCGCTGTCAGCATTGTGGCAAACGCTGCACTGCTCGAATACTTCCTTACCCTTGGCCGCGTCGCCCGCGCCGCCCTTCTTCTTGTCCTGGCCAAACGAGAGCGATGCCGCCATCGCCAGGCTCAATCCACACACGATCAGTTTGGAACGGTTCATAGTCTGATTGGTCTCCTCATCCCTTTGAGTGATCTTCCATTTTAGCTTGTTTTCACACGATCCGCCATCCGCGCGGATACCCCATCAGATGCCGGACCTCGGGGAAAAGTTGCCTAAGCTTCTTTAATCTGCCTGCTAATCCGCATGAATGGGCGTCACCGGGTCGATGAACGGCCAAGTAAAAGTACCCAAAAGATAGAATCCAGCCATGACATAAAGGAACACGTTCCAGTTGTTGTGCGTGGCCTGCAGGATCACGCCGCCCAGCACCGGAGCCGCGAAGCCCGCCAGGTTGCCCATCATGTTCATGGACCCGGCCAGCGTGCCCGCATACTTGCCGCCCACGTCCATGCAGGTGCCCCACGCGCAGGGCATCACAAAGTCGTTGAAGAAGCTGGCGAAGCCCATCGCGATCATTGCCATCGTTGGGTTTTCCAGGTTGATCGCCAGCACCAGCAACAGCGATGCGCAGAAGAAGCCCGTGCAGGAGATGATGCGCCGGGTCTTGCTGAGGCTGCCCGTCATCGTGACGATGCGCGAAGAGAGAAAGCCGCTGGTCAACGAACCGCAGCCGCCGAAGAACAGCGGCAGGATCGCCAGGCCGCTGCTTTCAGCGGGGCTGAGGTGATGGTGTTCCTGCAAGTAGGTAGGCAGCCAGGTGATATAGAAGTACCACGGGAACGAGAGGCAGAAATACTGCGCCCATAGCAGCCACACGCTGCGTGATGAGATCAGTTTGCCCCACGGCACGTTGACGTGGCTTTCGGCGTTGACCGAGGCCTCTTTGAGCAGTTCCAGTTCAGCCGCGTTGACGTCTTTGTGATCCTTCGGATTATCACGGAACCAGAAGTAGAAACAGACCGCCCAGATGATGCCGAGCCCGCCGAAAAGGCAGAAGGCATTGCGCCAGTCCATGAACTTGAAGACCAGGATCACCAGCGGCGGCGTGAACGCTCCGCCCCACCGTGCCGACATCCACATGATGCCCTGCGCCCGCACACGTTCGTGCGAAGGCAGCCAGGTTGTGAAGGCCTTGGTCAGGTTGGGGAAGCAACCGGCCTCACCCGCGCCGAACAGGAACCGCACCGCATAGAGCGACCAGAAGCTGAACGTATAGCCGGTGAGCGCGGTAAATGCGCTCCACCAGATGACAATGCGCATCAGGACTTTTCGCGGGCCCATCCAGTCGCCCAGCCAGCCTCCGGGAATCTCAAAGAGCGCATAGGCGATGCCGAAGGCGCCGAAGATCATGCCCATGTCCTGTTTGGAGAGGCCGAACTCTTTCGACATGATGGGAGCGGCCTGCGAAATGCAGACGCGATCGATATAGGAGAGGATCGCCAGTGTGACGGCGAAGACGACCACCCAATAGCGGGTGCGCGTGGGAGTCTGGTTTGCGGGGTTCAGTTGTTGCGACGTGGCTGAGGTCATTCGGAGTTGTCCTTGAGTTCCTTGTCGATCCAGTCTATATAGGCAGGGGCACCTTCCACAACTGGTACGGCAATAATTTCAGGAACTTCGTAGGAGTGGATCGCGCCCAACTCGCGTTTGAGCCCATCGAACAGATCGCGGCGGGACTTGATGAGTAAGAGGTGTTCGGTAGCTTCTTCGATGGCGCCCTGCCAGCGGTAGATGCTGCGAGCCCCTGGAATCAGGGTTACGCACGCGGCGAGGTGCTTTTCCAGCAGGCTTTTTGCGACTTTTTCGGCCTCCTCGGCCGAGGGGCAGGTAGAAAAAATAACAATCTTATCAGTCATGAGTGGAAATTTCTTTACAGAAGGATTATAAACAATAGAGGAGATCTGTTGGCAGTTTCAAAAACATCCGCTCCTGCGAGGGCGCTCTACTTCACTCTAGCTGTGTGTACGCTCGGAGTGTTTGCGTTCGCCACCGTGCGCGCACCGAAGGTAATTCCGGCGCTGTTAGGCACCTGGGATGAGATCCGCAACCTGGAACGGAGCAACGCCGAACTGGAGCACAAGGTCAAGGAATTGCGCGACCGCGTGAAGCGCATGAAAGAGAATCCCGACGAATTGGAGCCTGAGATCCGCCGCCTGCTTGAGATGCAGAAGAAGGGCGAAGTAGATTTCAAGATACAGACCGCTCCGCCCGCCAAAGAAAAGCAGTAACTCCCGCTTTGGCGATTAGTTCTTCACTGTAATGTACCCGCCTGAAGGCGAAGTGTTGCCTCCGATCGAGATACTCACTGCGTAGTCTCCATCGGCGGTATCGGCCGGGACCTGAATGTTCAACTGATACAGGCCCGGGCTTCCGGGCGTAACCCCTGCATACAGAACCGCACTATCTGGCAGAGTAATTCCGCCAAACGTCACGGCGACCTTGCCTGAAACTGCCCCGATCCCTGCCGGCGGCTGTCCGGCCGGGAAAGCCGGTGATGTGACTCCGAACCCGGTTGCGTAAAGAGTAAGATAGTCTCCCGCTTTGGCCGGAGTGAAGCTAACTCCGGGAATCAGATCCTGCGTACCAACGCGGCTGCCGGTAATCGCATTGGCTGCCGCAATGGGATTCCTGCCCTCCGCGGCGAGCTTGAAGTAGAAGAACTCCGGTGTAGCCGCTCTCACAAGCATGAATACAGGCTTGCTTGCCGTTTCCGAGTAGTCGCCGCAATCGCGCAGCACCGTGATCGGCACAAAAGTCCCTGCGGCGAGGTTAGGAACCTGCACCGTAATCTGCGTGGGATAAACCTGGAACACGGGCGCCAACTGCGGACCGGCCCAAACACAGACACCTGCCAGCTTCGTCGGTACTTTGCCGCCAACATAGTCCGCAGCGCTGACGCTCGTCGCTGTGCCCGCCGGTGCGAAGTTCGAGCCGTAGATCGTGATGAGGCCATTCGGTGAGATTGGTATCACCGCTGGAACGCTGCCCCCAGCGCCTGCGATTCCGCCGGCAGGCACCACCGGGGCATCCGGATTTGCGATTACGGTAATAGTGAACTTCACGCTTGGGACGCCATCTGTAGATGCGGTTACAGAAACCAGCCCGAGGCTGCTTCCCGGAATTAGCGAGGCGGCGGTCCGTCCGCTGCTGTCGGTGGTGGTTGTAAGAGTGCCTAACCCATTCGCGCCGGCAAAGCTTCCCGCTCCGGAAGTGATGGTAAACGTCACGGATGCTCCTGGTACCCCGACGGCCGCACTGCCCATCAATCTCACCTGCAATAAGATGGGTAATGTCCGCCCGGCCATGCCTGTTTGTCCGTCTCCACTTACTAAGTTCAGTACGGCAGGTGGATTCGGAGTCAGCTTCCGGATGCGATGGTTGCCTGAATCGGTGAAGAACATCTCATTGGTGACAGGGTTGAAGGCGAATCCCGAGGCTTGGGCGATTCGTGCATTGGTAGCGAACCCGCCATCTCCGAAGAACCCGTCGACGCCACTCCCGGCCACTCTGCGGATGATCCCCGCCGGCGTAATGACGCGAATTGAGGCATAATTGCTCTGGCATAGCCACAGGTTGCCGGCTGGGTCGAAGCCCAGCATGTTGGGTTGTCCTACCTGCGCCAGATTGGCCGGCCCTCCATCTCCAAGAAGCCCGTATTCCCCGTTGCCGGCGAAGGTTGTGATGAGCCCTGACGGACTCAGTTTCCGCACCCGATTGTTGAGCCTGTCGGCAATATAGAGACTCCCGTCCGGGCCAACCGTAATTG
>Ga0118677_10001372_pt1 | contig 38106 bp, 36 predicted proteins | sample AliMusrvi5mmetaG_FD_86154 | JGI IMG/M metagenome (GOLD analysis project Ga0118677, IMG submission 86154) | reverse complement strand
GCTCGATCAACTCAACCCGATCATGAGCGCTGTCGAAGACCCGCGCGAGGCCACCACGCTGCTCGAACGCAATCTGGTCGCTATTGCGCAGCGGATCGGGCTGGGTTTCTGGCAAGTGGTGTCGCTCCCGTTGAATGTGGGCAATGAGCTCCTGGGCAACCTGTATGTCTTTCGCAACATGGGCGGGGAGTACTCGGCCAACGACCGTCTGATTTTGCAGAGCTTTGCCGACCAGGCTGCTATCGCGGTTAACAACGCGCGGTTATATCAAGAGTTGGCGCAGGAAAAGCGCCGCCTGGATGCCATTCTTGAGTTCAGCGCCGATGGCGTGGTGATCATGGATGCGGGTCACCACATCGTGACGTTTAACCGCGCTCTGGCGATGTTGACCGGCATTGCGCCAAATGTCGCGTTTAGCAAAAGGTTTGAGGACGTGTTGCCTCTCGCAAACAAACGCGCGGGTGTGACGCTTACAGATGCTGAAGCAAAAGGGTGGCCGCAGGTGGGCGCATCCGGTCCCCTGTTCGTCGAGGGTGACCTAAAGCGCGCGAATGGCAAGCTGGTGAGCGTCGAGATCAACTTTGCGCCGCTCTTCGATCATGAGGGTCGCCTGTTGAACATCATCGCCAATGTGCGCGACATCACCCGCTTTCGCGAGGCTGATGAGATGAAGTCTACGTTCGTCTCAGTGGTGTCGCATGAACTGAAGACGCCGGTGGCATTGATCAAAGGCTATTCCAGCACGCTGCGCCGCCAGGATGCGCGCTGGGATCAGCAGACTGTGCGTGACAGCTTGCAGGTGATCGAGGAGGAGAGCGACCGGCTTGCGGAGTTGATCGACAACCTGCTCGACGCGTCGCGCGTGCAGGCGGGCAATTTCCGCCTGACGATGGTGGAACTGGATATCGATCAGCTTGTGGTCAAGGTGGTTGGCAAGTTCAAGTTGCAGACGCGCAGTCAAAAGTTGATTGTCGAGGCGCCTTCCAACCTGCCGCTGGTGAATGCGGACGAGGCGCGTATTACCCAGGTGTTGAGCAACTTGATCTCAAACGCGATCAAATACTCTCCCGAAGGCGGTGATATCCGTATTACGGGAACAAGCACAGAGGCTGACGTCGTCATCACGGTGAGTGACGATGGGCCGGGCATCCCGCCCGAAGACCAGGCGCAATTGTTTATGCGGTTTTATCGCGTGGATAACGCTATGACTCGCAAGACACAAGGGGCCGGCCTGGGTCTATATCTGTCGAAAGCGATTATTGAGGCGCATGGCGGGCGCATCTGGGTTGAGAGCGATGGGCGGAGCGGCTCGCGCTTTCGATTCAGCCTGCCGCGCGCCAGGTGAATGTGTGACTGTGCGCAGCCGCGGCTATGGCCTTATAATCCTCAGTCGCGTAATCAAGTTGAAAAACATTCCAAGCTTAGAAAATAAAACCGTAACTTAGGAGACATATGCCACAACTGGTAACACCAGGTGGTGCGTCACGCCAGCAACCCGTGACTGCCCAGGTGATTGATGTCGGGCGCGACCCGAAACTAAAAACCGCTTTGCTGCAGGGCCGGTTGCAAAACCTGACTGCCCCGTTTATGTATCACGATCCATCAAAGCAAATTGCGTATGTGCTTATGCCGATGGAACTCAATATCCGCGACATGGAGCAACAGCGCATCATCGGACAGATGACACAGGCGGTCATGCGCAGCCTGCCGGAGGGCGCGCCGCGCGGCTATTTGCTCCAGCCCAAGATGTTCTTCTCATTCCAGTCGCTGGTAGAGGCGATTCTGGAACAGGATGGCATCACGCCTGACATGCTGAAGGAACAGCAGGCGCGCACGGACCTCATTCGCGAGTGGATGCGCGCGTCCGACGAGGAGATCCTGCGCAAATCCGTTCGCGAGAACGATGCCAAGGTTGACGCCAATCTATTGGATTTTCTTGCGGCAAACATCGAGGCAAGCGTTGAAGCCGGGCGCGAGCAGTCCGCGAACGCGCTGGGTGGGTTGCAGCGCGTGCTGATCGAGGAAACGACCTACGGCAAGACGCTGGGTGTGCGCCTGGCCGCTATGGAGGCACTGCGCCAGAATCCGACCCGCGAGGTGCTGATTGAGGAGTTGGTCAAAGCCGTCGATGACGAAACACGCGAATCCCTGATTGCGATGGGTCGCTCATTGATCGATTACCTGTTCTTCCAGATGGTCACCAGTCGCATCGATTCTGCGGCCGGTGAAGAGAAGGAGAAACTCGTGGTGCTGCGCAAGCAGGTGCAGGACATCCGCGACAAAATCGACGCGGCTTCGCGCGCTATCATGGAAGAGAAGGCTGAACTGATCAACCAGATCATATCGAGCAACAAGCCTGAGGAAGTTGCGCGAGCCAATGAACAGGAGATTGACGATGTGTTCATGAGCATGTTGCAAGCCAACATGCAGGACGCGCAACAGCGTCACGACGAAGAGCTGCTGAAGGCGTTGGTGATTGTGTATCAGATCGCGATGAAGATCAACGCTGAGCGGCAACCGCCCGAGATTCAGATGATCAACGCGCTATTGACGGCCAAGTATCCAGACGAAAGCAAGCGCATGCTTGAGGAGATGGCCAAGTCAATCGACGATCGGTTTATTCAGATGATGGTGCAGGTAGCGGATCAACTCGCGCAGGAGGACCGCACCGATCTGGGCGCCAAACTGACACAGGTGATCGTGCAGGCGCGTAGTATTCTGCCCAAGTATGACCCGTCGCGCGACCCGGACGCATCGGCAGGGGGTTCTGCTTCGCAGCCGAGGCAGGAGCCGCCCGCGCCACCCAGGCCAAAAATCGAGATCGCTCGCCGGTAAAAACGCGATACAGAGCGAAAAACGCCCTGCGCATGTCATGCGCAGGGCGTTTTTGTTTATGCCTGTAGCGGGCTACTTGATTGCGAGCAACTCCACATCAAACGTAAGCCGCGCATTGGGTGGGATTGGCCCTTGCCCTTTCGCGCCATAAGCCAGATTGGGTGGAATGATCAGCTTGCGCTTACCGCCGATGTGCATGGATGCGATGCCTTCATCCCATCCGGGGATCACCTGGCCTGCGCCAAGAACAAACTCGAAGGGCTGGCCCCGATCGATTGAACTGTCGAATTTGGCGCCAGTGTCAAGGTAGCCCGTGTAGTTGACAACCACCGTTTGTCCCTTTTTGGGTTGCAAACCGGCGCCAACGACCTGATCGATGTATTGAAGCCCGGAGGGGCTGGTGACTGCTCCGCCGCCTGGGACCTTTGCGGCGCTGCTTTGGGCAGCAGCGGGAACGGCAGCCGCGGCAGCGGGCGCCACTGGAGCCGCCGCAGGCGTCGTAGCTGTGCTACTGCTCCCGCCGATGAACGAGATCATTAAAATCAACAATGCCGCGAAGGCCGTAACAGCGACCACGATCCAGACATTAGTGAGACGTTTGTCCATATTGGTTTAGCTCCAGTTTAACCGACAGTATCAAGTCTGCAACAAAGCACCAATTCTTTCGCCGCGCGCACCTCGTCCAGCCGGCGCATCGGCGCGGTGTGTGGCGCTTCTTTTACGATTTCGGGGGTGTTCCTGGCCTCTGCGGCGATTGCCAGCAGCGCGTCAACGAAGCTATCGAGCGTCTCCTTTGACTCAGTCTCCGTCGGCTCAATCATTAGCGCCTCAGGCACGATCAGGGGGAAGTAGTTCGTTGGGGGGTGGAATTTGTAGTCCATTAAACGTTTGGCGATATCCAGCGCGCGGATGCCGGGCGCATCCGCAAACTTGCCTTGCGCCACGAATTCATGCATGCAATGTCGCTCCCCTTGTGGCACCGGGTAGATGTGCTTGATGCGCGCCTGGATGTAGTTGGCGTTCAATACTGCATTCTGACTGACTGCGCGCAGCCCTTCCTCGCCGTGCACGCGGATATAGGTGTAGGCGCGCACCAGCATCCCAAAGTTGCCCCAGAATGCGCGCATCCGGCCGATGCTCTTACTCGGCATATGCCATTCATACAGGGGTTGACCGTTCGTGCCATCACCGTTTTCGCTGCCAGGTTTGACCCGCGCGATCGGCCCGGGCAGGAAGTCTGCCAGGCGCTCTGCCACTGCCACCGGTCCGGAACCAGGCCCGCCGCCGCCGTGCGGGGTGCTGAATGTCTTGTGCAGGTTGTAGTGCATGACATCGAAGCCGATCTCGCCGGGTTTGGCGATTCCGAGCAGGGCGTTCATGTTGGCCCCGTCGCCATACACCAGGCCGCCAGCCGCATGCACCAGCCTCACCACTTCCTCGATATGTTCTTCGAACATGCCAAGCGTGTTCGGGTTTGTGATCATCAGGCCACACACGCTGTCGTCGAGGTGGGCGCGCAACGCGTCAAGATCGACATTCCCGCGTGAGTCGGATGGAATCTCGACGACCTGGAGACCGGCCATCGCGGAGGATGCCGGGTTGGTGCCGTGCGCCGAGTCGGGGATGAGCATCCGGGTGCGCTTGTGATCGCCGCGATCGCGGTGATACGCGCGCATCATCAGGATTCCGGTCAGTTCGCCGTGTGCGCCAGCGGCTGGCTGGAGGCTGACTGCCGCAAACCCCACAATTTCAGCAAGGAACATCTGCAACTGGCACATCAGGCGCATTGCGCCCTGCGCCGACTTTGCATCCTGAAGCGGGTGCAGCATCGCGAACCCCTGCAGCCGCGCCACATCTTCGTTGATGCGGGGGTTGTACTTCATCGTGCAACTCCCCAGCGGGTACAGAGTCGTATCGATGGACATGTTGCGCTGCGACAGGCGCGTGAAGTGGCGCGTAACGTCGATCTGGCTGACCTCGGGTAACGGCAACTCTTTCCGCAGCAACTCCGCGGGCAACTCAAATTCCGGCACATCGGGTTCTGGCAATATGGCGCCCGTTCGACCCGGCGATGACAACTCGTAAATCAATGGTTCTGACACGAGCGCTCCTTATAAACAAAATAAACAATGCTTTGGCAAGGCAATCTCACTACACCGATTCTACTCGCAAGCGGCGCACTTTCAGGGTTGATCGATCAGGGGAACTGCACGGCTGTCTGCACATTCGTCAACATAATATCGTCGTCGCGAACGCTGACGCGCACGCGCAATTCACCAGAAGGTGATAGATATGCGCCGCTCAAGGCAACAGTGGGCGGGCCGACAGCCACGCTCGTGATTACCCGAGTGAATTGCTGCGCGCCCCAGTCGAAGACAGAAACAGAGCTGTTGCGTAGGGCGGCTGCGGAGGTGTTCGAACTGGCGGTGATGCCAAGCGCCACATTGACCTTGCCTGTGGCGCGCACATTGAGCCATGGCGTTATTGCGATGATATGCTCGCCGGGCTGCATAGTGAGCCCGTTCTGGTCGAGTGATACGCCTGATGAGGATGAAGCGATGCGCCAGCTGAATATGTCCGGCGGCAATACAGTCGATGATCCGGCCAGGAAGGGGTGCACGGGCAACCGCCAGATGCGCAACCCGCGATCCGTGTAGCTTGCATCATTCACCTGCGCGCCCACGCGGTCGATATCCTCCCAGCACGCCAGACTGACTCCTGTCCCTGCGTTTGCTGTCGGGTTGTTATACACGGCGGTGACCAGACCGCGTTCGGCCTGTTCACTCAGGCGATCGGGATAGCTGCGCCAGTTCAATATTATCTCGGCCAGTGATGCGCCATCCATGTCAAAGGGCGACCGGAATACCGTAGGGACCGAACTGGACCTCGAATTATGCCCGGAATTTGTTCCAAGCGAGGACACATACCCTGACGTTGTGACGCGCGAGGCGGGTAAAACAAGCGACATCTGAGGCTTTCCCAGCAGCAGTTTGACCTCGGATTGGACATGGGCGTTCGGCGCGATATCACCAATTGCGTGGTAATCCTTGCCGACAATCAAGACACAATCCTTAAATGCGGCGCTCGATTCATTGCGTATCTCGCCGCTGATCATGCTTGTATCGCTGAGCGCGCGTCCGGGTATGAAATCGAGGTCTGCTTCAATGCGCGGCAGAATGCTCTCGCCCTGCAGGTAAAACGCTCGGACATCGTTGTTAGTCGCCGCCACTTTCTCAAGCCGGTTTGGCTCGCTGAATTGAAAAGTCACCTTGTCAGGCTGATTTGGATTTGGCTGTATTTCCTCCGCCAGGTGATGCCCGGTGGCGACATCGAGCAACGTGCGGCGCGGCGAGAATATACCAACGATGGCTTGCGAGCGCGCTTCTGTGACCTGTGCGTCGCCTGTGATGATACTCAGGCGATGCACCTGCGGCTCATTGCCGTGCAGGCGGAACCCCGTGGCATAGCCAATGATGGCAAACAGCACAACAGCGCCCGGGACAGTGATCCATGCCCACGCGAGTTTGTTGAGCCGGCGCAGGACATAGAAATTCAACGGGCCGATCACAATCACATACAACAGCAGAAAGCCGGCGACGATGAGAAATGGGGGCAGCGATGCGCCGGGCAGGGCGCGGGCGGCGTTGATTGCCATGGATGCCTCGCGCAACGCGCTGTTGCTTCCAGGTTCACCGACAATACCGCCGAGAAAACTGGCAAATACAAATCGCACATCGTCCCAGTCGCGCAACGGGGCAATCGCAGCATCGAAGGCCAGTTGATCGACAGTTCCGCGCCCCATCTGCCGGCGCATGATCAAGGGGGTATCGTTCGAACTGACAAGACTGTGCGCATCGTTGGTTGCAGGCAACAGGACAACGAGCGGCGCAATGAGATCCGCGGGTTTTAACACAGTGGAAGAAACTGGTTTCGATGTGGAGACCACTGCCGATACCTCGACATTGTTCGGTATCAGCAGATCACGCAATCCTGCAACCGTCCCGCGCTGTAAGGATTGACCGACGCGCGCGGGCGCAAAGTCCTCAAACCCGCCCAAAGTGAGACGCGCCCCCGGACCGCCCGACAGCACCAGTCGCCCCCCTCCCAACACCCAGACACGGATGGCGTCGCGCTGAACAGCGCTCAATGCCAGCGTATCTATGTTGTTAAAGATGATCACATCCACGGAATTCAAAGCTGGTGTGTAGCCTGGAATCTGTTCCGGGCGCATCTGTGCGACATAGGTCATACCGCCGTATGGCGTGTGCAGGTCATTCAGAAAGTTAAAGCCGTCAGATGGGTCGCTGATCACGAGGATCAGGCGGTCGCCATCACCCAGAGGATGTATAGTGAGGTTTCTCGCGCCAATGACCGTCCCGGCGCTCGAAAAAAGCGCTTCAATCGGCCCATTCGATGGAGGCGCGTACAACAGGAGTTGCTTCTTGGTGTTGCGCGCGAGCGATACGTCCACACCGTAACGCTGGGAGCGATCCTGCAGTGGCGATAGGGCGATGTTTCCCTCCACGGGCTCGTTGGCATTGAGTGTGACCTGCACTGGAATCCAGTTGCCTGGTTTGATATACCCGTTGAAGCCCGCCTCTGTGACGATTGCCACCGCTGAGAGTGGCGCGTCATTGAGCGTGCTGGGGCTTGAATGCGCGCGTGACATTTGGGGCGACGCGAAAGCATTGATCATGCTGACAAGCAGCGCGATTGCAATGACCACTGCGGGTTTCAGACCTTTCATTGATAGAATTCTAACGGACGAATCATAGAGCAGATGGAAATACTCGAACTGATCCTTGCTATTCTCGGTGTAATTGCGTGCCTGGGCGCAATTGTGGTGGTAATCGTGCTACTGCCGCGCAGGCGCGCCTCGCGTCGCGCCCTGGAATCACGCGTTGCAGAACTTCAACTGCTTAGCAATGCCGTCAACCGGATTGCTTCATCAGCGCTGGATGAAGATGCGCTGTGCAAGCTGGTCTACAGTTGCGCGGCTGAACTTGTCGATGTCAGCAATTTCCAGTTGGGTTTGTTTGATGGCAGCGACTACGTGATCCGCGTGCGGTTGTCGGAGGGCGTTTTGCAACCTGTTGCGCGCTACAACCTTGATGAGGGGCGCGGGATCGTTGGCTGGATGCGCGAGACTGGAAAGTCATTGCTGGTGCGCGACTTCCAAACCGAGATGTCCTCTCTTCCCGCCAAACCGCGTTATATCAGCAGTCATCCGCCTCGTTCCGCCGTGTTCGTCCCGATGGTTACCGGCGATCAGGTTATTGGCGCGATGGCGTTGCAATCCGATACGCCCGCCGCATACACCGAGTCGCACCTGCGCATCCTGAGCATCGTTTCAAACCAGGCTGCCGCCGCGATACAAAATGCGCGCGCTCTCGAACGCGAGCGCGCGCGCGCGCAGCAACTGGAGCTTGTAAACGAAGTCGCACAACAGACAGCCGCAATTCTTGATCCGGAGACGTTGCTCCCGCGGTTGACAGAGGCGATCCGAGGCACATTTGGTTATTACTTTGTGGGTCTCTGTCTGATTGATGATGAGACGAGTAAGATCGTGATGCGCGCCGCTACTCATCCCAAAATGGTTGGCCTGAAGCTCGATTTTGGCGAGGGACTGATCGGCATGGGTGTTATGGAGCAACGCCTGATTGCGTCCGACGATACCATCCACGACGCCCGTTTTCTGGCGATCAGTTTTCTGCCGGAAACGCGCAGCGAGTTCGTCATTCCATTGTGGTTGAATGGCAGCGTCATCGGCGCCCTTGACCTGCAGTCTGACCAGTTGGCGGCATTTTCGCACATCGATCAGCACTACCTCGAAGTGCTGGCGCAACAGGTGGCCGTCGCCGTGGAAGATGCGCGTCTGTATCAGGCCGAACGCGAGCAAACATGGATGTCCACCGCACTGCTGCAGGTGGCCGAAGTCGCAGGCAAAGCGGAAACGCTTGAGGATGCGCTCACCAGCGTCGCGCGCCTGGCGCCAATGCTCACGGGCGTTGACTGTTGTGCGGTGCTGACTTATGACGCGGCATTTGAGACTTTCGAGATCACCGCCATGTATGGCACGTTATCGAGTAATGAGCAGTTATCCGTCGGCGATGTGCTGCTGGCTGCGGATGTGCCGGCGCTCGAAGAGATGCTTGATCGGCGCGCGCCGGTCATGGGAGAAAACAGCGGCCGCCTGGCTGTGCCGATGCTGGCGCTCCCGTTGATCGCACAAGACAAATTGATTGGCGCGCTGTTGGTCGGCCAGCACGATGGATCGCCGTTTACGCGACGGCGGATTGATCTCCTGGCTGGTTTGGCAAACCAGTCAGCGCTCGTCATTGATGTCGTGAATTCCAACTTAGCGAAGCAGGAGGAATCATGGGTGACAGCGGCGCTGTTACAGGTTGCGCGAGCCGTCACGGAAAGCAGCGATCTTGATACGATCGTCCAGACCGTCGTGCGATTGACGCCATTGCTGGTCGGCGTTGAGACGTGTGCGGTGTTTGTGCGCGAGCGCAATGACACGACGTTGCGCGCTTCGCAGGCGTACGGGTTAAGCCGCGCCGCCCAGGAGAGGGTCAACCGCGATGAGTTTCCGATCGCTGCCTGGCGCGAGTGGTTCCTCGAGTTCCAGCGCAACCAGGGTCTGCCGATTCTGAATCCTGTGCCCGAAGTCGTGTTGCAACGGCTGGAGCTTGGTTATGGCGCAGCACTTCCACTCATTGCAAACACAGAATTGGTCGGCGCGATGGTGATTGGCGTCACGCGACACAACCAGATGCCGGAGGGACGTTCGTTAAGCATACTCGTTGGCATTGCGCAACAGACGGCGCTGGCAATTAACAATGCGCGTCTCTCGCGCGAGGCGATGGCGCGCCAGCGGCTTGACCAGGAACTATCACTGGCGCGGGATATCCAGACCAGCTTCTTGCCGAAGGATGTGCCCCACGTAGCAGGGTGGGGCGTTGCTGCGGCATGGCAGGCGGCGCGCCAGGTGGGCGGCGACTTCTATGACTTTATCGCGCTGCATGATGGGCGATATGGCATAGTCATCGCTGATGTTGCGGACAAGGGCGTCCCCGCCGCACTCTTCATGGCATTGTCGCGGACGCTGATGCGCGCGGTTGCATTCACTGGCAGGGCACCCGCTGACGCGCTGTCGCGGGTCAACGAGTTGATCTTGACGGACTCGCGCTCAGACCTTTTCGTCACGATGTTCTATACGGTCTGGAACCCGACATCGGGCGAGGCGATCTACGCGAACGCGGGACACAATCCACCCATGCTGGTGCGGGCGGATGGGACATTAAGCGAGTTGCCGTCGCATGGGATTGCGTTGGGCGTCATTGAGCACATCGCGCCAGAAGCGAGCGTCGTTCAGCTGCAACCTGGTGATGTGTTGTTGCTTTATACGGATGGCATCACGGACGCACTGCAACATGATGACCAGGAGTTCGGTCTTAACCGCCTGAAGAACGTCCTGATAAATGCCTGCAGCCTGCCCGCAGAAGATATCGCCACCACAATTATGGATGCCGTGCGCGATTTTGCCGGCAATGAACCGCCGTTTGACGATCAGACGCTCGTTGTTCTCAAACGGGAGAAGCGCGCGGAACCATACTCGCCCTAACGCGGCGGCGCAGCGTTCAGTGCAGGCACTGCGGCTGGCGTCTGCCCGCTGTTAAAGTAGCCATAGGCAGCCCTGGCTATGTCACTGATGAGCAGGGATGTCTCGCCCCAGTTCAGAGCTGTATTCCCATGCAACATCACCGCGAGCACATACACGCCGCCAGGGGATCGCACCAGGGCAGCATCGCCGTGGTTGTTTGCATCCCATGACTGGCGGCGAAAAACAACGGCCCCCGGGCTGGCCGCAGATATCAGAATCCGAGCGTTATTCTGGCCTATTGCGCCCAGAATCTGATCGCATTTGGCGGCGTTAAGGTCTTTGCCGAATGCGAGGGGCAATCCGCCAGTGCCATTGTGACACTGCTCCAGCATCTCGAGGAACAGGCTGATCTCGGCCGGCGTGGTCTGTGCCAGTGGATCAGGCGATGCGTTGATGTCGATGCGCGTGTTTGCCGGCGTAAACACGGTGGGCGGTGTGGATGACTGGTCGTAGGGTTGTGCCAGAAAGGTGTTGACCAGCCCCATGCGTTTCAGCGTCTGGTTCAACTGATTTACCCCAACCTGAGCATCGCCCTGGCCTATCGCCGCGAGCACCTCATTGGCCTTCGCGTTTGTGCCGTCTGTGACGGCTGACACCACTGTCTGGGATGCGCCTGATTGACCCGTGGATCGTATTGACTCCAGGGCGATGGTCAACTTTAACCAACCCTGTCCTGAGAATGCGATGTCGCCGTTCACCGCGAATGACTGCCCGGTCTTAAGGTCTTTGACATAGACGCCGGCGATGCCGCCATTAAACTTTGCGAGGCGCGCCTTAATCAAATCACCCAGCGATTGGATCGTGGCGCCGCCATATGGAATGACATCGACCGGAAGATCGACAAATCGGGCGCTACTGGATGTCAGCGCGTTCAGGAGCAATCGCTGCGCCTCACTCCTGTTTAGTAACACGCCATCCTGCCCGGGTGAGATCTGCAGGCCAGAAGCGTCGGGCTGAGGAGCTTTTGTGGCGCGGTCGTTATCTTTTGCCATCCCATCCAGATATCCGCTCAGCTTTTCCTCGGAGTACTGGTAAGGAATCTCCAGGCGCGTTTCTTTGGTTCGACGCAGGATGTAATCCGGCAGCTTGTCGAACCCTTTTTGTGCGGCGAGTAGTTTGTCCAACTGGAAGTTAAGGACAACATTATTCACTTGAAAGTCGATGCTGGCAGGGTCCATCTGGATGATCGATGACTGGTACCGCAAGGCGACCGGGCTGAGCAGCAGGCGGTTGGTGCGGGTCACAGCTTCGTTAATGGTCAGTCCGGTGACGTCCACATCCCCGATAGTGGTTGTGCCGGGCAGGCGGTCGCGTGAACTGAGGAACGAGGCAATACTGCCTGCAACCAGCACCGCAACGATGACGCCCAGGATGACGAGAGCCGTAGTGACGGCGGATTTGATAGTCAACCGGCGCTTCATAATGTTGATGCGGGCGCCTGCGCCCGATTATTTCCGGCCGGCGTCACAGTGGAGCCGGTAATGACATGACGTATGAACATTTCATGCGATGATAACGCATGTTCTGGCGCGGAGAAAAGCGCCGACCAATTTATGCAGTTGCGCTAGAATGACTTACAAATGATTAACAGGCGCGGTGATCGGGTTAGACCTCGACAATAAGCCGCGCGGACAGGAGAGCATAAGAACATGACAACACTACAAGAAGCGCTTGACGGAATGATTGTCCGTTTCAACCCCGCAAAAGCCAAAGGCATCAACGCGGTTATCCAGATCAATGCGACTGGTGAAGGCGGCGGGCAGTACTATACGACTGTCGCCGATAGCAAGGCAACGTTGACCGAAGGGACCGTGCCGAATCCGACTGTGACGATCATCGTCGCAGCCAATGACTGGGTGTCCATCATGAGTGGTCAACTGGATCCAACCCGCGCTTTTATGGCGGGGAAATTGCGCATCATGGGCGACCTTGGCCTGATGATGCGATTTCAGAATATGTTTGGTTAAGGCTGGACGCGACGCCGAATGCCGCCTTTTGAAAGCACATTAAATATCTGCGACGCGCTTGCATTGCAGTTCTCTGAACGCGCCGATCAGCATGATCGTGACGGGTCATTCCCCTTTGAGAATGTATCTGATCTGCGCGACGGGCGATTGCCGGCTTTGACTGTGCCGCGCGAGTACGAAGGCGGCGGCGGCACGGTGCTCGAAATGGCGCGGGTTTTGCAGCATCTGGCGCGCGGCGATGCCAGCACGGCGCTGGGTCTGGCGATGCACCTGCATGTCATGGGGCAACAATCTGAATGCCGCACATGGGCGCAGGAAGCCTATGAAGTGCTGTGTCGCGAAATCGTCCTGCGGGGCTTGCTCGTAAACAGCGCCGCCAGCGAGCCTGATATGGGCAGCCCTTCACGCGGCGGCGTGCCGGCGACGACGGCGACGCCTGTGGAAGGTGGTTATCGCATCAACGGCCGCAAGAGTTGGGTGACTTTCGCGCCGGCGCTTGATTACATCTTCACATCCGCTACGATCAGCGGTGATTTTTCCCGGGCAGTGGTTGGCGTGTTTGGTGTTGCGGGCAATGCAACGGGCGTGAAGATTCTGAACAACTGGAGCACTGCCCTGAGCGTGCGCGCGAGCGGCAGTTGTGAAATTGAGTACCGCGATGTGTTTGTCCCATCCAGGTGGCTGGTCGAGACGCGCGCCATTGGCGATCCGCCGCGCACCCCCGCGCTCCCACCGGCGTGGAGCGCCTGCGCGTTTGCAGCCGTGTATCTGGGCGTCGGCGAAGCCGCGCTTGCGTCCTTTGCGTCGTATGCCAGGAAGCGCATCCCATCAGCGCTTGGAAAACCGATTGCTGAACTTCCCACCGTACAAAGGGTTATCGGTCAAATGGATGTGACCCTGCGCGCGGCGCGCGCTGCGTTGTATGATGCTGCGCGTTGTTGGAGCGAGAAGCCTGAGCAGCGTTCGCGCATGGCTTCTGATTTTGCCGCGGTTAAGTATTTGTGCACCAACGCGGCAGTCACCGTAACCGAGTTGGCAGTGCGCGCCGCAGGGGCCAACGGACTCGACCGGCGGTTGCCGCTGGAGCGCTATTTCCGTGATGCGCGCGCCGGTCTGATGCACCCGCCCCAGGACGATCTGGCGCTCGAGTTGATGGGCAGACAAGTGCTTAATCCCTTGTGACGCATGGCTGAACTCACGCGCAAAGAGGTCATCCAGTTGCTGGCTATTGTGAGCGGAGACACAACCGGCGCGCGTCTTTCGGGCGTTGATCTGAGCGGACTTGATCTGCGCGGGTTGAGTCTGCAATACGCGGATTTGCGGCTTGCCAATCTCAAGGATGCGCTGCTCAACAGAGCCAACTTGCGCGGCGCCAATCTGAGCGGCGCCATGCTCGAACGCGCAGACCTGAGCGAGTGCGACATGGCGGGCGCAACGCTAGCGGGCGCGAACCTGCGCGATGCGCGGTTCATCAAAGCCATATTGCGTGAGGCCATTCTCACTGCGGTTGATGCCATAGGGGCGGACTTTCATGACGCCGATCTGACTGAAGCGCGCATGAACCTCGCCGATCTCAGCAGCGCAGACCTGAGCCGGACCCTGATGACGCGCGCGCGGTTAAGCAAAGCCCATCTTGGCGGCGCCGATCTTGTGGATGCTGTTTTGCAGCATGCAGAACTAACTGACGCGAACCTGGACATGGCCGACTGCACGCGCGCAAATATCAGCCACGCTTTTCTTCAACGCGCAAGCATCATCAACACGACATTGGCATGGGCAAATCTTCGCGACACCAATTTCTCGGACGCCATTCTGATGCGGGCCAACCTCAGCAACGCCGACTGCAGCCGCGCCATTTTTCGCGCCGCGCGGTTGCGCGGCGCCATATTGCGAGACGCCAATCTCAGCGCGGCAACATTGCGGGATGCACAGGTTGAGCGTGATGCACTGATCTACGCGTTGCTATCCGGAACAGTCATGCCCGACGGCGCCACATCGCTGGATTGAGAATCCGCGCTGGCGATCATTCGACCGTTTGTCAACCACTTGTCAACCACTGTGACCGTGATTTGCAAATTCGGCCAAGTATGTTAAATTACCAATACAGGAGAGGGCCGAATAAGTCTGTGAAGGGTCACGGCAATAAGGAGGCTGGTTCGAGTAAGAGTCACGACATCGACAGTAATATCACACGCTACCGGATAGTAATCTACGCCAGGCAACTGGCAGTTTAGTTTTTGGGACTTCGTTACATATTACCGTTTCATATACGGAGAGAGAGAAAGAACTATGCCCAGCAGACTGTATGTTGGCAATTTGTCTTATTCCACAACTGAGGATTCCCTGCGCCAGTTTTTTGCCCAGGCTGGCGAGGTCAAGACGGCTGAGGTCGTGATGGACCGCCAGACCGGGCGCTCGAAAGGGTTTGCGTTCGTCGAAATGGTCAGCGATGACGGCGCGCAAAAAGCCATGACATTGCTTAACGGCAAGACGTTGGATTCACGCCAACTTCGCATCGACATTGCCAAGCCCAAGGAACAGCGCTCCCGCGTAGGCGAAGGCGCTGGCGGCGGGTTCGGCGGAGGAGATCGCCGCAGTAGTGGGGGTCGCAGCAACCGCGACGAGTACAGGGACTAAAAACACTCAGTCCATTGAACCACAGGGAGCTTGACCGTTCCGATCAAGCGTCCAAATACATCCGGCATATCCTGGGGGCGCACTTCATGTGCGCCCCAATTTTTTTATTCCTCTCGCAACACATACCCGACGCCGCGCACAGTGTGTATCAGGCGGGGCTCATTGTTAGCCTCGGTTTTCTGGCGCAGATAGCGCACATATACCTCGAGCACATTGCTTTCGCCCCCGAAGTCATACCCCCACACGCGATCGAGAATTTGCTCGCGCGTGAGCACTTGACGCGGATTCCGGATCAGGTACTCAAGAAGGTCATATTCCTTGGCCGTCAACTCAAAGGTGCGATCGGTGCGCTTTGCCAGGCGCGTTCCTGTGTCAAGCTGCAGATCGGAGTAGCGCAGAACTTCCGGCTTTGAACTGGGGGCGGCGCGCCGTAACAGGGCGTGAATGCGCGCCAGAAGCTCAGGGAATGCAAAGGGTTTGACGAGATAGTCGTCTGCGCCGGTTTCCAGCCCAATCACCCGGTCAGAAATCGAGTCCTTGGCCGTGAGCATCAGTATAGGCACGTTGCTGGCTGTGCGCAATCTGCGGCACACTTCCAGACCATCCATCCCAGGCATCATCCAGTCGAGCACGACCAGATCAGGCGGATTGTCACGGGCGGCCGCGAGACCGCTCGGCCCATCGGCAGCTGTCGTGACCTTGTAGTTTTCATAAGCGAGGCCGCGTCTCAGCAGGTCTCGAATTGCGGAGTCATCTTCAATTACGAGTATTTGTTCCATGTTCCTCATCCCATAAGAGACTGCGCGCCGTCGCGAGTTCCGGCGGTATTGCCGTCCCCCATTCATTGTAATGTACGAGATCTGTAATGGATTTGCGCTGGTTGCTTGTCCAATCAATGGTATTGCGCGCGGCGTTGGAATCCTTATATCCCATGCGAAAGATTGCGACCAACTCATATTGCGCCGGAATGTGCAGGAGGGTTTCCACGCGCTCGCGGTTGTCTTTGACTTCAAGCGGCGTGCTGATGAACTGCATCCCCATATTCAGGGATGTCGTCACCAGCCAGAACGTCTGGATGACAGCGCCAAGCGTAATTGACGCATACAGCCCGCTCAGCTCACCGGGTTTGTACTCCTGTTTGTCCAGGACAATCGCGAGCAACATCGGGGTGTTTTCGACAATTTTGCGCTGATCTCGCGCCAATATCCGCGAGGCGCCCAGCCTGCTCAATAAATTGCCAACATTGTCTGAGAACACGAGCTTGATGAGCGGCCGCAGGAAGAATGGAACATTGTCGATATAGATACCACTGTTGGTTTTAGCCGTTTCCTGTCGGCTAAACCGAAAGTAGCGCCGGTAGCGGGACACAAATGCGCCTTCGTCCATCAGGCGTTTCATCGAGTCGCCAGCAATATTGGCCATAGCCTGGATGCGCGCCTTGTCCTCGATGATGACAAAGCGCCATGGCTGGCTGTTAAAGTGCGAGGGCGCGCGTGTTGCCGTCTCAATCAGCAGGCGTTTGTGCTCGTTGCTGACTGGTTCGGGGCTAAAGGGCGTGTTCGTCGTCCTGCGACGCCGAATGGCCTCCAGCAGATCCATATTTACATTCATGACCGTGTGCCATCCATTAAGATGGATTCTACCTTTTATCGCGTCGCGGCCTGGTTTACGCGTGATGCGGTAGCATGCGCCGCATGCTACCGCATCACGCGGAGGGATCAGTGGGGCAGGAGAGTGGCATAATAAAACACGATAACGCCGGCCCACAACAAAGAATCCACGCGGTCGAAGGCGCCGCCGTGTCCGGGAATGAGGCGTCCCGAGTCCTTACTATGCGCCTGGCGTTTAAACATGCTTTCAACTAGATCACCGAGTGTGCCAAAAATCCCGACCAGTAATGACGCGATGACACTATTCATCATTCCGAGGGGCGACACAAGCCCAATAACGATACCGCCTAGCACTGCCGCTCCCACACCGCCGAAGTAGCCTTCCCATGTCTTCTTTGGGCTGAGTGAAGGCGCCAGTTTGCGTTTACCGAAGCGCTTCCCGACCAGGTATGCGCCGCTATCGGCCAGCCAGGTGATGCCGATTGCGATCAACAGCCACCACAGCCCATTATCCAGTTCACGCACAGCAGCTATATGTCCACTGGTCCAGCCCAGGTAGGCGCCGCTTGCGATGGCGATTGCCCAATCGGCGATTGGCTGGCCTTGGCGATGTCGCATCTGCATTGCGATGGAGGCGAATAACAACACAGTCGCGATAGCGGGAATAAAGGGCAAGGTGGGGAAGCGAACGAAGGCAAATGACGCGAGCGCGGCTGCGAGACTGAAGATGAGCGAGGGTTTGAACCCGCTCATCTGCATCATCACGTTGACCTCATATGTGGTGAGGAGCGCGACAAGCACTACCAGGCTTGTGAACCACAACCCGCCAAGGAGCCCGGGAATGATCGTAACAACGCCAATCAAGGCTCCGCTAATAACGCGCGTGCGCAAACCGGTATCCCTCACAGGAGCTTCTTGCACTGGAAGTTGTGATTGATCTCCAGTGTAGCTTTGCATAGGATGGGTGAAGGGCTATCTGCTCAAGCCCCCGAAGCGTCTGTCGCGTTTGTTAAATTGCTCGATGGCCTTTTTTAACTCATTCTCGTCAAAGTCTGGCCAGTATGCATCCGTGACATAGAATTCGGAGTAGGCTCCTTGCCAGATGAGGAAGTTGCTGCTACGGTACTCTCCACTGGTGCGGATAATCAGATCGGGGTCAGGCAGACCACAGGTGTACAGATACCGGCTGATGGTGTCTTCATCGATATAGTCTGGATTCAATCCTTCAGCCAACATGGCGCGCACGGCATCGACGATCTCTGCTCGACCGCCATAGTTCAATGCCACATTCAGTATCAGCCGGTCGTTGTGTCTGGTTTTTTCTACGGCGCTTTTGATCTTCGCCTGCAGCCCGGCCGGCACGCGATCCATGCGACCGATATGCCTGACCTGAACCCCGTTCCGATCCAGTTCGTCCAGCTCGCGCTCAATGACGGTTTCGAGGATGCGCATCAACCCGTTGACTTCATCTTCGGGTCGACGCCAGTTTTCGGTGGAAAATGCATACAACGTCAGTATTTTGACGCCTTGATCAACACAAGCGCGCAGAATGCGCCGCAGGTTGTTAGTCCCGGCTTGGTGACCTGCCACGCGTGGCAGGTTTCGTTTGCGCGCCCAGCGGCCATTCCCATCCATGATGATGGCGACATGGTTAGGTGTTCGCGCATCCGCCGCGGTCGTTAGTGTGCGATCACGAGTCATGGATTGATCATAAGTCGCTACTGGTATTGTCATAACTTTCTAGCCGATCCTCGCTTATATTTGCACCTGGAGCGTGCATATCCGAACGTTACATCTCCAGTATTTCCTTTTCCTTGCGCCCGCCCAGTTCATCAGCTTTGGCAGAGAACCGATGAATCGTGTTCTCAAGTTCCTGCTTGGCCTTTTTATGCTCGTCTTCGCTGATTAACTTCTTGTCTTCCAGTTTCTTGTACTTCTCAAGGGCTTCGTGACGCTTGCCGCGCAGTTCAACCTTGGCCTCTTCCACGCGCTTGCTAATCGTCTTGGCAAGTTCCTTGCGCCGATCCTGCGTCATGGGCGGAATCTTTAGAAAGACGGCTTTGCCATCATTATGTGTTGTTAACTTCAGGTCAGAAAGTTGAATTGCCTTTTCGATGATCTTCAAGCTGCTGGGATCAAATGGCCGAATCATGATCAGCTGTGCTTCAGGCACGGTGATCGTCGCCAACTGCTGAAGAGGAATGTCCGTGCCATGGTAATCAACCATTACCTTTTCGACCAGGTGGGGCGAGGCTCTGCCAGTGCGATAACCCTGAAAGTCCTGCTCCATCGCTTCGATGGTTTTTTGCATTGCCTTGTCTGTTTCACTTGAGATACGTTTGATATCATCAGCCATGGGTTTGTCCTCCAAATCGTAGGTGCTGAATTCTGCCTGCGTCCGCAGGAATCCTGTCAAATACTATCATACAGGGGGTGACAGCTTTTGCCACCCGGAAAAATGCCGATTTTGCCGCCCCTTTGCCATCCCAGTGCCTGTTGACAGCGAGAGGCGGCAGAAGTAACAGTAACTACGGAATACCTGAGCTACTTTCCGTGGATTATCGTGCCGATCTTCTCACCCAGGACCGCGCGTTCCAGGCAGTTGGGTTGCCATAAGTCTAGAACCAGAATCGGCATGTCATTTTCCATGCACAAGGTAATCGCGGTGCTGTCGAGTACGCCGACTTTCATGTTCAGCGCTTCGAGGTAGGTCAACTGTTCATAACGCTGGGCACTGGCATTCTTGCGCGGGTCGCTATCGTAGACGCCATCGACCTTCGTCGCCTTGATCATCACGTTGCAGCCAATCTCCATCGCGCGCAATGCCCCGGCAGTATCTGTGGTGAAGTAGGGGTTGCCTGTGCCGGCGCCGAGAATAACGATGCGATCTTTCTCGAGGTGGCGGATGGCGCGCAACCGTATGTAGGGTTCTGCCACCGAGCGTATCTCGAGGGCAGTCTGCACACGGGCGGACATTCCCATCCGTTCGAATGCATCACGCAGCGCCAGTGCATTCATTACAGTTGCGAGCATACCGATATGATCAGCGGTAGTGCGATCCATGCCGTGAGCGATACCATCCTTACCACGCCACCAGTTGCCGGCGCCAAGGACTATAGCCACCTGCACGCCCATCTGGCGCACAGCCTTGACCTTGGCAGCTACTTCCTGCGCCAGATGCGGGACGATGCCGGTTCCACCGGGGCCAGCAAAAGCCTCACCCCCCATTTTCAACAAAATGCGCTTGTACTTCGGGACGCCTGTGCTGGATACGTTTATGCTCATTCGGTTACTCCATAACAAAAAAGGGCATTTTCATGCCCTTTTTTAAAAGCGTTATGACTATTGCCCGCCGATCTCGAATCGGACAAATCTACGCACAACAACATTCTCGCCTATCTTGGCGACTGCGTTTTTGATCAAGTCAGCGACTTTAACCTTGTCGTCCTTGACAAACTGTTGTTCAAGCAGGCATACATCCTGGTAGTACTTTTCCATCTTACCAAGCGCGATGCGCTCCGCGATCTCAGGCTTCTTGCCTTCGCTTATCGCTTCCTGTTTGAACTGTTCCTTCTTGGCGTCGATCAAAGCCGCCGGAATGTCCTCTTTCTTAACATATTCTGGCCCGGTAGAAGCGACCTGTAACGCCATGTCATGCGCGAGCGTCTTGAATTCCGCTGTTCGCGCGACAAAGTCTGTTTCGCAGTTCACTTCCACGAGAACAGCCATGCGTCCGCCAAGGTGCGTGTAGGCTTCGATGATGCCATCGTGCGCATCGCGGGATGCCTTCTTGGCCGCAGCGGCCAGTCCCTTCTCACGCAGCCAGCTTGCTGCTTTCTCAAGGTCGCCGTTATGCAAGTCCAGCGCCTTTTTGCAGTCCAGCATACCTGCGGCGGTTTGTTCGCGCAGAAGCTTAATCTGCTCAGTGGTTGCCATGTTTACGCTCCCTCCGCATCATCCGTGCCGGGGTCAAACGAGCGCAGTTCGGCATCGTCGTCAAGCTTGAGTTCACCCGTCCGGATCTTTGCCAGTGTTTCCTCACCTAGCTGCTGACGGTTTGATTCTGGCTCGCTTATACCTGCACCGGCGCCTTCAGGCGCGCCATCGACACCCTTGCGCAACGCCAGACCCTCGAGTGCGGCGTTTGACATCGCTTCGACGATCAGTTTGATTGCCCGAATGGCGTCATCGTTGGCGGGAATGACATAATCCACGCCATCCGGATCGCAGTTGGTATCGACCATTGCAATGACCGGAATATTCAGCTTGTTGGCTTCCTTGATTGCGTTGGCCTCGCGGCAAACATCCACGATGAAAAGCGCATCCGGCAAGCGGCGCAGTATCTTGATGCCGCCCATGCGGCGATTCAGTTTATCGATCTCGCGTGTGCGCAACAGCGCTTCCTTTTTGGTGAAACGCTCAAACTCGCCGCGTTCCTTCATCCCTTCGAGTTCCATCAGGCGATCGAGACGGGACTTAATGGTGCGCCAGTTTGTTAACGTGCCGCCGAGGAAGCGCTCAGTGATGAACGGCTGGCCGGAGCGGGCGCCTTGCATGGCAATGGGTTCCTGCGCCTGGCGCTTGGTCCCGATAAACAACACGGTGCCGCCCTTGGTGATAATCTCTCGGATCAAGTTTGCGGCGGTGTCGATTGCGGTAATGGTCTGCTGTAGATCGATGATGTGGACGCCATTGCGCTCTGTGAAGATGTACGGCTTCATCTTGGGGTTCCACCGCTTTGTGCGATGGCCGAAGTGAACACCCGTCTCCAGTAGAGCCTTCATTGGTACTGCCGGCATAGTCAAATACTCCTTATAAAACCTCTGTGTTTATCGTCTGGCGCGCGGATTGCGGACAGGTGTGATTTTACCCGCAACAGGTCTGCGCTCCATCAAAACACATGCGAATTTAATCGGCCTTCAGGCCGCTGAAGATTTTATCATATTACCTGCTGACGGGCCGGTTTGCGTGATGCGGCGATACGACGGCGTAAGTCTCAGCCTATCCTTATTGTCCAATGGTATCAATAGAACGCCACGCTGGCGGCGTCTGGTTGATCGTAGAACGAATGAACCGGAATTGCATGCGTGATAATACGAGCATAGTCAATCAGAGGGCAAATGGAGCATATGTACAAAAAGGTTTCCGATATCACTGATGCGCTGGCCGGGCAGCAGTACATCGCCACAGATGAGATATCGACGGCTATATTCCTCGGAGAAAAGATGGGTAAGCCGATTCTGGCCGAAGGCCCCGCAGGGGTCGGCAAAACCGAATTGGCTAAAGCGTGGGCTGGCGCCACGGGGCGTGAGTTGATCCGTCTGCAATGTTATGAGGGTCTTGACGAGTCCAAAGCGCTTTATGAGTGGGAATACTCCAAGCAAATGCTGTATACCCAGTTGCTGCGCGACAAAATCAGCCAGTTAATGTCAGCAGCCGGCACGCTGACCGAGGCCGCGGACAAACTGGCCTCTGAGGAGAACGTCTTCTTCTCAATGCGTTTCCTGTTGCCGCGCCCTCTGCTGCGCGCCCTGATGAGCGAGAAGCCTGTCGTCCTATTGATCGACGAAATTGATCGCGCCGATGCGGAGTTTGAGGCCTTTCTGCTCGAAATCCTCAGCGATTTTCAAGTCAGCGTGCCTGAACTTGGAACGATTAAGGCTAAGTCTCAGCCGCTGGTGGTGCTGACCAGTAACAACACGCGCGAATTGAGCGAGGCGCTCAAGCGACGCGCGCTGTATTTGTACATCGATTACCCGACGCAGGAATCCGAGTTGAACATCGTCCGGTTGCGCGTTCCGGAACTCGCCCCGGCGGTGGCCAGGCAAGTCGTTGAGGTCGTGCAGCGGTTGCGGGGGCTGGATTTGAAAAAGTCTCCCAGCGTTGCCGAGACGGTCGATTGGGCGAAGGCGCTGGTTGCAATCAACGCAAAGCACCTGGACGAGAAAACACTCAACGACACGCTAACGGTGATCCTCAAGCATGAGAGTGATATTCAACGCGCGCGCCGCGCCTTGAGCAGCGGCAAGAACGCGCGTGATGTCGGGCAGCGCTCGTGAACGGCGCATTGATCAGGGTGTTGGGTTTGTGGAGTTGGCACGATGGATACTCGTATCGTTGAATTTGTAAGCGCGCTGCGGTCGCGCGGTGTGCGCGTCTCACTGGCTGAATCTGCGGATTCATTGCGCGCGATCGAAGCAGTTGGCGTGCTGGATCGGCAATTGTTCAAGCATGCGCTCAAGGCAACCCTGATCAAAGAACCGGCGGATGTGCCAACGTTTGAGCAACTGTTCCCAATGTTCTTCAGCGGCGAGGGCGCGCCATTGCAGACGCCGCAAGGTCTGAGCGAGGAGCAGAAGGAACAACTGCAGAACGCCCTGGACGCGTTGAAACAGGCGTTGCAGGAACTGATGAAGATGCTGGCGAATGGCGAGCAACCCTCGAAAGAGCAGCTTGACCAGTACGCCAGGCAGGCCGGCGTCAGCTCGCAAATGCGCAGCTACCGCATGAACCCGCAGACGCAACGCTGGCTGACTGAGCGAATGCTGCGCGAGATGGGGTTGACTCCAGAGCAGATCAAAGACGCCATCGAGGCGTTGATGAAACAGCTCAAGATGCAGGGCATGGACGGCCAGGGGCGCCAGGAAGTGCGTGAAACCATTGAGCAAAATGCGGAAGGCATGCGCGAGCAGGCGTCCAGATATATCGGCCAGAGCATGCTGCAGCAACCGGATGACAACCCGCATGGGCGCCGGATCGACGATCTGATGAATCGACCGTTGTCGTCGTTGACCGACGCGGAAACAGATGAACTACGCAATCACGTGCGGCGGCTTGTAGCGCGTCTGCGTTCGCGCGCGGCGTTGCGCATGCGCCACGCCAAGCAGGGTGATTTTGATGTCAAGGCCACCATCCGCTTCAACCAGCGTTATGGGGGCGTGCCGATTGAACTCAAACACAAGCGCCATCACCTCAAGCCCAAACTGACCGTGATTGTCGACATCTCGACATCGATGCGCCCCATCGCTGAATTCATGCTGCGCATGGTGTATGAGATGCAGGATCAGGTGAGCAAGGCGCGCTCATTCGCGTTTATCGACGACATCCACGATATCAGCATTACGTTTGTGGAGCATCGTCCTGAGGAAGCTGTGCCCATCGTGCTGCACGAGTTACCGCCCGGCCATTACAACACTGACCTTGGCGCCAGCCTGAAGACATTTGTGCAGGACTATCTCGATACGGTGGATCGGCGCACGACAGTGATCTTTGTCGGTGACGGGCGCAACAATTATAATGACCCGCGTCTTGATCTGGTCTCCACAGTAAAAGGGCGCGCTCGCCGGATCGTCTGGATGACCCCGGAGCCATCCTACATGTGGGGACAGGGCGATAGTGATATGGTTGCCTATGCTCCTTTGTGCGATGCGGTGCATCAGGTTGCCACATTACAACAACTGGCGGACGCGATCGACGACTTATTTCAAAGGCGCTGACATCGGCCCGGATGCGCGGGCACAGGGCCGGACACGCAAAACTAAACAGGATAAAACGGAATACATGGCAGGAAGTCGCGCTGCATTGCGCGTTGGTCTTATTGGCGGCCTGGTGCTCAGCATAGCGGTTGCTGCTCAGCAAGTCACGGATTCACCGGACTTGCAGTGCTTCGGTTATCTCATCACGATCTTCGGTCTTGGCATTGTGGGATACATGGCGGCGCGTGATGTGGGCGACTTCGACCGCCTGCCATCGTTGCGCGCCGGCGCCATTGGCGGACTGATTGCCGGGCTGCTGGCGTCGATGGCGGTTGTTGCGGTGTTGCTGGTTCTCTCGGTCTCAGGCGACAACCTGCAACGCCTTGTGGCTGCTCTTCGCGAGATGCCGCCTTCGGTGCTCGAACAATACGCATCGATGGGGGTATCACTGGATGAGATCGCGCAGTTGGCTATCATGATCCAGCTTTTGTGCTGCCCCGCTGGACTGCCAATTTTGGGGCTGGCGCTTGGCACAGTTGGTGGGGCGCTGGCGTCGGCCGCCAATCGCAATCGGGGTGCGGATTCAGATAAACCCGCAGATAAACGCGGTTAGTCAATGAAAAAACGTCGTTCACCATCAGAGCTACAGGCGCTTGCCGCCTCGCGTCGCCGCTCACTATTGTTTGTAGGTGTTGGGATTGTCAGCGCAGTGGTTGTCAGCGTGTTGTCCAGCGAGTTCCTGGCGATTCAGTGCGTAGTGCTTGCGGCAATCACACTTGGCGGCGCGATATCGTGCGCTTGGGCAGCCGTGTCGATTGATCCTGCCGCTGCGCCGCGCGCGGGGATGCAAGCAGGCATGGTGATCGCCATGGCCTATGTGTTGCCGTTTGCCTTAATCGCGTTGGGCCGATTCCTGACGCTCGATGATGCTACGGCGTCGCGACTGGCGGGCGAGATGAGCGCCGCTCAGGCAACCACTCTGGTTCAGCAGCATATCACTCCGGGGCTTGAGTATTTCCGCGGCCAGTATGTCAGCTACATCTTCGGCTATGTGCTGTTTGGGCTGCTATTCGGGTGGCTGCTTGGCGCGCTTGGCGGCGTTGTGGCGCGGCGCACCGTTGGGATTGCAGCCTGATCAGGTCTCAGACCCGCTTCGCGGAACTGTCTGCAACGCTATTGACGGCCCAACCGCTGATGAAACCCAGATAAGCAGGGATTAACGGCAGCACGCACGGTGACGCGAATGAGAGGAACCCTGCCACAGCGGCGATGATGATGCTTGGCGCCGCGCCAGTGCCTTGTCCGAGTAACTCCTCGGGGCTGAAGGTTGACCGCGACAAAACTGAACTGAGCACGACCAGTTGCCCGGTGACCTGAATGATCCCGATGCCGATCAGCAATACCCCGCTGATGATTTCGATAACGCGCATATTGCGCTTCAAGCGCGCCAGCGCAGGCGTGATCCGTTCGGCCAGCAATGCGACCAGCAGGAATGGCACGCCGAGACCAAGCGTATAGGCGGTCAACAACGCCAGTCGTTGCAGGATGGTGTCGGCTGTGACGCTCATCGACAGGATGGCGCCAAGAAATGGGCCGATGCACGGCGTCCACCCAGCGGCAAAGGACAACCCTGTCAGGTATGACTGGAGTCCGCTGACGCCCTTGGATGTCCGGCTCAAACCTCGACGGGTATCGCTGTAGAGCAGAGGGATGTTGATGATGCGCAATGTAAACAGGCCAAAAAGAATCAGGGCCAGACCGCCGACGACGCGCACAACGTCGCGGGCCGCGTAGATGTAATCACCCAGCAATGTGCCAATAAAGCCAAAGATGCCGATGATAAACGTGGCAAACCCGGCAACAAAGAACAAGCCTTGCACAAATGTCGCCATGCGAATATGCGCCGATGCCGGCATGCTTACCTGCGATGAGGTTGCAACTTGCTGTGCCATAGTGAGTATCCCTTATTGCTGATTCGCCTGTTTTGCGTTCTCAGCCTCTTCCTGCTTGATTTGTTCTGTTATCTGGTCGAGTAATGCCTCATCTCGGCGCAGATTGCGCCTGCGCAGGGCCAGAGATAGCAGATAGATGCCTAACCCGCCAAGAAAAACAATGTAGCCAGCGATCAGGTAGATGGAGTTTTTTTCAGAAAACATAATCAGTTGGTCAGTTCGATGCGACGGAAAGTCAGGTGATCCGCTTGTTCCTGCAATTCAACCCGCGTGCGCAGCATGAACAAGTAGACCAACGTGAAGGTGATGAAACAGAAGAGCATGATGAGCCCGATATCGCCCGTAATGCCGAAACTGCCTTGTTGGGCGCCGTTGACGCTGCCTCCAATGACAGCAGGATGCACGCTGTTCAACACGCGGCTGACAAGGAAGTTGAGCGGAATGGTTAACGCGCCGACGATACCGTAGACCGCGGCAAAGCGTCCGCGACGCCCCGGGTCGTCGATGCCAGATCGCAGCATCAGATAGGCAATGTACATGAGCAACTGCAATGCGCTCAGCGTCAGCTTGAAGTCCCACGTCCACCACGTATTCCACACCGGTCGCGCCCACAACATACCCGTCAGCAGCACCATCGTGATAAACACCACGCCGATTTCTGCTGAGGCCAGCGCAACGCGATCATATTTCTGGTCGCGTCGCCGCAGATACAGCCCGCCCGCTACTGCTGTGACGAACCAGGCGACGAATCCGATCAGTGCTGAGGAAAAGTGAAAGTAGAAGATGCGCTGGACGTTTCCGCCCGCTTCATCCTGCACGCGCGGCGCCACCAGAAACACAAGCAACAACGCGACGGCAAACATTGCCCCAGCGGCAATGCCAATCCCGCGTGTTGTTTGCGAGGCGGCGGGGGAGGGTGTAACTGTGCGTCCGAGGGTTTTTTCCATATAGATTTATCCTATCACGAAGCGTCGATTATACTCTTCGATCATGGCAAGCACACCTATAGTCGACCTCAGGCCCCGCAGCGTGGGCGAACTACTCGACCTGACGTTTCTGTTGTACCGGCGCAATTTCCTGCGGTTGATCGGCATCACGCTGGTTGTTCTCGGCCCGGTGCTGGCGCTCAACCTGCTAAGCAGCACAGGCTCGCTGTTGCAGTATATGACAACGCTTTCGAACATCGCGGCAGGGTCGCGCGGCGGCACGGGCGCCGGCATGACAGCGCTCCTCTCAACGGCCATTGCTGGATGTGCTGGCGGCTTGACCTTGCTAATCGGTATCTTTATGCCGTGGATGGAAGGGGCGTTAACCTACAACATCATTGAGCATGTGCTGGGGCGCAAGCCCGACTGGCGCGAGTCTTACCGCGCGGCGCGCCCGCGTTGGGGATCGTTGTGGGTCGCCAATGCCATCCGTTCAATCGCGCTCTGGGCTGCGCTGATCCCATTTGTTCTGGGGCTCTATGGGGTGTTGATCGGCGCCGTTGTCGCGTTTGGCGCGGCCGGCGCTTTTGGAGGAGGTCTTTTCTCAACGAACAGCAATGATGGCAACTTGCTCTTCATCGGGTTGATTGGGATCTGCCTGCCTGTAGCACTGTTGGGCGGAGGGGTGGCGATATTTATAGAAGCAAGCTGGAGTATGGTGATACCAGTCGTTGTCGGTGAAGGTGTGGACGGCGCGGGGTCGCTCGGTCGCAGCAACGCGCTGGTGAAAGGTCATCGTATGCGCATGATTGGGCGGTTGTTGCTGTTCGAAGCGATGCGCTTTTTTGTGCTGACGCTTCCAGTCCTTGCCATTGAAGCATTCTTTATTGGCGGGTCGATAGCCGCCACGACAACGGGCGCCCAATCGCCGCTCAGCGTCATCGCGATCATCGCTGCAAGCTTGTTAAGCGCGGTCGAGAACGTGCTGGTTGTCCCGTTTTACGTGGCGTACATTACCGTCAACTACCTCGACCTGCGTGTTCGCAAGGAAAACCTTGCGCTGCAGATACAGGCGGCCAACATAGCGCCTTTGGATTCTGCGGGCCTCGTCGATTCTGGCGCTCCTATCGTGACGGCTACCAGTATTGCGCCGCCCCCGGAGATGCAGACAGTTGTGTCCAGCCCGATCCTGGATATGCCAAGCCTCGCCGTTATCAACCAACTGCCTGCTCCACAGGAGATTGCTCCTGCCCAACCCACGGCGCCGTCTGAGGGAGAAATGACCATTCCGGCGCAGACTTTTAGCGCAACACTTACGCCAGCACAACGGATCAGCGCCCTGTTCAAGCGGTTGCGCGCCGAGGGAGAGAATGCCGAAATTCTCAACCAACTCGGTTTGGCTTACCAGGAAGTGGGCGATTTATTTGGCTCACAGGACTCATTCACGCGCGCCCGCGCGCTCGCGCCTGACAATCCTCAGTATGCTCTCAACATGGCGTTGTTGCAAAAGGATCGCCGGGACCTGCCGGCGGCGCGCCAGGCTATGTCCGATTATCTGCGGTTGGAGACGAACAGCGAAGAGCGCCAGAAAGTCATCGAAAATCCAGCGCTGAAGGAACTGCTGCCATAACTAACCCAATCTCTAATCTCGACTATTAAAGATGAACCTACCTGATCTTTACCAAAGCATCAAAACTGAGGCGGCCAAGACCATCGTCGGACAAACGGATGTGTTCGAGCAGGTTGTCGTGGCGCTGTTCAGCGGCGGGCATGTCCTGCTCGAAGGCGTCCCTGGCACCGCCAAGACGCTGATCGCCAAGACGCTCGCCCGGTTGATCCGCGCGGAGTACAAACGCGTGCAGTTCACGCCCGATCTGATGCCGTCGGACATCGTCGGCACGAGCGTGTTTAACCTGCAGAATAGCGAATTTTCGTTGCGGCGCGGGCCGGTGTTTACTCAGATTCTCCTGGCGGACGAGATCAACCGCGCCCCCGCCAAGACGCAATCGGCATTGCTCGAAGCGATGGAGGAACACCAGGTGACGATCGAGGGCGTGACGAACAAACTGCCAGAGCCGTTCATGGTGCTGGCGACGCAGAACCCTGTGGAGTACGAGGGCACATACCCGTTGCCGGAAGCGCAACTCGACCGCTTCCTGATGAAAGTGCGCATCACCTATCCGCCCTTGCCGGCAGAGACCGAGATTCTGCGCCGTTACCACACCGGTTTCGACGCGCACAAGCTGGATGACGCAGGATTATTGCCGGTGATGAGCCCGGCTGATATTGCCGAGGCGCAGGCTGCCATTCTGGCGGTCAAGGTGGAGACAGGTGTGCTCGATTACATCGCCCGCCTGCTGGATGCGACGCGCAAATCGCCCGATCTGTTGCTCGGCGGCAGCCCGCGCGCCGGGATTGCACTGCTATTGACATCGAAGACCTATGCCGCTTTGCAGGGACGCGACTACGCGCGACCGGACGACATCAAGTTCCTGGCGCCGCCGGTGCTACGCCATCGCATCATTCTGCGCCCTGAGGCTGAAGTCGAAGGGCTGGACGCAGACAAGATTATCGCGCGCATACTCGCCAGGGTAGAAGTCCCGCGCTAACCGCGAACGGCTTCATCGCAAGCACATGCCCACACGACGACTGTTGTTGTTGATACTCATCGCGGCGCCTCTGCTTGGCCTGGCAGAGTTGGCTCCGGTGTTTGGCGTCGTCGCTTTGTTGTATGCCGCGATCGTCTGCGCGGCTGCGCTGTTGGACTTGCGATTAATGGATCGGCATGGCGCCTTCGATCTGCAACGTAGGCATGATCAACGCTTGTCGCTTGGGGCCGATAACCCCATCACGATCGTGGTGACGCATCGCGGTCAACATGATACGCTGATCGAGTTGCGCGACGAACCTCCGGACGCCTGGTTGACGAAGCCGGATGGGTCGGCAACTCCGCCAGTGTTTACATTCCCGTTGGCCGTCCGGGCAACGCGCGAGTTGAACTACACTGTCCGCCCGTTGCGCCGAGGGGACTACCGCTTCGAGCGCATCACCTTGCGCTGGACGGGGCCGCTGGCGTTAATGCGGCGGCAGCACACTTACGACATGGCACAACCGGTGCAGGTCTACCCGAATGTACTGGAAGTGCGCAAATATGATCTGTTGTTGCGCCGGAATCGACTTCAGGATATCGGCTTGCGCATCCAGCGGCGCTATGGCGAGGGACGTGAGTTCGAGCGCCTGCGCGAGTACCAGCCCGACGACGACTTTCGCCATATTTCGTGGAAGGCCACGGCGCGGCGTCATAAGCCTATCACGATGGAGTTCGAATCCGAACGCAGCCAGACGATCTTCGTGGCGTTTGATGTGGGTCGGATGATGAACGCGCCGGTCGGCGAGATGACCCGCCTGGACTATGTGATCAACTCGGTGCTGCTGTTCAGCTACGTGGTGCTTGGAAAAGGCGACAAAGTCGGCATGATGACGTTTGCGGACACAGTGACGCACTACATCGAGCCCAAACCAGGGCGGGCGCAGTTCTACCGCATGCTGGATCTGCTATATCGCGTTGAAACACAACCCATCGAACCCGACTTCAGACAGGCGCTCAATTATCTTAAGCTCAAACAACGCCGTCGCGCGCTCGTCGTGGTATTCACGGATTTGGCAGGCGGTATGTCCATGCAGCAACTGGCTTCGGGTGTGATCGGCTTGCGTCCGCCGCATCTACCTTTGATCGTCACGATCAGCGATCCCGTTCTAAAGGATCTCGCGACGACGGCGCCGGTCAGTGAAGCGAGCGTCTACGAACGTTCTGTTGCACAGCGCGTGCTCGATAACCGGCGCGCTGTGTTACACCGGATGGAGATGCAGGGGGCAATGACGCTGGATGTGCCGGCCTCGCAACTGTCGGCATCGGTGATCAACAAATACCTGGATATCAAGGAGAAGGGGATTCTTTAGGTTTTCTTCCGCCGAGAAGCAACAGGGTGACCATCAACGCGCCTGAGACGGCTGCGGCGATGCCGCTGTACAACGGATTGAACTGCGGCGAGATAAAGCCTTCAATCATACCGGCGATGACGAGGAGCGGGATTGAACCGCCTGCCAGCACAATGGCCTCGCGCGTTGCCAGGATCAGCGCATCCTTGCGTGATTGTGCGCCTGGGCGCACGATTGCCCAGCCCATGCGCAATCCTGCGCCACCTGCCATAAAGATGACGGAAAGCTCAATCACCCCGTGGCCGATGATAAAGTTGACCAAACGCCACCCCAGACCATAGTGAAAGCACAGCCCCATCAGGCCGCCGACTGACAGCCCGTTGGTCAGAAGAATGTAAAGCGTGACCAGGCCAGCGCTTGCGCCGCCTGCAAACGCCATCAGGCTGACCTGGATATTATTGGTCATGATGAATGCTGAAGCGTAGGGCCGTTTGTCCTCGGGCAGGTCGATCCACAGCTTACCGCTTCTGACCAACGGAATCAATTGCTTCTCGCTGTCGCTGAAAGTCCACTCAGCGACATCCGGTTGCAGATACACAAGAATGCCATTTGCAACTGCCGGCACTGCCACCGTCAGGAATGCGCACACGATAAAAGGAAAAAGTCGGCGAAAGGCGCGCGGGAACTGTGAGAACAAGAAGTCGATCAGGTTTAGCCCCTGAGAGGGGCGTCCGCGATACACCGCCGCGTGGGCGCGGGCGACCAGTTGGTTAAGGTGCGTGGCGACCCGCTGCCCTTTGTAGTCTCGCTGCGCCAGCGCGAAATCACTGGTCACGTTGCGGTATAACTCGCCGAGTTCTTCCAGTTCGTCTGGTTTCATGCGGCGTATGCCGTTGCCCGCGGCTTTCCCGACGAGTTGAGCAAGCCTTTCCCACTTATCCTTGTTCTGGGTTACGAACTGGTCGACATGCATGGTTTACGTTTAGCTCGCGCGCCCCAGCAGGCTGCGCCCCAACTCCTGCAAAGCATCCGCAGCAGGACCGCTGATTTGCGCTGCTGCGAGCGCCCCGACAGACTTGTTGTAGGCATCGAGCGCAGCCTGCTCTGTGTAAGCGCGCCCACCGCAATTCTCAATTAATGTGCGCAGTAGCTTGATCTTGCCACTGTCCATTGTGTCCGTTGCGTCTATGGGCGACTCGCCGCCGTCACGCGCTGGCTGGCCAAAATAGAGGGCGCGAATAGCAGCGTCATGTTCCGCGGCAAATAACACCGGGAGTGTCTTTTTGCGATGGCTGAGATCGCTATCCTGCTTGCCCGTTTTCTCCGGGTCGCCCCAGATGCCCAGCACGTCGTCCTGCAACTGGAAGGCGATTCCCAGCCATGCGCCAAATTCTGCCAGTGCGGACACGCGCCATGCGGGCGCGTCAGCGAGGATTGCGCCAATGGCGCAGGCAGCCTGAGTGAGAGCGCCCGTTTTACCCTTGATCATTGTCATGTATTCATCTGATGACACATCCGCGCGGTTTTCAAAACTCAGGTCCAGGTGCTGCCCGATTGTAAGTGCGACGCATGCATCGTCAAAAACGCGCATGGCGCGTATCACCCGTTCCGCGCTGATTCCGCGATCGATGGTTGATTCCAGGGCAATATGCGCCAGCGTGAACATCGCATCACCGCTGTTGATTGCCTGTGGCTCGCCCCACACTTTCCACAATGTCGGCCGACCCCGGCGCAACTCATCGCAATCTTCGATGTCATCGTGAATCAGAGAGAAGTTATGCAACATCTCAACTGCGGCCGCGCCTGGGAGCGCCGCTTCCATCGTCCCGCCGCAAGCCTCGCAACACAGCAGTGTGAGCAGAGGGCGGATACGTTTACCGCCGTACACGCGCGTCGTCGAACCATCGGCATCCACGAAGCCGAGGTGGTAGTTCAACATCGTGTTGAAAATCGCGGGTTGGCTGATATCCAGTCCCGCGGTGCTGCTTACCGCCGCGTGGGGAGTGACGTGGGGAGTGACAATGCGGTGCATTTCCTCTTCGATGCGTGGGAGCAGGTCTGTAAAGTATGTGTTGAGTGTGTTCTCTGGATCCATGTTTCTATGCTGTTTTAGTCCTAAGACTTTGACGTGTAATACCTAATGCCGTTATAAGCCAGATGATCGCAACGATGTAACCGGCGAGGACATCACTAGGCCAGTGTACACCGAGATAAAGCCGGCCGAAACCCACACCGGCGATGATGATGATTGCAAACAACAACGCAGCGATGCACAGGCGCGACTGGCGCCGCGCGATGATTGCAATCGCCCCATAAGCAACGAAGACGGTCACCGCGTGACCACTGGGGTAGGCGAAACGCTGGAAGCCGGCCTGCAATTCGGGCAGCAGGGTCTGGATGGAATCCACGCGAGGGGGCAACCGCTCAATCAGCAAGCGCATCGTGATGTTGGTCACCATTGCGCCGCCGTATGCGATGAGCGGCCAGGCCGCCCGCCACATCGACCCTATGGTGGAACTGATACCTCTGGGCACCCCGGAACGCGGCGAGGAACGCGGCGAGGAACGCGGCGAGGAACGCGGCGCTCTGGATGTTCTGCGCCATTCAAGGAGCGTCAAACCGGCGCACAACACGATTGTCGGGATGGCTGAGCCCATGAATGTGAGTATTGAAATGATCTGGGTCAAAGCGGGATTGCGAATACTCATCGCTGCCAGCAATACTCTCATATCACCGGGAAGACTCCCGCCCAGCACAATTGGGACGCTGATGATGACAAGCGCGCCCAGGCTGATCAGAAACATGGGCACGAATGGGTTGTCGCTGGATGTCATTGCGACGCGAATCGATCTCATATGGCGTTATGCTACACTGACATTTCAAATATGATTTTCACTGCTACTCTGGCTACAAGGTGATTATTATTGCATGGTTACAACCTTTGAACTCACAGATACTGGTGTAAGCGCACTGGGCAGTGCGGATAATATGAACACAGCATCCGCAGGCCTGCCTGTTGGCTCATATACCACTTTCCGCACATACTCAGGCGAATGTGTTCTGCGCCATGAAAATCACGTGACCCGGCTGGTCGCGTCTGCCGCGTTGCTGGGTATGAGCGGGGCGCTCGACCCCGACACGGTGCGCGTTGCGATCGGGAGTATTCTGCGCGCAACGGGTTATGCGGAGTCGCGTTTCCGGCTGACGTTTTCGCCGCCGCGCCTATTTATCTCGGTCGAGCCATTCACCCCATACCCGTCGTCCTGCTACGAGACTGGCGTAAAGTGCATCACCGTGGCTCAGCATCGCGATAACCCGCATGCGAAGAGCACTGCGTTCATCGCTTCGGCCAGCGATGCCTACAAGGTTCTCCCACGTGGGATTCACGAAGGGCTTATGCTCTCTGCTGAGGACGATGTCCTGGAAGGACTGAGCAGCAACTTCTTTGCGTTGCGTGATGGCGTCTTGCACACGGAACAGGCGCGCGCGCTTGTTGGTGTGACGCAGTCGCTGGCGATTGAAGTCGCCTGTATGGTCGCCCCCAATATGCCGCAGTCGGCACAGGCGATCAAACTTGCTGATTTACCGCGGGTTGCCGAGTGCTTCATAACCAGCGTGTCGCGTGAGATTATGCCGGTGGTCCAGATCGATGGCGCTGTCATAGGCGCAGGGGCTCCTGGCCCATTCACCCGCTCGCTGATCGACGGCCTGGCTGCGTTAATCGCGCGTGAAGCGCGCTCTGTGTTTGCCCGTCCCACTGTTTTCAGGGTTTAGACCCGGCAGCTGTGTTTGGCGTCGCCGAAAAGAACGAGTCGCGGAGTTGCGCGATCTTCGAACGGATCGGCACCTGCACCCATTGGGGTGGGTCCGTCATTGTTGAGGCGAATTCAGTATAGTTTTGGTCGAGCACGCCCATCTTGATGTTCTTGCGATCCACCTTTTGCGCGAGAGCCGCCAATTGCTGCATCTGTTCAAAAGTGAGGTCGGTCTTAACCGATGCATTAAACTTTGCAATCAACGCGGGCGCGTTTGCAAGCACCGAAAGAAACACCTGGGGGTCTGTCAACTTGTCCTTGACGGCCAGCATGACGAGTTGCTGGTCGCGGGCGCGGTCAAAGTCCCCATTGACCAGGCTGTGCCGGGTGCGCGCGAATTTCAACGCGGTAGCGCCGTTCAAGTTGTGGATGCCTTTCGTGATCGAAAATACCTCGGTGCGATAGTCGGCGGTGGGGTACTCCGGGTCGTAAATATCGAGGGGCACGTCGACCGTGATACCGCCAATCTGATCGACGAATTCCTCGAAGGCCGAAAAGTTAACCCGCGCATAGAAGTTGATCGGGATGCCGAGGACTTGCTCAACCGTCTTGCGCGCCAGTTCTGGCCCGCCGCCAGGATAATCAAAAGCGTCTCCGAGGAAATTGGCCGTGTTGATGCGCCCATTCTCGTAACCCGGTAACGGAACCCACAGATCGCGCGGGACGGACAGTATCCCGGCTTGTAACGTCACCGGATCCAGCGTCAACACGATCATCGTGTCGGTTCTGCCAGGATCTTTCTCGCCCTCGCGCTGATCGATGCCGGTCACGAGCACATTGACCCGTTCTTTGCCGTTCCACGGTCGAGGCAGTTGAGGAGGCTGCACCTGGGGGATAACTGTGCTGGTGATTGTGGATTGCAGGGGTTCGGGGGTAATGTAGTAGTCGATGTTCATCTGCGGGGCCTGACCATAGTTGCACAGCCAGTTGGCCGCCAATTCACCGCCCGCACAGAAGTTATAGGCAGCGCGATTTACGTAGATGCTCAGACCTAAGCCTGCGAGCAGGAGTAGTGTGCACACCCAGAAAATCTTTCTTCGCACAACAGTCGCAATCACGAGGTGAATATACCATTATTGTTGATGCGCATTGATCGCGCCGACTTGGACTAGAATCATTGCACCATGGAGGATATGATTTTCTCACCTGAAGTTAGCGAAGCCATCCGGCAACGACGCCCGGTGGTGGCGCTTGAATCTACGTTGATTACGCACGGTTTTGCCTATCCGCGCAATGTCGAGGTGGCAACACAGATGGAAGACGCAGTGCGTGAATGCGGCGCACAACCTGCAACTGTGGCCGTGCTTGATGGCAATATCACCATCGGGCTGAATGCGGAACAAATCGAGCATCTGGCGACGACGCGCCAGGCGCGCAAGTGCAGCGTGCGCGATCTTGGGATTGTGATGGGTCTCGGCCTGGACGGCTCGACGACCGTCGCTGCGACGATGTTTATCGCGGCGCGCGCCGGCATCAGTGTGTTTGCCACTGGCGGGATTGGCGGTGTGCATCGGGGACATCCGTTCGATGTGAGCGCCGACCTGACCGAGCTTGGGCGCACGCCGGTGACCGTTGTGTGCGCCGGCGCGAAGGCATTACTCGACCTTCCCCTCACCTTTGAGCACCTCGAAACACTGGGCGTCCCCGTGCTGGGTTATCAGACCGACGACATACCCGCGTTTTACTCGCGCAGCAGCGGTTTGCGCGCCGATGCGCGCATCAATATCCCCGGCGATCTGGCGGCAATTGTCAGGGCGCGGCGTGAACTGCATCTCCCCGGCGGTGAACTGGTGTGCGTTCCCGTGCCGCAGGAGGCTGAGTTGCCCCGCGATGTGGCCGAGGCGGCGATTCGCGGAGCACAGCGAATGGCGGATGACCTGGGGATACACGGCGCGGCGGCCACGCCTTTCCTGCTCGATGAAATCGCTAAGCGAACCAATGGCGCCAGTGTGCGCGCTAATATCGCGCTTCTCGTCAATAATGCGCGAGTGGCCGCACAGATCGCAGCGGCATTACTCGCTTGAATTTACGGCACTAACAGGTCACACAACTCTATGCATCAACCTTCCTCAAAAATCATTTTCGACACCGACCCTGGTGTAGACGACGCCATGGCGCTTTTGTTTGCGTTGCGCTCGCCTGAAATCGAGGTCATTGGAGTTACGACCGTCTTCGGTAATTCGAACATTGATGTCACTACCCGCAACGCGCTTAACCTCCTGGATTTTGCTGGGAGGGCGGACATTCCAGTCGCTCGCGGGGCGGGGCGTCCTCTGGTCAATCCCCCTGGCCCGACTGCCGAGTGGGTGCATGGCGACGATGCCATGGGCAATATCGGCTGGGTAACGGTTAATAATCCGGATCAGCATCCGGTGAAGGTGCACGCGGCAGAGTTCATCGTTGAGACGGTCATGGCGCATCCGGGCGAGATCACGTTGACCGCGGTCGGCCCGATGACCAACCTTGCGCTGGCGTTGCAACTTGAGCCACGCATCGCACAAAACGCGCGTGAAGTCGTCATCATGGGTGGAAACGTCCTGGCTTCAGGCAATGTGTCTCCCTTCGCAGAGGCAAACATCATGGGCGACCCGCATGCCGCCGCGTTGATGTTCAGCGCGGAGTGGCATATCACAATGGCCGGGCTGGATGTCACACAAAGCACCCAGATGGACGACGCATACTTCGCCGCACTCACGCAGTCTGGCGATCCTTTTGGCGGGTTCGTCAGTCGCGTCGCGGCGTTTTATCAGCAGTTTCACCGCGAATGGTATGGGTACGAGAACGGCGCAGTCGACACGCACGATCCTTCAGCGATTGCATACTTGATCGATCCCACGTTGTTTGTCGGCGAGCACTATAGTATCGTCGTGCCGGTGAGCGGCCCTGCCGAAGGGATGACCATTGCCGACCGGCGCGGCAAGTTCTACAAGACCCCCAAGGTCAACTGCCTCATGCAGGTAGACAGCCCGCGGCTTCTCGAATTGTATAAACAGCGCCTGACCAGCGAGCGATAACGCCGCTCTCTGTAGAGGGCACGCTTCGCGCCTTGCGGTTGCCCATCCGCACACACCACAGCCTGAGTGTGTGTGGACCGGAGACCGGTCTGCGAGAGGTCAATCGATTGGCTCAGATCCTGAACCCATGTCATCGTCCATCATGCCGCCCGGCATACCCATGCCGCCCATTCCACCCGGCCCGCCCATCTCACCGCCTGCGCCCTCTCCGAGAATGTCACCCATGCTCTGTTCTATCTTTTCGCGGTCCTCGCCTTTTTCCAGCCG
>Ga0118677_10002367_pt1 | contig 38119 bp, 37 predicted proteins | sample AliMusrvi5mmetaG_FD_86154 | JGI IMG/M metagenome (GOLD analysis project Ga0118677, IMG submission 86154) | reverse complement strand
CCCGGCCGCGCCCCATGCAGCCCCGGCCGTGGTGCGGCCCGCCGAGCCCGCCGCCGGCCGGCCCCCGCGGTCGGCGGCGGGCTCGGCGGGCAGCACCACGGCCGGGGCTGCATGGGGCGCGGCCGGGTGCGCTGCAGCCGCATGCTTGGACGACACCGTCGACGGCTTGGGAGCCGGGACTGCGTCATTGGGTTGATCGGGTGACTTTGAGGCGGTCTTACGGGGACGCAGCACCCGCTTCGTGATGTGCTGCAACAAGCGTTTGATCATTTCGGGAATAGAGGATACCGGATCAAACGCGCGATTTCAAGGTTAATCCGGACGCCGTTACACCCGCTTGTGGACCCAACGCCCGGTCTGAAACCAGAGGGCAACCATGACCCCGTTCACGGTGAGCGCGATGCTGACGGACCACCAGATGCCCAGCGTGGCCGGGGTGACGAGCCGCGCCATCAGGAACGCGAGCGGCACTTGCACGCCCCACAATCCGATAATGGTCGTGACCATGGGCGAGAGCGTATCGCCGGCACCCTGCAAGGCACGGCCCAGCACGATGGAAAATGCCGCGAAGATATAGAAGAACGACGTAACGCGCAGATACGACGTCCCGGCGCGCACCACTTCAGGATTCGGATCAAAGACCCGTACAAACGCCGGCGCCCACGTCACCAATATCGTGGCGCAGACCACCATGACGACGAGGTCGATCAGGACCGCCAGCCAGGCGGCCTGCCGCGCACGCTCCGGCCGGCCGGCGCCGAGGTTCTGGCCCACCAGCGTTGCCGCCGCATTCCCGAGCACGAACGCCGGCATCATGAGCACCATGTGGAATCGCGCCGCGATGCCGTAGCCCGCCACCGCCACCATGCCGCACGACGCCACGATCCGCATCAGCACGCCGCTCATCAGACTCCGCGACAGCATCTGCCCGGAACTCGGAATCCCGATCCGGATCACCCGCCACGCGATGGCGAACTGCGGCCGCCAGTGTGCCTTGAGGACTTTGAGACCGCCCCGTCCCGACGCCAGGGCCTGGATGACAATCAGCGCCGCGATGATCTCGGCGATGACCGACGCCCACGCCGCGCCGCGAACCCCCAGGGCGGGCGCGCCCAGCAGGCCGAAGATGAAGATCGGTGCCAACAGCAGGTTGATCACGTTCGACAACACCATGGCGTACATCGGGATGACCGTGTTGCCCGACGATTGCATGATGCTGTTGCCGACGAACAACACGAAGATGGCGCAACTCCCGACAAACGAAATCCGCAGGTAATCGGCGCCCAGGGACCGGACGTCCCCCACTCCGCCCAGCAGGCCGCAAAGGCCGTCCGCTGAGTACCACCCGACGACTCCGGCCAGCAAGCCGACCACCACGGCAGCCATGAGCGACTGTCCCGCGCTCTCGGCGGCCTCGTCCAGGCGACCCGCGCCCACGCAACGCGAGACGATCGCGACGGTGCCCGTTGACAGCCCCATGACCACCGGGAAGAGCATCATCAGCACGGTCCCGGCCAGCGTCAGCGCCGCCACGGCCGACGAGCCCAGCCGGCCGACCCAGAACATGTCGATCACCGTCTGCAGGTTCTGCAGGAGCGCGCTGACCATCATGGGCCAAGCCAGCATGAGGAGCCCCTTGAGCAGGGGACCCTCAGTCAGCGCGATCATTCGTTCACGAGTTGTCATAAAAGGGGTAAGAGTTTACCGGAGCCGTTACACAACCGAAAGCCGAATCGCCCCGACGGCACGGGAGCCACATGGCTGATTCACGAAATGTTGTAAGTTCTTGGTAATCGTCATTCCTTCGCCTGGCCCAATCTGGCACAAACCCACCCCTAACCCCTCCGAGGAGGGGAATTCCATATGACGGGAGCCGCCAGGGGGCAGCGGCGATAACATGGTGGCGTTCACGCTGGCCGGCATGGGCACGCGGGTGACCTCCGTGGACATTAGCGACTACTTCCGGCGAGGGCCGTTCCTCTACGAAGGCTCGGCCGGAACAAAATACGAATACCAATGGACGGTAAGCGACTACATCGGCGCCGTGATGCACAGCGGGTGCGAGTTGCTGGCGGTTGAGGAGTTTGGCAGCGAATCCGACGGCGAGTGGGAGATACCGCCCGTGACCGGCCTGCCGCGCGTCCTGCTGGTGGTGGGAAGGAAACGGTAAGGGAACTCCGCTGACCCCTGCGCTGCGCTATCTAGAACACGCGTGCCAGCGCGCCCCCATCCACGAGCAGGCAGGTGCCGGTGATGAAGCGGCCCGCCTCACTGGCGAGCATCAGGGCCGGTCCCGCGATCTCTTCCGGGGTACCCCAGCGGCCGATGGCCGTCCGCTGCGCGAGAGTGTCCTGCTGTTCCTTGCTCAGGATGGACATGGGCATGTCCGTGGCGATGGGCCCGGGCGCGATACAGTTGACGGTGATACCGAACGGGCCCAGGTCGAGAGCGTTGGACTTGGCCAAGGCGATCAGTGCCCCCTTGGTGGCCGAGTAGCCGTTGCGCGCTGGCGTGCTAGCGAGGCCCATGATCGAGGAGATATGGATGACGCGCCCCCAGCCGCGCTGCTTCATGCCGGGCGCGACCGCGCGCGTCATGGCCATCACGCTGCTGAGGTTGAGCTCGACCAGGTAATCCCAGTCCTTGTCCTGGATGGCATCAATGGCCTGGGGGATATTCCAGCCCGCATTGTTGACCAGGATATCGACCCGTCCGAAGCGCTTCTCGGCGGCGGCAGCCACCTGCAGCACTTGTTCGCGCACGGCCATGTCGGCGGCCATCCAGCCCACTTCCCGTCCCGTGGTCCTCTGGATCTCCCCCGCGGCCGCCGCCAGCGGAGCCTCCTGCCGGCTGCAAAGGAAGAGATCGGCGCCCGCCTCAGCGAATGCCCGTGCGATCGCGTTGCCAATCCCCTTGCTGCCTCCCGTCACCAGTGCGACGCGTCCCGCAAGGCTGAAGTCGACGATGCTCATATGCACTCCTGTCTCCAGTCCCACGGAAGATGTACGTTCTGACTCCACGGATAACTGCCGTATTTGCGTCACGATACTGGAGCAGCGGACGGCACAGGTCAAGATTGCGGGGACGTTCCAGACAAGAGGTTTACGCAGTGACAGTTACTGGGTTATTCGCGCAAATGGTGCGCATGCTCGGTGGCTCATTGCGCCAGGCGATTCCGGGGTAATGTCGCGTTGTGCACAGACCGCGCATCACCGTTTCCCGGACGGCGTCTTCCGACTTCCGTAAGCGGGCCGTCCCTCGCGCAGCACCTTGGCGCAGTAGGAATTGAGGCTGACTCCCTCGCTCAAAGCAAGGATCGCCAACTCCCGGTGGAGGTCTTTGCCCAGGCGAACCACGAACTTGCCCGAGTAATCCCTGCCAGCCGTGGCGGGCGGTAACGGCGTACTGTCTTGCTCGTGGATGGCGATCCATTCCTTCACAACCTGGCAAAGCTCCGCGTACACCTTCGCCTCATCGTTGCCGTGGACGCCGCCCAGCATCAATCCCGGACATGTGCCGACGTAGCAACTGTCCTCGCCGGACCATTCGACGATCTTGAGGTAGCGATCGCTGGTTTTCATGGTTGAGTCTCCCGAAGCGCATTCTCCACGTCGCGCCCCTGATAGCGCTTGGCATCGTCGCCTGCATGTCCACTGACGGTGATACGCACACCGCTCGGGTGCAGGTAGTTCCGGTGGCTGCCCTTCCCGCCGCGGTTGACAAAGCCAGCGCGCTCCAAGTCACGAATCAGTTCTCGGACTTTCCGAGGCATATAGTACCATTCTGATACTACAACGTCAACCGGCCGCCGGATCGGCGAATTCGAGTACATGCGCCCGCCGCTGGCGCGAGGTAGCGCACCAGTCCGTGGTTAAGTCTCCCCATCAAGTTTCGCCAGTACAAGTTCATCCGTAACAGCTACCGTTGCCTGTACGTCCCCTGCATCGAACTCATGCCACTGAGCGTGTGTGGCTTTCGTTCTCACGGCCGCTGCCGCTCTGCAACGCTTTGCCATGACACCAGAGATCGCGCCGTCGGCAGCAAGCGCAGAGATCATCGAATCCAAATTCCTTCCCTGCTCATCAATGCTCCGCTTCGTGGCGACTCGGCGTATTGTGTCCTCAAATACGACGCCCACGATTACGCCAGCTTCATTCTTGTGTCCGTTTGCCAAGTACTCGCGCGCGTGATCCAGGAAGTTGTCGAACGTCTCCGCCCTGGCGTGATCGGCTATCGAGTTAAGAAGACCCGCCTGAATATCCGTCAGCAGGTGCTTCAGTACAGCGCGAATCTCACCGACCATTCCGGTAATATACTCCCACCCAATTTGCTCTCCATCCCGGATAACGCTGCCCACGTGTTCGGCATATGGGGACTTCTTGTCCGGGAAGATGTGTAGAACAATGTTACGTGATGCGGTGATCCAGCCGCGAGCCTCCTGGAATTGAGTGGAGTCGGAAGCGTGTCCGCTATCATCGCCCTGTCTCAACGAATCGCCTTCCTCAATCAGTTGGCTGAGTCGCTGAATCGCCCTGTCGTGTGATGTCATGAGATTCCTCTCTGACTTACCATTTCTATCGGTAACACGTCGCATTTCCTAGAATAGGACGCTATCGGCTGCAATCCTTGGCGTCAATCGGCTTTTTCGCCCCGCCACGAAACCTTTCCCGCATAGCCCTATGGCACGGGGACATTCCAACAAAGGGTTTACGCAGTGAGAGGTACAGGGTTATCCACGACCGTGTTTGGCCAGTGACATTCTCTGCAAGGCACCAGCGCCGACAGCGCGGCGCCCTCCAACGAGATGACGCAGGTCTGTCACCTTGGCATCTTCTGGAGGGCGCCGCGCTGTCGGCGCCGTGCGTAGAAACAAGCCAGTAGCCCGTTGGGCGATTCGCTCGCTACTAGCGAATTGACAGCAGCGCCCGCAACGTTCACATTGGCTGGAACGCCAACAAGGAGATCCCATGACCGTGCCCAACAGGACGCAAGCGAAGGCGAAGACCGCAACGACAAAGTCATCCCCGGCGGCTAAGAAGCAACCCGACGTGCCGCCGCTGGTGCAGGAGGCACTCCAGGTCACCTGGCTGCTCAAGGGTGGACTCAAGAACGTCCAGCTCGCCTACATCCGCGTGGGCACGTTGCTGGCCCAGGTGCGGGACCGAAGACTTTGGGAAGTTCTGAAACATCCGGACATCGAACACTACGCCCAGGAACGACTTCAACTGGGACGGGCGTCACTTTATCGGTACCTGCAAGTTCACGACTGGATGGTGGAGTTCCACAAGGACTGGCTCGAACCCCACCCCAAAGGGTTCATCCCGGAACTGACGGATGCGGCTGACTTAATGTGGATTGAAGCCGAGCTGGCGAAACCGAACCTGGAGCCGGAGCGGCGTGCCGCACTCGAGGTACTGCGGACGAAGGGCCTGAACGGTGAACTGAAGGACAGCGACCTCGTCAACTTCCGACACCACACCCGCCCCAACGATGCCGGCGTCAGGTCCCTGCTGACCAAGTGCCGCGCGCTGCGGCGCCAGGCGACGCAAGTGGCGGCCGCGCCGCCTGAGGCGATCGCGGACTTGGACGCCGCGATCGTCCTGTTCGAGAAGGCGGTCGCCGCGGCGGGGAAGCGCTAACGGGAACGTGCGAAATGCAACGTGAAACCGGTTCTGGCGCAGTTTTGTTTCGGCGCAAGTAGTTTATACATAGTGCGTTGAACGAAAGTCTATCCGCTTGGACTCGCGCGGGTGTCGGGGCCCTTGACCGCGACCCAGCGTCAGGGGTCGGGCTCAGCCAACAAGTCGTAACCGTCGGCCGCCGTGTAGCGGACCCGCAGGAAGTCGCCCGCCTTGGCGGCGGTCTCTGCCAGAGTCACTCGCGTCACGCCATCGACCTCCGGGGCCTGGCCCGCTGAACGCGCCAGCCATTCGCCGGCGCTGAGCGGCCGGATGAGTAGCACCTCGTCGGCCTGCCCGACACGCGCGGCCAGCCGACGGCGTACAATGGCCTGCTGCGCGCGCATTAACCGGGCACGGCGGCGCTTCGCCACGGCCGCCGGTACCTGTCGCGGAAGATCGTGAGCCTCGGTGTCTTCCTCTCGCGAGTAAACAAACGCGCCGAGGTGATCGAAGGCCGCCTCCCGCACAAAATCCAGCAGCGCTTCGAACCGGGTCTCGGTTTCGCCCGGGAATCCCACGAGGCACGTGGTCCGCAGCGTCACGCCCGGCAGCGCGGCCCGGGCCCGGACCGGCAATTCGCGCACCGCCGGGGCGCCACCCGCCCGCCGCATGGCGCGCAGAACGTCCGGATGACTGTGCTGAATCGGAATGTCGAGGTAGCGGCACACGTGCCGGCTTTCGGACATCGCCTCCAGCAACGCGGCGTCGAGATGCGCGGGATGGCCATAGAGCAGGCGGATCCAGAACCGGCCGCCCAGCCGGTCCAGCTCGCGAATCAGCGCGGCCGGATCGGACCGGCCCCCGAGATCGCTGCCGTACCGCGTAGTGTCCTGCGAGATCAGATTCAGTTCGCGAATGCCGGCCGCCAGCAGGCCCTCGGCTTCGCGCACGATGTCGGGGATGCGGCGCGACCGGTAGCGGCCGCGGATGCCCGGGATGGCGCAGAACGCGCACCGGTGATTGCAGCCCTCGGCAATCTTGAGGTAGGCGAAAGGTCCGCCCGTGAGCACGAGGCGCCGGGCCGACGGGCTGAACACGCGGCGCGACACGCCCGATACGCTTAAGATGCCGTGTTCGCCGCGCTCCACCCGTTTCACGAGGCGGGCGATTTCGTCAAGCTGGTCGAGGCCCAGGAACGCGTCGACTTCGGGCAGGGACGCCTGAAGACTCTTGCGATAGCGCTGGGTGAGGCAGCCGGCCACGATCACGGCCCGGCAAAGGCCTGCTTCCTTGCGGGCACACGCCCGCAGGATGGCATCAATCGACTCCTCCTTGGCATCGCCGATAAACCCGCAGGTGTTGACGAGGATGACATCCGCCTCTTCGGGCGAACGCGCGAGGGTCAGGCCTGCGGCGCGCAGCACGCCGGCCATATGCTCGGAATCGACCAGATTCTTGGCGCACCCGAGACTGACGAACCCGACCGAATAGGCCATACGGCTCCGTTACGGCTGGCGGGTTTTCAGGTACGAGGGCGGCGGTTCCGTGGCCAGCCGCAAGGGCGTCGAAGCGCGCGCCGGCGCGGCCATGGCGGACGACACCGGCCGCCGATCCCGCCGGAGACGGCCGACCCCGTAGTACACGACGAGCAGCACGACCAGGACGGCGGCAACGATGGCCGCGTAACGAAGCAGGCGCTCCGGCGAAATGCCGGATTTCGTCCGGTAGGGCCGACCCCGGTTGGATCCCTGGACGCGATGCCACGCGGCCCGGACATGGGCAACGCCCACCGCCAAACGGAGCAGGCCTTCGCGGAGCAGTTGCGCGAGATCGTCCGCCAGGCCGTGCCAGTCGATGCTGCGCCGCTTGCGTGCCAGCTTCGCAGACGGCATGGCGGGAAGCGGTTCGTGCACCGGCATCGGGGGCGCCTGATAGTCGGACTGCAACGAGGGCCGGACCGCCCGGGCATAGTGCATGAGATAGTCGCGGACCAACGGTTCCGGATCCAGACCGACGCACTCCGCGTACATTTTGACGAAGCCTTTGCCGTAAAGCGGCACGGCAATCCGGCTGAAATCGTTGCACTCGATGGCGTCGACGATATGCACCTTCATGCGGGTGGCCTCGGCCACGTCGCTCTGGCTCATCTTCAGGTGCTCGCGCGCCATGCGGAGCGTATCGCCCAACGTGAACAACTCGTTCATGCCTGCCCGTTCTCCTCGTCCGCGCCTCCCGCCGGCACGTCTCCATCCAGGTCGATCAAAATCTCGCGCGGATCAGACCCGCGCGCCGCGCCGACGATGCCGCGCTCCTCCAGCACGTCCATCACCCGCGCCGCGCGCGTATAACCGATCCGCAGGCGGCGCTGCAGTGACGACGTCGAGGCGCGACGCGTCTCGCGGATAATCTGGATGGACATCTCGATCAGTTCCTCGTCGTTGTCGTCGCTACCGCCACCCACCGCCATCATATCGTCAATGCTGGGTGCGGGGCCGGCAGCGACTGCCGGGACGGATACCGGTCGCGACGCACCCCCCACCTTGGGTGCGGATGTAGAAGCCGATTCAGAACCGGCCTCCGACAGCGCAACGTCGGGCGGCTTGGGCACCTGGGCCTTGATGAATTCGACGACCCGGTGGATGTCCTCATCGGTCGTCAGCGCGCCCTGCGCACGGATCAGCTTGCTGCTGCCCGGCGGCAGGAACAGCATGTCGCCGCGGCCGAGCAACTTGTCGGCGCCGCTGGCGTCCAGGATGATCCGGCTGTCGTTCTTCTGGGCAACCTGGAAGGCGATGCGCGCCGGGAAATTGGCCTTGATCGTTCCCGTGATGACGTTCACCGACGGCCGCTGGGTGGCGATGATCATGTGGATGCCGACGGCGCGCGAAAGCTGCGCGAGCCGGGCAATATAGCCTTCGATTTCGGCGCCGGCCGTCAGCATGAGATCGGCCAGTTCGTCGATGACGATCACGATGTAGGGCAAGCGCTCGGGTATGCGCGTGGCGGGGTCGCCGCCGCCCGACCCGAAGAGGTCCTGCTGCTTCTCGATCGGGCGCTGGTTGAAACTCTTGATGTTGCGAACGCCCGCCTTGGCCATGATCTTGTAGCGTTTTTCCATCTCGGTGATGGCCCAGCGCAGGCCGCCCACCACGCGCTTGGGATCCGTGATGACCTCGTTGCGCGCGCCGAGCAGGTGCGGCAGATTGTTGTAGGCCGAGAATTCGACGATCTTGGGATCGATCAGGACGAGGCTGAGCTGGGACGGCGTGCGCGACATGAGCAGGCCCGCCAGGATCGTGTTCATGCAGACGGTCTTGCCCGAACCCGTGGCGCCGGCGATCAGGAGGTGCGGCATCGTGGCCAGATCGGCCACCAGATCGTTGCCGCCCACGTCCTTGCCCAGGATGATCGGCACTTCGATCTTGGCCGGATTCCAGATCGGCCCCTCCAGGATTTCGCGCAGGTACACGGCGCTCGTGGCGACATTCGGCACTTCGACGCCGACCGTGCCCTTGCCGGGAATCGGCGCCTGCACGCGCACGCTCGTGGCCTTGAGCGACAGGGCCAGGTTGTTGCTGAGGTTGGCGATCCGCTCGACCTTGACACCCGCGGCGGGCACCAGCTCATAACGCGTGACCACCGGGCCGGACTCGAAACTCTTGAGCTCGGTTTCGATGCCGAACTCCGCCAGCGTCTGCACAATGATGCGCCCGGTCGTGTCTGTGTCGCCGCGAATGACGCGTTCCGCCGCCGGCGGAACTTCGGTAAGAATCGACGTCGGCGGAAGCTTGTAGTCGCCCTGGGCCGGGAGCGCGGCGGGCGTCGAGGACTGGGCCAGCACGGCCCGCGGCGCAGCCGGGACCGGCCGGACCGCGGCAGGTTTTTCGGGTTTCGCCGGTTTCTCCGGTTTTTCAGAATCGTCCGGCTCGTCGACGGGAACCGGGATTTCATCGGTCTCGGTGTCCGGTTCCGCGACGGGCGGCGGCGTCTCCTTCTCGCGCGTCTTTGCACCCGAGGGCCGGGCCGTCAGCGTGGCCCGGGTGGCGGTCTTGACGGGGGCGGCCTGTTCGGCGTCAGGACCGTCCGGGTCATCCGTCACCACGACAAATTCCTTCTGCTTGGGCGCGCGCTCGTCCTTCTCGGCCTGGGCCACGACTCGCTCAATGCGCTCGCGCTTCCATTCCTGAATAGCGGGCTTGCGCTTGAGGACATCCTCCGCTTCGCGATCCGTCGAGCCCAGGCGCGCGCGTGCCCCGGCGGCGAGCGCCGCCAGCCGGCTGCATTCGCGCCGGATGACGTCCCACCCGAAGAACAGGATGCCGGTGGCCAGCGTGACCGATATCATGAGGATGCCGGCCCCCAGTCCACCCAACAGATGCACCGACAACGCGTGCATGGCCAGATGTGCCGGGATCCCGCCCGGGGCGGAGATGTTGAGGTTCGCTTTGGCCGAAAGGAACCAATCGCCCCGCAATTCCACCAGGCAGGCCAGCGACAGCATGAACAGCACGGCCCAGACGAGTTTGGCCCGGACGTGCTCGACACCCCGGAAGATCAACACGATGCCGAACCCCAGGAGCCAGACGGGAAGCAGGTAGGCGCCCACGCCCAACGTCATGAACAGCACGAATGACACCCACGCCCCGACCGGTCCGATAAAATTGGCGGGCGGGCTGTTCGGTGGCACTCTGAGCAGGCTGACATCGCGCCAATCGTACGAAACCAGGCTCAGGAATAGGATGGCACACGCACCCAGCACCAGGATGCTCAGGGCTTCCCGTTTGCCGGTGCTCATCTTGGGGTTTGGAGGTGGAGTAGCCATTCGCTCGCGCCGTTTCTATGCCCTAGCGATCGGTCGGCAGATTATCGCCTTCGGACGCTCCTGCCGCCTTACGGCAGCGCGCCACCAGCTCACGACTTGCCGCGGCGTTGGTCACCCCGGCGAGTTGACTGAGTCGCAAGGCGCTCTGTGCGGAACGCAACGCGCGGTCGAACTGCCCGTTCGCATAGTAGGCCTCGGCCAGGGTATTCCACACCGAGTTATCGGCCGGCGCGTCAAGAACGGCGTCGCGGGCCAACTTGATGGCCAACGCCGGGTTCCTGATGGCCGGATCCTTGGACTTGGCGTAGATCCAGGCCAGGTTGTTCTTGACCATCGCGTTATCGGGACGCTGCTGGTGGAGCGCCTCCAGGAGCGGCAGGGCATCGGCATATTTTTCAAGCTGGATGTCGGCGGCGGCCAGGCCGAACATGGCCTCCTGGCTCGCCGGATCGAGCTTGAACGCTTTTTCGAACAGCGCCGCCGCTTCGACCCATTTCTCGTTTTGAAGGCTCTGACGACCGCTGGTCAGCAAATCGCTCATTTCGCCGGTCGGCCGGATCACCGGAGCGACCACCTGCACCGGCGGCGCGGCTGTCCCTTGAGCGCCAGCCACCCCCGCCGCCAACGCCAGCACGATTCCCGTCAAGAAACGTCTCATGGTATTCCTCGTTTACTTCGCGCTCAACGTGACTCTCACGGTATCCGGATTGGCGCGCGCGCCCGCCGTTCCAGCATGAACTCTCACCGGCACCGTGTGGGTGCCCGGCGCACTCAAACCCGTACAATCGGCGAACACCCTCAGTTGGGCGGTATCGACCAACGCCAGTTCGTTCGACCGCCCTGTCACGACAACATCTACCGTCGCCGGTTCAATATCTATCGTTACGCCCTGCCCCGGGTCAACCACAGCCTTGACCGGGACGGCCTTCCACTCCTTGCCGCCGGCCTGCGAGACGAAGGTCACCTTGACCTGAACCTCGTTCGGTTCCATCGTCGCCACCCAGTTGTCGCCGGGCGCCTGGAGCGCCATCCGGTGAAGAAACGACTCAACGCGCCCATCGACGTCGACGGGCTGGGTATAGACACATTCGGTCGTCCGCAATCGGGCCGCGGGCCCCTTAAGCAGCACCGTCGCGGGGTCGGGCGTCGCGCTTTCAACTGTCCCGAACAACGGAACCCCCGTCGTACGGACCCGAACCGGCACGCGTTTCTCGTCCTGTCGGTCCAGTGCCACATGGATCCGGGTGGGCTGCACGGCCACCGCACGCGCGCCGCGTACGCCATGAACCATGCCCGGGTTGATCTCGATATCGGTGGACATGGCGGACCCGGAATCGTTCAACTCCACGATCGCCTGGATGCGATGGGGGTCGAGGCGCTGGATGTCCTCCTGCGATCCGCGAACCGTCACGTCCACGGACGACGCCGACTGGTTCAGGATCGCCATGCCTTCCCGGGCCCGAATCTGGAGCCGGATATCGGGAATCACGACCTCCAGGCTGATGGCATCCCGAATCATGAGCCAACTGAGCGTCGCCATCAGCAAAGACAAGAGCTTGAGGCCCTTGTTCTCCAGCAGAATCCGCCGTATCAGGTCAAGTCTGGTTGCCACGCGGCACCTCCCCCGCTTGCTCGTCATCGTTGCGGGCCATTGACTTCAAACTGAGATCCAAATGCTGGCGGGCCCGGCTCCAACGGCCGGCGACGGCCTGATCATGCGTCAGGACGGCCGCGAGAAACCGCCTCAGACGGTCCTCGTCAAAATCCCGGCTCAAGCGACCGCGCGAACTGACGGAGATCGTTCCGGTTTCCTCCGACACGACGATCGCGATGGCATCCGTTTCTTCGGTCAGCCCCATGGCCGCCCGGTGCCGCGTCCCGAGGCCGCGGCTGAGTTCCGGGCGTTGGCACAACGGGAACAAACAGCCCGCCGCCACGATCCGATTGCCGCTAATGATCACGCCGCCGTCATGCAGCGGCGTGTGCGGGAAGAAAATGCTGGCGAGCAACTCCGTGTTCACGCGGGCATCGATCTTCACCCCCGTTTCCTGGATGGCCTTGGTCGTCATGGTCCGTTCGATCGCGATCAGCGCGCCGATGCGGCGCTCGGCCAGCAGCAAAACGGCGTCCACGATGCTGTCCACAAAACTGCGCGATTCGGCCGGCGGCGTGAACAGCGGCTGGCTCCCGAGTTCGGCCAGGGCGCGCCGGATCTCCGGCTGAAAAATGACGAGCAGGGCGACCGCCAGATACACGGAAAACCGCCGCAGCAGCCAGTTCAGCGCGTCGATGTGCAGAAGCCGCGTGATCCCGATCAGAACGATCAGCAGGATCACGAGCCCGACGGATACCTGCACGCTTCGCGATTCGCGGAAGAACGTAAACAGGAAGTAGAAGCCGCACGCCAGCACCAGGATCTCCGCGGTGCCGCTGACGCCCGGCCACACGATCTGATTCAACCAACTCATTCCGCTGCCTCCCGCAGCGCCGTCACGACCCGGACGGCATCCCTCGACTCGCGCACGTCATGAACCCGCAGGACGTGCGCACCACGCCACGCGGCCACTGCCAGACCCGCCAGGCTTCCCGCCAGACGGTCGGGGACATCCCTACCCGTAACCTTGCCAAGAAAACTCTTCCGTGACAACCCGATCACGACTGGCCGGCCCAGGGCCGCCAGGCGATCAAGTCGCGCCACCAACTGCAAATTGTGCTCCGCCGTCTTCCCGAACCCGATTCCCGGGTCCACCGCCAGCGCCGCCGGGGCCAGCCCTGCGGCTTCCAGCGCCTGGACGCGCTCGCGCAGGTACGCGGCGATCTCGGTCACGGCATCGCCATACACCGGGTCCTGCTGCATCACCGCCGGAGTGCCCCTCATGTGCATCAGCACCGCGCCCGCCCGGCGACGCCGTACGATCTCCGGCATGGAGGGATCGCCGGAGAGCGCCGTGACATCGTTCACGATCGCCGCTCCGGCGGCCAGCGCCCGGTCGGCTACCACGGCCTTGCGCGTATCGATCGAAATCAGCGGCGGCTCGCCAGCCCAGCCGGCGAATTCGCGCGCCAGGGCCGCAATCACGGGCACCACGCGGGCCACTTCTTCTTCCGCGGAAACAACCGAGGCGCCCGGACGTGTCGACTCCCCGCCCACGTCAATGATATCGGCCCCGTCGCGCGCCATGTCGAGTCCGTGCATGACGGCCGCTTCGGTCAGCCGGAACCGGCCGCCGTCGGAAAACGAGTCCGGCGTTACGTTGAGAATCCCCATCAGGCGCGGGCAGCCACCGAGCACGAGCTCGCGGTCCCGGCACTGCCAGACCAGCGGCGCTGTTCCCGTCATGCTGCTCCCGGCCGTCGGCATCAGGCGCCAGCCGGCGATCCCGCCGTCGGCGGAGTCTCAACCTTCGGGGGTTCGGCAGCGGCGACCCCGGCCGCCAGGGTGCGTTCCTCCTCGGTGCGAATGCGGCCGAATTTGACCAGGTCCTCCGCGTCGCGGCCGTCAACCGTCTCACGTTCCAGAAGGAGCTTGGCGATCATGTCGATCTGTTCGCGATGGGATTCCAGGAGCTGGTGCGCGTGCTCATGCGCCTCGCGCAACAAGGCGCTGACCTCGGCATCGATCTTGCGGGCCGTGTCTTCGCTGAAGTCCTGATTCCGCGACACCTCGCGGCCGAGGAACATGAGTTCCTCGTGTGCGCCGAAGGTCTGCGGGCCCATTTGGACGCTCATGCCCCAGTCGCACACCATCAGGCGCGCCAGGCGCGTGGCCTGCTTGAGGTCGCTGCTGGCGCCCGAGGTGATGTCGCCGAAGACGATTTCCTCGGCGGCGCGGCCGCCCATCATCATGGTCAGGATGCCCTTGAGCTTCCGCTTGCCTTCCATGTAGCGATCCTTCTCGGGAAGCTGCATGGTGGCGCCGAGGTACGCGGTGCCGCGCGGGATGATCGTAATCTTGTGCAGCGGCTCGCTGTCCTCGACCAGCAGCGTCACAAGGGCGTGGCCGGTCTCGTGGTAGGCGGTGATCCGCTTTTCCTTCTCGTCCAAAACGCGGCTGCGGCGTTCGCGGCCCCAACGGACCTTGTCGCGGGCCTCCTCCAGGTCGGACATGTCCACGGCCTCTTTGCCGCCCCGGGCGGCCAGCAGGGCCGCTTCATTCATCAAGTTGGCCAGGTCGGCACCCGAGAATCCCGGCGTGCCGCGCGCCAGGCGGCGCAGTTCCACGTCCTTGGCCAGCACGACACCGCGGGCATGGATCTTCATGATCTGCTCACGGCCGTCAACCGTCGGCAGGTCGATCACGACCTGGCGGTCAAACCGCCCCGGGCGTTGCAGCGCCGGGTCGAGCACGTCCGGGCGATTCGTGGCGGCCACGATGATCACGCCTTCCTGCGTATCGAAGCCGTCCATCTCGACGAGGAGCGCGTTCAGCGTCTGTTCGCGTTCGTCATGACCGCCGCCGATGCCGGTGAACCGGCTCCGGCCGACGGCATCGATCTCGTCAATGAAGATGATGCACGGCGCATTGCGCTTGCCCTGTTCGAACATGTCACGGACGCGCGAGGCGCCGACGCCCACGAACATCTCGACGAAGTCCGACCCGCTGATACTGAAGAACGGCACATCCGCCTCGCCGGCGATCGCCTTGGCGAGCAAGGTTTTGCCCGTTCCCGGGGGCCCCATCAACATCACGCCCTTCGGGATATGACCGCCGAGTTTCTGAAACTTCTTGGGATCCTTGAGAAAATCGATGATCTCCTGGACCTCCTCTTTGGCTTCCTCGCACCCGGCGATGTCCTTGAACGTCACCTTATTCTTGTCGCGCGCCATCATCTTGGCCCGGCTCTTGCCGAAGCTGAGCGCGCCGTGACCCACCGCTTTCATCTGGCGCGTGAACAGGAAGTACAGCAGGCCGAGCAGCAACAGGACCGGCAGGGCGCCGGACAGGATCTGCCAGAAGTAGGGGCTTTGCCGCTTAAAGCCGAACTTAACGCCATTCTCCTTCAGCCAGGCGGGCAGCGACTCGTGCACCATGACGTCCACCTTGAAGCGCTGAGGCTTGCCGGTGCGAGGGTCGAGTTTCTTGAGCGTTCCGGTGATATACTGATTACCGGAAATCTCCTCAACGATCGTGCACTCCGGCACCTGGTGGCTTTCGACGAGTTGCACGAAGGCGGGGTTGTACTCATACTCGGGCACGGTTTCCTGGTCGCGCATGTAGAGCTGGTAGGTCACCAGCATCATGGCGAAGACCACGAACCAGATCAGCAAACCGCGCGGATTCAGGCGGGGCGCCTGGGCGTCGGCAGGTTTCTTCCGGGCCGGCGGGGCCGGGTCACGTTTTTCAGTCGGCGTTTCCATACGATCCTCTCGCGCCCGGACGGCGGTCCGGCACAACCAAACAATCGCTGCATCATAGGGAAACTATGTTCGTTCCGCAAATAGATTGGCCATAAAGGGTCGCACCACCGGCCGCCACGGGCTTAGCCGCTCGGCGCGATGCAGGCGGTATGGATCTGCGTGAGGATGGCAGATACGTCATAAGTGAGGCGCCAATCGGGATAGTGCTCCCGAAATTTCCGCACATCGCTCACCCACCAGACGTGATCACCGATGCGGTTCTCGTCAACGTAGCGCACGTTCATCTTCCGCCCCACGATCTGCTCGCAAAGGGCGATCGCCTCCTGCATCGAGCAGTTGCTGAAGCGGCTCCCGCCCATGTTGTACACCTCGCCCGGTCGCGGCGCGCGGTGGAAGGCGTCGAAAGCCCGCACGAGATCGTGGCTGTGAATGTTGTCGCGAACCTGCTTGCCCTTGTAGCCGTAAATCACGTATTCGCGCCCCGACACGGCGCACTTCATCAGGTACGATAGGAACCCGTGCAAGCGTGTGCCGGAATGCCCCGGCCCGGTCAGGCAGCCGCCCCGGAAGACGCCCGTATTCATCCCAAAGTAGCGGCCATACTCCTGGACCATGACATCGGCCGCCACCTTGGATGCGCCGAACACGCTGTGTTTGGTCTGGTCGATCGACATGGTCTCGTCAATCCCTTCGGCGGCATACGGGTGTGACGGGTCAACGTCCCACCGCGTCTCATACTCGACGAGCGGCAGGCGGTTCGGCGTATCGCCGTAGACCTTGTTGGTTGAGGTGAATATGAAGGTGGCCGTTGGCGCCACTTTGCGCGTCGTTTCCAGCAGATTCAACGTGCCGGTGGCGTTAACTGAAAAATCGGTCATCGGGTCGGTAGCCGCCCAGTCATGCGAGGGCTGCGCCGCCGTGTGGATCACGAGCGCAATATCCTTTTCGAAGCGCCGGAAGAGAGCCTCCATGGCGCCGGCGTCACGGATATCCGCCTCGACATGCTCGTACGCCCGGTAGTCCGCCTCCAGCCGCTCGCGCTGCCAGCGGGTCGACGCCTCGGGGCCGAAGAACCGCGCGCGCATGTCGTTGTCGACGCCAACGACACGGTACTTCTGATCGAGGTAGAAGCGTGCCGCCTCCGCGCCCACCAGACCTGCCGAGCCTGTGACTACGACCACCTTCATGTTGTGTCTCCTCTTTCAGCCACCGTCGACCGACTGGAGGCCAAACTATGCCACAGTCGCGCCCCCCCCTGCCAGAGAAACAAGTCCCAAGCCGCTTCCGCCTCCCATTGCTTTCCACCCCATCCATCGCTATACTTCCGCGAAACGCCGTTCGCCGGTGGGGCATGCGTGCTGCATAATCCACACGCACGGAGTGTATCGCAAGCCATCGATCGAGGGACGTGCGTATTAATCTGACGGACTGGGTGGAACGCCATCCCGCAAGGGCAGGTACGCTCGCGGGGTGGTACCAACAGGCGTGCGGCTTGCTCGCGGCGGTGGTGGCTGTTCCCCTCGTCATCCGGCTGCTCCCGCCGGGCGAGGCAGGGCTGTGGTTCGCTTTTCAGTCCGTGCTGGCCATCCTCCAACTGACGGACTTTGGCTTCACTTTGGCACTTTCCCGGCAGGTTGCCTTTTCAATGGCAACCCAGGGAGCGCCTCGTGAGGGTGGCACAGATTTTCTTGATACCCGCGCCGGATGGGGGGGCGTGAGCGATGTGTACGACCTCACGTGCCGGATTTTCCGGTGGGTATGCGTCATCGGCCTCGTTGTGCTAGCCATCCTCTATCACGCCATCCTTCCGCTCGGGAAGATGCTTGAGCATCGGGATGCTGAAACGACTGTTTCCTGGTATGTGTTGGGAATTTCCGCGCTCCTGCTTCTTCAGGCCAAACCCCACCTCGCAGTACTCGATGGTATGGCGCGGGTGTACCTGACGCGCGTGCTGTCGGGAACCCAGCTGCTGCTCAGCGGTTTTGGAGTCATTGCGGTCCTGATAGGCCACGGCCGGCTCGTCCACATGGCCTTGGCGGTCCTCGCGACAGCGGTTCTCTATTATGCGGCCGCCCGATGGTGCGTGCGCCGGACGGCCAGCCGTTGGCTCGTGCCAGCCGTTGGCATGCCCAAAAGCAGTGTCCGGAAATTCCTGCGCGTCACGGCCCCCTTGGGGGTCCTAAGTCTCAGCGCATTCATGGTCACTTCAGTGCAAGTGCCGTTGGTCGGGTTCATCCTGGGCACGGTGACGGTGCCGGCCTATTACCTCGCACAACGCATCGGCTCGGTGCTCAATCAGGCCTGCCTCCAATTTCTCTATCCCCAACTGCCGTTGTTCACCCGGCAAATCGGCGCTCGACACTATTCCGAGGCAGCGCGCCGGATGCGGCGCGCCCTGGTCCTTGCCACCGTCCTGATTGTCGCCGCCAACGTTGTCTTCTACGTGGCCGGGCCGTGGGTCGTTGACCGGTGGGTTGGCCCCGGACGCTACCTCACCGGGCTGCCCCTGGTGGTTCTGGCTGTGGATTTCTGCCTCATGAACTGCTCGGGTTCCTGGGGGGCTTTCGTTCTGGCGCGCGGGATCAACCCTTTCGTGATCTCAACCTTGTTGTCGGGCGCGATGACACTGGTCTTGTGCGTGGTGCTGGGCCGGGGGTTGGGCCTGCTTGGCATAACCCTGGCGTCTCTGGTCGCGGGTTTGTGTACCAACTACTGGTTCGTCATTTTGCAGGGACTGCGCCTGCTCAGGTCCCTGAATAACAGCACTCCGCAGGCGGCCTGATACTCGGAAACTGGCCCTCTTCCCATGCAAGAACCCACACGCTCATTTGTCAGGTTGTTCTGCCCGCCCAATCCGTTCTGGGGGTTGAGACGCTTGGTTGACTTTCTGAAGGACAGGTCGACTTACTCGCGTCTCGGGGGTGGTCACATCGACTACCGGGACCTTCTTCCCCTGCTCAACGACAAGACGGACACGACGCCCCTCGGGTACTATTTCTACCAGGATACCTGGGCGTTTCACAAAATCGCGGCAGCGCGTCCCGCCCGGCATGTGGACGTGGGATCCACCGCCTTGCTGGTCGGTTGCCTGGCGGGCATCGTCCCCACCATTTCTGTCGACATTCGCCCGCTCAACGTCACCCTGGCCGGTTTGACCCACTCGCGAGGTTCCATCGTGGACCTGCCGTTTGAGACCAACTCGATCGACAGCCTTTCGTCGCTGTGCGTCATCGAACATATCGGCCTTGGACGTTACGGCGATCCTCTCGATCCGGCAGGCTCTGCTCGGGCGGGGCGGGAGCTGGCTCGCGTCTTGCGCCCCGGGGGCAACCTGTACGTGTCACTCCCGATCGGCGCGCATTCCGAGACCGTGTTCAATGCCCACCGGGTCTTTGCGATGGCCGACGCGCTGACGCTGTTCCCCGGGCTCACGCTGCGGGAGCATGTCCTCGTCGGCAACGACGGCATCCTGCCGTCGCTCGAATCGGCTGGAGCGGCGGATTTTCCGGTCGGTTTGTTCCACATGACGAAAACAGAAGCGAAGGCAACCGCATGAACGGACAGGACGATTACCGGGATCAGGCGGTAGCGCGCGGCTTGAGGACTGACGCGGACGTCGATCGGCTGGCCCGGCTCCAGTGGCCCGTCTACGAGCGTCTCTTGGCGCCGTGGTTGCCGCGCCACCACGATGCCGCCATCTACGAAGTGGCGTGCGGACCCGGCGTCATGCTACGGTTCCTTCGCGACCAGGGATTTGTCAATGTCAACGGCAGTGATTCCTCCGAATATCAAGTGACGCTGGCCAGGGCGTCAGGCTTCCCGGTCACGCTCGCCGATTCCTTTCAAGAGCTCAAGGGCCACGCCGACGGGACCTGGGACTGTCTGATCGGCATCGACTTCCTCGAACACCTTCCAAAGGAGAGTCTGCCGCCGTTCGTCGCTGAATGCCACCGCACGCTCAAAGTCGGCGGCTGCCTCATCCTGCGCCTGCCCAACGGCGACAGCCCCCTGGTGGGCCGCAATCTGTTCAACGACCTCACGCACCACTGGGCCTTCACGACCATTGCCTTGCGGTCGCTGCTCGAGAGCCGCGGGTTTGAGGCGCCGTTGTTCGCCGATGAAGCCCTCGCCTCCATCGAGCGTCAGCGCTGGCTCAAGGTGCCGCTCATGAAAGTCGCCCAAGCGACGCTTCGCAGCCTGATTCGCGCGGCAACACGCGAAACGGTGGCCTACCTCTCGCCGAATCTCTTTGCGTGCGCGACAAAAGCGCCGCCTCGCGCATGACCGCCCCGGCCCTACCGTACCGCTACGCCTTCCTGACCGATGCCGCGCCGGCGGATGAGGGCGGCCATGGCTGCCATGTGCTGGCGCGCCAGTGGCTGACCGCTGTGGGCGATGCCGCCGTCCTCGTGGTGACACACCCGCCCCCCTGGAAGGTGCTGGCCCGGCTCATGACGCACCATGGCAACCGGCCGGTGTGTTCGTATCAAGTGGCGCCCCCGTGCCTGTACACCCGGCTGCCAGTGCTGACCCTGGCCTTGCTCGCCCTGCACCGCCGCGGCCTGATGCGCCAGATCAACGCGTCCGGCGCCACACGCTTGTTCGCCTTATGCGGCGCCGATTTCTGGTATCTGGCGTCTGTGTGGCTCATCCAGAGCGCCGTCGGTCTCCCCTTGGACCTCTACCTGGTCGACGACCTGGAGGAATCCGCGAGAAGGCAGCGCCGCCGTTCCCCGCGATGGTTCATCCGCGCTCTGGAAGGCTTCGTGTTGCGGCGGGCCTCTCGGGTCTATGCCATCAGTCGTGGCTATGCCGCGCATCTGAGCGGGAAATACGGTGTGCGCGCCCAATGGCTGCCGTTTCCCATCACCGATTCGCAGGAGTCCTATCACTCGCGCGTCCGTACTAACCCGGACGTCCGCACGCTCGTGTTCGCGGGCGCCGTCAATCACCTGTATGTGTCCGCGCTCAGGGAAGCGCTGGCGCAGATCGAAACCTGGAATCAGGGGAAGGCCCCCTTCACGGTGCGATTGCAGATCCTAAGCTATACGCCAAAAGAGGACGTGTATCGGCAGGTTGGAATGTCCGCCTCTCTCGATGTCCGCGTCGGCCTCGGCGCCGCCGATCTGCGCCGCCACTTGCGTGAAGGGTGGGCCATCCTGCTGCCCTACAGTTTCGAGGCGAGCGAGCGCCTGATGGTGAGTACGTCTTTCTCAACCAAGGTCACCGAGGCGCTCACGAGTGGTCGACCCATTCTGGTGTACGGCCCCAGCTACAGCTCGGTACCGGCCTATTTCCAGGAGGAAAACCTGCCGTTGTGCGTCACGACGCCGGACGGTCTCGGGCCGGCACTCCGCGAGATCGACGCGACGGACACGCCCGGCCTGATTGCCCGGTACCACGCCCTGCTCCAGCGGCATCATTCGGCGGCGGCCCTGATGCAGACACTAATGGAATCGCCCAATCCATCAGGAACGACACCGTGATGGCACCGCACGCACAACAGATGCTTCGGCAGGCGCGGCACTCGTTCGGCGCTATCATGCGCCGGAGGCCATACGGCGGATTCTGGACCCGGTTCCGACGGCCCAGAAACACACTGCAGAAGGTCCACGATGACTGATGCAAAGAAATTGATGAAGGCAAAGGTCGTCGACCGGTGTGATTATATCGTCAACCGCTGTCGCTCGAAGCGCGTTCTGCATCTGGGGTGTACCGACTGGCCGTATACCGAAGCGAAGCGAGCCAACGGCGCCCTTTTGCACGCCCGGTTAGGCCACGCCGCGAGTTCCTTGGTCGGCGTTGACCTTGACGCCGAGGGCATCGCCTGCCTGCGCCGGCTGGGTTTTCAGGATGCGTACGTCGACAACGCGGAATGCCTGACGGAGCCGGCCGTTTGCAATCGAACGTACGACGTTGTTGTGGCGGGCGAGATTATCGAACACCTTGAGAATCCGGGCAGGTTTCTGCGCGGTATCCAATCTCTGATGGCCCCGCAAACCGAGCTGATCCTGTCGAGCGTCAACGCTTATTGTTTTTTCCGTTTCTTCTATTATCTCCTCGGCCGCGAGGAGATTCACGCCGATCACAATTACTACTTCTCGCCACGGGTACTGTGCCGCCTGCTCGAACGGTGTGGTCTCGAAGTCACCGAGTTCTGTTTCTACCGAATTGGTAAGGAAATCCGTGCTCTGAATCCGAAGCGCATCGTCTGGCTGGATGACGTGGCGATGCGCCTGTTTCCTCGCGCGAGCGATGGAGTCATTTGTGTGGCCCGCCGGGGAGCCGGGGACGGCAGGCCCTCATGAACAATGCAGCGATTTGCGTAGTTCCCGAGTATCCGCTGAACCTGATGGAAGGCGGCGTGCAGGTCCAGGCACTGGCCACTTTCAATGCCTTGCGAGAACGCGGGACGAACGTGAGGATGTTCGAGTGGAGTTCATCGACGACGCCAGCGGATCTCTACCACTTCGTCGGGTTTCCACCCTACCTCGCCAGTCTCGCGAACCTGCTGCGGCGCAAGGGGCGACCCTATGTCTGCACGCTTCTGTGCGGCGGACAACGCGACTTCTTGCAGTTGTGGACGTCGCGCATCCGCCATCGCCTGAATGCCACACTGCCGGGCCGGCGGGAGTACCACCGGGCCGTGGTTGGGGCGAACGCGATCGTCACCATTACGCAGGCCGATGCCGCCGTCGCGCGGTTCGTCTTCGGGGCGCAGGCGAGTCGCATTACCGTCGTCGGGAACGGCGTGGATGCGCGCTTCCGTGCCGGCTCGCCGCACCTTTGGCGAGAACGTTACGGGGATCGCCCATTCGTTCTGTGCGTCGGCCAGGTCCAACCCCGCAAGAACCAGCTGTTTCTGCTGCAGGTGGGCAACCTTCTGAAGCTGCCCGTCGTGTTGGTCGGGCCGCCGCTGTCCGACAGGGACGACTACGCGCAGAGGGTTGCACGTGAAGCCCGAATCAACACGGAACATGGCGGACTGTGGCTCCGCGACGTTTCGGGGAACGACCCGCTCCTGGCATCCGCGTACGCCGCCTGCCGGGTGTATGTGCTGCTGAGCCATCGTGAGACTCAACCGCTGTCCGTGCTCGAAGCGATGGCGGCCGGCAAGCCGGTGTTGCTGGGCTATGCGGACTATGCCAGGGAGTACCCGTTCGCAACGCTGCCGCGAACGTCGCCTGTTAGCGTGAAGGCGGCTGTCCGCGACCTCGACGCCGTTTGGATGCGTGGCGCGGTTACGACCCTCCCCCCTGAATTCGCCTGGGACCAGGTGGCGGACAGACTCAGTACAATTTATGAGCGCGTTCTGGCGGAATCGTCGGTCGTGCAAAGTGGTACTACCCCATGAACGAACGCTGGAAAGAGTGGTTGGTGATCGCAAGCGGCCTCGCAGGCACGCTCATGCTGTTGAATGCTGCCGTATCGGGCAGTTGGACTCCGCTCCTGTTTACCGGCTTCACGATCCTGCTCGTGGTCCTGGTTGTGAAGGCAAACGGCCCGGCCTACCTCGCGTTTGGCACATTAGCACCTTTCGGCATTTCGCTGGGCATAATCCAGCAAGTTCCTGCCCTGGGATTGGCCTTGATGATCAGCGTCTGCGGCATCTGTCTCAAGACGATCATACAGGGGAAAAGTGCGCCTCGATTGGGGCGCGCCGACTGGATGATCGTCCTCTTCTATCTGTATTTGCTGATCCGATATTGTGTCGATCCCGTGTTTCCGGGAAAGGCACTTGGTCTCAGCGAGGACATCACGGGCTTCAGAAGCTGGCTCGATCATCTACTCAGCCTGATCATCTATCTGTTTCTGGGGTACTGCATCGCAACGCGAGCCGACGTGCTTAAACTCTTCCGATGGCTGCTGGTTTTCGCCGTTATCTTCGCTGTGATCTTCCTGACGATCATGTTCATCCCCGGCATGGCGCTGTCACAATTCCTCGCCAACATGGGCATCACACCCGGGGAATTCGACAACGGGTGGAGGCGGTTTGTGTTCCTCCCCACCATGGGTCTCTTCATGCTCATGGCTTATATGTTGCCCACTTTGTTTGGCACAACTCCCGTCCAGGGCCGTTTCCTCCTCGTGCTCGGGTTGATCGCGACGATTGCCGGGGGAAACCGCGGGTCAACGTTGGCCTTGTTGGTCATGATGATCGTCGTCTGGATGCTTAGAAAGCGACGATTGGCGGTGGCCGTGCTCTGCGCGTGCATCGCGGGCTTGATCATGACTGTGAACATGTTGCATGAACAAGGGTGGATTCGGGGTGGCACACCGTTGGACCGCGTGCTCAGCGTGTTCAGCCCGGGCATCTCCACGGAAATCGGCGTCATGGGCACAATGGAGTGGCGCGTCATGCGGTGGAAACGCGCGATGGAGGACATCAAGGAGCATCCCTGGTTCGGGATGGGCTACGGCGGTTTGCGCGGGTACTTCAGACTGCTGTCGGATGTGGGCAACGCGGACGCCGCCTTGGAAGTCGAACGTGACGTGGCAACGGGCTCCACGCACAATGGTTATGTATCATCGGCTCGGGCGTTGGGCATCCCGATAACCCTGCTCTTCGTCGTCATCATGGCGCGCCGGATCATGATGCACAGGCGACTGGCGGCGCTGCACCGGCTGCACGACCGAGAGCTTTTCGAAGTGCACGCCTTTCTCTGCGCCTACCTGATCGCGATGCTGTGTATCTTGATGGTCGGCGCAGAGATCCGGACGCCTTCTGTCTGGCTCTTCATCGTCCTGGGCTTGCTTGTCGAGCGCCTGGTCCCGCCCCTACCAGAGCCTCAGCCTGGGTGAAGGGCCTCCCCCCCAATCCACCGTCTTACACGGCGGACCGCACGCCTCAGCCAGCGCACACGCCGCAAAGGCTCAGTCCAGATGTAATACAGCGAGAGCCACTCAAGGTATTCGGTCCGGTTGCGATGGTGAGCCCGGCGGATACGTCTGAACGTCCGGAAGAAGTCCGCCATATGGGAATCCATGATGGATCCCTCACGCCGGTGATAGATACTCAACACTTGGGGAATGTAGACGCACGTCGATACCTGTGTCGCGCGCACAAGCCATTCATAGTCCATCGCATCGCGGATGGTAACGTCCAGAGGTCCGATCTGTTCGACGACACGGCGGCGGAGAAACGTGGAGGCCTGGTTGATGCCGGGGCGCCTGGCCAGCAAGTCGTCGTAGGTGTAGGGCCAACCCTTGATGATCTGCTCCTGCGTGCCGTCGTACCGCAAGATGATCTCGTCCCCGCAGAACAGATCGACACCGGGATGACGCGTCGCCCAGGCGAGGACGGTCTTGAGTGCTTCCAGAGACAGTTCGTCGTCGGCGTTCAACCAGGCGATCCATTCTCCCCGCGCACGCGCCAACCCCTTGTTGACGGCGTCAGAAAGTCCCCGATCCGGCTCGGAAATCCATCGAACGTCGGGCGCCGACTTCAGGATCTCGAGCGTGCCGTCGACGGAACCGCCATCGATCACCCAGTGTTCCAGCCGTCCGGACGGCAATTGCTGATTCCTTACCGATGCGATATTGCGCCGCAGAAACGCAGCACTATTCAGTGCCGGGGTAATGACGGTGAACAGGATTTCCGGTTCTGAGTTCATCAGGTCGTCAGAATTGCACCTTAGCATGTCACAAGCGCGCAGACAATCGGAGTCCGGAAGTCGCTGTCGCCCAGATTCAGTGCACATCAGCGTTGTCATCCCTGTCTACAATGGCGCCGCGTTCATCCAGCGGTGCCTTGACAGCGTCTTTGCTCAAGCATTCCCCGCAGAAGAGGTCATCGTGGTGGATGACGGTTCGACGGATGACACTCCCAACATCCTGGACCGGAACAAGACGCGCATTCGCGCGATCAGGCAAGCCAACAGCGGACGCAGCACGGCCAGAAACGCGGGACTGCGGGCCGCCCGGGGAGACTACGTGGCCTTTCTTGACGCAGACGACCAATTCTGGCCTGACCATCTCAAACAACTCGCCGGCGCGGCCGAGTCGTCGGGTACCGAAATAGTCTACGATGTCATCGGACCGCCTTTCTACCTGCCTGGCGAACGCCTCCCCAGACAACCCTATGCCGGCCGCTCCGACAAGCACCTCGCCTGTTGCCGAATATGGACGGTGAACGCCATGGTTAGGCGGAACTGGGTCATCCAGAACGATATCCAGTTCGATCCGGAACTGGCCGTTGCTGAGGATGCCGCATTCTTCTGGAAAATGATCATCGGCGGCGCCCGGATCGGTTACATACGCCGCATCGGCACAACCATCGGCATTCATGAAGCAAACACGACCTCCGATTCCATCAAAACCACGCGTGCGGCTTTGGCGGCCTACGATGCGCTGGAGAAGTTTGTCCGCGACCGGGGGCTTCCGCTGGCCCCGCGTCTACGAAGACAAATCGAGTTAGGCCGTCGGCACAAACACGTCATGAGTCAATTGCTGACCTTACATGCCGCGAACGCGGCGGACGTCCGGCAACACATTCGGCCCTTGATGGCCATGCTGCTTGCGGCCACGCCGACTCGGCCAATCGAGCGATGCCGATGCCTGCTCGCCCTGTGCGGGATCGGGCTTCCCTGCCTCATGCGAAGTCACCGATTCGAACGTCTGGTCTTCGGGTTCTCCGTGTCCCGGTCGCGTCCCGTCGAGGCCGTCTGCGAGGCTAAGCCTTGACGACAACAACACGCCAGCGAGACCGACCGGATCGAGGTGTGGTCTCCTTCCTCGTCGTGAACTACAACGGCGGCGCCATGTTGGCCGAGTGCCTCGAGTCGATACGCCGCCAAACCTACCTCAAATACGAAGTCATCGTCGTGGACAACGGTTCCACCGACGGATCGTGGGACATGCCTTGCTTCGACGCCACACGCTGGCGACTCGTACGACTCGACCGCAACTCGGGCTTCTCGCCAGCCAACAATACCGCTTTCTCGGAAAGCCAAGGCGAGTTCATCGCTTTGATCAACAACGATGTCGTCCTCGCGCCTGATTGGACCACGAACATGGTCAAGGCGCTGACCGCGGATCCCCAGGCGGGATCGGCTGCCTGTCTGCTCTTGCAGCGTCACCAGCCCGACCGGATCGACTCCGCGGGTTGTGCCTACTATCCCTGCGGTGCCGTGACGGTCTGGTCGAACCACCCCAAGACCGACCTGGACCCTGCGAGCCACCGTCCGTTTGGCGCCGTCGCCTCGGCGGCTCTGTACCGGAAAGATGCGCTCGAACGAACCGGCCTGTTCCACGACCGATACTTCGCCTACTACGAGGACACGGACCTTGCCATCCGTCTGGCGCTGTACGGCTATACCTGCGCATTTGCCCACGATGCGATTGCCGTCCATCACGGGTCTGCCACGGGACGGCGACACAGTCCGTTTCATGTGTACCACCTCCGACGCAACATCGAGTACTTGTACTGGGTCGACATGGTGGGGTCTCTGGCCTTCCGTTACCTGCTGCCCCACCTGCTTTACGAATGTGTAGCCTTTGCGGGTGCCACCATGTGGGGTCAGACGCTGCCATTCCTGAAGGCCAAGGCCAGTGTCGTCAGGGACCTGCGTTGGATTCTCCAGGAACGGCAGAACCTGCGCTGCCGACTGTCGTCGTCTGGGGGTGTTCGAGAGGCGAAACGCCGTTTACGGGCATGCATGGCGCCTTGGTGGCATGTCTTTACGGTGCGGTGGACGGAGCGAAGACGGGTGTCTGTCTGACCATGAATATTCTCTTCGTCACCCATCACCGGCGTTTCAAAACGTTCGCGCGCTCGGAGCCTTGGGCTCGCGAGCTGGCCAGGCGCGGTCACACCGTGACCCTTCTGTGCCTGGCCGACCGACGACAGCTGGCGTGGCGTCTTGAAACGTGCGAAAACGTGACCTACGCAGAAACACCGGACCTTCTGTGGGGCAGCCTGCGCTCCGGCTGGGATCCCGTGTCAGCCTTCCGCCGCTGGCTGTTCTTGCGCGGGCGCGATTTCGATCTCGTGCACGCCTTCGAAACGCGACCCGCCACGATCCACCCGTTGCTTGCCTGGCGCCGAACGCACCAAGTTCCGCTCGTCATCGACTGGAACGACTGGTGGGGACGCGGCGGCCTGATCTGCGAACAGCGCCCCGTCCTCTATCGCTTGTTGTTCGGCCATGTCGAGACTTGGTACGAAGAACATTTCCGGGGCCAGGCAGACGCCACGACGATCATTAGCCGCGCCCTGCAGGAGCGGGCGGAGGGATTGGGCGTAAAATCCGACACGATTCACTGGGTCCCAGGCGGCGTGCCGGTTGACGTATTCCGCCCTCAGTACTCCGCCTCCTGCCGATCGGAATACGGCATCCCGCCCAGCCGTTTCGTCGTCGTGTTCTCCGCACTCGATGTCACCGGGGATGCGGGGCTGGTGTTCGAGGCTGTTCGCTTGGTGGCACAACGCCACCCGGACGTGCTGCTGCTCATGGCGGGCCATCAAAGCGCGCATCTGGAACACCAAGCCCGGAGCGTCGGCATCGGCGACCACTTCCGCCATGTCGGGTTCATCCCCTACGGTGCTCCCCTCGCCCGCTTCCTTGGCTGCGCGGACGTCTTCGCGTTGCCTTTCGGCGACCGGCCATCCAACCGTGGACGCTGGCCGAACAAGATCGGCGACTATCTGGCGGCCGGCCGGCCGACCGTGGCCAATCCGGTTGGCGAAATCGGCCGACTGTTCGCCTCGGACGCCGTTGGCCTGACCGCCGGATTCGACCCGGTCGACTTTGCCGACAAGCTCTGTCGGTTGCGTCGCGACCCGGTGCTGCGCGCCACGCTGGGCGCGACGGCACGACGCGTCGCGGTCACCCGTTTCGCTTGGCCAATCATCGTTGACCGCGTTGAGGCGTGCTATGCCGCGACCGTACACCGCCCCGTCACAACCTTGCGACGGGGGACAAACCCATGCTAGTCTTTAGCATGCGGAGTGACATGAAATGAGGACTACCGTCAGACACCAGCCCCTGGCCTTCAAGTACCTGTTGGCGCTGTGCGATGTCTTGGCTCTGACGATCGCCTTTTACCTATCCTACATCACCCGTAACTGGTTCTTTTCCTGGCGGGGTGGGGTCTATGTGGCCACCTACCGTCACGCCATTCTCCTGGCGACGATAACGCCCCTGGTCCTCGCCTATTTCCGGCACTGCTATCTCTATCGCGATCTGGCCTGCCGACCGTCGTCGGAACATCTGGAGGTATTGACCCGCGCGTGGGTGGTCGTGGTGATGGCTTTCATCGCGCTGTCGTTCTTCTTCAAAATCCAGTTGTTCGTCGAACACCGTATCACGGTCTTTCTGTTCCTCATTCTCGGCTGGATGGGGCTCTACATCGGCCGCTTTGTCGTTGTCCCACACCTGGCCCGGCATCCGGAGTTCGCGTCCGGTCTCCTGCGTCGCGCCGTCATCGTCGCGCCGGCGGAGGCAGCCTCTCGACTGGCGGTCCGGTTGAGCGGAGCCTCCACGCACGTCACTCAGGTGTTGGGCTATCTGGATGATGCCTCCGCCAACGAACAATCCCTGCCCCGGCTGGGACCCATAGCGGATCTCGAAACCGTGCTTCAGCACCAGAACGTCTCCGAGGTTTTTATCGATTTTCCCGGTACGAACTGGCTGGCCATGCAGGACTTGATCGACACGACCCGGCGGCAGCGGGTCGGCGTGCGCATCTCCTTGCGCCATTTCGGGGGCTTGATGGAGCATGGTGCCCTGCTGCCGGATGTCGAACACGGCATGGTCTACCTGAACGATAGCGCGTTTCTCGCGCTGGACCGATTTCTGAAGCGGACCATGGACATCGTCGGGGCCGGCGTGGGGCTTGCGCTGCTCGCCCCTCTGTTCCTGGTGGTCGCCGCCTGCATCAAGGCGCAGTCACCCGGCCCCGTCTTCTTCCGGCAACGGCGCGGCGGTCGCGATGGCCGCACCTTCAACGTGATCAAGTTCCGCTCCATGCGCCGCAACACGGAAGACCACCATCGCAAAGCCGTGGCCGAGTTCATGCGGGACGGCGTCATCCCCTCGGATGCGAAGACCGGCCCGGACACCCTGCTCAAGACAACCGATACCGCCCAAGTCACCCGGATCGGCGCATTCCTGCGCCGGACGAGTCTGGACGAGCTGCCCCAGTTGATCAACGTGCTCAAGGGCGAAATGAGCCTGGTCGGTCCCCGACCCGAACCGGACTACCAGGTGGCCCTGTACAAACCCTGGCAACATCTGCGGCACAGGGTCCGGCCCGGCATTACCGGCTATTGGCAGGTCATGGGACGCTCCGCCGTCTCGCACGATGACATGGTTCTGATGGATGTCTTCTACATTAATAACTGGTCGTTCGCGCTCGACCTGCGTATCCTGATGAGCACGTTTTTCGTGGTATTGACCGGCAAAGGCGCGTTATGACGACCACAGACCAGAGCCACCGGCTGCGTATCGGGGTTATCGGGTGCGGACACTGGGGGAAGAACTATGTCCGCGTCCTGGCCTCCATGGCGGGTGTCGAACTCGTTGCCGTCGCCGACCCCGCGGCGGATAAGCTGGCTTCGGTCCACCGGACCTGGCCGGGCGTTGCCACCTTCACGGACCACCGGGAGCTGATCGATCGCGCGGGCTGCGAAGCCGTCGTGGTCGCGACGGTTGCCTCCACCCATCACGCCGTTGCCGGCGCGGCCCTCGCCGCAGGCCTGCATGCGCTGGTCGAGAAGCCCTTCACACTGACTGTTCCCGACGCCTCCGACCTGATCCGCAAGGCCGAGCGACGCCGGCTGACCCTCATGGTGGCGCACACCTTCCTTTATAATCCCAGCGTCCGCCGCATCCAGACGCTCCTCCGGGAAGGGGTCGCCGGCGACCTCTACTATCTCAAGGCTCGCCGCACCCACCTGGGCCTGATCCGCGAGGACGTCAACGCGGTTTGGGACCTGGCGCCGCACGACATTTCCATGTTTCTGCATCTGCTCGGTGAGACGCCCCGGCGCATCCAGGCCGTGGGCCGGAGCGTGCTGAAGCGCGATCGCGAAGACGCCGCATTCATCAATCTCGAATTTCCCAGCGGCATCATCGGCAGCATCGTGGTCAGTTGGGCCGACGCCAACAAGGAACGCTGTCTGGATATCGTCGGCAGTAAGGCCCGCATCGCTTTTGACGACCTCAACACGCTCGAGCCGGTCCGTCTGTTCTACAAAGGCGTCGGCCGCGACGAGTCGCTCGATAGCAACTTCGGCGAGTTCAAATATCTGGTGCGCGATGGCGACATCGTGAGCCCGAAGATCGACGTGCAAGAGCCCCTCAAAGTTCTGTGCGAGGATTTCGTAGGCGCGGTCCGTGACCGGCGCCCGCCCGTATCCGACGCCCGGCTGGGCCGCGATGTCGTGTCGGTGCTGGCCCGCATCGACGCCGCCTTGCGCCGAGCCTGAGCACTCTGGAAACATTCATGGCAGCCGCCTACATCCATCCCTCCGCGCTGGTCGAAACGCAGGACATCGGCGACGGCACGAGAATCTGGGCCAATGTCCACATCATGGCGGGCGCGGTTATCGGACCGGACTGCAATGTGTGCGATTCCGCCTTCATCGAGAGCGGCGTCCGGATCGGGCGCGGCGTCACCGTCAAGACCGGCGTATCGATCTGTGAAGGCATCACGGTCGAGGACGGCGCCTTCATCGGGCCGGACGCGGTTTTCACCAACGACCTTCGGCCCCGTTCGCCCCGGCTGCCGTTCATGCGGGAAAAGTATGCCACCAAGCAGTGGCTCGCGCCCACGCGGGTGGGACGAGGGGCGAGCATCGGCGCCAACGCCACCATTGGCCCCGGGCTCGTTATCGGCGACTGGGCCATGGTCGCCGCCGGCACCGTGGTCGTGCGACATGTCGCGCCCCATGTCCTCGTCGTCGGGAATCCCGCCCGCAGCATTGGGCACGTCTGTGCTTGTGCCCAGCGCCTTACGATCGACCAAGGCTGTGCGGCGTGCGCGGCGTGCGGCCGCGACTACGTGGTTCAGGGCGGCACGCTGACGCCCGTGCGCCCCATCGAATCCTGGCCTGACGTCATTCCCTGAAAATGGAACACCCCATGCCTGTTGTGCCACGCGCTGAACTCGTCGCCCTCCTCGTCGCTGCGACGAACGACGTTCTCGACACCATTGGCGGCGAGGCCCACGCCCCGCTCGATGAAACGTCGCGCTTGTTCGGCGAGGGAGGACTCCTCGATTCGATGGGGCTGGTGACGCTGGTCATTGACGTGGAACAACGGCTGCACAAACGTTACGCGCTCGCCCTGCATCTGGCCGACGAACGCGCCATGTCGCGGCGCAGCAGTCCCTTTCGTCGCATCGACACCCTGGCCGACTACATCCTGACTCTCATCTCGGAGCACCATGGGTGATCGTCCCGTAGTCTTCGTTACCGGCAGCCGCTCAGGTCTGGGCCGGGCGCTCGCCGAGCACTTTCTGCGGCAGGGGTACGCCGTCGAAGGCTGCAGCCGCTCGCCGGCCGGCTGGACCGCGGACGGCTATGTTCACCACGAGGCGGACGTGACGGATGAAGTTGCCGTCTCTCGCGTCGTGTTGGACATTGCCCGCCGCCACGACCGGCTCGACGTCGCGATCAACAATGCCGGGGGCGCGTCAATGAATCACGCACTGCTGACGCCTGTCGCCACACTGGACCGGCTGCTGGCCACGCACGTTCGCGGTACGTTCCTCGTGAGCCGCGAATGCGCCAAGGTCATGCAGCGCCGCAAGACCGGCCGCATCGTGAACCTCAGCAGCGTGGCCGTGCCGCTCCGCTTGGAGGGCGAAGCCGCCTATGGGACCGCCAAGGCCGCCGTGGAACATCTCACCCGGGTGCTCGCGCGCGAGTTCGCCCCATTCGGCATCACGTGCAACGCCGTGGCGCCCGCGCCCACCGATACGGCCCTGCTGCGCGGGGTTCCGCCGAAAAAAATCGAAACCATTCTCGGCCGCCTCGCCCTCCACCGTATGGGACTGCCGGAAGACGTCGTGCACGTGGTGAACTTTCTGACGCAACCCGCCAGCGCCTGCATCACCGGCCAAATCATCTACCTGGGAGGACCTTGATGCCCCTGGGATGGCTGCTCGCTCGGCTGGCGGAATGCCGCGACACGACCGCCGTCATCTGGCAGGACGAGCCCTGCCCCTACGATCGCCTGGCGGCGCAGGTCCGCGACTGGTCACCTATCCTGACCTCCAACGGTGTGACCGCCGGGACCGTCACCGCCCTGGTCGGTCACTATTCGCCGGGCTCCATCAGTCTCCTGTTGGCCCTCCTGCAAGCCCGCGCGATCGTCGTACCGCTTTCCGTGGATGCCCTTCCGCACCGGGACGAATTCTTCGCCGTGGCCGGCGTCGAACACGAGTTCGCCGTCGACGCCAACGATCGGTGGACGCATACGCGCCGTGGCGCCCCCAGCCGGGACGACGCCCCCTTGTACCAGCAACTGCGGACGGCCGGTCATCCGGGAATTGTCCTCTTCTCTTCGGGTTCAACGGGCCCCAATAAGGCCGCTGTTCACGATGCCACCCGTCTGCTGGAGAGATTTCAGGTTCGGCGCCACCGGTTCTGCGTCCTTACCTTTCTCCTGTTCGACCACATCGGCGGCCTGAATACTCTGTTCTACGGCCTCGCGAACGGCGGCACCGTCGTATCAACACCGAACCGTACCCCCGACGCGGTGTGCGGCTTGATCGAACGCCACCGCGTGGATCTGCTGCCCGTGTCGCCCACATTCCTCAACCTCCTGCTGATGTCCGACGCCTGGCGCCGTCACGACCTGTCGTCCCTCAAGCGGATCACCTACGGTACCGAAGTCATGCCGCTCAGCACGTTGCACCGGCTGAAGGAGGCCTTTCCCGGCGTCATCCTCCAGCAGACCTACGGGCTTTCCGAAACCGGCATTCTGCAGACCAAGTCCCGGGACGATGGGTCCGTGTGGATGCGTGTCGGCGGCCAAGGCTACGAGACCAAGGTCGTGGATGGCGTGCTGTGGATCCGCTCGTCCACGGCAATGCTGGGTTACCTGAATGCCGCCAGTCCGTTCGACAAGGATGGCTGGATGAACACGCAGGATGCCGTCGAAGTCGACGGCGAGTACCTGCACATCCTGGGCCGGCGCTCCGACGTGATCAACGTCGGCGGCCAGAAGGTCTTTCCGGCGGAAGTTGAAAGCGTGTTGCTGCAACTCTCGAACGTTCGGGACGCCGCCGTGTATGGTGAGCCCAATCCGATCATGGGGCAGGTTGTCGCGACACGCGTCAACCTTTCCCAGCCCGAGGATGAGGACGCGTTCCGAAAACGGGCGCGGCGCTTCTGCAGGGAGCGCCTCGCGCCGCACAAAATGCCGGTCCGGATCGAATTGACCGGCGCCGATCAGTTCACCGCGCGTTTCAAAAAGACCCGAGGCCCGGCGTCGCCGGACTCTGAACAAGAAAAGGGTTGAGTCATGAATGTGCCGTTCGTCGATCTCAGGGCACAATACGCCTCCATCAAGGATGAAGTCCGGGGTGCCATGGACCAGGTCCTGGAGAACACCAACTTCATTCTCGGTCAACCCGTGGCGGACTTTGAAAAGGCGTTCGCGACGTTCTGCGAATGTCGCTACGCCGTGGGCGTCGCCTCCGGCGTCGATGCCATCAAGCTCGCGCTGCGCGCCCTGGGGATCGGGCCCGGCGACGAGGTCATCACGGCCGCCAATACATTCATCGCCACCGCGCTGGCCGTGTCCACCGTCGGCGCCAAGCCGGTCCTGGTGGATATCGATCCAGCCACCTATAACCTTGACCCCGCGCTGCTGGAGGCGGCAATAACCCCTCGCACCAAAGCCATTCTGCCGGTTCATCTCTACGGTCAGCCAGCCGACATGGAGGCCATCGTCGCGATCGCCCGTCGGCATGGGCTGCGCGTTATCGAGGACGCCTGCCAGGCCCACGGCGCGCGCTACCGCGGGCACCGGACCGGCGGCCTGGCGGATATCGCGGCGTTCAGTTTCTATCCCGGCAAGAACCTCGGGGCCTACGGCGACGGCGGCGCTATCGTGACCAACGACCAGGCCCTGGCCGACCGGGTCACGTTGCTCCGCAATTACGGTTCTCGTGTAAAATACTACCACGACGAACTCGGCGAGAACAGCCGGCTGGATACGTTGCAGGCAGCGGTTTTAAACGTCAAACTGCGCTACCTCGACGGCTGGAACCGTCAACGCCGGGCGGCCGCGGCCCGCTATACGGCGGCACTCGCCGGCCTGCGCGACGTCACTGTGCCGGCCACTCTGACCGGCACGGAGCCGGTCTACCACCTCTACGTCATCCGGCATCCCCGACGTGACGCGCTGAGCGCCTCCCTCAAGCAGCACGGTATTACGACGATCATCCACTACCCCGTGCCCATCCACCTGCAGAAGGCCTACGCGTCACTGGGGCTGGTGCCGGGCGCCTTCCCCCACACCGAACGGGCCGCAAGCGAAATCCTCTCGCTGCCGATGTTCGCGGAACTGACGCCGCAACAGACCGATCATGTCGTCCGGGCGATCACCGACTTCGTGACCCAGACGGCGTAACACCATGCCCGCACCCGAGACCTTCCGCTCCGCGTTTCGCGCGGCGCTCCCCGTGCTGCTGGCAACCCTGGCGGCCGCGCTGGTTCTCGACCTCTACTGGTTTCACGGCAGCACCGAGGACGTAGAGGTGCGGGGCCACTCGGCGATCCGGTGGATGGTCGACCGCTGGAACGGTTCCGGCGGCGATCTGACGCACGGCTGGTTGATTCCCTTCGTGACCGGGTTCCTCGTGTGGCGGCGCCGTCGCGAACTCGCGCGCGCCGCGGGCAAGCCGGACTGGCGAGCGCTCGGGCTCATCGCGGCCGCGCTGGGGCTTTATCTCCTGGGCGTGCGCGTTCAGCAAACCCGACTCGTCCTTGGCTCGCTGCTGCTCCTGATCTGGGGAACACCCTACCTCCTGTTCGGAGCCGTTGTCGCACGGTTGCTCGTCTTCCCCTGCGCCTACCTGGCCTTCTGCATACCGCTTAGCTTCCTCGATTCGCTGACCTTTCCCTTGCGTTTGATGGCCAGCCATGCGGCCACGGTCATGCTGAACGGCCTTGGGATCGCGGCGATCAACCAAGGTACCGCGATACGATCCACGGCGGGGGTTGGCTTCAACCTCGAGGTCGCGGACCCCTGTAGCGGCCTCCGCTCGCTCCTCGCCATGGCGGCCGTCACCGCCCTGTACGCCTACCTGTCCCAGCGCACGACCGTACGCCAATGGCTTCTGTTTGCCGCCTGCGTCCCGCTGGCCGTGTGCGGCAATATCATCCGGATCCTGTCGGTGGCCATCGTCGCGCATGTGGCCGGCCAGGACCGTGCCACCGGTTACTACCACGACTACTCGTCTTTCGTGTTCTTTGCCACCGCGATCGTCCTGATGATGGGGCTCGGCTCATTGCTGAATCGGCAATGGTTTGGGAAGGGCTCCCCGTGACAGACCGGTTACCCATGACTCGCGCGCTCCTGGTCCTCGTCGCCGCCCTGGGGCTCGCGTCGCTTGCCATGAGAGCGTTGCCTCCGGTCGTTGTGTCGGATGTCTTCGGCGTTCGTCAGGCATTGCCGAAACGACTGGGCGACTGGATGGGACATGAAGTCCTTTTCTGCCAGAACGAACAGTGTATGAGGACGTTCGATGTCGACGAAGTCGTAGGCCGCACGAACTGCCCGGTGTGCGGCTGGCCGCTCGATGCATGGGGACCGGGCGAAAAAAGCATGTTGCCTTCCGACACACGACTCGTCCGCCGGGTGTATCGCGCGACAGGTCGGCCCACCGTTCAGGTGTCGATTGTATTCAGCGGGAGTGACCAAAAGAGCATCCACCGACCCCAGCAATGTCTACGTGGCCAAGGCATCGTTATCGATTCGAGCGCCACCATGGCCATCCCGCTGGATCGACGCCCGCCATTGTCCGTCATGTGCCTGACCATCAGGTCGGCCACCGGCACCCTGCGCGCCCAAGGCGTTTTCGGCTACTGGTTCGTCGGCGGGAACCGTGAAACGCCCTACCATCTCCAACGGCTCGCGTGGATGGCCTGGTCCCGGGTCATTCACAACCGGGCCGATCGATGGGCCTACGTATCGGTCTACATTCCCCAGACGGGAACCGTGGAATCCGGGCGAACCTTGCTCAGCCGTTTCATTCGCCAGCTTGCTCCCGAGCTGACACCCTCACCACCCGCCCCGTTTCCGGCTTCGTCATCGGCGCAGCCCTGAGAAACGCCCCCCTGCCCCCGCGTTTACGCTTGCAGTCTTCCCACCGGGCCGCCTATTCTCCTTCCCGTGCGGCTGAGCCCTGCGTACGGCAGTCGGAGCCGCCGGAAATCGATGACCTTTCATGCGATCTTTAAGCCCGCGCTTGCCGCGCTCATGGTGACGGCTGGGACTCTTCTGGCAGCGCCCAAGCCGCCCGTCATCGACCATTCCCCGATCAAAGTCGCCTTGAAGGGCCAGAACATCGTGGTGCGGGCAACCATCACGACGGACATCGGGCCAATCAAGGAAGCAACTCTGTTCGTCGCCGTGTCGCGCGACGCCGCGCCGTTCCGGGTGACCCTGCACGATACGGGAGCCGGTGTCTACACCGCCACGCTCTCGTCGGATCTCGTTGGAAATCTGGACCGCTTCCAATACTACATCGACGCCGTGGATGCTCACGCGCTCACGACGGAAACCCCTTGGTATACGGTCGAGGTAAAATCCGCGCAAGCCGGCAAGACCACTGCTGCCGACGGCACAAGTACCAATACCGAACCCAAACAGTCCAGTTGGGTTAAGCCCGTCCTGATCGCCAGCGGTGTGCTTGCCCTGGGTGGCGCGGCACTCGCCCTCTCCGGGGGGGGTGGTGGCGGAGGCGGAGGCACCAGCACCAACAGCACGTCGCCGGACAATGCGGCGACCAACTCCGCCGGGACCTACACGGGTTCTCAGACAACGTGCTTCCAACCGTCCGGGGGCAGCAGCACCTGTTCCTCCGGCGCGCTTACGATCACCATCGATGCAGCCGGAACCGTCACCAGCGACACGCTTTACCCGGGCCAACACCTGGAAGGGCGGCTTTCGGGCGACAATTTCGTGCTCGTAGCCACCGTTAACGCGACGGGCCAGACGGGACAAATCCAGTATCTCGGAACCCTGGTCGGCACGCGCATCGTGGGTTCGGTCACCGGTTCGGGCAAGACCGGCACTGCAGATGGCACCTACTCCGGCTCATTCAGCGCCGTGAAATAGCAAGCCGTCCGCCCCAACCC
>Ga0118677_10002364_pt1 | contig 38161 bp, 25 predicted proteins | sample AliMusrvi5mmetaG_FD_86154 | JGI IMG/M metagenome (GOLD analysis project Ga0118677, IMG submission 86154) | reverse complement strand
GGCATTCATCCAATAACCATGTCCGCCGCCACTCCATCCCGCCCTAACATCCTGGTGTTCTTCACAGACCAGCAGCGCTGGGACTGCGTCGGGGCGAATGGCAACGCTCTCATCAAGACACCCAACCTCGACCGAATCGCTGCACGCGGAGCGAATTTCACTCATGCCTTCGTCGCCTCGCCAGTGTGTGTGCCGTCCCGAGTCAGTTTCTTCACGGGCCGCTATGCACACTCGCACCGCAACCGCGTGAACTACACCCCGCTCGACTCTTCCGAAGTGCTTATTCAGGCGCGGCTCAAGCAGGCCGGCTACCACACTGCGTCCGTCGGCAAACTGCACTATTATCCACCGACGGCGGAGGCGGCGAGGCACACAGGCTTCGACATCGTAGAATTGCATGACGGCGTCCCCTTCACCGATCTGTGGTCGGATTACGTGAAGTGGCGCCAGACCAACGATCCGAAGAAAGAGGTGCTCAACTACCGCGCCCTCGCGAAGAACATCGCCCCGGGCAAGAATCCGTTCCGCGCAGTGATTGGCACCGAGTACACCGACACCGCGTGGGTCGGCGAACGCGCGAGACACTGGCTTGCGGAGCTCGCACGCGAAGACCGCCCGTTCTTTCTCAACGTATCTTTTTGGAAACCCCATTCGCCATACGAAATCGCGCCCCCGTACGACTCGATGTATGATGATGTCGATATTCCCTTGCCGCAGGACTTCAGCGAAGAGGATTTAAAACAGCTTCCCTTGCCACTGCAAAAACTGGCGTCGCGCGATGCTGGCGGCATGCTCAAGATCAACCGCCAGCGGCTCGAATGGATCTACCGCAGCTACTACGGCGCGATCAGCCACGTGGACCACGAAATCGGCCTCCTCCTAGATATGCTTGAAGCCAGCGGCCAGGCAGACAACACGCTCATTGTGTTCACTTCCGATCACGGCGACCAGTTGCTCGAACACGGCATCATGGGGAAGAACTGCTTCTTTGAGCCCTCCGTGCGCGTCCCCTTTATGGTCAGTCTGCCTGGGCGCATCAAACCTTCCCGTCATGATGAACTCATTGAGACTGTGGACCTGCTGCCGACGCTGTTCGAGTTCATAGGCCTGCCCGAACCACGCGAGTGCCAGGGGCGCAGCTTCGCACCGCTCATTGCCGTCATGGGCCGCGCCTACACTCCGCACGATGTGGTTTTCAGCGAAAACATCATTCCCGAAGTCATCACGGGCGGTCCCCTTGATCTGCCCTTTGAAAAGGGCAAAGGCGTGGACGGCATCCTCCATCCCGATGCGAAGATGGCCCGCACCAACCGCTGGAAATACTGCTACTACTCCGGCGGTGGCTCCGAGCTGTACGACCTGCAGGCCGACCCGCACGAGCGGAAGAACCTGGCGGGCCGCGAGGAATTTCGCGCCGTCGAGGATGATATGAGGACGCGCCTGCTCAACTGGCTTATCGAGAGTCCCGAGACCGACCAGATAGCGCCGCGCTGGCTGCTTCCTGAAAAGACGAAATGATCGTTTACAGCAGCGCTTCCCCCCCGCTGTATTTCTTCACCACATCCGGATCGAGCTCCAAACCGAGGCCTGGCTTGGTTGGAATGGCCAGCATGCCATCGGCATCAAGCTGCCAGCCGCCGACAGTGATTTCGTCGATGAAGGGTGACCCGGTAAGATACTCCACGAGATCCGTGCCTGGAAAGGCGGAAGCCAGATGCAGATCGGCGGCGAGACCCACTGCGGTGTTCCAACCGTGAGGGATGAAACGTACGCCGTGTTCCTGAGCCATCCAGGCGATACGCCGCTCTTCGCTGATGCCTCCCACTTTAGTGACGTCAGGTTGAATGATGTCGAAGGCACGCGCTTCAAGCCACGGCTGGAACGACTGGCGGCGCGTCAGCACCTCGCCACCGGAGATGGGCACGGGAGAATGCTCGCGCAGCTTCGCATAGTCTTCGAGGGCGTCGGGATGGAGGGCTTCCTCGAACCAGTGCACATCGTAGTCAGCAAGCATCTTGGCGGTGTTCAGCGCCCACTTGTAGCCGTTCGGCCAGAATGCATCGCTGCCTCCGGCATCCACCATCAGGCGTGATTCCGGGCCCACCGCTTCACGCGCGGCTTTCACGATGGCTTCATCCATTGCGGCGTTGTGCCGGCCAAACGGTCCCCAGCCGATCTTGAAAGCGCGAAATCCCTGCGCCTTCACCGCAAGCAAATGATCGCGCAGCTTCGAGGGTTCATCCATGAGAAGTGAAGCATAGGGCTGTACACGTTCACGATAGCGACCACCGAGCAGGCGGCCGACTGGCTGCCCGGTGGCTTTGCCAAGCAGATCCCAGAGCGCGATGTCGATGCCGCTGATGGCATGAGTGATCGAACCGCCGCGCCCGAGCCAGAACATGTGCTGGTGCAACTTCTCGCTCACGCGTTCGGGCTCCAGGGCGTTCTCGCCACGGTACAAGGGCTCCAGCACTGCGAGCGATGCGCGCACCAGGGCGTCGTTGGTGAACACGCTGCCTAGGCCCACTGCCCCCTCGTCGGTATGAACGGCGATGAGCGTGTGAACACAGTCTTCGGGCCGGAGTTCGTTGCTCCAGCCGCCTTCAGGGGTGGCTCCGCGCAAGCCTGCGCAGCGGATTTCTCGGATTTTCATGTGGGTGTATGGTGTCGTTGGAAAATTTTAGCCACGGGATTGAACGGAACCCCTGCATTCAGTGGAAAGATGGGGCGCGGGCAGCGGGTGTGGCCGAGGTAGGGCAGATTGGCGCTGGATGAGCCGGGCGCATCCACATTCACCATGCGCGTACACCAGGCGGCATACATGTGGTGCTGGCAATGGGGCGACTTGACCACCACGGCGTCGAAACGCTCAGGATTCTGGCCGTGGGCGTGGAAGAACGAACGGTCATAGAGATTCACTCCCCGGCTGCTTGCCACCAGAGTGAAGTTGTCTGCGTCAAGCACTGCCGTAAGCCCGGCCTGCCATTCTTCGCCGAAGGACTCGCTGCGGAAACGCCCATCAGCGAGCAGTCGTACCTTTGCCGTGATCGGCAGCGGCTGAAAACGTTGCGGGTCGAGTGTGCCGCCGACCGTCGTCTGGATGGTCGCGCCGATGCCGGCGGCAAAGGCTTGTTGCACGGCGGGTTCATCGACGATGGGCAGCAACGTGCGTCCAGCGTAGCCGGTTTCAGTCAGCTTGCGCAAGATTGCGTTGCTGTCGCCGGAAGCACCGGAGCTCGTTGCATCCGCGGCATCCACCAGCGCTAGCGTGCCATGGGTGCTGGCTTTGGCGATGGCAGCCATCTCATCAAGGCTCACCAGCGGCACCCGCATTTTCTCGTGATTCGCCCAGAAGCTTCCGGCGATGCGCAGCGCCTCGCGCTCGGCCAGGGCGGGATCATTGTCGCTCACGACGAAGCTGTAAGTTTGCAGTGCCGGCACATCCGTGAAGGGATTGCCGATGAACATGCCGGCGGAGAGCCCGCCGGGACCGTTCTCTGCCGTCTGAGCGAGGCGGATGCTGTCGCCAAACAAGCCGGTGGCCGTAATGAGTTCATCCCCACGTACCAGCGCTGGAATCGCCACCTTCGCCGTCACTGGCTTCACCTCGCCTGCGACGATGCGCAGCAGCAGTCGTGCGGCACGCTGGCCCGTCTCGAAGAAATCCACATGCGGATAGGTGTGGTAGGCCACGATGGCGTCGCTGTGCTCCACCATCTTATCCGTGAGAATGCCATGCAGATCGAGTGATACGACAATCGGAATGTCCTCGCCCAGAATTTTCCGCGTCTCAGCCAGCAACCAGCCTTCAGGATCGAGTTCCTCCTCGCTCGCCATGGCACCGTGCATGCAGAAATACACGCCATCCACCGGCGGTGCAGCGCGAATGCTGTCGAGAAATTCCTGCGCGATCCGTTCCCAGGCGACTTTCGCCAGGGTGCCGCCAGAAGTGATGAAGAAGGCACTGTAAGCCGGCACCAGCGCCACTTCCTGAGCGGCATCAAACACGCTCAAGGCACCGCCAATTTCATTGCGCACAGTACGATGGTAACTGAGGAGTTCACCACCCATGCGGACGCCAAAATCCTGGTAACCGCTCAAGTGCGGATTGAAGGTGGAGACCTCCTGTTTGCATTCGGCAATGAGTATTCTAGTCATGCGTGTGGGGTGTTAGGGTGCAACAGTACCTGCCTTCGTCCAGTGCTCATCAAAATAGCCTGCACGGACAACTTCTTCAGGAAAAGCAGGCGATGAGGGTTGCCAATGATCCGCGCCGGGTGCGGTCTTCATCACAGCCCAGTCACCAAGCCTCGGAAAGAGCAGGTAGTTGAAGGCGGCGAACTCCTTCTCATGGAAGGTATGGCCGCTGTTGATGACGATGTAACGGCCCTCCACAAGCGGGCTGGCGCAGATGAAAACCGGAGAGTGGTCTTTTGATCCATAGACTCCCTCACCAAAGCGCACCTCGTTGCGCGTCCATGTTACCGGCAGTTTGGGCAGGGCCTTGGCGATCCATGAGTTGCTGCCTGGATCGCCGAACAAGATGAGATGCTTGTCGTGCACATCAGCCTCGGTGACATCGGTGTCGTTTTTCACCTGCAGATCGCCGCGCATGTAACGCGCCCATTCATACTGAAAGCGCCGCAGGCTGGCTGCGGCCCAGTCGTTGACCTCCGGATTCCAGGGCTGCCCGGTGCCGCGCACGCAGAGGAACGGTGTGGCGAAAGCATCGTCGATAGGACCTTGGAGGCCGGGTTGTTTGCCGCTGAGCGTGATCTGGCTGCGTGTGCCTGCGCATTTCCAGGCGCCGCCGGTTTGAGTGAATACCAAGGTGTCCTCAGGATTGTGCGGAGGCAAGGCGATCGCGACGCCCATGAGCTGCATCTTGGTCGCTGGCCGGTGGATGGCGAAGCACGTGATGTTCTTTGCCTCGGCAACCTCCAGGCCACCATCATCGCCGACGCTTGCCCTGAATTCAGCACGCTCATAGTGATGGCTTAGCGACAGGAGTTCAAGCCAATGGCAGCGGTTGTATTTGAGAGTCCAGGTCACAAAACGGAGATGCTTGGGATCGTGGTCCAGCCCCTTTGCGACGTATTCGCCGATGCGATGCAACTGCTCGCGATGCGTCGCGGGATCGAGCATATGAGCGGTGCCCGGCGAGATGATGTAGTTCAGTTTCAGCCCCTCCTTGGCGAAGGTCTCCGCCACATGCACATGCGATTGGAAAAACGGGTCCTTGTCGCCGATGGCTTCGACGGCCGGCACCACGCTGGCGTTGGCAACATAATCAATGGAGTCGAGCATGTGCAGTCCGATCTCTTGATGCGCAGGCAGGGGACCCACTTTGATGAAGCCCGGGATGGGCGTCTCGGAAAAACGATGCGTGTCAACGTAGCCGCAGTAGGGAGCAATGGCGACGAAGCGATCCGGATGCTTCAAGCCCAGATGCCAGGTGCCTGACGCACCCATTGACATGCCGCGCAGCACCATTCGATCACGGTCGATGCGGTAGTTCCGGCAGGCCGCTTCGATGGCTTCAAACACGTCTGTCTCACCGGCCCACCGGTAGCAGTTCTCAACCCGTCCGAGCGGATGCAATTCAATATAATCCGCGTCGGGTCCTGGCTTATCGTCATCGTCTCCTTCATCAAACCGCATCCCAAACCGGAGCTCGCTCATGCCGGTGGGTTTGGAACTGCCATGCAGAACGACATCAAGCCGCACGGATTTGCTGCCATCATAGCTCTGGGGAACTATGACGCCATAGGGCTGCGTGGAACCATCGACAGCGGACACAAAGCCGCGCAGTACCTTGCCCTTCTTCCTGGTCCACGGCGTTTTGTTGCCGGCGAGATCGTCAGCGCGCTGCATGCCACGGGCCAGGGCTTTGCGCTGCAGCGTCACATCGGCCTGTGCGGGCGGCGTGTCATATCTCAATGCCCAGACGACGCCCTTATGGAATACCTCGGCATCGGCGAGAAGATCGGACTTTGCGGGAGTGAGTGACGCCAGCTTCTCCTGCAGTTGGCGTGCGGCATCCTGCAGAACCCTTGGATCGTCCACGATCACGCCCGCCTCACGGAGAACAAACTCCATCGCTGTGCAGGTGTCCTCATAGGTAGTCGAGTGGCCGCCGGTATCGCGGTGAAGGCTGAGTACTTTGCGACCCGTGTGTTTGAGTTTCTCGGCGAGCCTGAGCACGCTTTGGGGTGGCACAATATTGTCTTTGCCTCCCGTAGTGAATGCCACCGGCATGGTAAAGCGCTCCGGCCACAGCTCCGCACTGCGCTTCTTGTATTCTTCGGGCACCGTCGTCTTCGAGCCTCCATACGAGGCGCTGATCGCGTCCTGGAACTTCTCATACTCGACCAGGTTCGCCGTGCCATTGAGACTACAAACCCCTGCGACCAGTTCAGGATGCAAGGCCGTGAATGTAAGCACAGCCGTTCCTCCCATCGAGCCTCCGGCAAGCAGCACGCGCCGCACTTTGTGGCGCTGTTTGAGTTCGGCGATGATCTGCAGGACATCCGCTTCGGCATTCGGGCCCATCCATGATGTCTTCGCGCGATAGTCTGGCGCCACCATGATCAATCCAAACCGCGCCGCTGTATCGCGCACACCACGGCATTCGCCGCGTGCATCCTTGATGAACTGCCAGCGATCGGAACCATGACCATGAAACGCGAGCACGACATCATGCGCATTATTGTTGTCGAAACCGGGCGGCAGAAGTTCGACATAGCGCTGCTCAGAGCCGTCCGCATCCGCCTTGAAGGCGATGTCTTGCGGCTGCTGCGCCCAACCCGCCGTAGCCAGAATGATGGCACTGTAGATCCCGAGCAATGATTTCATTCGATTTGGCGCAATTATGATCATTAGATTACTTGCCCGCGGGCTTGTCCGCGGCGGCAATCGATTCTTTGTTCTTCGGCCACTCAGGATTCGGCAGGGCCTCCCACACCTTGAGGTTGCGGAAGCTGGCTTCCGTGCCCACCCCCAGCATGATGCTGTGCTTGTCGGTGCCGATGAGAGGGTTGGAGAATGTCGCGCTTTTGCCATCCAGGGTTCCAACCACTTCATCGCCCTTGATCTCGAGAACGGCGGTGTGCCATTCACCGAGCTTCATCGGTGCCTTTACCGCGATGGCGGGGTTTTTATCGCGCTGCTTGGTGGTGGGGTTGATTCGGGCATCGTCATAGGGCACCATGCTGAAGCCGCCCTGGCCGCCCATCAGGGCGCAAACATAGTCCTTGGCATCGGTTGCCTTCACAAAGAATGAGCGGTAGAGGCGGCCATTGGCCGGTGCATCGTCGAGGCGCACATCGCATTGGATGATGGCGTCCTTGAACTGGAGGCCGTAGGAGGCCGTGGCGGGATGGTGGGCATCTGGATGTTCCAGGCCTTTGAAGGTGCCGTCGATCTGCTGCCAGTTGCCGCCTTTGATGCCTCCCGTATTGTAGCGCCAGCCGTTGAAGCCGCTGGCAAAGCCCACAGGCTTGCCGGTGAAGGGTGGGAGGGGCTTGGAGAAGTCTTCGCTGTACAAGAGCTTCCCGCGTGTCGCCAGCAGCGTTTTGGGAAGCCCATCGGCTGCGGAGGCGGTGAGGGTGACGGCGGCAAGAGCCGCGACGAGGAGGTGGAGCTGTGGGTTCATAAATGTTGATTGGGAGGGGTATCCGTCAGCCAGTTCAAGGCAGGCTTAATGCCGCGGGATCACGGGCAGGACGACGTGCGAGGGTTGTCCTGCCGTGTGAATCACCTTCTGTTTGGCCACGACGAAGGTCGTTTCGAGGCCGATGTTATCCGCGCCCGTGTTGAGATTACGCAGGTAATAGGGGAAGTAGCTGCTCGAAATCTCGACGCGTATGCGGTGGCCCTTAACGAAGGCGTTGGCCGTGGCCCGCCAGAATTCAATGGTGTATTCTAACACCTGGTTGGGCTCAATGACGCTGAGACTGGCCGGGTTGAAGGCACCGTCGTGTCCGGGGTCGCGATGGCGCGCGCGCATGACGCCCTCGCAGAGCATGGCGGAGAAACCATCGGGCTGCACATCGATGAGCCGTACCATCCAGTCGGTGTCGCGGGCGGAAGTGGCGGCATAGAGCTTGGCCGTGATCGGGCCGGTGACCTCGACTTCTTCATCCAGCGGCGGCGTGGTATAGACGAGCACATCGGGGCCGCTCGAAGACTTGCGCGTATCAGCCGCTCCGTCCTCAAGATGAGCCCCGGTGAATGGCGACCGCGTCGGCTTGGCCGGATCATAAACATAGGCATCAGATGCCGCATCCGCCGGCACAGTGGGAGGCGATGTGCTCAAAAGTCCGTCGCCACTGATTGAGTTCGCGTGACCGTTGCTATGCAGATAGTACTTTATCCAGCGTGTCTGCGGCAGCGGCCAGTCCTGCTCTGCCGACCATTGGTTGCGACCCATCACAAAGACATGCACGGGCGCGTCGCTCATCACCCCATTGTCGAGGCCTTTGAGCCAATGATCGAACCAGCGGCACACGTGGCCGTCCCAGTTGATCATGGCCTCGGAACCGTAGTCGAACGCGCCCAGTTTTCGGCTGGTGTTGATGATGTGCTGCCATGGGCCGATCACAAGTCGCGGCTGACGCGCCTCGGCGTTCGCCCCGTGCTTTTTCATCGCGAGATAGTTCATTGGCGAGCCTGGGAAATCCGCGTCGAACCAGCCTGTAGCGGACAATGAAGGCACCGCAACCTTTGCATAGGACTGCGGTGTTTGATAAGCGATGTCCTGCCAATACTTGTCGGACGACAGGTTGCTGCGAATCCACTTCTCGAACCATGGTGCATCAAGCGCACCGCGAATCTCGTTCAGCTTGAGGTACGGCAGTTGCATGTAATCGGCGAGTCTTCGCTCTTCGGAAGCAAAGCCTCCATAAGGACCCGTTCCCATGACCTGCCCAACTCTCCCGGCATTCGCGCCAGCCCAGTCCATCATCCAGGAAACGAGCACGCCATTCTGGTAGGGGGTGTTGAACATCGCGTCAGGTGGTGCCACCTCGGGCACGATTGCCTTCAACGATGGCGGTGACTGCGTGGCGGTCCACCATTGCGCCCAGCCCATGAACGAAAGGCCCAGCATGCCCACCTTCCCGTCGCACCACGGCTGCGCCGCCAACCATTCAACCAGATCGTAACCGTCAGTTTTGTGTTTCGGATCAAATGGATCCCAAGTGCCTTCCGAATCGAAGCGCCCGCGCGAGTCTGCCACCGCTACGACGTAGCCCCGCTGCGCGAACCATGTGCCGCGCTTTTGAAACCCCGGATTGTTGCTGTAAGGCGTGATGATCAGGATCGCGGGGAACTTGCCCTCGGACTTCGGTTGAAACACATCCACCGAAAGTTGAACGCCGTCGCGCATTCTCGCTTTGTGCCCGCGCGTCGCTTTCACCTCGAACTGTTCGACCGAGTATTTTCCAGGATCAGGAGCCCGGCCGGATGCCTGCGCGGCGACGCAGACCCAGGCGATACAGAGAATCAGCGCAATAGTATGATTCGTCTTCATGATGGCTTTGTGCCTTCCTTGATTCGATCCAAAATGTTGGCCGTGATGCGTTGGGCTCGCGGGTCCACCCCCTTCGGCTCGGTGTAAACCTTGGGCCGCATATAGCCGGGAGGTTCGGACAATCCGTCACCCCACCAACAGGTGGCTGCATTGAACACAATATTGGCTTTCGGTCCCGGATAAATCGTCGCTGCATATACACCCTGGCCTTTCGGCCCTTTGGTGCCGTTGCTGGTCTTGCCGGTGGCCACCACTTGCAGCCCGGGAATGTCCGCCGGCAGCCCCATCCAATCCCATCCGACCAGACCGGGGATGCCCTCGCCGTTTTTCATGCCGGTGCCCGCGAAAATCCAGTGCTCGGGAAGCGTGCAAGTCCAGGCGGCTCCCCCAGTGACGGGCGGTGCGTTGCGCGCACCAATCAATTCCGCCTCGCTGGGCGTCTGATAGGGAAACTTGTGCGCGCCCGCCCAGTCCCCGCCCGGCAGGCGGGGACCGAAAGCGTCGATCCGGCTGAAGATGCGATTGGGTGCGCCGCTCGACGATGGTCGCGGATCGATCCGGCCCCAGCAGGTGTCACCCGAGAAGAAACAGGCATTCACGCCCGCGGCGACAGCGGCCTTGAGTTGGTCATACATCTCGATCGAGTAGTACTCATCGTGACCTACACTGAGGAACCCCTTCGCTCGCAGCAACCCCTTCGCGTCGGCGTGCGTGTCGAGATTGGAGATATAACTCACATCGTAGCCATGCGCCTCCATCCAGTAGGCCATTGGGAACTCCCAGAGAAACCATGAGCCGGAGCCTGTGGACAATGGCGCGTCGAAGATCTGGCAATACCTGCCATACGGGCGGTCGAAACTTACGTCCACGCCGGGGCCGCAGTACCATTTGTCCTTGCCGTCGTCATACAACGCAAACTGGTCCGGCCACCGGTTGTAAGCCTGCCAGGTTGTGTCGGAGCATTGAAAAAGAAAGTCGGCGCGCCGGTCGTCACGCACGATGAAGATGACGTAGCTTTGCCAGCCCTCACGTTCTGCCGTGAGTTTGCCGACATAGACGCCGCTCACCCAGTCGGCGGGAATCGTCAGTTCCGTGCATGGTTGCCATTGGCATTCACGCACACGGCTGGGGCCGATGGGCGGATCAGGCTGCGTCACGCCTTTGAATGAACCGAGAGATGCAACCTGCCGGCCTCCCGTGCCTCCGTAGTATCCGGTCCGATAAATATCGAGCGTAAACGGTGACGGCGGATTCGTGCTGACATGAAAGCTGATCCGCTCGCCGGATCTGACGCTGGTGCGCGAACAGTAACCTTCGATCCACGGGCAACGGTATTTGGTTTGTGGATCAACGCGCGTGTGGGTGAGCATCCAATCCCGTGTGCCTGGGCGCTTGTTCTCCGTCCGAATCAGGTCAGGTGCCCCCGGAGCGGCCATCCCCGGTGGAACACCGATCTGCGCCGCCATGGCAGCCGTTCCGGTGGCAGCCATGAATTGCCTTCGGTTCATCAGAAGAGGGGCTTTGGCATTCGGCATGTCTTGTTTCATGACGGTGGTGGTTTGCGGGTGAAATGGATTCAGCGATGACCTCTCATGCCGGGCCGTCGTTTCAGGGGTTCAAGAGTCTTGGAGTGGGGTGCTCTACCTTGCCCACGGGGCGGACGCCCTTGCCGGCGTGGTCTACATCACCGAGGTCGGCGCGCGCGGCCTCGGCGTAGGCGAGAAGCCGTTTTACAATGTCGGGATGCTGGGCGAACTGGTCGTTCTGTTCTGCGGGATCCTCAACGAGGTGATAGAGGCGGCCTAGTGTCGCTGCAGTCTTCGCACCGAACTGCGTGAGGCGTTTATCGCCTGCCAGATAGAGCTTCCACGGGCCGCTGCGGACGGCCTGGAGTTGGTTCACGTAATAGTAGAAGAAGGCTTCATAGGGCGAGCGGGCACCCGCCTCGCCAAAGAGCAGCGGGCGAATGTCGTGGCCATCAATGATCCGGTCGGCGGGCTTGGCGCCACCGGATAGCGCGGCCAGCGTGGGCAGTACATCCATGTGGGTGATCAGTTCGGTGGAAACGGTTCCAGCATGGATGTGGCCGGGCCAGCGGGCTATGAAGGGCATTCTCATGCCGCCCTCCTCAATGCTGTAGCCGTTGCCCTTGAGCGGAAGATTGGAGCCGATTCCCTTGCCGGCGAAGGGCGCACCGTTGTCGCTGGTCCAGATGATGAGCGTGTTTTCGCTGAGGCCGAGAGCGTCAAGCTTGTCGATAATCTGTCCGGTGGACCAGTCGAGTTCCATCACCGAATCGCTCCATGCATCGCGCCCGCTCTTGCCCTGGAACGCCGGCGAAACGGGCGGATGCACGGTGCTGCCGGGCGTGACTTGCGGAAAGTAGAGAAAGAACGGAGTGCTGCTGTGCTGCTCGATGAACTGCAATGCACGCTCCGTGCCGTGCTTCGTGAAGAGGCTTAGATCATCGTTTGCGGCGATGACTTTCTCTCCCTCCATCAGTGGCAGGGTGGGGAAGTTCCGCTTTGGATTAGTCGTCATGTCATCGCTATAGGGAATGCCGAAATACTCGTCGAAGCCCTGACGTGTTGGCAGGAACTCCGGCTGGTCGCCGAGATGCCATTTGCCGATGCATAGGGTGGCGTAGCCCTGCTGCTTGAGCACTTCAGCGACGGTGATTTCGTCCGGGTGCAGCCCATAGGCCGAGGCGGGCCGCAGGACCGGCCCCTGGCCGGGCGCGAGGTCGAGCCCCACGCGGCGCGGGTAGCAGCCGGTCAGCAGCGCGGCGCGGGAGGGGGTGCAGACCGGGGCCGCCGCATAGGCATGGGTGAACTTTATGCCCTGCTGCGCCATGCGGTCAATCCGCGGCGTGGGTTGATAGGCGCGGGGATTGAAACAGCCGAGATCGCCGTAGCCGAGATTGTCGCAGAGAATGACGATGACGTTGGGCTTGTCTGCGGCGAAGACGGTCGCCGGACTGGCGGGCAGGACTGCGAGGGCGATGAGGAAGTATGCGGATGCACTCATGCTTGGGTCGGGTGGATCCGTTCGAAGTCGCGAGGGAACAAGCGCTTGATTCCGAAGATCAAAACCACGCCGGCCAGAATATAGCCCAGCGCGGTCAGTGAAAGCAGGCGGTCGATGCCAAGTGATTGCTTCCACAGGCCGCCGAACAGGGTGGCAAAGCCGGAGATGATGGCACCGAAGAAGTTCAGCGCGCCGACAGCGGAGGCCCGCGCATCACCTTGCACGACATCAAACGCCGCAGGGAAGATGTTGCCAATAAGCAAGCCGCTGAAGAATCCAAACGACGACGCCGCGATGCGCGTGACCATGAGCGTGTCGCTGTTGCCCAGCGCGTGCATGCAGGGTGCGCACAGCAGGAGACTGGTGGCCATGAGCCAATAGCGCGCCGCCTTGGTCCGGCGATACAAAACATCTGCGAGCACCCCGCCGCCGATTACACCAACGAACGTCGCCGTTTGCAGAAACACCGTGGCATTAAAGGCGGCGTCGGACTGATTAAGCGAGAACTTGTCATGCAGGAAGGATGGAAGCCATCCATAGAGCAGCCAAAGACCAAAGACGAAGATGGGAAACACCACGCACAGCAGCAGGAAGGTGCGCACCTTGATCAGCCCCGTGGCGGCGAACCGTGGGGCCGAAACAACGCTAATCGTGCCCGCAGGTTCGTTCACGCTGCGAAGAAAGATGAAGTAAGGCAGCGCATAGAGCACGCCCACCGCGCCGAGCACAAAAAACGCTCCGCGCCATTCACCGCGATCCGCCATCCAGCCGCCAAACCAACTGCCCGCCACCGTGCCGGCGATCTGCCCGGTCATGAGCATGGACACCGCACGCGACCGCAGTTCTGGCGGATGCGCATTTGCCGTGAGCGCCACGGCGCTCGACATGTAGAGCGATTCGGAAACACCCATCGCAGCGCGCAGCGCAAGCATGATCGTGCCCGATGCGGCGAGGCCGGTGGCCAAGGTGATGATGCTCCACACGACGAGGCTCAAGACCACGAGCAATCGTTTGGAGAACCGGTCTCCGATCTGCCCCGCGATGGGACACCCAAATGCATAGACCCAGAGGAACACCGTGCCGACGAGACCGAGCTGCTCATCGGTCATGCCAAGATCCAGCTTCAGCGCTGGAAACATCGCGAACATCGCCTGGCGGTCCGCGTAGTTGAGAAAGTAGGCAAACCACATGAACGCCACCAGCAGCGCCGCCTGGCGCGGCGCCGAGGCGGGTGCTGGTGGCGTGCGGTGGGTGTTCAAAGTTGATGGTTGGTTCTGCGTTCCCCCCTACTTTCCCGCGCCAGCAGTCAGGAAGGCGAGGAGATCCCGCAAATCCCTGTCAGTAAGCATGCCGACCAACCCTGTGGGCATGAGGGAGGTTCTCAGATCGGTGCGCCGCACCACATCGGCCTTCTGGAAGGTGCGCTCCTTGCCGGTGATATCGCGAAACACATCCACGTTCGATGAGCGCAGCAGGATGCCCATGAACTGGGTGCCGTCCTTCAGATCCAGCAGCGTGGGATAGAACTGCGGCGCCACTTCGCGGTTGGGCTCAAGGATGGACTGCAGGATCACTTTTTGGTCGCCCTGCTGCGATATGAAGCTCAGGTCCGGCCCCACCACGTTGCCGCGCCCGCTGTGGCGGTGGCAGGTGGCGCAGAGGCCCATCTTGGAATGGAAGAAAATACGCCGCCCCGTCTCGCTGTCAGGCTTGCCAGGAAGCGCGTCGAGGCGCTTTAGCCAAGCGGCGGTGTCGTCATAGCCAGGGCGGCCGGCGGTGATCGAAGAAACGTCAAGAATCGCTGAAACGAGTGTGGCAGATTCCGGATGGCTGCTGGCAACGGCCTGCAGCGATTTCCTGGCGGAATCTTCGACGGATGAAAACCGCAATGCGCGCAGGGCTTCATCGCGCACGGTGGCGTTATCGTGTTTGGCGAGCTTGATGAGCAAAACCTGATGCTCGGCTTTGGCCGAACTGGCGAGACCGACAATGGCGTCGGCACGCAGTGCGGCGCTGCGCGAATCATCCGCGGCAATTTCGGCGAGCAGCGCACGGGCATTGTCGGCATTGCGTGCGGCCAGGGTGCGCACGACTTCGAGTGACAGCATCGGATCACCCACGGCAAGGAGGTCGTGAAGCAGGGGCACGGTGAGCTTCGCATGGGTGGCAGGGGCCAGCCGCAGGGCATAACCCTTGATGCGTGCCGGTACGGCGGCATTGGTCACGCGTTCGACCAGCACTTCAGGATCGGTCACGCCGGCCTCTGGTTTGCCGCGCAGAGTGTTCCAGGTGGCGAGCACGGCTTCAAACTGGCGATAGTCGAGATCCGGCTGGGTCAGCATCTGCTCGATCTCGGGGTTGAAGCTGGTGAGCACGGCGTCCGCGATCCAGCGCAAGCATTCGAAGCGCACTTCAGGATCAGGGTCCTTCAGCAGCGCCCTCACCCATTTCTCTTCTTTCAGATTCACCCGGCGCAGTGCCACGAGAGCCCAGACTCGATCCTTGGCAGGCATGTCACGCAAGGTCTCTGGTGTCCATGAACGGCTTCCCCGTGCAAGCGCCGCCAGGGCGGCATCCGAGAGATATGGATCAGTGCCGCGTGCGTGCTCGAAAAGCTGCGCGGTGCTGAGCTTCGCTTTGCCTTCGCGCAAGTTTTTCGCGAAGCGTGCGGCATCATTCATCGGCTCCGGTGCAGATTTTAGCCATGTCGCTTTTGTCTTGTCGATCTCCAGCTTCCACAATCGTCCCCGCCCATGAATGGGATAGGAGCTGAAGACCCAGTCGTTGAAATAGAAGGCGCCGTCTGGTCCGGCCGTGAGGCAGGTGGGACGGAAGAAGTCGCTGCCTTCCAGCAGTTCCACCTGTTCGGAGGTGTAGCCTGCGCCTTTGCGCACGAGCGGGAAATAATCAATGCAATGGTTGCTCCACGACGGCACCAGCACGCCGCCGCCGAGCTGCACGATCGAACATGGGCCTTCCCCCGAGGGATGGATCATGCCCAGCGTGCCGCGCAGTTCACCGTTCCAAGCGACGAAGGGATGCACAGGCGCACTGCCATACACCCACTGGAAGCCATAGTCGGCACCGTCGATGATGCTTAGCAGGCGGCACGGCGGACGGCTGCCCGGATCATTGTCCACGGCGAACATTTCGCCGTCCTTGCGTGCCAGTATTCCGAAGGGATTCCAGAATCCGTGGGCGATGCGGTGCATGCCGGAACCGTCGGGATGGCACCTGAACATGCCGCCCTCGCCCCGGCCGGTGAACTTCGCGCCATCGCGTCCGGAGAGTGTCCAGTTCTTGCCAAAATTTTCGCCCAGCGAAAACATCAGCTCACCACTGGGAAGCCACGCCATGCCGGACAAGCCGTTGTGCGGATAGTCCGTCACCGTGTCGAGCACCGCCACATCCTCCTCCACGTCTGCCACCCCATCGTTGTTGGTGTCCTTCACCCGCAGAATGCGATTGCGTTGCGCGAGATAAACCCAGCCATCGCTGCCGAGCTTGATATTCATCGTCTTATCCGTCTTGTTATAGAACACTCGGCGGTTTTTGCCATTGCGGTCGAACACGAGAATCTCATCGTGCGCCGGCCCCGCATAGCCCTCTGGACGAAAATGCGTATGGCATGAGACCACCCAGATGCGGCCCTGGGAATCCACATCAATGCCCGTGGGAGTGACTAGGTCAGGGTGCTCGGCAAGCATGGTGAGTTTAACGCCGGGTTGCAGCAACTTAACCTGCGGTGGCAGCTCCGCCGGAACGTCAGGGGCCTTGGGTGGTGCGGCGGGAGGAGGGGCGCTGAGTGCGGCGAAGGCAGGCAACAGGCAGAGGATCAGGCGTTTCATGGAGAAGAATTGGATTTGAAAGGCGTGCAGTGTACGGCGGTTGAAGGATCTATCTGGCGATTGGAGTGCCGGTCCGCTTGTTTGGTTTTGACCAGATGATGCGGGCCACGAAGGTGGCACCCTCGGCTCCTCGCGTCTTCGAGTCCTTCATGAACATCCCTTCTGACACGGTGACCCAGGATTCGGATTCGCTGATCGCGCAAGCACCGAAATTGCCCAACTCCGCACCGCGCTCGGGGACGATAATTTTCTCGGTATTCCGCCGCACTTGCAGTGTTTGCGTGTCCACCTGGGCCATGAACAGCGGAGCACGGTTGCGCATGATGTGGTCGTTATTGGCACCGCGCCGGGTATAGATGAGGAACAGGCCGTCGCCATGAGCCAGCCAGTGTTGCTGGGTATTGTAGCTGCCGAGGTCGCCGCCGTCATCGAACGTCCAGGGCTTCGGCTCGGCGAATTGCTGGCCGTCGTCGCTGGTGCTGATGTAGCCGCGCAGATCATTTCGGAGGGTGAGATAGTAGCGGCCACCGAAGGCTGCCAGCGAGGGCTCGTACAGGCCGCGGGCGACTTCGAGATGAAGCACGTTGCCATTGCGCACGAAGGTGAGCTTCCCTCCATCGAAGCTGCACTCGGCAACGGTCGTGCTGTAGCGATCCTTCGCGCTGCTGCCGATATAGAGCGGCACCAGCAGATGGCCGTCGGGCTTCACCAGCCATTGGGCACAGGCGTTTCGTGCGAAATTGAACTGATCATCCGCAGGCATTTCCAGCACCTGCCAGGGCGTCCACTTGCCGGACTTGGGATCCAGGATGGCATACACTGTCTGATGCGAGCGCTTCACGTCATCGAGCTGCCTGCCTTTTGGACTGTAGCGAACGCGGCAGCCGATCGCGATAACCTTTCCCGTTGGCGCATGATAGCCAGGGGTCACATCGGCCACGCTGATGGTGACGCCGTCGGGTTGTTTCTGCCAGTCCAGCTCCGGTGGCAGCGCAGGACCCACCCAGGGTGAATTAACGCTTGCCCGCGTCATGAAATGCAGCCCCGAGTAGTAATCTGAAACCATGAGGTGCTTCTGGATTGTCATCACAATCGAGGGCAGCTCTTTGCCGGCACCAGGAATCGCGACCGCACGTGGATGGAACCAAAGGAATTTCCCGTCATCATGCTTCATCACGGTTTCAAGTTTCACCATGTACTCCAGCGGCACCGGTTCGGCCGCATGGATGGATTGCAGCCCCGCAGAGAGCCCCAGGAGGCAGAGAACGAAGTGGTTCATGAGCAGTTCTCGATGTTTTTTCAGATGGCGTTCTCAGCCGGCACCACGAATGGCGCACGATACTCGCGGGCCAGCAGGGCATTGGCCTTGCTATTGTCGAGGAACTGCTCCTTGTCGTCATCAACGCGCAGATGCTGGCCGAGGGTGAGCTTGGTCTTGTCAAGGTTGACGCCCGCATCGGTGAGGTAGTGCCGGGTGCGCTCAAAGGTCTCCTGCACATCTTCGTGGACCTTGATTCCGCTGAGATATTTCTGGGCGTCGGCGGGCGAAGCTGTTTGACCGAGCCTGTACGAGATGTTCGCGATATGGCAGAGCGCGGTGGATTGATGACCCTCCAGGATGTCAGCGGCGAGATCCGTCTGCTTGCGGCTGCGGACGCATTTGAGGAAGTTGGCGAAGTGGCTCTCCGATTTGCCTTCGAAGGGGCGGATGAGCTTGCCTGTGGGATCAAAGAGGTGCGTGTCGGCGATGATGCCTTCGCTGCCATAGAAAAACCACATCGACTTGATGGTGGGGTGAAATGGCGCGGTCTTGAGCCCGCGTGTTTCGGAGACAATGGTTTTGTCGCCAAAATCGAAGATACCGACCTGCGAGTTCGGCGTTTCAGCCACATCAGTGTAACCAAGGCGCCCACCGTAGCTCATCACGCTGCGTCCCAGGCCGGTGACGCCCAGCCCCCAGCGGCAGATGTCGAGCGAGTGAATGTTGTTGTTGCCGATCTCGCCGCTTCCCGTGTCCCAGAACCAATGCCAGTCATAGTGAAACTTGGGGCGTGTGAGCCTGGTCATCGGCACTGGCCCGGCCCAGAGGTTGTAATTGCAGCGTGGAGGCATCGCACACTCGGCAGGACCGCCGATGGAGCCACGCCCGGAGTAGATGATGCTGCGCGCGAGCTTTACCTCGCCCAGCTTGCCCTCGCGCATGTATTTCACAGCCTCTGCCAAGGCACCGCGCGAACGATTTTGCGTGCCTGCCTGGCAGATGCGGCCAAGCTTGCGCGCCACTTGAACGATGCGCCTGCCTTCAGCGACGTTGTGGCTTACCGGTTTCTCGACATACACGTCCTTGCCCGCCTGCATGGCCCAGATCGCCGCCAGCGCGTGCCAGTGGTTTGGAGTGGCGATGAAGACGACATCCACGGACTTGTCATCGAGCACCGCGCGCAGGTCCTGCACCTTCTTTGGCATCGGGCGCTTCAACTCCACCAGCAGTGCACCCAGTTCATCAGCACGATCAAGATCTGGATCGCAGACGTAGGCGATATCGCAGTCCGCCAGCCGCGCCAGCTCATGCGCATGGGCCTTGCCACGGATGCCGCAACCTATGATCGCCGCGGTGAGCTTCTCATTAGGGCTGGCAGATGAAGCCCCGGCGGCGATGAGCGGCGCAGGCAAAGCGACTGCGGCAGCGGCCATGAGCGAGTCTTCGAAGAAACGACGGCGGGTGAGGTCTTTCATGTGGTTGGTGGGATGAATACGGGCCTTCGCGGGAACGTTTGCGAAATTTCGAACACGTCCGCCACGCGTGCCAGAGCCCGGCGGGGTTGTCAGCGCCCTGAGGCCTGTATCTCATCCATCCTTGACCCCGCATGCTCCCTCGACTGGTCAATGTCCATGCCCCATCGGATTTTAAGTTCTGGAAAGGTGCCTGCAGGGAGCAGAACGGGGACGGATGCCCGGCACGTGGGGCGATGGGGCGCTACTTCCTCTGTCGGGCGCGATACTCGGTGGGATTGCACTTTAATAACCGGCGAAACAGCCGGTTGAAGAACGACACCTGGGTGAAGCCGCAGGCCATGGCGATCTCCAGCACGCTGCGGTCACCTTCGACGAGTTCGCGGCTTGCGGCCTGCAGGCGCAGCTGGTTGAGGAACTCGCTGAAGGTGTGGCCCGAGTGTTTCTTGAACTGGCGCGCAAACGTCGGTCGGCTCAGGTTGGTGATCTGCAGCACTTCTTCCAGTCGTACGGGGTCGCGGAAGTTCGCGATCAAGTGGCGCATGGCCTCGCGGATAGCCTGCTGGTAATGTGATTCGGTGGGCAGTGAGAAAGACCGTACTGAGAGAAATCCGCGGTCAGGCTCCGGCGAGTCCATCAGGATGGCGAGAAGACGCAGCAGAAGGCCCAGCCGCTCGGCTCCGCCGGTGCTGTTCATCTCCTGCAAAAGCCCGGAGGCAAGGGCCGCCGTGCGGCCCGTGAAACGAAGACCACGGCCGGCGCGCTTGAACAGAGCAGCGAGCGACAAGGTCTCCGGGAAGGCCCAGAACGGATGACTCTCCGGGAAATGCCACTGCACCGAAATGCCTGCCGAGCTCCCGCGCGTATGCCAGTAATGCGGCAGCTTTTCTCCCAGCAGCACCAGGTCGCCGGAGGCGAACGATCCAATGTGATCTCCCACAAAGCGCGTGCCTTCGCCCGCCGTGAACAGCGTCAATTCCATTTCCAGGTGGTAGTGCCAGTGAGTGCCTTCGCCGGCGATCTTTTCGGTCTTTCCGGGCGCCAGCATGATCTCCACTTCGCGGAGATTGCGGGCCCAGCGAATCACGCGGAATGAGTGCCCGCTGGGCGGTTGGATTTTTTCACGAAGACCGCGCATGAGTACTTTCATAACACAAGATGTGTCTGTTCTCCATTTGTTTGAGACAATAGTATCTGCCTCTGAGACTGGCGGCGTAGAAAAGGCCGTCAATATGGTGTTGTATCATCAGCGTATGAGCAAACCCACCAAGTATCGATTCTCTTTTGGCCCCTGGAACATCAGCGAGGGCGCTGATCCCTTCGGCCCTGAAGTTCGCACAGCGTTTCCACATGAAAAAAAGTATGCGCTATACAAGCCCATGGGCTTCGATGGTGTGCAATTCCATGACGACGATGTCGTGCCTGGTGTGGATGACCTGACCCCGGCGCAGATTTCCAAGCAGGCCGCGAAGGTGAAGAAGATGCTCGACAACCAGGGGCTGGTTCCCGAGTTCGTCGCCCCGCGCCTCTGGTTTGCACCCCAGACGATTGATGGCGGCTACACCTCCAACAGCGCCAAGGACCGCAAGTACGCATTGGACCGCACGCTGCGCAGCATCGACATCGCCCGCGAAATGGGCAGCAAAGCGACCGTGCTCTGGTTGGCGCGCGAAGGCACCTACATTCGCGAGAGCAAGAATGCCCGCGTGGCCTATGAGCGCATTTTGGGAACGATCAACGCCATGCTCGATCACGACAAGGAGATCGAGATCTGGATTGAACCCAAGCCCAATGAGCCCACCGACATGGCCTATGTGCCCACCATCGGTCATGCGGTCGCGATGGCCTATGCATCCACCGATCCGAAGCGGGTCAAGGGCCTGATCGAAACCGCTCATGCCTTGTTGGCGGGACTTGATCCCAGCGATGAAATGGCCTTTGCGCTGGCTCATGACAAGCTCGGCAGCGTCCATCTCAATGATCAGAACGGTCTGAAGTATGATCAGGACAAAAACTTCGGCACCGCCAATCTCCGCGTCGCTTTCAACCAGGTGCGCGTGCTGGAAGAAGCCGGCTACGGCAGCAAAGGCGAGTTCATCGGTCTGGACGTAAAGGCGATGCGCACCCAGAAGGGCCGCTGTGTGACCTCTCATCTGACCGGCAGCCGGGAGCTCTTCCTGCATCTGGTGGACAAGGTGCGCTCGTGGGATCATAAGCTCGAGAAGCAGCTCATCGATGCCCGTGACTACGAAGCCCTTGAACTGGCGGTCATGAAGCATCTCATGGGCGTGAAATAGTCCAGTCCAACATCTTTTCCATTCATCATGAAGCAATTCCGTCTCAACCGTCTTTTCAACGCCAAGTCCAACCGCTGCTTCGACGTCGCCGTCGATCACGGTTTCTTCAATCAACCCGGTTTCCTACAAGGCATCGAAGACATGCGTGAAGTCATCAAGGTGCTGGTGGATGCCGCTCCCGATGCGATCCAGCTCACGCTTGGTCAGGCGCGTCATTTGCAGGCCCTGCCTGGTCGCCAGAAGCCCAGCCTCGTGCTGCGCACGGATGTGGCCAACATCTACGGCAAGGAACTGCCGGACACGTGTTTCAGCCTCATGATCGAGGAGACGATGCTGCAAGCCGTGCGCTACGACGCAGCCTGCGTGTGTGTCAACCTCTTCCAGATCCCCGGAGCGCCCGAGGTGCACGCCCAGTGCGTGGAGAACATCCTGAAATTGAAGCCCCAAGCCGACTATTATGGCATGCCCATGATGGTGGAACCCCTGGTGTTCCAGCCGAATGCTAAGGCTGGCGGCTACATGGTGAATGGCGACCTCACAGCGATCACCTATCTGGTACGTCAGGCGGTGGAACTGGGTGCCGACATCATCAAAGCGGACCCGACGGACGACGTGAATCTCTACCATAAGGTGGTGGAGGTGGCCTCCGGCATCCCTGTGCTGGTGCGCGGCGGCGGCCGCGTGAGCGACCGCGAAATCTTGGAACGCACGCAAGGTCTCCTGCAACAGGGGGCCGCCGGCATCGTGTATGGTCGCAATGTGATCCAGCACCCATCGCCGAAGGGCATCACCCAGGCGCTGATGGCCATGGTGCATGACAACGCGAGTGTGGAAGACGCGCTGAAGCTGGTTGCCTAAGGGCAGCCACAGAACTGGAAGACAATAAGCACAAGACCGGAAGACGGAGGGACGGACTGCTGAAGTCGTTTCGAGGCTTTCCGGTCTTTTGTCTTCACGGCTTCTGCCTTTTGTCTTTCCTGAACTCTCCCGGCGTGATCCCGTGCCGCTCTTTGAACGCCGCCTGTAAATAATGGCTGTGAGTGAACCCGGTCTGGCCGGCGATGCTGTCGATGGTCAGATCGGTGTCGCGCAGCAGATGCTCGACTGCACGGAAGCGGATGCGTTGAATCTCCTCTTTTGGGGTGCGGTTCAGCGCGGCATGCATGCGTCGCTCCAGCGTGCTGCGTGAGGCGTTGAGCTTGCGGCAGATCTCATCAACGGTGACGCCAGTGGTGGCCCCTTCACGGATGAGCCGGGCGGCGCGGGCGACAAGCTGATCGTTGATCACGAGATCATCTGAAGACGCTCGTACCACGATACCTTTGGGCGGCACCAGGATTTCCCGCTGCGTCAGTACCTTGCCGCTCATGAGCTGGTCCAGCATCTGAGCGGCGAGATAGCCCACCGTGGCTCCGTCGAAGCGCAGACTGGTGAGCGGCGGTGAGGCAAATTCGCACAGCGTTTCTTCATTCTCCGTGCCCACCACCGCCACCTCCTCTGGCACGGAAAGCCCGGCTCGCTGACAGGCGTCCAGCAGCCGCACGCCCATCTGGTCGTTGGCGGCAAAGATGCCCACGGGCTTCGGCAGCTTGTTCAGCCAGGTGATCAGTCGCGACTGGCTTTTTTCCCAGTCCTTCACGCTGTCGGACTCACGCTCCGGCAGCAGGGCGCAGTCGCATCCCGCGGCTCGCACCGTGGTGACGAAATTTTGCACCCGTTCTTCAAAAAAGCGCTCAGTGTGCAGGCTGTAGGTGGCAAAGGTCCGGTAGCCCCGGTTGAGGAAATGCTCCGCCACCGTGCGTCCGATCAGCCGGTTGTCCATGCCCACTGAGGGCAGATCACGGCAAAGATGGCTGGAGCGGGTCTCCACTGTCGGCAGGCCGGTGGCGGCGATGATATCCGCCGTCTCCTGGGTGAACGTGCGGCTGATGATGCCGTCGCCGTCCCAATTTCTCAGCCAGGGTGGCGGCGAGGACTCCAGGGCACGCAGTTCGATGAACGTGGACCAGGGGCCATGCTCGGCCACGTAGCGGCGCACACCGCCGAGGAGCTCACGGGTATAGGTGCGCGTGGTCTCCACCAGCAAGGCGACGCGGGGGATGCTGCGGCGAGCTTTGGTCATGTGACGAAAAACCTGAGGAAGACTGCATCATACCCGCAGTGACAAGCGGATGGCAATCACGTTTCATCAGGACGGTTCAAAATCTTTTATGTCCAAACCCAAAGTCCTTATCATCGTTGGCGACGCCACAGAAACTGTGGATACGCTCTATCCATACTACCGCCTGATTGAAGGCGGCTACGAGCCCGTGGTTGCCGCTCCGGAGAAGCGCCGCTACCAGATGGTGCTGCACGAAGTCAAGCCAGGCTGGACCATCACCAAGGAGTGGGAGGGCTACTCCATCATGGCGGATGTGTGCTTCGCCGAAATCAAACCTGAGGACTACGCCGGTATCTTCTTCAGTGGTGGCCGTGCGCCTGAATACATCCGCGAAGATGAAGACCTTCTTCGCATCACCCGGTGGTTCTGGGAGAACGGCAAACCTTGTGCCAGTGTGTGTCATGGCGTGGAGATCCCCGCCCGGGCCGGCATTGTGAACGGCCTGCGCATGGCCACCGTGGCGAAGTGCAAATTCGACCTGGAGATCTGCGGCGGCATTTATGTAAACGAGCCATGCGTCATTGACCGCCACATGTTCAGCGGCCGCACCTATCATGACAGCGGGCAGTTCATCGGCCCCTGGATCAAGGCCCTTGATGCCTCGATCGGCAAAGCTTGACCCCTCAATCACCACTCATGCAAACCAGACGTCATTTCCTGCAGCACGCGGCCGGTGCCCTTGCCTTTTCCGCCGTTCCATGGTCCGCCGCGCATGGCGCGGAGGGCGGCATCAGCCTGGGCATGAGCCTGTATGGCATGAAGAGCCTGCCATTGCCCGAAGCTCTCAAGACCTGTGCCGGGATTGGCTACAGCAGCGTGGAATTCGCGCTGAATGCTGGGTTCCCCACCGAACCCAAGGTCTTCACCGCAGAGGCGCGCAAAGAGGCGGCAAAGCAGCTCCAAGCGCTCAAACTGGGCCTTCCCTGCCTTATGCTCAACTTGAGCCTGGCTGCCGATGACAAGGCGCATGCAGCCGCTCTTGAGGCACTGCGTGAGGCAGGCCGCATGGCGCATGAGTTGGTGCCTGGAAATCCGCCCATGGTTGAGACCGTCCTGGGGGGCAAGGTATCCGAGTGGGAGCAGATCAAAAACCGCATGGCCGAGCGCCTGCAGTCGTGGGCTGAAACAGCCGTACAGTCGAAGATCAGCATCGCTATCAAGGCGCACGTGGGCAGCGCCGTGAATTCCCCCGAGCGGCTGCTGTGGCTCTTGGACAAGGTCAAAAACCCTGCCATCGCGGTGGCCTATGACTACAGTCACTTTGAACTGATGGGCATTCCCATGGCGGAAAGCATGAACCTGCTGCTGCCGCATACCAAGTTCATCCACGTCAAGGACACGGCTGGCGACCTGAAAAAATTCCAGTTCCTTCTGCCCGGAGAGGGCCGCACCGATTACATGGCTTACTTCAAGGCCTTGAAGGAGCACCACTACACCGGCCCCGTGATTGTCGAGGTAAGCGCGCAAATCTTCAACAAGCCGGGTTACGACCCCGTTGCCGCCGCCACGAAAGCCTATGCACCGCTGGTCGGCGCCATGGAAAAGGCCGGCGTGGCGCGTCTTTGAGCGGCGTTCTTTTCAGTTAGCCTGCATCGTCATGCCTATCATTACCTCATCCAAAACCAAGCCCGAGTACGATGTCGCCATCGTTGGCTCCGGGGCGGGCGGTGGCCAGATGGCCTTCACGCTGACGATGGCCGGCCTCAAATGCGTCATGCTTGAGGCAGGGCGCAATTACGTGCCGGAGACGGAAACGGCGATGTTCCAGCGCCCTGAGCATACGCCGCTCATGAACACTCCCACTCCTGACAAGCACATGGGCTTCACCGATGCGACGGTGGACGGCGGCTGGGAGGTGCCCGGCGAACCATACACTCAGGCCAGCAACTCGGAGGAGGAAAAATTCTGGTGGTGGCGCTCCCGTATGTTAGGTGGGCGGACCAATCACTGGGGCCGCATGTCCCTGCGCAACGGCCCTTATGACTTCAAACCTCGCTCACGCGATGGGCTTGGCTTCGACTGGCCCATCGGCTATGATGACGTTGAACCTTACTACACCAAGGTTGAAATGCTCATCGGTGTTTATGGCACCAACGAAGGCCTGGAGAACACTCCCAATTCACCGGAGGGAGTCCTGCTGCCGGCGCCCAAGGGGCGCGCGTCAGAGCTGTACCTGCAAAAGCACGCGAAGAAGCTTCACATTCCCGTGATCTCGATTCATCGGGCCGTGCTCACGCGACCGCTCGATGCGGAGAACATTCCCAAAAAGCTGTACCCTGGCAACCCTGCCGCCCAGCGCATCATCGCGGATTCCATGCGCATGCGCGCCGCCTGCTTCTGGGCCACTGACTGTCATCGTGGTTGCAGCATTCGCGCCAATTACCAGAGCACCACGGTGCATTTGCCGCCCGCACTTGCCACCGGCAACCTGGACATCATCCCCAATGCCCATGCCCGCGAGGTCACGCTGGGCAAGGACGGCAAGGCCAATGGCTTGCTTTACATCGACAAAACCACCGGTCGCGAAGAGCGGGTGAAGGCCAGGGCTGTTGTGCTCGCGGCCAGCAGTGGCGAGACCGTGCGGTTGCTGCTCAATTCGAAGAGCGCCAGGTTTCCCGAGGGCATTGGCAATGACTCTGGGCTGGTGGGGAAGTACGTGATGGACTCCGTGGGCGCTTCGGTGGGAGGCCATGTGCCGGCGTTCGAGAATCTGCCGCCCCACAATGAGGACGGGGCGGGCGGTCCGCACTTCTACATTCCCTGGTGGCTCTACAAGGAGCAGCACGCAGGCAAATTGAATTTTGCGCGCGGCTACCATACCGAATTCAACGGCACACGGGCCATGCCCGGCGGTCGCAGCCCGCTGGGCGATGATCTGGGCAAGGGAGCCTACGGCACCAAGTTCAAGGAAGAGGCGCGCCGATATTATGGCTCGTTCGTCGGCTATACGTGCCGCGGCGAGCAGGTCCCCAATGAGAACTGTTTTGCCGATCTCGACCCCAGTGTGAAGGACAAGTGGGGCATTCCCGTCCTGCGCTGGCATTGGAAATGGAGCGACAACGAGCGCAACATGGCAGCGCACGCCGCAAAGACTTTCACGGCCCTGATCGAGGCCATGGGCGGCACGGCGCGCAGTTCCAAGGTCGCCATCGAGAACGGCGGCAGGGTGATCCACGAAGTCGGCGGTGCCATGATGGGGGATGATGCAAAAAAATCCGTCTGCAATGGCTGGAACCAGGTCTGGCAGGTGAAAAACCTGTTTCTTTGTGATGCCGCGCCGTTCCCTTCCAACGCCGACAAAAATCCCACCCTCACCATCATGGCGCTGGCCTGGCGCACAGGTGATCACATCATTGAACAGACGAAGAAAGGAGAGCTGTGAAACCCCTCATGGATGACCGGACTTCACCGCGCCTGCAACGTCGCGAGGTGCTCAAATGGTTCGCCGCCGCCGCCGCTTCGGCCCATCTGCCGGACTGTTGCCAGGAGGCGCAGGCCGCCGTCCCTGCAGTCAAGGGTTACGGCACCGACCCGGTTTTGGCGAACGTCTATAAACCCGGTGACTTTTGGCCCCTGACCTTCACCCCTGAGCAGCGCCTGGCAGTCACGGCGCTGGCTGATGTGGTTTTGCCCGAGGATCATCTTGGCCCTGCCGCGAGCACCTTGCGAGTGCCGGATTACATCGACGAATGGATCAGCGCGCCTTACCCCGCGCAGCAAAAGGATCGCACGGCCCTCCTTCCTGGCCTCCAATGGCTTGAAGACGAATCAAAGAAACGTTTTCAGGGCTCTTTCGCCTCGCTGCCGGAGACCCAGAAGCACGCTATCTGCGATGATATTTGTGGAACAGGCACTGTGAAGCCTCAGTTCAAGAGAGCTGCCGCCTTCTTCAGTAAATTCCGCTCGCTTGCCGCCAGCGCCTATTATGGCACGGATGCTGGCTGGAAGGCGATCGGCTATGTTGGCAACATCTCGCTCGCCAGTTTTGACGGGCCGCCCCCCGAGGTGCTGGCAAAACTCGGCATCGAGCAGACGGTAAAGTGAAGATTTTTGGAAAGACCGAAGCTTCATCAATCGATTGGTAATTGGTAAGACCTCTTACCACCAACCTCATGAAACTGGCCCCCGTTCGCCCTGTCAACAATCTCGTGGAAGAGGTCTGCCTCCAGCTCTCCTCCCGCATACGCTCGGAAATGGCGGGGGGCGATGGCTGGCTGCCGCCGGAGCGTGCGCTGGCGGCGCAGCTTGGCGTGAGCCGCCCGGTGGTGCGCGAGGCTACCAAGCGCCTGGAGTTGCAGGGCATGCTCGAAATCCGCCATGGTTCCGGCATCAAGATGGTCAATCGCCTGCATTCGCCATTGAACAGGGCCGTGACTCTGCTCCTCCCGGACGAAGTGGAACGGTTGCGCCAGCTCACGGAAACCCGTCTGATCCTGGAGCCCTCTCTTGCCCGGCTCGCCGCTGCCCGAATGAAATCGAAGGATCGCAAGCATCTCCGCGCGGTCCATCAGCGCCTTGCCGCGGCGGAGACAAGTGACGACGCCATCCCGGCGGACATGGACTTCCATCGCGCCATCGCCCAGTTCAGCGGCAACGGCATCCTGCATCTTCTGGTGGACTCAATGGCCGACTTGCACCGCAGCAGCCTTGCGCGGGGCTATGAACGAGTCTCCACAGCGACGGCCGTTGCGCAGCACGAATGCATACTCGTGGCGCTGGAAGCACAGGATGGCGCGGCCGCCGCCAGCGCCATGCATGCGCACCTCGTCACAGCCTGGCATGATCTTGGATTGCGTGGATCGCCCGCACCGCTGGAGGCCCATCGTCAATGATTCACCCCATGAAACCGGCTGTTTTTCTGTCTCTCCTTGTCTCTTTTTCCGCCCATGCGGCCGGGGATGCCGCCTTCTTTGAACACAACGTGAAGCCGGCCTTGGAAGCCAGATGCGTGGCCTGCCACAGAGCGGATAACAAGAAAGGCGGGCTGGATCTCACGACCCGCGAAGCACTGCTGCGCGGCGGTGAGGATGGTGATGACCTTGTGCCGGGCAAGCCCGACGAAAGCGGCATTTACACGCGGTCGATCGCGCACGTCGGCAAAAAGCCCGAGATGCCCAAAAAGGGCGAAGCGCTAAACAAGGCAGAGGCGGAAGCACTCAAAAATTGGATCGCAGCCGGGGCCATGTGGCCGGACAAGCTGGTGCTCAAGGAGAAGGCCAAGGCGGACAAGAGCTTCTGGTCATTCCTGCCACTCGCCAGGAACGGACCTCCCGCCGTCAGCGATGCCCCCGACGCCTGGCGGAGCAATCCCATTGACCGTTTCATCTATGCCAAGCTTGCGGAAAAAGGCCTGAAGCCAAACGCCCCTGCCGATCCGCGCATCTTCATCCGCCGCGCCACCTATGACCTTACGGGCCTGCCGCCGACCCCAGAGGAGGTCCAGAGCTTTGTATCCGCATGCGCCTCGGAGTCTGCCCACCCCGACCCTGTCGGAGCCCTCATCGATCGTCTGCTTTCCAGCCCTCACTATGGCGAGCGCTGGGGACGCCACTGGCTCGATGTGGTGCGCTTTGGGGAGAGCCGGGGCTATGAGCGCAACCAGATCATCACCGACCTGTGGCCATTTCGGGACTATGTCATCAAGTCGATAAATGATGACAAACCATTCGATCAATTCATTCATGAGCACCTTGCTGGCGATGTGATTGGCCGGGGCAGGCCGGAGGTGGAGATAGGCTCCGCCTTTCTCGTGGCGGGTCCCTACGACGACGTGGGCAATCAAGACCCCGTCGCGGCTGCGCAGATTCGTGCAGATCAGATGGATGAAATGGCTCGAGCCACCAGCGAAGCGTTTCTGGGCATGACCATCGGCTGTGCGCGCTGCCACGATCACAAGTTCGACCCCCTGCTGACCAAGGACTACTACGCGCTGTGCGCCACGTTCGCGGGCACGGTTCATGGCGAGCGCGAAGTGGCGACGCCGGAGAATGCCCATGCCCATGCCGCTAGCCTGAAGCCTTTGAATGACAGGAAGGCGGTATTGACCAGGGAGCAGGATGAACTTAAGCGGCAGCTCGTGGAGCGCGCGAAAGCCGCAGAGTCGGAGGCTGCCAAGACCTGGACCCGGCCGCGCATCAGCCGCTATGGCACGGAGGAGGTTTTTGTCCCCGTGGAAGCGAAGTATGTGCGCCTCATCATTGAAACAGGGGATTCCGTGGGAAAGAAAGCGGGGCAACCGAAACTCGATGAATTCGAGGTCTGGACCGAGGGTGCCGCTTCGCGCAATGTCGCGCTGGCCAGCAATGGCGGCAGCGCCACAGGGGCCTCGAAGGAAGCGAAGGATTTTGCCGGGGCGTACAGCGCCATGCTGACGATTGACGGCAAATTTGGCGAGCGCTGGCATGCCGAGGGCAACCAGCTCATGATCACCCTCGCGAAGCCGGAGCGCATCGGGCGTGTGCTCTTCTCCAGTGATCGCAACCGCGCGTTGCCGGAGGATTCCGGCATCTCGACCTTCGTGGGGGAGTACCACATTGAAGCCTCGCTCGATGGCCGCACGTGGCGGCCCATTGCCAATTCACACGACCGGAGTCCCGCGACTCCGGAAATCAAAGAGAAGCGGCTGCTCAGCCTGGTGACTACGGCGGACGAAACCGCCCGGCTCAATGCCCTGGCCAGGGACATCGCGGCAGTGGCGGCAGGGATCGCCAAGGTGCCTGCCCTGCCTCTGTGGTGGGTGGGGACTCACAGGGCTGCTCCGGGACCGTTTAACGTGTTCCTGGGTGGCAACACGCAGCGCAAAGGGGAGACCGTGGTCCCTGGGAGTCTCAGCGTTTTTGATGGTGGTAAATCAAGCTACCATGTGGATGTTGCCCGGCCCGAGAGCGAACGCCGCGTGGCTCTCGCGCAGTGGCTCACCGCGCCCGACAATCCGCTGACACCGCGCGTGCTTGCCAACCGGATTTGGCACTACCATTTCGGCACTGGTATTGTTGATACGCCCAGCGACTTCGGCTACATGGGCAGCCGCCCCACCCATCCCGAGCTGCTTGACTGGCTGGCTCGCGAGCTCGAGTCGAATGGCTGGAAATTGAAGCCTTTGCACAGGCTTATCATGACTTCGCAATGCTATAGGCAGAGCGCCTCATGGAATGAAAAGGCGGCACAAGCCGACGGCGACAGCCGCCTGCTGTGGCGCTTCCCGCCATCTCGTCTCTCCGCTGAAGAAGTGCGCGACACCATTCTCAGCGTGACCGGCAAACTCGACGTCACCATGGGAGGTCCCGGATTCAAGCTTTACGAATATCAGCAGGACAATGTGGCCACGTATGTGCCGCTCAATGTGCATGGTCCGGAGACCTATCGCCGGGCAGTCTATCATCACAACGCACGCGCGGCCCGGGTCGATTTGATGACGGAGTTCGACTGCCCTGATCCGGCCTTTGCCGAGCCGCGTCGTGCCGCCACGACCACACCGCTGCAAGCGCTCACCTTGATGAACCACAGCTTTTCTCTCGACATGGCAAAGGCCTTTGCCGAGCGCCTCGAACACGAGGCCAGGTCTCCCGCGGACCAAGTGCAGCGCGCCTTCGTCCTGTGCTATGGGCGCAGTGCAAGTCCCGAAGAGGCATCCGGCGCAAGCAGGCTCATTCAGGCCTTTGGCCTGCGCGCGTTCTGCCGGGCACTGTTGAACTCAAGCGAACTGATCAATGTTAACTAGCATGGGCAACGCTGCTGTCATCGGTTGGAGAAATGCAACACTTCACGCTGTCGTCGTGATGATGGGCTGCGGGTTGCCTGCATCCGGTCAGACCATTGGCCGACGGCCCGCGGCCAACGAGGCACCGGCAGCAGACGTGACCGACTTCGCCTCGCTGGTCAGGCATGGGCAATGGACCGAGCAGTGGCTGGATGGCAAAGGCCAGATGGAAACAAGACACGTTGAGGGAGAGATCTGGAACGAAGCCATCCAGGCGGCACTGGCGCGAGGCGGTGCGGTGCATCTGCCCGGGCGCACCACCCCCTACTATCTGGATTCCCCCGTCATCTTAAAATCAGGTCAACGCTTGTTGGCGGACCCCACCGCGGAGATTCGTCTGAAGCCTAATACCAACACCTGCATGGTGCGCAACGAGCACCTCGCGGGCTTTGCCGCTGCGCCCGTGCCGGACGGCTTAAGGGCAGATGAAGACATCGAAATCACTGGCGGCGTCTGGACCTCGCTGGGCAACGGTGTGAAGGGTGCCAACGGCAATTTGCACGGCTTGTCCGCACGACGCGACCCGGTGCCAGGAACCCATGGAGTGATCCTTCTTCAGAACGTCTGCAGAGTGACCGTGAGTCATGTCACCATCCGGCGAAGCCAGGCCTTTGCCGTGCATCTGGGCAATGTGCGGGAGTTCCTGGTGGAGGACATCACGTTGGAAAATCACGGGCGCGACGGGGTGCATGTGAACGGGCCCGCAAGTGACGGCCTCATCCGCAATGTGCGTGGCAATTCCCACGATGATCCCGTGTCGATCTGTGCCTGGGACTGGCAGAATTGCGCCCCCAGCTTCGGGCCCGTCCATGACCTCACAATCGATCACGTCCAAGGTGCTCCCTTGGAGCAGAACGCGACGGATGCCATCCGCCTGCTGCCAGGCGTCAAGCGCTTCGCCAGCGGTGTCACGCTCGACTGCCCAATCCACGATGTCGTGCTGCGCGACATAACTGACATACGCGAGTTCAAGTTCTACGACCAGCCTAACATGGAACTGGGCCGCGACAGAGATTCGAGCGCAGCGACAGGATGGCTTGGCCATATTCAGTTGCAGCACCTCACGTTCACGCGTCCAGGCGTCATCAAGGTGGCCGCGAATGTGGATGGGCTGGGGATATCAGACGTCAATTTCACCTTTGACCCCGGTCCCGCCTTCAAGCTGGTGGAAATAGGCCCCATGTCCGCCACCTACCGCAGCAAGCCTGCGGACCCTGCGTCATGGGTGGAGATCTTTTCGCCTGATCGCGACGTAAAGGTGAGTGGCTTAAGCCTGGAAAAAGTTCGCGTGCAGGGCCTGCTCGTGCCCGGTGCTGGCTCACGCTTTGTCAGTGTGAGGGATCAGCACTTCAATCCCGACTATCCCAAGACAACACCACGCGGCGGCATTGGCCGTGCCATTCTGGTCCCGTAACCCTCCATTGTGAAGTTCATGAACACGCATCCCTTTGATTCCATTTTCAGCCGCCGTGGCATGATGGGCAATGTCTTCAGCGGTCTCGCCGGCATTGGGCTGACCTCGCTGATGCAGCGCGAACTGGGGGCCGCCCCTGCAGGCTGGCAGCCAGGCCATGGCAGCACTCATTTCAAGCCAAAGGCCAAGCGCGTGCTGCAGATCTTTTGTCCCGGCGCAGCCTCGCACATTGACTTGTGGGACTACAAGCCGGAGTTGTTCAAGCGCAGCGGCCAGCCCATGCCGGGCGAGGAAAACCTCATGACCTTCCAGGGCAAAAACGGCGCGCTCATGCGCCCGCCGTGGGACTTCGCGCCGGCGGGCAAAAGCGGCAAGATGATCTCCACCCTGCTGCCGCACATGGCCCGGCATGTGGATGACATCGCCTTCATTCACTCCATGCAGTCGAAGACCAATACCCACGGTCCCGGATGCGTGTTCATGAACACCGGCCACGTGCAGGAGGGCTTTCCGAGCGCGGGCGCCTGGCTAAGCTATGCGTTAGGCAGCGAGAACGACAACCTGCCGACCTATGTGTCCCTGCCCGATCTGCGCGGCGAGCCGCCCAATGGCAAGGCGAACTGGAGCAACGGCTACCTGCCAGCCCGGCATCAGGCAATCGTCATGGCGGCACATCAGGATATTCGCAACCTGGCGCAGCCCAAGGACATCTCGCTTGCCGAGGAAAAGGCCTCGAGGGACTACCTGCGCTTCCTGAATGAAAAGCACGCCGCGGCCAATCCGGGCGACAGCTCCTTGCAGGCGCGCATCGCCGCCTATGAGCTCGCGGCCCGGATGCAGGTGTCCGCTCCGGAAGTGTCCGATCTCAAATCCGAGCCCGGGCACATTCATCAACTGTATGGCACCGACGCTAACAACAAGCTCAAAGCTGCTTACGCGAAGAACTGCCTGCTCGCCCGGCGTCTGCTGGAGCGAGGCGTGCGCTATGTAAATCTCTACTGTGCCTCGCGCGCCAGCGGTGTCGATGGCCTGCTCAACTGGGATGCGCATCGCACGCTCAAGGACGACTACGAGCGCCATTGCCCCATCTTCGACCAGCCCACCGCAGCCTTGTTGACCGACCTCAAGCAGCGCGGCCTGCTGGAAGACACCCTGGTGCTCTGGACCACGGAGTTTGGCCGGCAGCCCACGCATCAGGCCAACACCACGGGCCGCGACCACAACCCTGATGCCTTCACCACATGGATGATGGGTGCGGGTGTGAAGCCCGGCAGCTATGGGGCAACCGATGAGTTTGGCAGGCGGGCCGTGGAGAACGTCACCAACGTTTGGGAGTTTTACAGCACGGTCCTGCAAATTCTAGGCTTCGATTACGACCGCCTCAGCTTCTACTTCAACGGCCTCGATCGAAAGCTCACCGATGTGCATGGCCGGGTGATCAAGGAATTGCTGGCGTGATGAAGGTAGGTGCGCCTTCTTTGTCCCGCATGCGCTCCCGACTTTACCTCTGTATCTTTCCGCTTCTCGTCATCACTTCGTGGGTTTGCGCCACGGAGCCCCAGTTGCTCGAGGGCAATGCGCGCGTGGTGCTGGTGGGCGACAGCATCACCGGCCTTAGCCGCAATTATGCCACGGGTTTCGCCCACCAGATGGACTGGGCGTTGAAGCAGGCGTATCCCGCGTGCAAGCCGGACATCGTAGCCTTGGGCGGCAGCGGGCAGGGCATCCGCTCCTGGCTCAGCGTGGAGAAACGTTCGCGCACGGATGAGACCTACCTTGATGTCAAGGGCATCGAAGTGAAGGGCTCGCTCGCTCAGCCTGCCGATGTGCTCGTTATCATGCTGGGCATGAATGATGTGCTGGCACCCTATGTGAACGATGAGCCTGCCTCCATCGAGGCCTGGGCGGAAGGGTATCGCAAGTTGATCACGAATCTTCAGGCGCGCGCCCACCCCAAGGTGACCGCGCTGGCCACGGCCACTTTGTGTACGGAAGATCTGGATTCCCCGAAGAATCGCATGATCGACAAGCTCAATGCGCGCGCCACTCAGCTTGCGCGCGAGCTTCACCTGCTGGTGCTGCCCACCAATGCGACGGTGCGTGAGGTGCTGAAGCAGGGGCGGCTGCGGAAGCCGGATTTCCACGTGACCTATGACTTCGTTCACCCCAACGAACCGGGCCACATCGCAGTCGCTATCGGGATGCTCAAGGGGCTTGGCGAAACTAAGGCCGCAATGAAGCTTGCCGATGAGCGCATGCCGAAGGCCATCGACAAGGCGGCGGGCCCGCTGCCCTGCTTGTCGTACCAGGTTGAACCCTTGCCTGCGGTCGCGGGTAAAGAGCGCCAGAGCTTTCGCATTCGATGCTCACTAGTGCTTCCGCAAGGCCCTGCGTCCACGCAGTCCATGCGCGTGTCGGCCATGGGCGGGGAGGTGAGGCCGGTCAAACTTGGGGCAATGGACGCCGAATTCGATGTCGCAGGTTTGCCGGACCGCTGGGTGAATGAGCTTACGCTCGAGGCCAGCTTCAATGGCCAATTGATTATCCAGAAAATCCACCTTCCGGCTCCCTGGCTGGTGGCCTCAGGGATTCCACGTCCCTTCTGGAATGGACAAAAGCTCACCTTTGATGAAACGAAGGCCCGCGGCCCCATCGACGAGGCCATTGAGCAGGGGCGTGATTTCACCAAGCTGCCCGGTGTATCATGGCAGCGCTACTACCCGAGCGTGAACTTCACCGGCGGTCAGGCGTCGGGCAGCGTGGACTTCGCTGAAGTCAACCATGCGAAGGTCTTCGAGGGTGGCTATGCCGCGCGCTGGATCTATTCCGATCACGACCGCCCGGTGAGCGTGGACCTCAGTGTCCAGGCCTTTGCGGGCAACACCCATCTTGGCGTGCATCTCAACGGATCAGCGATCTACAGCGGCGTGCTCACCAGTGAACCGAAGCGTCACAAGGTCCTGGATGCCAGGCTTCGCAAAGGCTGGAACGCGCTGGTCTGCACCTCCAGCCACATGCAGTGGCAATGGCAGCACGCAGTGGATGTGCAAGGATTGGCGGGAGACACCCTGGATGATCTGCGCTTCTCGGCCGTTCCGCAGGTGGATCAAAGGCAGGGCGCTGACAAGTGATGCCGTTTGGTGGATGAGGTGCTGAAGGACTTCCTGACGTCCGCCGAACCGCCTTACTCCTTCATTCCGTCCGCCGCGCCCCAGGGCTCCAGATTTTTCAATCCCTTGCTGCTCAAGGCGGCATACACGTCGGGCAGGTCGAAGCGCTTCAGTACGTCCGGCAGCAGCATCGCATAGGGCCACTTCTGATCTTCATCGGCGATGAGATCAGCGTAGCTGGTGAGCGCATTCTTGAGGGTGATCTGTTTCACCCTGGGACTGAGCAGGGCGGCGAAGGTCGCAGGCAAGGCTCCCCAGCCGCGACCGGCGAGATGCACCTCCTCGTGGCCGGTGGCGACCAGCCACTGGATCACGCGCAGCACATCGAAGGTGCGCTGGCCAACCAAAGGCTGGCCAAGCATCACGCCATGGGCGGCGTAGAAATAATGGCTGCCATAGGGCTGCAAAAAGGTCTTCGCACCACAGGTGTCGGGCTGGGAATCACCGATGCCGCGCACGTCGCAGGCGAAAATCGCGGCTTCGGGTTCGGCTTTGATCAGTTCGGCCAGCAGCGGCTCGTCACGCAGTTCGGCATCGGCGGAGCGGTGTGACACGTACAGCAGCGCCCGCTTTTTGCCACGCGGAGGCCGGGAAGTGAAGGATTCCCCATACAGGCCGGTGACGAGCACTTCGATGTGCGGTGCACTCTGCACGGCATAATCGCAGTAGCCCTTGCTGGGATACTTGCGCGAGCCGAGGCTGCGCAGAATGCGGTAATCAGGAGCGTCCTTGATGGTGGGGAGCTCCAGCACATCGCGCGCCGCTTTGACAAGCTGGCCGGGCTTCGGATGGCGCTTGCTGGCGAGAGCCCCTGCCTTGTCGCGCGTGAGGCTCATCACGGTGCGCGAGTTGAGTTCGCTGACCTGGCCGTGGGGCGTGGCCCACAGGTCGGCCTCCTTTTCAATGGTCAGCACTGGCTCGGTCTGTTCCTGAGAAACGCCAGTGACCTTGTTAAAGAACCGGTACATCGCCTCGCGGTTCGGCTGGGTGTAACCATGCGGGTCGGGCCCCGTCTGAAGCTGAATATTGTCCGGCTTGCCCAGCAGGGTGTACAGGTGCTTCAGTCGCTTGAAGGCTTCCTCGCCGCCGCGCACATCGAAGAAGTCCTTCTCCTGCGTGAGCAGAATGGCAGGGCGCGGTGCCATGGCAGCGATGAAATCGGAGTGATCCAGGCCCATCTCCAGAACGCGTGGCGGGCACTGTTCGGTATCGGCGGGCAGTTCGTTCTCTGCGTTACGGAGGAAGGTGGTGACGAAGCAGGCAGGCGCAGCCATGGTCCATCGGTCGTCCAGGGCCGCGAGCCAGGTTGTTTGGGTGCCGCCGCCGCTGTTGCCGGTGATCCCCACATGCGCGGGGTCCACCTCTTTGCGCGACAGAAGATAGTCCAGGGCGCGAATGCCATCCCAGGCAAACCAGGAGCCGATGAATTCACCCACCAGGGTCATCGGATTGCCCATTTGAATGTGCTCGGCAACACTGCCGCCGTAGCGCGATTTCAGCTCGTCCTTCATGAACTGAAAACGCTCACCCTGGCCCACCGGATCAAAGATGAAGACGACATATCCCATGCGCGCCAGACCTTGCGCAAAGCTCTGGTAGGCGTCGATGGCCTTGCCATTCACGGAATGGCCGCAAACGCCCACCACGCCCGGCATCGGAGACTTGCGCCCCTTGGGCACATAGAGGTTGCCCGTGACGAGATAGTTGGGGCGGCTTTCGAAGATGATCTTCTCAATTTGATACGTGTCGCGCTCCAAAATGCCGGTGACTTTGGCATTGAGCGGAGTTTTTTCCGGCATCGGGCCGAAGCACTCCCGGATCTCCTGGCGCACTGTGTTGACATAGGCCTCGGCGTCGGCCTTGGTTTTCATTGCCGTGCGCCACTTGCCGCCACGCTGCTCCGCATCGCGCACCTGTGCCAGCAGCCATTCCTGCATCATCTGCGGATAGCGGTTCAGGGGGGGCAGCACCGGATCAGCTGCCCGGCAGACATCGCCCAGCGACCACACCATGGCTTGGAGTCCGGCGACACGCAGCAGACTGCGACGATCAAAGGGGTGGGAGAGGACACTCATAAATTTGCTCGGGTTAGCTCTTTAGGTTCTGCGCGGGTTTTAATGGGCGATTGAGGGCTTGAGATCGAGTTTGCCGCAGTGGAAGAGGATGCGCACTCGGTAGTTGGCGAAGCAGCGGAAGCCTCTTGCCGCGCTCTTGATGGCT
>Ga0118677_10002363_pt1 | contig 38193 bp, 18 predicted proteins | sample AliMusrvi5mmetaG_FD_86154 | JGI IMG/M metagenome (GOLD analysis project Ga0118677, IMG submission 86154) | reverse complement strand
GTCTCGGTGAGAGCCTGCGCAAAATTGGTATGGACGCGACCGGTGGCAGGGTCGATGCACTCCGGGAGTTTGTCGACATAGGTCGATTTGAGCTTGCTGCACATGCGGTGCTCCAGAATCAGCGGAATGATCGGATGCCGGTCCTGAATTTTGAAAAGCACGTCCTCGCTCGTGGCGTACTGCCCATTGGGCGTTCGCGCGGCATCCGGATCAAGCTTCAAATGGTCGAACAGAACTTCGCCCAACTGCTTCGGCGAGGAGGGGTTGAAGTTGCCGCCGCCCATCTCGCGAATCTTAATCTCCAAATCGAGCAGTTCGCGGTCCAGCTCTCGACCGTACTTGTGCAGCGCCTGCGCGTTGATGCGGACGCCTTCGGTCTCCATGTCCAGCAACACCTCGATCAGAGGCTCCTCGCTTTCGGCGAGCGCTTTCAGGCAGCCGGCTTCGCGCGCCTCTCTGCGCAGCAGATGGTCGAGCTGATAAGTCACATCCGCATCTTCAGCCGCGTAATCGCTGATCTGCTCGGGCGTCAATTCGCCCATGTTGCCCTGCTCCACGCCCTTCTTTTTGGCGCCGATCAGGTCGGTGATGGGAATGGGGTCGTAGTGCAGATACTGTCGCGCGAGGTGATCCATGCCATGCCGATCCGCTGCATCGATGACGTAGTGAGCCAACATGCTGTCGTGCAGTTCGCCGCGCAACTCGACTCCGTATTGCCGCAGAATCGTGAGGTCGAATTTGGCGTTGTGCCCAATCCGCACCTTGAACGGATCAGAGAAAAGCGGCTGGAAGCGCGCCAGAAAAGCTCGGCACGCTTCGCGCTCAACCGGCACCGACACGTACCAAGCTTTGCCCGGCGCGGTCGCGAACGACATGCCGACGAGCCGATCATGCCGCGGATCAAGTCCGGTTGTCTCCGTGTCGAACGACCATTCGGAGGCCCTGTCCAACTCCTGCAGGAGCGCGTTGACCTGCGCCTCGGCCTGCACGCACACATAGGTATGCGGCACGTCGGCCAGCGTCTTGTAAGCATCCAGAGCTTTCTCGGCGCTCTCATCCTCGAACGCGTCCCCCATCAGACGTTTGCCAATGGCGAACAGTTCGTACTTCTTGAGCACCGCACGCAGCGTCTCCACATCGGGATCGCGGAGCGCCAGATCTGCCAGTTCCACGGGCACCGGCACATCGGTGCGGATCGTCGCAAGATACCGGCTCTGCCGCGCGATCTCTGCACCTGCCGCCACCTTCTCTGACAGCTTCCCCTTCAGCTCCGACGCGTGCGCCAACACATTCTCGATCGTACCGTACTGTGCCAGCAGCGCCGTTGCGGTCTTGTCTCCCACGCCGGTTATGCCGGGGATATTGTCCGAGGCGTCTCCCGCCAGACCGAGGTACTCGACCATCTGACCGGGCGAAGTGAGGCTCCAGTGCTCGCACACGGCGGCCACGTCGTAGATTTCGGCCTGCGAACCTGCCTTGCCTGGCCGGAACAGATAGGTCGAGGGGCCCACGAGTTGCGCCACGTCCTTATCTGGGGTGGCCAGATACGTCGTCCAGCCCGCCGCAGCCGCGCGTGCCGCCAGCGCACCCATCACATCGTCCGCCTCGAAACCGTCCACGCGCAGGATGGGGATGCGCAGAGCCTGTGCCAACTCGATCGCCATGGGGATCGCGGCCGTGAGGTCTTCAGGCGTCTTCTGCCGCTGCGCCTTATACAGCGGATAGGCTTCGTGACGGAAGGTCGGCGTGGTGGAGTCGAGCACCAGCGCCACATGCGTGGGCGCGTGCTCTTTCAAAATCTGCAGCACACTGGAGGCGAAACCCGTCAGAGCGGAGGTGTTGATCCCCGTACTCGTCATGCGAGGATCTCTCAGAAAAACGAAGTGCCCCCGATACAGCAGGGGCATGACATCGATCAGAAAAAGTTTCTTGGCTTCGCTCACAAAGCGTCTCCCTTTGAAATCATCATTTTCCCCGACTGCGCACGGGTTGAGGGAAGCATATCACATAAAAAAACCGGTGTCACCCGTCCGGCAGCCAGGGCGTCCGCCGAGGCAGCCTGACCGCGAGACCTCCCATTGTTTCTCTATGCGCCGTTTGACGCCAGGCTCCCCACCTAGTACTATTTACAGCACTCAATCTGTCGAAGAGAGAGAGCGGCTGTGCGAACATGGCTGACGGGTGGAAGATTGAGGGAGATTTCCGTGCGCATTGCCTTTTTTGATTCCGGTATCGGTGGCCTGACCGTGTTGAAGCAAGCCTTAGCGGCCATGCCCAACGAGGACTATATCTACTATGCCGACACCCAGAACGTACCCTATGGCGTGAAGCCCAAAGACGAAGTCCGCTCACACATCTTCAGCGCCGTCGATTTCCTTGCGAAGCAGAACATTCAGGCCCTCGTCGTGGCCTGTAATACGGCGACTTCCGTGGCCATCAACGATCTGAGAAGCCGCTACGCCTTCCCTATCGTCGGCATGGAGCCGGCGGTCAAACCGGCGATTATCAAGAATACTGGGAAAAAGATTCTGGTGTTTGCCACCTCCCTGACCCTGAAAGAGAGCAAGCTGGAAACGCTCATTGACCGATTGGACAAAAAACGCAACGTCGAGAGGCGAGAGCTGGATGGGCTAGTCACCTTTGCCGAAAATTTCGAGTTCCACACTCCGCTCGTCCAGCGCTATCTGCAGGAAAAGCTGGCCAACACCCACTGGGGGCAGTATGAAACGATTGTCCTGGGCTGCACCCACTTCATCTATTATAGGAACATGATCCAAGCACTGGCAGGAGACGACATCCATCTGATCGATGGCAACGAAGGCACCGTCAATCACCTCGTGAATATCGTCGGCGCCAACCGCCAGCCAACGCAGCCGCACGGCCAGCGCATCGTCTTCTATTCCTCCGGCGTCGAAGACCCTTCTGACCGCGCCAACCGCCTGCTGGATTTGCTTAACTAGGTGAACAGACTGTAGGCTGTTAGGCTGGCGACACCGCAAAGAACAGGCACCCGTGTAATGTCTCTGAAAGGTGGCCCGCGACCTCCGGGCGAGGATCGGATGGCGGACCGAGAATGTCCCGCGCCACCTCACCTTTCCTTGAAGAACGGTTGTTGATAAAAAGAGCGTTCCAGCCTTTTCTGCCTTGTACGAAGTTCAGCCTCGAAAGGCTCTTCCACTAGTCATCAGCCTAAACCCGCAACAGTCCCTCTCCCAGAGACAGCACCCGGCTGAAACCGCGAGGAACATCGTCGGTTCGGTGAGCGACGCACACTACGGCCTCGTCGCGGCGCGAGCGGAGCAGGCGCTGCAAAACGTCCAATACGAGGCGGCGCGACTCTGTGTCCAGGTTGAGGCAAGGCTCGTCCAAGAGCAGCAGGTCGGGCTGTGGCAGCATCGCGCGAGCCAGCAAAACCAGCCGCTGGCGGCCAGAGGAGAGCGCGCCGAACGGTCGACGCTCGACTCCAGCCAACCCCAGTTCACATAACCACTCTTTCGCTTTCTCGCGGAGCGCACGTGTCGGCCGCTGCAGCCCGCCATCGGCGTTGAATCGACCCGACAGAACCGCATCAAGACAACTCATTGAGGCGTCAAAATAGCACTGGATTTCAGGAGACACCTGGCCGATACGGCGGCGGATAGACCAGAGGCTCTCGCCAGGCATGCGAGCGTGACCAAAGACCCGCACGTCGTTCGCATAAGCGGCAGGGTTGTCGCCTGTGATGAGACTTAGGAGCGTTGTCTTCCCCGAACCGTTCGGACCGATGATCTGCCAACGCTCGCCAGGCCGCACAGTCCACTCCAATTTGTCCAGCACTACGTGCCGACCGTAACGCACGGTCACTCCGTGCAGTTCGATAACAGGTTCGGACACGCCGTTCCTGCCGTGGCACAGGCGTTTCGCCATTGGAGGACACGGACAAGAGGCCCTTGCCTCAGGGCGCTCTCTGCCATTTCTCTCCAGCCGCCGCACGCCTGCAAAGTGCACCTCTTTCAAGGTCAGCAGATGCGTGGCACAAGAGGGGATCTCATCCGCGTGCCGCACCATCACGATCATTGGCAGCCCCTCGGCAGCAAGCCGGTCGAGCGCCTCCTTTAAACGCGCACGCATCGCGAAGTCGAGTCCGGCAAAGGGATCGTCCAGCACCAGCAACCGGGGCGACTTGAGCAACGCGTGTGACAGCAGGACGCGGCGCATCTCACCGTTGGAGAGCTGCATCATCAGGCGGTCGAACAGCGGACAAACATTCAAAATATCAGCGACTTTTCGCAACTGATTCGCAAAGGCGCGGCGCGCGGCCACATCGCGGTCGCGCACTTCGAACGGATTGACCTCGTTCACTCGTTCGTAAGAGAGAAACTGCCGCACAGATACCGCGTCGTCGTCCGACTGCCAGTGCCACCGAGCCTGCAGCCAGCTGTGTGCCACCTGGTCCTGCTGCTGTGAAAAGGTGACTAAGGCCACATGGTCTTCAACGCCCTCGCCGAACGTCAGATCAGCCCCGCATAACGGCGCCTCCCCGGCCAGCAACGCCGCGAGATAGGTCTTGCCCGAACCGTTCGGCCCCATCACCACCCACTGCTCTCCTCGCCGAAAAGTCCACGGACTTCCAGCAAACGCGCCCTTCGGCGCACCCGTCAATTCAACGACCACCTCTGGAAGCCGACTTCTTTTCATTTTGTCCGTTTGAGCAGCTCCTCCGACAACTCACCCACGTTGCCTCGAACCGTCACATTCTCGCACCCGACAACGGGAGCGATGTCGCGCACGTTCCCCTTGAATACGTTGTCGGCCACAAGGACCGTATCGCCGCCCGGCGCAAAGGCGATCGCATGTTCTGCGCAAGGCCCGCTCGTGAAAATGTTACCCCGCACAACCACACTGCCGTAACGCCCGCCCGGCTCATACGTGGTGAAATACAGCTCGGAATAGCGCTCGTAGTCGCCCGTCGCAAAACTGCGGCGCCCGCGGCGCGGGTCGCGCTCGCACTTGGTGGTGTTGTTCACGAACACATTGTCGGCCAACACGAAGTTGCGCGGCTGGTTGATCCACGAACCTCGCCCACCGTTGCGGAAGGTGTTGCCGATGATCGTCACATCCTCGCACGACTTCTCCACACTCATCACGCGCGAGCCGTTGGTGCCATCGACTGTGTTGCCGGTGATCGTCGCATCCTTGCAGAACTCCGCAAGGAAGAACGCCCCCATGCGCGAGCCCATGATGTGGTTGCCGCTGAAGACCACGCCCTGGCTCTTCTGAATGTGCATCGTGTCGCCGAGAGCGCTGAGGCGGCAACCACGCACCACGACCTTCTGGCATCCAGTCAGGTCGAAGGCACCCTTCCCCTGACCGCTGCCCGTCGGAGCAAAGAGCGCGGACCAGGCATTCGAAAGGTCGCAGACCAGCCGCGCATTCTGCCCGGACGAGCCGCTGAAATGAATCGCCGCACCGCCCGGCTGCTCCGCGATACGGATGAACCCGGGCGCACTTTCGACCACGAAATATTGCCGTCCGCGCACAAGGTTGGACGGCAGCGTGTCGCCGAAGAAACAAACCGCATCGCAGCCCCGAACCGCCTCCGGGCGGTTCTTCGAGACGGGCAAAGGCTTTTTCGCGTTGTCGAATAACACGCGGTCGTCACCATCCGCGAGACGCAACGGGCCATGGACGAGATCCTGCCGGAAATACTTCGCCGCCATAGCCCGTTCCCGCTCGGTGGACTCCTCGGGCCAGACGGTGATCTGCCACAGGTAGCCGTAGTCCCACATGAATTTTCCGCTGCGCTCCAGCGTACAGTTTTCGAGCGTCACGTTGCGTGCGAACGTCTCAATCTCACGCTCACTCCCTGGCCTCTCCGCGCCGATAACACTGATGACCGCGCCGGCCACCCCATCGGACGAAATGTCGCGGAACGTCAGGTTCTCCGTGCGTCCGCCGGGCGCCGTCGTGATGAGGATCATCCGCGTGTTGACATTCGGCTCCCACGTGTTTTCCGCCTTTTCCGGGTCGAACACATGGCCGATAAAATGACCGCCGAACCAGCGGAAGTCGTTTATGTTCTCGCCAGCGAACAGAACGGCTCTTGCCTTGTCGCCGAGCTTTTCCGGCAGATGAAACCGCGCGCCATAGGCGAAGACCGTCGTCCGTGATGCCAGCAGCAGCGGCTTCGCGCCGTCAAGCGCATAGTCACCCGGGGGAACCGTCACTACGCCGCCCTTGCTGGCCGCCTCCGCAAACAGCAGGGCCACCTTCGCGGAGTCGTCGGCCAGCAGCCAGCCCGCCGCCGCGGCAATGATCGCCCCTATCGTCCGCCTCATATCGCTTTCCCTCGCATCGCCTCGCGACGTGTGATTCGCAGTTACACTACGGCGACTCTGCTCTTTTCTGAAGCAGCATCGCCTGAAACCAAGCCCGCTACTTCAACACCTCAAACGTGTAGACATCGCCGGGGACATCGAGTATCTGGATGTTTCCCATGTTCCCTTTGGCCGTCTTCCCTGGAATGCTCCAGACCAGCTTCTTGGCCGGGGTGATCTCGAACGCCTTGACTCTGTCTCCGGTGCCGACCGGCTTGCCGTGGTCGGCGTTGGTGATGACCGTGTTGCCGTTGGGCAACCGCTGCGCGCCGCACACCATGCTAACCTGGATGCCCATCGATTCGATGTCCGCCTGGGTCACTTCCCAAACCACCTTGGCGTCCTTGTCGTACTCGATCACGACACCGTGATCGGCGGCCGGATGTGCGGCCGTGACCAGCGTGTTGCCGTTCGGCAGCCGGATCGCCACGAAAGCGCCTTTCGGGAACGTGCGGAGCAGCTTGCCGCCCGCGTCCCATTCATAGGTTTTGTTCTCGTTCATCACGGCCGCGAGATAAGTCCCCTGCGCGGTCTTGCGGACTTGGCGAAAAGTATGATTCATATCGCGGGTGGAATCGCCGACCTTGACCCGCCTCTGCTCCTTGCCGTTCTTGTCGATCTCGACCATCCACATGCCGTTCGTGGCGGTCTCACCGGCCAGAAACCCGCCTCCTGGCAACGGCTGGCAGGAATGGTTATCGTGGTTGTCCGGCGCGACGTATTTCCAAAGCTGCTTCTTGTCGGGGCCGAGTCGGATGATGCCGGCCTCTTTGCGGCGAATGGAATAACTGAACACGACACCGTTGTCCGGCAAGACCCAGCCATCGCTCAGCTCGTCCCCATCTGCGAGCGACCATTCCAGCCTGAACTCCGCGTCGTAAATGGCAGGCCCGCCACTGGCCCAGCCCGCCTTGAAGAAACGGTGCTTCACCTGTTCTGCGGCCGAAGAGCTCTCACAGGCCATCAGCCCCATAAAGATCGCCCCGGAAACGGCAACCAAGATTCTCTTACTCATGATGATTTCCTTTTGCTTTCTGTATCTGTCCTTAGTCCATTCTATGCGCAATGGCTCGTCTGGTCAATTCTCACACGTGTGATAAACCTAGGCGTCACACGTTCGCAGGCACTCTCACCAGCCATCTGTGCGGAAAGGCACCCGAGGGGGGCCTTCACTGTTCACGGGCGAAAGGTCCTGAGAGTTGTTTGTCCATGCGGAGCGGACCACGGCGGGAGATGCGGCTAAAAACGAGCAGTGACAGCGTATTTGAGCTTCCTTCCCAACGCGCATCAGCCGCATGAAACACCCCATCCGCTCTACAGCGAGTTCACGTAGGTGACCAGGTCCTCGACCTCTTTCGGCGTCAGGCCCTTGGTGTTGCCGTGCTTGTTATTCTTATTGTCGGTCGTGACGACCTCTTTCATGGTCACCGCGCGGCCGTCATACATATAGGGAGCCGTCCGCCAGACCTCGATCAGAATGGGCGTCGCGAACTCGCGGTCCCTCTCGCTATCGGAACCCAGACCGAACACGTGTTTTTTCTTGTCGCCATAATACGGCGGCACGTGGCACTTGGCGCACTCGGCCTTGCCCTCGAAAGTCACTTTGCCCCTCAACGCCGACTCGGTCATCGTTCCGTCCGGCTTGAGGTACGGACTGGGGACCGGCAACAGCGACTTCAAATACGCGTTCACCGCATCCAGACGATCCTCAGTCACCTCATGGAACTGAATCATGGTGAAGCCTTTGACGACGGCGATCTCCGCCGAAGGCCGTATGCCCGTAATCATCACCGGCGAGGTCTTGTGCGTGTAGAGCATGCTGCGGGACTGCTTGGGATTGCCGATCCCGTCGTTCATCAGGTCCCAGTTCGTACCGTCGGAACGGGTGTCGGGGTGGCAGCTGGCGCAGCTCTGCCACTGCTGATAACAGCACGACGCGTCATTGAACGCCATCTCGCCCGAGCGAACAGGATCAGCCGCCTTCGGCACGCCGAGAGGCAGCGCGACCGCGGCGCCGGGCCCGTCCTCCCACAGCTCGACCACGTTGAGACTGTCCGCGAACCGCATCGCGCTGTAGACCTTGCCGCCGCTCACGGCCAACGCACGCGCCCCCTGCCCTTCCAACGGCACACGAGTCTTGGCACCATACAGAAAGCTGAGATCGTTCACGACCTCCTGTGGATTCTTGACCGCAGCCAGGCGCTTCATCATCTCTTTGAGGTTGACCACGATCAGCTCATGCGTGCCGGAGGCGTTCACGCACAGCCAGTCATCCGCCCCGGCAACCGCGATGCCCCACGGATTTGCAGCCCCTTTCATGGTGTCGTCCAACAGCACGGTGTTCACGTACTTGCGGCCAGCCACGTCGAAGATCGAGACGGCGCTGGTATTGATCCAGCCCCGGTCAAGATGAGTGGTCGGCACCGTGAACCGGCCAATGGTATGCGAGACGAAGAAATATTTTCCGTCGGCGCTCATCGCCGAGCCACGGACCGCAAACGAACCGGCCGGCAAATCAAGGGTCGACAGCTTCTCCAGCGTCCCGCTCTGATAGACGCAGAGCGACGTAAAGACCTGCTTGAGGTTCGCCGCCATCAAGGGCAGATGATTGACGACCCACAGCGTGTCGCCATCCTTCGAAAGCTTCATCGTGACTGGCTCGCGAATCGCCTTGGCAGAACACTTGGTTTTCCCCGTGGCCAAATCCACCGCCTGCACGTCCATCTGATCGGCCCGGGAGAACCGGTTGCAGTAGAAGAGCGTCTTGCCGTCCGCGCTGATCACGGGTGACCCCGGCGTGTGTCCGGCAGACAGGCTGCGCAAAATCTTGCCGCTCTTCGCATCGATCTCATGCACGGCCCCGTTGAAACTGCCAGCCGTCGCAAAAAGCCGGCTCTGGTCGGGAGACAGGGCGATGTCGGTAATCTTTTCAACCGGATAATGGGCCATGACTTTCTCAGTGGCCGTGTCGAAAACCTGAACGCTTTCGGCGTCCTCGCAAGCGACATAGAGCACCTTGCCGCCCGCGCCCATCGCAAGCGCCGAGGGCGACAGATAGCGCTCCTCCGCGCCCGCCAGCAAGACACACGGCAAGGCCGCCAGAAGCAGGCTCTGCAAGAACAGCCGATGGAAAATATCAAACACCCGTCACGTTCCTATCCTAAAGAAACATACGAACCCGTTCGTCAACGCAAAGGCGCAAGCCCGCAAGGTTACTGATAACCGGCACTCATAGCGTCCTTGCGCCCTTGCGCTATTTAAAACTTCCAAGCCATCAGGCGGCTACTCCTCGACAACGATCCGGAAGCCGACATCGAATACGCCCTGCCAAGGGACATAGCCCAAGCGGTAGCTGGCGGTCGCACGATACGGCCGGTCAAAGAACGAGCCTCCGCGAACCACCTTTTTCTCGCTCAGACTCAGGGTGTCGCTCTTGCCAGTCACATACGGATAACGCACGTAATCGCTGCGCGTCCACTCGGCGACATTGCCGTGCATGTCATAGATCCCCCACGCATTGGGCTGATACTGCTTGGTCCCCGTCACCAGGAACTGCTTGTCATCGAACTCCGAGATTCGAGGAACAAAGTCGTGGGCCTTGTTCCCGACTGCGCCTTTGCTGAAGGTCGGGTTCACGCCGCTCACCGCGAATTTTTCGATCGACTTGTCGGCCAGGTTGGCGTATGGACTGAAATCCGACTCTTTGGTGCCGAACGACATCGCCGTGTCGCTTCCGGCGCGGCAGGCCCACTCCCATTGAGCCTCGGTGGGCAGCCGGACCTTCAGGCCGGCTTTCTTGCCGAGCCAGGCGCAGAACGCAGCGGCGTCGTTCCAGCTCATGCGGACCGCAGGCTGCTCGACGTAGTTCGCGTAGTAGCCCAGGCGCACGTGATCCTTCCACTGCTGGTCAAAGACACTGGCGTTGTGATCGGGCTTAAAGGTATAGAAAGCCGCGTTATTGATTTCGCCCTCTGAGATCCAGAACGGCTTCTCGATCTTCACGCGGTTCCGGGGCTGCTCGAGCGCCGTCTCGTCATCGCTGCCCATCACGAACTCGCCCGCAGGAACGCGCACCAGCGTGACGCTCACCCCGTTGCCAAGGTCGACCACCCGTTTCTGTTCCCCGCCAGCCTGCTTTTGCATCCGCTTGGCAACTTCGGCCGTAAACGGCCAGTTCGCTGCCGAGACCGTAACAGGGGCGTGCAGCTCCTCGCTCTTCTCTTTCGTCACTGTGACCGGATAGGGCTCGGTAGGCGTGTACTCCCAGTTGGACTCTACACCGGCGTACTTGGCACGCAGCTCGGAGGCGTGAGCCGCGATATTCGTGGTCCACGACTCTTTCTTCTCATCGACGGCATAGACCGAAGACCAGCTTCCGTGGAACGGGACATTCAGGTCGATCCACGTATAGAGCCGCCGCCAAGAGTCGTCGTCCAGCTTGACGCCGTGATGGCCCTTTTCGAGCAATTGGACGCCTTCGGATGTGGACGCGTGGTACTCATACGGAATCCCCATCATCCCGCTGCTCTCCGGACCCGGTCTGCGGAAATACCGGTGGAAGGCGTGGTAAGAGTTGCTGTAATGCTCCTCAATCTTCTTCGTGTCGAGCATCGCTTTGTTCTTGAAGTCCGGCTTCTTGGCGTCGCTTCCGTCGTGACAGCGCACGCAGTAAGCGTCCAAAATCGGCTGGATCTCCGTGTCAAATGCGAAGCCTTCGACGCGGGCGCGGTAGGGCTTGATCGCCTGCGGGGCCTTGCCAGACGCAACGGTTTTGCTGGTCACGGGCGGCTCGGTCGGAGGCTCATGACAGCCGATGCAGGAGAGTTCCTCGCCGGGCATAGCCACCAGCCAACTGCGGAAAAGCTGCAGCGCGCGGCCCTCTTTGTCCAAGGGCTGGATGGAAATCGTCGTGTTCGCAGGTATACGGAACATGGCTGAACCGTCTGGCTCGACCTTCACCGTCCCCAGCATCCGCTTGACGTCCCAGCCGCTTTCGACGCCGATGTGGTGATGGTTGCCAGTATTGTAATAGCCATAAGCATAGGTGAACACTCGCAGGGAATCGACCGTCCCCACGGGAACGCCTTTCAGCCCGGGCCCGCGATAGACATTCTGGATGTAACAGACCGCCGTTTTATCCTGGAGATTGACGCGTTCCGGAATCACGGAGGGCCGCTCGCGATTTCTCAAAGGATAAGGCTCGACCATGTACCGGTATTCGCCCATGTCGGCTGGCTGAACGGGGACGAAATTGTCGAAGGTGTCAACCAGATAGAGCCTCCAGGGGCTCTGGGGCGTCGCCTGCGCGACGGTGAAGTAGTATTGGGCACTGATCGGATAGGGCTGGAGGCACTGCGGATAGACGCCGTTCACCAGCTGGTCCAAGTCCAGCGCCATCTCCGGATAGAACTCGCGCAATCTGGGATAGCACTTGTTGAAGAAATCGTTGTTCAACTCGTGGTAGTCCTTGCCGGCCTGAGAAGCCTCTGGCATGTTCTCCTGGATCAGCTTGGTGACCACGGTCTGCAACTCGGGAAACTGCGTGAGCAGCTCCTTTTTCACGGTCGGATAGAGCTGGTCGACCGTGACGTGGGTCACCTTCTTGCCGTAGCCGGGAATATGCTGCACCACACCGTCCGCGTGAGCAAAGCCTTTGTTGGTGTCGAATATCGTCAGCTTGCCGGTACCTCCCACGCCGTGATGTCCGGAAACAACGGCCACGTATTTACCCGGCTCGCCGGGCAGAGGACGGGCGTTGAACATCCCGTTCGGCCACAGGCTCTGAGAACCATAGACCGACCGCTGATTGGTGCCATCGGGGTTCATGGTCATCATGATGCGCGAATAGTAGTGCATGATGTCGGTGTACTCCCACCGCAGATACATGATCTTGCCGTCCGCCAGAACCGTCGGATACCAGTCCGCGTCCTGCTCAAAGGTCAACTGCCGGGTGTTCTCGCCGTTGGGCCCCATCAGATAGAGGTTGGGAACCGTGCGCGAACCGCTGATGCACGGCACGCCGATCATCGGCGCGGTCGAACTGAAGACGATCTTGTCGTTGGGAAGATAGATGCCCCCGTAGTTGTGGACGTACTCCCCGACGATCGTCGACACCTTGCGCGGATTGGACCCGTCAACGCCGACCTCCATCACCTGAAACACGTTCTGCTCATCGGTGGAGGTGAAGAGCAGTTTCTTGCCGTCATAATGCAGATCCAGCTCACCCACATAAGCCCCGTCCTTGGGCGCATAGACATCCGTGACTTTGCCCGTCCGGAGATTGAAGCGAGCAATCTTGTTCTTGTATCCCTTGGGCGAGAGAACATGCGTGCCCAGCCAATTGGCTTTCGTGGCGACCTTATCCGAAAGCACAACCAGCGTCTCATCGAAATTGATATACGGATTGTCGGCAACCAAGGCCTTATATTTGAGCTTGTTGTAATCGTCGAGCGCCTGAACAGCCTGCGCATCACCTTTGTCGAGCTTCTCAAGGATCGCAGGCATCGTTTCGACAAACTGTTCAGCCTGCTTCAAATAGTCACGTCCATTCTTATAGTCCCGCGGCTTGGTCTTCAGAATGAACTTGATCGAGCGGACTAGCGCCTCGGGCGGAGAAAGTTTAACCAAGTCCTTCGGTGACTCCGGCGCCAGCTTGGCTTGCTGTTTTTGTTGTCCGGCGGCCGCTTTTGGCTTCTTGCCGGCAGCCGAGACCACCGCAGCCAAATCCTGCTTCTTGCTGCTGGGAGAACACACGGTTGCCAGGTCTGCGGCCTGACCGGCAGGCGACTTGACATCGGCCCTCAGGCTGTTCCCGCCATTGTTGTTGAAGTAGAGCAGATTGACCTGATGCGCGCCGGCCGAAAGCTCGACCGTCCCCTGCTGCGTGGCGGGGCCATGCAAGCCGTCGTTCATGACGACATCGCGACCGTCGATGAAAAGCGCACTGCCGTCATCCGAGGTCACGGTGAACTCATACTTTCCGGCGGCCTTGACGCTCATCACCCCGGAAAACTGAATGTTCCATGAACCGCCGAACTTCTTTTCCTTCATCGAATCGATTTTCCCTGCGGTTCCTGTGCCAACCTCTTTTCCTTCACCCATCGCGGCCACAGAACTCAATTTGCCGTCATGGGCAAAATACGTCATCTCGGCACACACGCTAAAAGCTGACAGAACCGAGCAGAAGAAGCACACCAGAGCCCCATTATTGGACATAAAACCTCCGTCAAGTCGCACTTTAATTTATTCGAAAGCTATTATTTTACCTTAACGGAGAGACTTCAATCAAGTACGGAGCATCCTCATATTTTCTGGCTGGGACCCGCCCCTTGTCTTCCAGTCAAACGCCACTCCCGTGTAACCGGGTTGGGGTGTGGGGGGAAAACACCTCACCAGCTTCAGTTGTCGAAACGCAAGTAGACCGTGCGGCTGCAGAGGCCAGGTGCGGAATTGGGCTGGGACTGAGGGCCGTACTGATCGGCGTCGGCGAACTTCGTGCCGATGGGCGGGATCGCGTCGAGAAACGCCAGACCCGTCTGCAGCGTGTGGAGTTTCGTGTGGGCCGGATCAGCGCCTTCATTGGGACGGTAGAGACCGAGATAGGAATGCTCAGCCTCGGTCATCAGCGTGATCTTCCCCTCGGTCGTTTCGAACGCAGCCCACAGCCAGTCGCCGAAGTACCCCTTGAACTCGGGATAGCCCCAGCTCTCGCCGGGCTTCGTGTCGTTATACGCGTTCTGCCACACGTCCCAGCATGTGCCTTTAAGCCGGTTCTTCCAGACGCGGTACGGGCCTTTGCCCAGCCAGCGCACCGACTTCATGTGTTGCTCGGGATAGTCGAACTGGACGCCCACCAAATCGCATAAATGATCGAGTTGGTATGTGTAGCTCAGCTTAATCCACCCCGTGGCCATCACTGTCCATTGCGTCTCCTGCAGCGGTCCTTCGTAAGCCGCCTCGATGACCGCACCCGCGCGCTCCATGTGGTGTGTCAAACGCGTGAGCTTGCTCTGTCCCGACAGGTCAAGCAGGGCCTGCACAGCCTTGGGTTGTTTGTCTTTCCCCATGGGAATTCTGTCCGTCTTCGTCGCGCTGGCCACAAAGCGTGGACCGTTCGAAAGAGACACGGGTTTGGCGCGGACTGAAACGGACGACAAGAAGCCGTCTGCCTTGTTAAGCGCAAGCACAAGGTCGCCTGCAGTCACTTTGAGCTCCAGGGGCTCCTCTGTGATGTGGGCAGTTATTGCAGGCTCCGGCTGTTTTCCCATAGCACGTGCAACCTGCGCGGCACGCCTCTGAAGCGGCCACGACCATGTCCACAGTTCACGGCCTTCGGGATTCCGAACCGTGACGAAGAGCGCGTCTGCGGCGAGCCAGTCGGCGGGCAGCGCCAGAGCGAGCGAACCGCAGGCGTGCGGCGCTATGTGCGGCCCCGGCACTGAGCCTTGGGCAATCGCCGTGTGACCTGTTGCTCCCACCAGCGGCGACGGAAAGCAGGCGAGCGTCCAATCGAAGCGGCACTGGCCGAGCGTCGTGAAGTCGTAGCGGTTCTCGATTGAAAGCGTCGGCAGCGCGTCGCCGCGCACCTGCACAGGGCACCAGATCTCGCGCACGGTGTTGAAGCTGCCCTCACGCTCGCGGTGCGGCCCCACCAGCCCGTCCGGCGCGCGGTTGCCGTTCACGTCGATCCGCCCGTTCTGGTCGGTCCGCACCACGCCCTCGTCGAGCAGCGCCCAGATGAAGCCACCCGCGCTGACCGGCGAGTTACGCATCACCTCCCAGTAGTCTTCCAGCCCCGCGCCGCCGCCCCCGTCATAGAGCGCGTGCAGAAATTCCGTCGGCATGTAGAGGTCCGTTCCGGCGCAGGATTTTTTGACCGTTTCGTATTTTCTGTAATGTGCGGTGTCAATGCCCTGCGACAAGCCCCACGGGTGCATCACATGGCGCTGCTGCGGATCCCACTTCGGGAACTCCGCGTCGAGCGACGTGTTCCAGCCGCCCTCGTTGCCATTGTCCCACAACACGATGCACGGGTGGTTCACATCGCGTTTGACCATCGCCTCAACGAGTTTCGCGCCCACCTCGGTGTCGTGCGCATGCTGCCACCCCGACAGCTCGTCCAACACATACAGCCCCATCTCGTCGCAGGCCTCAAGAAAATGCGTGTCCGGCGGATAGTGTGACATGCGCACGGCGTTCATGTTCATCTCCTTCATCAACGCCACGTCCGACCGGCTGACCGCCTCGCTCAGCGTGCGCCCTGACTCTGGCCAGAAGGAATGGCGGCACGCGCCTTTTAGCATCACTCGCTGACCGTTCACGAACAGGCCCTTGCCTTCGCGGACTTCGATGGTGCGGAAACCGAAGCGCTGCGTGATTTCGTGAACCGGCTTCCCCTGGGCCGTCAGCGCCAGCTTCACCCGATAGAGGCTCGGCGTCTCGGCGGTCCAATTCTTCTGGCCGCTCACGCGCGTCTGGAGCACAACTTGATGAGCGCCCGCCTCGACCTTCGCATCCATGGCCGCGTCAAGTCCCTCCACGGCCGCACGCACGCGATCAACCTGTGCGAGGTCTCCGCCGAGATAGACATCCACAGCGAGTGATCCGTCGGCCTGCGCGTTGATTGCCGCGCGCTCGATGAAAGTTGGCGGCAGCGCCTCCAGATAGACGGGGCGGAAGATCCCGCCGAAGTTCCAGTAATCCCCGCTGCGCTCGGCCCGGTTCACGCCTGCGTTCGCCGAGTGCTTCGAGACGGCCACCTCTAGCAGGTTCGTGCCGCTGAGGGTCACGAGGCGCGTGATGTCGTGCGTGAAGCGATAGAATCCGCCTTGGTGGACGGGTCCGGCTGGCTGGCCGTTGACCCACACCTCTGTGTCGGTCATTGCGCCTTCGAAAACGATCCGGATCACCTTCCCTTGCCATGCGGCAGGCACAATGAAGCGGTGACGGTACTTGCCCTGTTCTTTGAGGGGGTCGACCTGATATCCGTACGCGCCGAAACCTTGCTGTTCCCAGCAGGACGGCACGGGGATTGTGGTCCACACGTTGCTGCGCATGCCGCCCGTGCAGAAAAATTCCCACGGCGCGGCGTCGTCCTTGCCATGCCCGGAAAGATATTGCACATCCGTTTCGACCGCGCACACGCACACCGTCAAGAACCCCAAAAAAAGAAACCAAAGATTTCTGCTCATACCTTCCTTTTCGCGTGTGGTCAAACGGGCAGTCCCCACGGCGCGCGGTAGGTGCGCGTGAGCAGGGCATTCGCCTCGTCATCACCGACAAAGATCTCGGACGCGGCATTCCATTTCAGCCGTTTGCCGAGCTGCGCCGCGATGTGCCCGATCTGGCACATCGTTGCGGCACGATGGCCGATCTCGGCCGTGATGATCGGCTCCTTGCGGCTCCGAACGCAGCTCACAAAATCCTCTTTCTCGCCGACACACGGCAGCGCGAGGTCGTTCGGCCCCGGCCTCCATTTGAGCAGCGCTGGCGAACTCGCCTTGAAGCCGTCATCTTTGAACCACGTGTACTCGATCCACCCCTCGGCGCCCTCGACCCGCACGCACGGTGTTCCGCCGTTGGTGTAGATCACTTCGACACCATTGGCGTAGCGGTAGCACACCTTGAATTCCTGCAGAACGTCCCACGGAGTTCCCTTGGGGAAGCGCCCGGCGCCTTTGACTTCAGCCGGGCCTCCGTGCTCCGTGTCCAGTGCCCACTGCGTGATGTCGAGAATATGCGTACCCCAGTTCAGCATCACGCCAAGGGTGTAGTCTCTGATGTGAAACCACCCCGGGCCCTTGCCGGTATAATCTAAACCTGCCTGGCGGTAATGCACGCGCTGTTCGGTGTAGGGCCGCGCCGGAGAAGGCCCGAGCCACAGGTCGTAGTCCAACTCCGGCGGCACCGGCATGGTTTCAAAAATTTCCGCGCGCGGCAGCGGATCTTTGGGCACTGTCGCCAGCACACGCTTGACTTGGCCGATGCGCCCGTTACGGACGACCTGACAGAGCTGGTGAAACGGTTTGCAGGCTCGCACCTCCGTGTCTGTGCGGAGAACGCAACCGGACTTTCTAACCGCGTTCACGATCGCCCGCCCTTCAGCCACGGTAAGCGACACGGGCTTCTCGAGCGCGATGTCCTTCCCCGCCTGTGCGGCTGCAATGGCCATATGGGCATGCCAGAAGTCCGGCGTGGAGATCATGACTGCATCCACGTCCTTGCGGGCGAGCACCTCGCGGAAATCGCGATGGGACGCGCACCCTCTGAAGGTGCCGCGTTCCATCGTTTTGGCATAGCTGGCATCCACCGCCTGCTTGGCCTGCTCCATGCGCCACGCGTCCACGTCGCACACGTCGACCACCTGCACATCTTTGGACCATAGGAACCATGGCAGGTTGGCATGGAACACCTGCCGGCCTGTACCGATCATAGCCACATTGATCCGGCTGTTCGGCGAAACCGTCCCCTCACGTCCCAACGTACGGGAGGGCACAATCAGAGGGAGTGCCATCGCAGCTCCCGCCGCACGCTGAAGAAAACCACGGCGTGAAAGCCGTGTAACAGGGGCACTCATGTTCTTCATGGTTAGTTGTGAGCGTGTTTGAAGGAAGAGTTCGTTATTGCAAACGGAACAGCGTTCCGGTCAGCACCCGCAGATACCCTTGAGCGTCCATCTGCACCCACACACGCTGCCCGCCCACCCGGAAGCTGCTGAGCTGAGCCTGCGTGAGCCCGGACGCGTCCGTGCCGAACCGAAGCGCCGTCGGAGCCCAGTTTCCCGTGATGTTGAGCGTGCCGCTCCACGTCTGCCCGCTGCTGCTGGCGAAGGACAGGGCACATGAACCGTCTCCCAAGGCGATCGTGCCGCCCGCCGAGGTGATGTTCAGGGCGCTCAGCGCGTTCGCATACGTGCCGGAATCGAGCGTTCCGCCGCTGAGGAGGATCTGCGTGCCGGAGCCCAGCGCGTTCGCGCAACCCAGCGCGAGTGTGCCGCTTGTCACGGTGGTTGTCCCTGTGTAGGTGTTCACACCTGCAAGCGTCAGCGTGCCGGTTCCGACCTTGATCAAGCTGCCGCCCGCCGACAGGCTGCCGCTATAGAAGGTGTTGCTGTTATTGTTGCCCACGGTCAACACAATCGCCGCACCGAGCGCGTTGGTCAGGCCAAGGTTTCGGGAGCCCGCTAGACCGCCGAGCGTGAACGACGTGAGGCCAGCGCCGAAGCTCACCGAGCCGCCGGCGTAGTTGAGCGTGCTCTTCTGCAACGCCAGCGTGTTCGAGACCGAGAGCGTACCGGCCAGGACCGTGGTGTCGCCGATGAAGGTGTTCGTGCCCGTGCCAAAGAGCGTCTGAGTGCCCGTGCCAACCTTGGTCAGCGCGATGTTGCCAACGATCACGCCGTTGAACGTGCCGCTGCCGTTCGCGTTGCCCACGGTCAGCGTGCTGAACCCGGCCGCGGAATTGGTTATCATACGGGTGGTTGCAAAGGAACCCACATTCGTGCCGTTGCCATTGAGTGCGCTGACGGTCTGACTGAAGCCTGCGAGATTGACGGATCCCCGCTCGCCGCTGGGGTCCGTGCTGATTCCGCCAAGGTTCAGAACCTTGTTCGTATTCAACGCGTCCGTTGCGCCAAGTTTCAGCGTCGACGTGTACTGCACGTAGACATTGCCCAAATCGTTTCCGGCCGCATTGAGCGTCACCGTGCCGCCTGAGTGGCTCAAGAGATCGCCCGCCTTGTTAACAATGGGCACGTTGACGTTGAGCACCCCGCTGGGGTCCAGAACCAAGTTGCTGCCGGTGGCCCCATTCCGCTGGATGAGGCCCATGTTCAAAACCGCGCCTGATGAGGCACCGATACGATAGGGTGACGTGCCCGTGAGCGTGACTGCTCCAGCAAGCGTGTTCGAACCGCCCGTCGCTACAAGCGCATCCACGTAGGGCGAGGCCTCTCCAGGACCTTGAAGGATGATGGGCTCTGCAAGCGTGATGCCGCCGCTGACTTCCAACTTGCCGCCTACGAGGGGACCGCCGGCACTGTAGACGAAGGTTCCGCCGTTCGTCGTGCCGAGGGCATTGGCGTTGTTGATCGCGAGGATGCCCAAACTGACCGTCGTGGCCCCGTCGTAGGCATTTGTGCCAGTGAACGATAGCGTATTGGTTCCGACCTTGACCACGCACAACGCGCCGTTCAACGTGTTGCTGATCGCGTTACCATAGGTCCGGTTGCCAAGCGTGGTGTCGAAACCGATGCTTGCGCCTGCCAAGAAGTTGGTCGTGGCGATCATGATGGCCACGCTGGCATTACTCACCCCGTTCCCTACCGTCAGAGTCGCGTTGCTGAAAACGCTATAGCGGCCGTTGGCGTCCCAGCCCGGCAAGGCATTCGTATAGGGAATGAACAACACGCCGGAATTGACCGTTGTCGTGCCGGTGTATGTGTTCGTGCCGGAAAGCGTCAGCGTGTTCGCTCCGACCTTGACCACCCCCAGCGGTCCATTCACCGCGTCGCCGATGGCGTTTCCATAGGTCCGGTTCCCCGCAGAGGTGTCAAAGCCGATGCTTGCGCCTGCCGCAAAGTTGCCTGTGCCAAGCAAAGAGGCGATGGCGGCACTGCTGAGCGCATTGCCGACCGCCAAAGCCGCACCGCTCGCAACCGTATAGCGCCCGCCGATATCCCAGCCCGGCAAAGCATTCGTGACGGCAAGTGCGAGCGTGCCTTCGTTGATTGCCGTAGCGCCCGTATAGAGGTTTATGCCGGAGAGGTTGAGAGTGCCAGCGCCGGTTTTCGTCAGCGCGCCGGTACCCGTGCCGTCAGCGATGATGGCGGAGACGGCCATGTCGATGGGGGCTGCACCATCAGCCACGTTGAACACGCGAGTGCCATTGAGCCGGAGTTGGCCCAGACCGCTGATCACATTCGTCAACGCGTTAGCTTGGCTGGTGACGTCCCCGCTCAGGCTGATAAAATTCGTAGCCGGTCCGGATGCGTTCATGAAAATCGTCGAGCCACCGCCCATTGTCAGACCTCCGGAGCCGACGAGAAGCACCTGAGACCCATCGTTGGCGCCGAACGTCCACCCACCTCCCATGTTGGCGAGTGTGTTGACGTCGACCCAAGACGACCCCCCCGCGCCACTGCTGTTCAGCGTGATATCGCCAAGCGTATGAGTGAGTGTTCCGGAGACTGTAAGTTTACCGCCTGTTCCGGTTAAGAATCCAGTATTGGCAGCCGAACCCGCATTCTGCACGTCCACATTGGCGACTGTTTCAGCTTTGCCGCCGAGGTCCCATTTGGCCGCAGCGTTGGTGAACGTCACAGTGGCTGTATCCGCAATTTGGTGACTCAGCCCGTTAACCAACACGCCCGCGCCAATGTAAATGTTGCCGGAAATGGCATTGGTGCCGGAGAGTTTCGACAGGGTGAGCGTACCGCCGTTTACCGTCGTGAGGCCGGTGTAGGTGTTGGCTCTATTGCCGGCGAGGGTCTGTCCGGCGGTGCCGACCTTGGTCAGCGACACAACGCCGCCGCCGCTGCCGTTTTCGATCACACCGTCGAAGTAGCCCGCGACATTGCCGTTGCCCACGGTGAGCGTCATCGCGGCTGCGGCGGTGCTGGTGATCTTGCGCTTGTCGCTGTTTGACGCGTTGGACACGCCGTTCGAGGCACCGTTCAGCGCGTTGACCGTCTGGCTGACCCCCTCCATGTAGAATGTCCCGACGTCGTTGTTGACACCAGCGGCCGAGTTGACGACAGTTCCCTGCCCGAGCATCAGGTTCCTATTCGTTGTCAGCGCGTCGGTGGCCGTGATTTTCAGCGTGGTCGCGTTCTGAACGGCGACATCACCCAAATCGTTGTTCGAGGCGTTGAGCACCACGGTTCCTCCGTTGTGGCACGTCATGTTGCCCCCATTGTTGTCCATCGCCGTGTTGACGTTCACCGTAGCTCCCGCGGTAGGATCAAACGTCACACTTCCGCCGCTGCTGGTGCTCCGCTGGACGAGGCCAAGGTTCAGCACGGACCCCGAAACGCCGCCGCCGCCGATGCGATAGCCGGTCGTGCCAGTGAGAGTCACCGTGCCGGAGAGGGTGTTCGTCCCGCTCGCCGAGCAAATCGCCGACGTGTAAGGGCTGCCGTCTCCGGGCCCCTGGACGGTAACAGGCTCCGCGACCGTAATGCCGCCGTTGAGCGTCAACTGGCCACCCGTGACGCCGGAGGCGGTCGAGTAGATCACGGTGTTGCCATTCGTCGCACCTAGGGCATTGGGGCTGTAGATCGCGAGGGTGCCCGCGTTCAACACTGTGACCCCACTGTAGGCGCTGTTGCCGGACAGGTTGACCCGCCCCCCACCCGTCACATTGACGCTGGAAGCTCCGACCGCGTTATCGCTGATTGCCCCCGAGACCGCAATCGTGCGCGTGGTGTCGGGTGAGGTGAGCACCAGTTCCTTGCCCGCCCCAACCGTCACGTTGTTGCTGAACGTCAGGGTGCCGGCTCCCACATTTAGGAGTCCATTGGCCGTGAAATCGCCCGAGAGGCCACCCGCCGCTCCGGTATAGCGCAAGGTGTTGAACGAAGCTCCGGCTCCCAGCGTGCCAGCCGCAGCCACCTCGTAGTTGACCGCACCGGTGGTGTCGGCCACGCCGGCCGCCGTGGCAGCCGCAATGCCGACATAGCCAGCGATGACGCCCCCGCTGACAGTCGCATACTTCGTGGACGTTCCGGTGCCAAAACGAACCCACGGGGCGATGAGTCCATTGGTGTCATTCGTGATGGTTGTGCTGGCCACCGTACCCGCGCCCTGCACGCCCAGTGCGGCTCCGGCGTTGCGTGTCAGGGTGGCGGGACTGACTGTCAGCGTGCGGGAGTTGGTGACATTCCAGATCTGGTTCGCATATTCTAAAAGGGTGATGTTCAAGTTCGTAATGACCAGGTCCGCCGCGGCGACACTCATATCGATGCCCATGAACCCGTTGGTCAACGTGTTGGCCCCGCCGATGGCGACCGTTCCGCCGGGGTTCAAAATGGAGATCCCCTGATAACTCAGGTTAGCGCCCAGCAGCACGGCATTCGCCGCAGCCACGTTGTTGCTCCATCTGGCGATATCGTAACTTTTGGGAGTGACACCACCCACCCAACTGGTCGTCAGGTTGAGGTTGTCGACGTTGTTGGTCTTGACTATCGTCGCCGCCTGTACCGAACAGCAAATCCACGCCAGACCAGCCGCCATGACCCATCCGCTAACATGCTTACACATACTTGCACTCCTTATCACTATTCGGCCTCAAAAGGAAAACACACCTAAATCGAAATTATTCGACGCTCGGATTGAATGATGTCAATTCCGTTTTCGAACGAATCGGACTCGTCCTGAAGTCGCACGCACGAGCAACTTCAGGAGCCAAAGCGTAATCAAAGAGTCACTCATAGCAAGCGGAATAGCGTACCCGTCAGCGTCCGCAGATACCCTTGGGGGTCAATCTGCACCCACACCCGCTGCCCGTCCACCCGGAAACTGCTGAGCTGAGCTTGCGTAAGCCCGGTCGCGTCCGTACCGAACCGTAGCGCTTTCGGCAACCAGTTCCCCGTGATGTTGAGCGTGCCGCTCCATGCCTGACCACTGCTGCTGGCGAAGGACAGGGAACACGACCCGTCTCCCAGGGCGATTGCGCCGCCCGCGGAGGTGATGTTCAGCGCGCTCAGCGAGTTCGCATAGGCACCGGAATCGAGCGTGCCGCCCGCGAGGATGATTTGCGTGCCGGAGCCCAGCGCGTTCGCGCGGCCCAGCGCGAGCGTGCCGCTCACCACGGTGGTCGAGCCGGTATAGGTGTTCACACCCGCGAGCGTCAGCGTGCCGGTGCCGACCTTGATCAGGCTGCCGCCCGCCGACAGGCTGCCGCTGTAGACCGTGTTGCTGTTGTTGTTGCCCACGGTCAGCGCGACCGTCGCGCCGGACGCATTGGTCAGCCCCACATTCTGCGTGCCCGCCAAGCCGCCGAGCGTGAACGCCGTGAGTCCGATGCCGAAGCCCACCGCCCCGCCGGTGACATTCAGCGTGCTGTTCTGCAAAGCCACCTGGTTGCTTAACACGAGCATGCCGCCGCTCACGGTCGTCAGGCCCGTGAGCGTGTTCGTGCCGGCAAGCGTCAGCACAGAGTTAGCTGCGCCCGTCTTCACGAGGCTGAGTGACCCCACCAGCCGCCCGCTGAAAAAGTCCACCACGCCGGCGGCTTGGTTGATGGTCAGCGTTGCAGCGGCCGACGGCCGGCTGTTGGTGATGATGTTATTCGGCTTTGAGGCCGCTGTTCCGAACTCGGACAGTCCGCCTAAGGTCTGGCTGAACCCGTAGAGATCAAACTGGCCATTGCCGGGCTCCGGATTGCCAAGGGTGATTTTGCTGGCGGTATTCAGCGCGTCGTTCGCGCCGATGCGCAGCATGTTGCCGTATTGGCACTGTAAACTGCTCCAGATATTGCTTGTCGAGCAGATGAAGGTCGTCCCGCCACTGTGGCTGTTGAGCAGTCCTGTTCCGATGTCAATCGTATTGCTCACGATCAGCACACCGTTGTTTGGATTCAGGACCAGCATGGGGTTAACAACGCCGACGGAACGCACGACAGGCCCGTTCAGAGTCAGGCTGCCCCCATCAACACCAATGCGCGCACCCAATGCGCTGACTTGTATCCACCCGTTCAGCACGTTGTTGCCGGACGAGTTACGCAAAGGGCCGGTGTAGCTATACTGCTCGGCACCGCTCAAGATGAAATTCTCGCCAAGGGTCAGGTTCCCGCCGCTTCCGTCGAGAAGAAGCTGACCCGTGGAATCCGTATAGTTGGGGCTGGTCCCGCCGGCACGGTTGACGATGGTGACGCCGTTGCTCGAGCCGAGCGCGGTGCTGTTCTTCACGATCATTTTACCGCCGTTGAGCGTCGTGATTCCGTCATAGACATTGGTGCCTGCAAGCGTCAATATGTTGGTGCCGACCTTGATCAAACCCAGCGCGCCGTTCACGGTGTTGCTGATGGCGCTGCCATAGGTGCGGTCACCTAATGAGGTGTCGAAGCCGACGCTCGCGCCTGCCGCAAAGTTAGCGGTGGAAAGCATCGTGGCGATGACGGCATTGCTGACCGCGTTCCCGACCACCAGCGCCGCATTGCTGTAAACCAGGTAGCGGCCGTTGGTGTCCCAGCCCGGCAGCGCGTTCGTGTAGGGAATGAACAGGTTGCCGGCAGAGACGCTCAGTGTGCCCGTATAGGTGTTCGTGCCCGTGAGCGCCAGCGTGTTCGCGCCGACCTTGGCCACGCCCAGCGCGCCCGCGCCCGTGTCCGTCAGGTTCGGGGCGTAGGTGCGGTCGCCCGCCGTGGTGTCGAAGCCGATGCTCGCGCCTGCCGCGAAGTTGCCCGTGCCGAGCAGCACCGGGACGGCGGAGTTGCTCACCGTGTTTCCGATCACCAGCGCCGCGCCACTGGCGACCGTGAAGCGGCCATTGGTGTCCCAGCCAGGAAGCGCGTTCGTAGCGGTGATGGACAGCACACCGGCGTTGATCGCCGTCGCGCCCGTGTAGGTGTTCGTGCCGGAAAGGGTCGTCATGCCGAAGGTGACAAAGCCGACACCCGAACCGTCGATGACGCCGGTCGCGCTTTCAGTGAAGGTTCCCCCCGAAGCCACGTTCACGCTAGAACCGACAAGTGTACCGCTCAGCGCCAGCGTGCCTCCGTTGACCGCCGTCGTCCCTGAGTACGCATTCGTGCCGGAGATCGTAAGCGTGCCGGGGCCCGTCTTGATCAGAGCGCCGGTGCCAGTGCCGTCTACGATGATGGCGGAGACCGTCAGGTCGCTGGCGGCGGTGCCGTCGGCCACATTGAACGTGCGGGTGCCGTTGAGTCTCAGTTGGCCCATGTAGGGAGCCGCCCCCTTGCCGATGGTGTTCGCGTTGGCATTGGTCAGGCTCGTGACATCCCCTCCCAGGCTGAGATAGTTCCGATTCGTAGTGGTTGCACTTATGTCAATCGTTGAACCGCCGCCGATGGTCAGGCCCCCGGAGCCGACGATGACGCCCTGGTCTCCGCCCGCGATGCCCCACGTCCAAGTGCCACCCATATTCGTGAGGACGTTGGCGCTGATGGATGAACCGCCGCTGTTGAGCGTAATGGTGCCGGACTTGGTGAGCGCGCCAGAAACCGTGAGTTTGCCTCCGCCGCCTGTCGCGATCCCCGGGTTGGCGTTGTTCTGCACGTCCACATTGGCGACGGTTTCCGAAAAACCGCCCAGGCTCCACTGGGAGGCCGCGTTTGTGAGTGTCACGTTGGCAGTGTCGGGGATCTGATGGCTCTGCCCGTTGGCCAGCGTGCCCGCTCCAATGACGACGTTGCCAGGAACGGCGTTGGTGCCGGCGACTTTGGCCAGGGTGAGCGTGCCGCCGTTCACGGTGGTGAGGCCCGTGTATGTGTCTGCGTTGGTTCCGACGAGGGACTGCGTGCCAGCGCCGACCTTGACCAGCGCGATGTTGCCCCCGATCACGCCGTTGAAAATGCCGCCGCCGCCGGCGTTGCCTACTGTCAGCGTGCTAAGTCCCGCAGCGGAGTTGGTCACCATGCGCGTTGAGCCCGGCGCCGTAACCGTCGTGCCGTTTCCGTTGAGCCCGTTCACCGTCTGGTTGAAGCCGAGCATGTCGAACGTGCCTTGTTCGGCTGTGGTGTCCGTGCTCACGCTGCCGATGAGCAGATTCCCATTGGTGCCGAGGGCATCGGAGACACCAAGCTGCAACAGGTGCTTGTACATGACGTTCATGTCGCCGATGTTGTTGCTCGCCACATTGAAGGTGATCGTTCCGGGGCCGCTGTGGAGGTTCACGGATCCGCCATTGTTATTGATCGGAACATTCACGTTGAGCGCGCCGCCCGCACCGCCGCCGCCAAGGATCAGCGTGCTCCCAGTTGCCGTCCGCGTGATCGGGGCGTTAATGTTCAGAGCCGTCCCCAAACCGCCGGCCGTGATCCGCACGCCGGCCGACATGGCAATCGTGATGGGGCCCGTGAGCGTGTTCGTTCCACCGCCTCCCTGGACATACAAGGCCGTGTTCCAAGGACTACCGTCGCCCGTGCCAACAAACGTGAGCGGCTCGGCGAGGGTGATGCCGCCGCCGATCTGCAGTTGGGCTCCGGTCGTAGAAGACCCGTTCACATGGATCACTGTGTTCCCGGCCGTGCTGCCGAGCGCGTTCGTCTTATTGATGAAAAGAGTTCCCGCACTGACAACGGTGACACCGCTATAGGTGTTATTGCCTGTCAGGTTGACCCATCCCCCACCCGTCACCGTTACGCCTGAAGCGCCACCGCCATTGTCGCCGACAGAACCCGACAGCGTGAGTTGGCGCGTGTTGTCAGGAGAAGTAAGCACCAACTCCTTGTTAGCACCGACCGTCACATTGCCAGCCACTGTCAGGGTGCCGTTGGGTGAGGCGTTCAGAAGACCGTTGGCCGCAAAGGCTCCCGAGATGCCACCTGACGCTCCCGTGTAGCGCATTGTGTTGAACGAAGCGGATGTCCCCAAGGTGCCTAATGCAGCCACGTCATAGTTGGTCGTGCCGGTCATGTCGGTCACGTTCGCCGCCGTGGCGGCCGCCGTGCCGGTATAGCCTGTGATAACGCCGCCGCTGACGGCCGCGTATTTCGTGTTCGTGCCAGTGCCATAGCGGACCCAGGGGCCGATGATGCCAGTGGCATCGTTCGTGAGATTCGCGCTGACGACCGCGCCCGCCCCCTGAATGCCAAGAGCCGTCCCTTTGTTACGGGTCAAGACGGCCGGGCTGACCGTAAGCGTCCTGGAGTTGGTGACATTCCAGACCTGGCTCACATAGTCCAACAAGGTGAAGTTCGCATTCGTAATGGTCAGATCCACGGTGGCAGCGCTCATGTCGATACCCATGAACCCGTTGGTCAGGATATTGGCCCCGCCAATGGCTACGGCCCCGCCGGGGTTCACGATCCAGACCCCCATATAGTTCGCATTCGTTCCCAGCAGCACGGCATTGGCACTGGTCACCGTGTTCGTCCACTGCGCAACGTCATACGAACCTGGCACGACGGCACCGACCCAACTGCTAGCCAAATTGAGGTTGCTTGTGTTGTCCGCCTTGACACGCGTCGCCGCCTGCGCCGTACACCCGAACAACGCGAGTCCAACCGCCATGATCCATCCACCCAGATGCTTACTCATAACCACAGTCCTTTCAGCTCGATCATCCACTTAAAAAAATTGATTGATTATAGCACATCTTCTCAAGGCACATCTACGGTCCGATCAGCTGATTTTGCTTTTCTGAGACCCACTACCGGAACAGACGATTCACAGCCCCCTTTTTTCCTGCAGCACCGGTCTGGCAGAAGGCTGTGGAGGCCAAAGTAACTGGAAACGGCTTGCCGCGAGATCAGCGTTCTGGAGCATCTCATCATACTTGGGCTCGCGGTAAGCGATGGCCGCGCGGCGCAACAAACTAGCAAGCCCTACGTCGGGGAACTTGATTTCCTTGATCTGTTGCCCCGGCCACTTCATATCGGGCCGGAGATAGGGCGCGACATAGTCGAGCCCGGCACGCAGACTGCGTCCGTCTTGGGTTCGGAAGCCGAAGAGATCCACGCCGACAGCCGACCCAAACTCGGCAAGCGTAAACAACGCGTCGAGGTTATAGAGCGTGTAGCTATACGATTTCGTCCGCTTCAGCTCAAGGGGCTGGCGTCCGTCGGGCTCGATCTGTGTGGCGATCCGCTCACGCCCGAGTTCAGCCGATTTGCGCGCCAGCTCCTTGTCGCCCACAAACAGACCGTACGCCGCCGTCTGGGCCAAATACCAACTGCCGTGGTTGTTGGCCGCTCTCGCTTCGTCCCGTCCGTTCTTGCTTTTCAACATCCAATCAAGATAGGCGCGAAACCAATCCTTCATTCCGCTTTGTAACTCGGGCGTCCACGCTTGCGAACCGTCAAGCCAGCCGATAGCGCGGGGAACTTTGATAAGAGAAACGGTGTCGATGATTCCGGTTCCCCGTCCGGTGTTGCGCCCTGGCACACCTTGCGCGTAGTCGAGATTCGGCTTCATCCGAGTCGCTGGATCAAGAAACCAGACGCTCAGCAACGTCGCGGCCTTCGCGGCATATGGCTCATACTTAGTGAGGTGATACGCCAGCGCCAAGGTCTCTGCATCTGAACACAGGCGCCCCAACGCCTCGCTGTCCGTCCCGTCCCGGCTTTCCGGATTCACCTGACCGTCGCGGTTGATCCACGGCAGACCGTCAGACTTGGCCGGATCGGGCCAGGAGTACGGGGCGAGGCTCAGGTAATCATGCTTGTCTCCGCTGGGCGGCGTCCGCGTCTTATCCATCACAGAAAGAGGCTTTGCCTTGAGCGCTTTGTCGGCGTCCACGCGCAAACGCCCAAGCGCGGGCCCGTCAGCAGCGCACACAAGCCCAACAGATAGCGACAGGACGGTTGCAGTCAACATCTTCTTCCTCATTCGGCACCTCCTTGCCATTCGACATCCCGCGTCGAAAGGCGCTCATCTTCAGGGAGCCTTTATCCATTTCATGAACGCTTTTTGCAAAACGGCTGAAGCAGGCTTCCGCTCTCCGTCCGCCCGGATGAGCCCAAAGTGCGACTCGTTCGGATTCTTGATCGGATAGTCGTACAGGCACCATGCCAGAACCCCCGCGATGCGCTCTTTTTCCGCAGCCGCAAGCACGATCTCATAGAGCCGCGCTTGCTCAGCCTCAGTGCCGGCTGCCGCCCCCATCTTCCCTCTCAACGCGTCCTCGACGCCAAACCGCAGGTCGCGGGCCGTGCTCATGCCGAATTCGCCGATGAGCAACGGCCTCTCGCCTCCGACACGACGCTGATTGGCAATGGTCTGACAAACGCGTTCTGCGCCCTTTTCAAACAACAGCGCTTTCGGGCAGTACTCGTGGTATTGCACGACGTCCGGCAGCCCGGCCTCCTTGACCCGATCAATCCGCCACGTCATCCCGACTGTCGTCAGGTGGTTCGTGTCGAGTCGGCGCACAAAAGGCTGCGCGTCGCGAAGATAGACGCGCGTGCCCTCGGCCCACTTCGCATCGTCGTCAGGCTCGTTCATCAAATCCCACAGGAGCACCCGGCCATCGTCGCGATGGGCACCGACAACGGCGGAGAGCGCCCGCTGCCAGCGCGCTGCTGCCTCGGGAGCGGAGAGCGCCTTCGGGTCGAAATCGAAACAGAGGATCGTGCGGACACCGTTCCGCCACGCAGCGGCTAGCAGCGCTTCGATTTTGCCCAGGTACACTGGCGTTGGCGTGCCGTCGCTTTGCAACAAACCGTCCTTTTCGAGGGACGACGAAAACGTGACGAAGGTCCGGATCGTGTTGACCTGAAGCGACGCCGCCAACGCCATATCTTTCGTCCAAACCTCGCCCGGTGTTTTTGTCCACATGCCACCCCACGGCGTTTCCCGCGGATAGTAGTTCACGCCGCGGACCGACAGCGGCGGAAGCGTGCGCATCAACTCCGCAGCCTGCGCTTGTGCGCCGCCTGCAGTGACAGCGCAAGCCCCGATCAAAAAGCCAAAGCAGACCCGTCGAAGTTTCATTTCGCCCTCAGCTTCACGGCCCGTTCAGCAGGCTGACCAACATCAAGCACCAGCGGCAGGAACAAGCCAGCCTCGCCAACGATTGCAGCTCCGGCAAACGCGTTCTCCGGTAACCGATAGTTTGAAAAATCACCCCACACCATCACGCCATAAGGCAGCCGAATCTGTGCAACCGGATTCGCTTGGGGCGCAGACACGGTGACTGTAACGGACAGATCAGAACCTCGAATCTTCTGTTCCACCTGTACGTCCGGTATGAAACGTTCGTTGCCATAGAAATACGAGAGCTCCGGCAGGGTCGTATAACCGTGGCTATGCGGCGGTATCTCCAAATAGTTCGTGATGCGTATGGGCGCTGCCCGACCCTCCTCAAAAAGGAGAAGGCCATTCACGTCATAATACACGAACAGCCGCCCATGCTCAAAGAAACGCTTCCCTTCGGGATGATAATACAGACGCTTACCCGTCTCTTTCTGCCAATCCGTGGTGTAGTAACCGTTGAAGGGAGCGCCCATGAACGCGGTGCTCAGACGGTTCGTAACCACCTCAAATCTGTACCGTGCGCTGGGTAGCGGATGCTGCACCACGTCGATTTTACCTAGATTATCGAAGACCGCATAAGTGGGTGGCGTATGTTCCGGACAAGCCTTCCTGTAGCGGCGAACCGCTTCAGCCTGACTGACCGCCGGAATGTTCTTGCGTTTGAGATAGGCGAACAACTCATCCAGCACCGGCAGTGTGTCGCGCAAGCCGCCTGAGGGATACTCCTGCTGGATGATGAGCGGCACGAACGCATTGTAGCGGGTCTGCTTTTGGAGTTCGTCCACCAGCGCAAACCAATACTCGCACCGGCCGGGACCGATGAATCCCATGCTCATCGGATCGTCGGGATCAAACGTGAAGCTGGACTGGAAGCCACACCTGAAAACCAAGTTCGGATCATTGGACAGCCACGGCACAGAAACAAGCCCGCCCGCCGCCGTATTGGGAGCCTTGTAACAATCCGGATGCAAATAGTAGAAGCCGTATGGCGACCCGCGGTCACAGATATGATCCGCGTCGGTCTGTTCGTAACAACGGCCCCAGACTGATTCGATGCCAAGACGTTCATAGAGTTTCACCCACGAGGCATCGTATTTCGTGGTGCCGGTGGAAAGCACTTGCTGCCATTTGGCCGCATCTCTCAACGCACGCAACTCCTCTTCGGCGGCGCTCAGAGCGGTTCCCTCCGAGTACCAGGCCACCTCGTCGCCGAAGTCGCGATGCCACTTCTCCAACTCCGTCGCCATGTCGCGGGCGGTGAATGGTTTGATAATCCATGTGACGGGGAAGCCATATCGGTGCGCCGTCTCCGCCAAGGCCCGCATGCCCGCCAGATCCGTCGGCTCCCTGAACTGACCCTTGGTGCAGATACAAGCTGCCAACTGCCCCTGCCCGTCGGCTTCCGCGATGCGCACGCAAAGAAGCGTCGCGATCAGCAACGCCGAATAAAAAGCTCCAAACCACACACGTTTCAACATAACACACCAACTCATTTCTGCGTCAAGGCAAGGCGCACACCGAAGCCGATGAGTGCCGCGCCGAAGGCCCGCTCCATCCAGACCGACAATGCGGAGGTGCGAAAACTCCGCGTGCCGCGCGCCGCAAGCGTGGCGTAGGTGAACATCGAGGCCAGATCCACAGCGACCGTGACGACGAAAAGCAACGCGATCTGCCCGAACATCGGGCGATGCGAATCGATGAATTGGGGAAGCAGGGCCGAGGCGAAGAGCAGGGCCTTTGGATTCGTGAGTTGGATGAACAGTCCCTGCCAGAACGAGCGCACGTGCGGAACAGAAAACTGCGCTGTCTCCGTCGGACGGACACTCTTCTTACGAAAAGATGAAGCGATCAAACTCACGCCGAGCCAGCCGAGATACACCGCCCCGATAAACTTCAGAACAGTGAAGACCGCAGTCATTGTCGCGAGTAATGCGGCCAGCCCGGTGCCCACGGCGACAAAGAAGAGCAGACTGCCCAATTGCAGTCCCCCAATGCCCGCGAGGCTGCCGCGCACGCCCCCGCGCGTCGCCTGTGATATCACGTAAAGCACAGCGGGACCCGGCGAGATCGCGACCAGTGTCCACGTGACCAGATAGAGTGAAAGCGTGGAGATGTTCATGGGCGTAACCATCTCACGGCACTTTGTGGCCTTGGGCCGCCTCCCAGAGCGCATACCAGTCCTCGCGCCCCAGCAAAATCGCATCCGCCTGTGCCGCACTCTGGATGCGCTCGATCCTGTTGGTTCCGATCACGGGCAGCGGGCAGCTCGGGTGCGCCATGATCCACGCGTAGGCAAGCTGTTCGAGGGTTGCGTCACCGTAACGCTTTGACATTCTCAAGGCAACAGCGGACAGACTTTTTGCAGCGTGGTTTTCCGGATCGAACAGACGCCCTCCGTCAAGCGGGCTCCACGCCATGGGTAGCACGCCCAGCTTCTCGCACTGATGAAGCGTACCGTCCGTAATCGGCGCCATGTGGAACAGGTTGAATTCGATCTGATTTGTGGCCAACGGCTGCTCCATGCACGTGTTCAGCAGGTCGAACTGCGAAACGCTGTAGTTGGAGACGCCCGCCGCACCGATCTTACCCACACGCAGCAACTGGTTCAACCCGGAGGCCGTGTCGTCGGCCCGCGTGAGCCAATCGGGGCGGTGCACGAGAAAGAGGTCGATGCGGTCTGTGCCGAGCAGCCTCAGCGATTTATCGAGGCTCTTGACCAGACGGGCCCCGGTGGCGTTATAGTGCGCCGTATGGCGTTCGGGGTGATACGCGCAGGGCACATAGATGCCCGCCTTCGTCACGATCTCCAGTTTGTCCCGCAGTCCGGGCGAGAGGGCCAGCGCCTCGCCGAGCGCCTTCTCCACTTCGTAAAGGCCGTAGATCTCGGCCGTGTCAATCGTCGTGATGCCGAGCTCTAAACAGACATTGAGCCGCCGGTTGATCTCCTGCGCCGTCGGCTGAGTGGCAAGCAACCGCCACGTTCCGTACACCATGCGGGAGAACTCCGGCCCGTTCTTCGTCAGTTTAACGCGTTGCATGCTTTTCGTCCTTTATGGTTTAACTCTGCGAACCCGTCCCTTCAAGCTCCCGCCGACACCGCCCTTGTGTCGCAAACAGCATATCGCACGAGCAGTCCCGTTGGCCACTCCTAAGTAAACGGTAAGGGGTCGCGCAGAGTTCGCAGACAGAGTATTTTGTAACCGCCTAAACGCCAACACCTCCGCGTCCTTAGCGTCCTCTGCGCGAAACGGATTATCCCGCTTAACTTTTCCTGTCAGTACCTTTCAGCCCTTTTGTCCGCCCCTCCTCCAACACCTTGAACTTCTCCGGCGATATGACGGGGGTGCCCGTTTGCGTCTCAATGTCCTTACGCGTCCTGCCCGCAACAGCCCCGCCGTCTTGGGCGTCTTTCGTTAGCGGAATCTTTCCCTTTGAATCACGGTCTTTGTGGAGGTTGGTGGTTGTGGCCTCGGCCAGCATGGTGAGGATCAGCTCGATGTCAGTCATGTGGTCGCGCAAGTTCGCGCGTTCGAGACCTTTGACCTGCTTGTAAGCGTCCACCTTGAGGTCGAACGCGCCCTGCATGATCTCGTCCGTAAGGATGCCGACCGCGAAACGCGGCTCGCCATACCGCAGCACGTCCCCGTTCGCGGGGTTGTCGCGGATGTTCGCCAGCGCCGCCTCGCTGCGGACGATGATTTCGTAATGGTTGCGTTGCCACGGCGAATCGCCCCGCAACCATTTGGTGACCCCCAATCTTGAAACCGCGCACAATGGGCCCGACCGTGCGTGACGTTCCGCACTGTAGGGGCGAATAGTCGTACCCGCGCAATCGGATCGAACGCCGCTGTGTCGCTTCATGATCCATTTCCTCACCGTCCGACTTCATTCACGTCATCACGGGCCAGCCTGAAACCGCTCTGCTCTCGGCGGTCAGCTCCGCATCGCGCGTGAGCTGAAATGGCAGGATTTCATGGCGTGGCAGCCTCCGGCGCAGAGACCGGCCGGTGCCGGGGTATCATCGAATGGAAATCGCCGAGATTGTACGGGCCGATGTAGGGCTGGTTCAGATCGACTTCGGCGACCGCAACCGAACCCCACTCCCCTGCCTGCGCGATCGGGGTACCAGTCTGATCGAAGATCGCGGAGATCATCCAGCCATGTTTCGGCTCCATAAAGGTGCTGCTGACAAGGTACACGTGGTTCTCGCAGGCGCGGGCCCTTGCCAACAGCGGGTTGCAGCCCCAGACCGGCCAGGCGATGATCTCCGCCCCGCGGTTCGACAGCTCGCGGGCGACTTCGGGAAAGAAACCGTCATAACACACCATCATGCCGACTCTGCCGAACGCCGTGTTGAACACCGGATAGCCGTGTCCCGGCGCGATGCCTTTCTCGGCCTCGCCGGGAGGGAGGCACACTTTGCGGTATTTGCCGATCAGCCGGCCGTCCGGTCCGAGAAGCACAGCGGCGTTGTATACCAGGTGCCCATCCCTCTCATACAAGCTCAGCACGATGTGTAAATGGTTCGTCTTCGCAAGCTCCCCGAAATAGCGGGTCGTCGGCCCGGGAATGGGTTCGGCCACCTCCTCCGCCTTCTGCTTCACGCCTGCCGTTGTGACCGTTTCCCCGAGCACCACGAGATCGGCCCGCTGCCGCGCGGCTTCCTCGAGCAGCGGCACGTATTCCTCGCAGTTCTCCCGAGGCGATCTGCCCTTCGGCATGTAGTGGATCGTGGCGAGCCGCACCTTGCGGGGCGGCAGCGGCTCGGCCTTCTCGAACTGAACCTCGCTCCACTCCACACGCCCGCTGGGCGCCCATTGCAGATGCAGCTCAACCACGGCCCGCGCGGCTTTGGCGGGAGCGCGATAGATGCCGGAGACCGCGGTCCAGCCTTGCAGGTCAGTCGCTCCATCGGCCGGATAGTCGGGCTCGGCGCTGGGAACGTGGCCAAGTTCCTTGCGCTGGCGCTCCGGCACATCGGCAGACACCTTGCGTCCCGCCTCATCCTGCCAGAGCACACGCACCACCGCGCTGCGGCGCGGCACGCTCACGTTAAGCGTCTTGCGCAACATATGAAAGCGGTAGCACTCGCCGCCAGCCACAGCGAACGTCTTCTGGAACCATCCGTCCAGCCCTTCGCGCTGGTCGTGGGCGACCACGAAACTGCCGCTTTTCTGGGGACCGCCCTGCGGGTCGAATGAAAAGGCCGGGCGGATCTCGTCGCGCGGCGCGACGGTCTGCCAGCCATCGGGAATGAGGTTTTCAGCCCGGGAAAAGGTCAGCTGGAGGATGCTGGCTAAGGAAGCGACTGTTCGTTTTTTCATAGATTATCCGATCTCTACGACAAGGCTGTTCCCATCGGGATGGCATACAGGCGGTCACCGATTTTCTGTGCTTCTTTGCCGTTGTAGACCAGCAAAGCAGCTTTGCAGTCAGGGGTGCGATCCAAGAATGCGCGGAGGCCGGAAAGGTCGTCGTCATTCCAGCGGGTTGCCGCTTTGACCTCAATCGCAAATACAGACCGCTTCGACTCAATCACGAAATCCACTTCATGGCGCCCCTGCTCATTCCAGAAGCTAATCTGGGCATCGGGCAGATGCGCTTCCAGCAGCGCGAACACATTCTGCGCCACATAGGTTTCATACAGGGCGCCTCGCACCAGGTCGGCGCGTCCGCGTTCAAAAGCGGTCACCCCTCCCATCCAGGCGGCCAGTCCGCTATCTGTGAAGAACAGCTTCGGCGATTTGATGAGGCGCGAACTCCTGTTCTTAAGGAAGGGCGGAAGTTTCCGAATCAGAAACGACGCCTCCAGCAGATCCACGTACCGTCCGGCTGTCACAGCGTTGAGTTTGGCGTCCCTGGCCAACGAACTGACGACGAGAACATGCCCCGTCCGCAATGCCGCTAACTGCGCCAACGTGCGGAAAGCACTCAAATCCGTAATCTGCGAAAGCTGCCGCACATCCCGCTCCAGGTACGCTTGGACATAGCTGCGGAACCACTCCGCCGCCCCCTCCGAAGGGCCGAGGCAGGCAGGCGGAAGGCCGCCCCTGAGCACTTCCTCTTCGGAGACAGGAACCGCCTTTTCAGAGGGCATTACGAGCGTGTCAAAGAAACTCACAATAAAGGGTAGCTTCGCCGTCGCGCCGGTCCGCTCGCGCCGCGTCATCGGATAGAGAGTAAAGTAGCCAGCGCGGCCGGCCAAGGTCTCGAAGACCTTTTCCAGTAAAGCAAGATTGGCGGAGCTTGAGAGAATGTACTTCCCCGCTTCTCTGCGTTCGTCCACCTTCTGCTTCAGCGCGACGAGGAGGTCGGGGCAGCGTTGGACCTCATCCAAAATGACCGCATTCTCCAACAGCGCCTCTGGATCGGACCGGGCCGCTGCCAGCGTCGCGAAGTCATCCAGCGTGCGGTAGACATGTTTTTGAGCAAGGACCGTCTCCTTCTGCAGCAAGGTGCTTTTCCCGGTCTGCCTCAGCCCCGAAAGCACGAGAATCGGCAGATGTTTGCGAGCCTGCATCAGCCGTCCCGTGATTTCGCGCGGTAAATACTCTGTCATAACACAATACGCTATAGCGTCATTTTGACAGCCCTTCAAGCCGGAAAATCAGCTCGTCGCTCATAGCTCCCACTTGCCCATGAGGTACACCATGATCTTCATCTTCTCCTCGCGGGTCAGGGCTCGATCATACACGAGGATTTCGGAAATGTCGCCGTTGAAGAAGGTCTGGTCTTTCGGCGAGAAACAGCCGACGCGCACGCGCTTGGCCCAGCGGTCCGCGCCTTCGTAAGTGATCTGGCGCGGCCCGCCTGTCTCCGTTCGCTCAAGGTTGCAGGCGATGCCGCACAGGTAGTCGTCTGTCTTGCCGTCGCTGGACGTGAAGATGCGCTGGTATTGATTGTTCGTCAGTCCTGGATCGGGATTGCTGATCACTGCGATGACCGTAGCCGTGATCTGCTTGTCCGACAGATCGGGCAGCTCGAGCCGCGTCATCTGCGCGTCGTCGAACCGCAGCGTCGCATGGCGGTTCAGTCCGTCAGCGATATAGCGCGGGCGGAGTCCGGCCTGGGTCTGCACCGCGTGCCTCCCTTTGCCGCTCTTGTCCTTCCACGCGCCGACTTTACCGTCCGACCCTCTTTCAACCGTTGCCGCATCCTTCGCGTCGAGCCAAACCTCCAGCCCGTCTTTCAGGCTGCCCGACAGCATGGACTCGCCCGCATTGAGAACGAGCGTGCCGCCGTTGTGCAGATCGTACGTCGCGCCGCTCGCGATCTTCCAGGTGCGCCACACGTTCTGCGCCGCGTTCCGCACCGTCAGGTTGCAGGACAAGGTCGCGACCGCAGAGGCTTTCATGCCGCACGAGCCGAATGGAATGCGCCACTCGCAGGTCCACGCGTTCGTCCCAACCGCGCTGCGATACGTCACGCCTTGGGTCAGGCTCCGAACGATCGCAGCGGAAGCGCCCGCTTGATCCGGCGCGCAGAAGTGTCCGTCTGCCCAGCCATGCAGGCTTAGGATCGGTCCAGACGGTGTCGCGTCCGCATCCTGAAACGCGATCTCAACGCCGTCCGTCGCACCCCACAGATGGCCCGATGTTCGCAGAGACTTGGGGTCGTCGGCAGGAATCCGCATAGCCACGTAAAACGCATCGGCATCGCAGCCGACCCACGCCCGCGCGATGTTCTCTTCAAAACTCGCACCTTCGAGCGTTTGTTTCAACTCGATCAATCGGCCTGCCCACTCCCTCAGATCGCCGTCAATGACCGGCGCGGAGGCGAAACGCGTCGCCCGGAAGAACGGCCGGTCAGCGACCGGCTCCCTGAACTTATCGGCGGGTGCCGAGCAGGGCCGGTTCGACGCTTCCGGCAGGATCATACGGCCCGCTCCCAGCCACGTCCGGCGCAGCGACACGCCGATTACCGACCAGTCGATGGGCCGGGCTTTATTCAAGCTGATGCAATCGAGCGTGCCGACCGGACCGGGTAGCATCGAGCGCACCACAACGAAAAGCGGCTGCACGCCCTGCGCAGGCTCGAGCTGGGCCACGAAGTCGCGGAACTCGTCCGCACCGCCCGTGAAGCGCGGGAAAAACTCGCCGATCTTCTCGCCGTCCCGGCCGCCGACGCGCAGCTCCAGCCGGACATCGTTTTTCTGAAGAGCACCCGGAGTGCGGGCGCGTTCGA